>Ga0316206_1000236_pt1 | contig 96590 bp, 88 predicted proteins | sample 6monthpyrite_MG_FD_204942 | JGI IMG/M metagenome (GOLD analysis project Ga0316206, IMG submission 204942) | Microbial mat bacterial communities from mineral coupon in-situ incubated in ocean water Damariscotta River, Maine, United States -... | ecosystem: Environmental > Aquatic > Marine >...
TTGTTTTGAGGACGTTGGATGTAATGACACTAAGCTGCCTATCGGGATCAAGAACTTTGGAGGTTTTAACCTCATTAGGCCAGAGGAGGGTATAAGGTAATACCCACCATAACTGCCAAAAAAAACATAGGGCTGTTGCAGAAATGAGTAACCAAGTGACACCCATTTGTAGGTCGAGAAAAATAAAATGAACAATAAGCAAGGCCGCAGCAAGTAACGCAATTTGCAGGCGCGGAAAATCCATCCCCCTGACGACCCAGTGTGTATGTTTAAATAGAGGTAGTACTGTGGCAATTACAATTAAGAGCGTAGCTATAGCAGATATCATTAACATATTACTTCTAGTTGCTTATTTTTAAGCATAACTACATATCACTCCCAGCACTTTTGGCAATCTGCTGCATGTTCTTGTTATGCATTTTAGTGACAGTCAAGATCACCATCCCCTAAACAATATCCAGTAAAAAATGCTGCTGCCGCTGGTAGTGTAACTCTAATATCAAACGCTACAGCAACAGGTGTAAGAATGTACAAATATGGACGTGAATTTATTGTATCGTTATATGTGTAGACTGAATTAATGGGAACATCAATACGTCTAACATCATTATAAATTGGCTCATTCCTCATGTAACCCAATTGTACTGGCACACCTCTTCTATATATAACATAAACTGATTCAGATGATTCTTTTTGTACTTTAGACGAAATTAGTGCTTTACTATTAATATGTGTTGAAATGTTGTCTTTAGTTTCATATTCAATAATCTCTAGTTCATCTTTTGAATAATTACATTCTGTACGGACTTCATTCAAGGGAGGTTCATAATAGAGATTTGAATAGGTCTTTGTATTAAATGATTTTAATTTATTAATAGAATTTAATGGTATCGAAAAATTATAAGTAAAAATATTCTCACTGTTAGCCCCTTTCACTTCTACGCAAATTATCACTTCATTCTCATTAGCTTTGTAGGCTTTTGTTATTTTTGTAGGAGTTCTACTAATCCTTATTTCTTCTCCTGCTGCTGCTTCATATAAATTAGGAGTACACCCAGTAATTTGCACAAAGACCGTGAAATATAGGACGATTCTAGAAAGTACAATTCGTATTAGCATGTTTTTCCTTTGGCTGCATAGCGCGACAAGAATCACGGATAAAATCACGGACCCTCATCATAAGTTTGACAAGTTAAAACGGCAAGCGTAATTTATTTAATTCATTCTAAAATCATGGATTAGATTATGCCAAAGCCACGCTACGCACAGGTTTCACTCGATGCTACGCCTTATTACCACTGCATAGCTCGCTGTGTAAGAAAAGCCTATTTATGTGGCACTGACGTTATAACCGGTGAAAGCTACGAGCATAGACGTCAGTGGCTAGAAGATAAGCTGCTTGAACTGGGCGACATATTTGCTATTGATATCTGCGCCTACGCCATCATGTCTAATCACTACCATCTCGTGCTCCATATTAATAAAGCCGAAGTAATTAAATTGACACAAGATGAGGTATTAGCGCGATGGTTAAAGTTATTTAAAGGCGCGTTTATTACTCAGCAATATTGCAAAGGTGAACGGATGTCAGAAGCGCAATTAGAACTCCTCGCTGAGACAGTAGAAACATGGCGTGAGAGGTTAATGGACATCAGCTGGTTCATGCGCGTATTAAATGAAAGCATCGCCAGACAGGCCAATGCGGAAGATCACTGCACGGGACGTTTCTGGGAGGGGCGGTTCAAAACACAAGCCCTGTTAGATGAAGCCGCACTGATGTCCTGTATGGCCTATGTCGATTTAAACCCGATAAGGGCTGCTCTGGCTAAAACACCTGAAGCATCAAATCACACCAGCCTTAAACGCAGGCTTACATTGTTAACATCTAAATCAAAAGATACACTTCAAAAACAACCGGCTGAATTATTTCCATTGATAGGAGACCCGCGTAAAAATATGCCTGAAGGTTTACCTTTTAAACTAATGGATTATATAGATTTAGTAGAATGGACTGGCCGTCAGCTTAGGCCAGATAAACGCGGTTCGATTGATGAAGATGCACCGCCAATTTTGCAAAGATTAAACGTTGATGCTGAAAACTGGTTATTTTTAACCCGGCACTTTGAAAGTCGTTTAAAAGGGCTGGTCGGTTCTATCTTTGCGGTTAAAAAAGCCTGTAAAGTTTTGGGCTATAAGCGCACGATAGAAAACAAAGTTGTGATGCGTATTTTACGTAATAATATTTCTACCCATAAATAATTTCACCTTAAAACACCCCGGTGTTTCTGACCGTCTAGAATATTTTAATCCATGTGTTTTTAGCATATATCTTTCGATAAATGCAATGCTTTAGCCGCTAACCGATAAACTCTTATTCTTATTAAAATATCAGCTTGTAAAGCTCATAATATTTACTGAATTATGATTTTTAAGTTGGGTGTCCAATATAGTGTTTCCAATATAGTGTTAACGATAACTCATGGTGTCATGCCGCTAGATCTAATTTTGGTCAATAATGCTTCAGGACTTTCTGTAGAAAGTATTGATTGCGTGTTGTTAGTCAACCATTTGGTAAATTTAAAGGAAGGATGCCCTGAATTGACTAGCAAAAGTAGTGTATCAAGAACTTCGCCACCTCCTGTAGCTAAATTTTCTTTTATAGCATCAGCATTAGTGAGAACAAAACTTGCAAATTGTATTTGTTTTGACTGCCCCTTCAGTATTGTCTCATCATTTTTTAGCATTTCAACATGGTATTGCTTGGGGTCATACTCCATTATTGCTCCAGTTAAAACATCAATTCCACCGGATGTTATAACTGAAGTAATATCAAGTATTGCGACCATATCAAACTTATTTTTAAGATTAAATTCCTGTGTCTTATATCCGGCTTTCTCAAACCGAACCTCTCGCCCTTTTCCAGCTTTTTTCTCAACAGCGACTTTTAAAGGCGTATTTCCAACATTTAACCCATCAATATAAACCCTTACTGGGTCAGCATTAGTACTAAAAGATATTTCATCATTTGTGCCTGAAATTATCGTCGCACACCCAGCAAGTATTATTGATATGAGAACTAGTGTAGTAAATTTCAAAATTTATCCTTTATTACATAGCGTGCTAATAACCAGCCAAAACCCAGTAGGCTAGTGTATATTGTAAGTTGTGTAGCATGCTACAAACAGAGCCATTCAAACTACGGGTTTTTGGTCTGCGTTAATTTAATTGTTATGTGCTGCTTAGTATTACCATTAAAAGCATGAGTAATATTGCAGCGTATATAAAAAACTTACCTAAATTGGAATTACCTTTTTGTTCTTCTTGTGTATTAAATTTTAATGTTTTTACTTCTTCGTCTGTGGCCCTTTACAGTGTGTACAGGTTTTTTCTTCATCTGGGTATTGTAAGCCACACCTTTTTCACTATTGATGATACCAAGAGATAAATTAAAAGCAGGTAAAATGGAATATGGTCATAATGGCCGGCTTAAGTAAGTGCCATTATGCTCTGACCCCATTTGTTTACCCCATTTTTTTGATCCCATTTGTTCATTTGTTCTTTGTTCCTAAATTATTTGTTAAAGCAATTATCTTGTTCACTGGTGATACTGATTTTTAAGCAATTAACTATATCAACTAGTTCTTTTGCATTTTTATTATGAATTTTATTTAAACCATGGTTTGACTCAGTTCCGTACCATGAAAGTGACTCAGTAAATATTTCTGAATCTTTTTCACTTAGATATTCTTGAATTTCAGAAATATTTGTTAAGCTGCTGTTTGGGTCGTAGTTAATGGTGGGGCCACCTAACTGCAAATTGTTTTGTATTGCTTTATAACTTGGGTGTTCATCTGTAGAGCAACCAATAACTAATGTAACCAAAATAAATAAAAGTATTTTTTTCATGTGCTTTACTCAGTTTAGAGGCCAAAACCACACAGTTGCATCAGAATAGTGCCTACCATTTCTAATAGCAAACTCAAACCAAGAACTGTATCTTGTAAGTCTGCTTCCGTTCCATAGGTCTATATGATCACCTTGATTTCCAGGGTCATAATAGTCTTTGAAAAAAACAATGCCTTTTTTCCCTTTTATTTGAGTAAAACCATTTACGCCCTCAAATATAGTAATCTGCTTTACGGGAGATAATGGAGATTTCAGCCAGTTAGCAAGTTCTTCAGCACGCAGAATATGCGCAGGTGTGTGCTTGTACCAGCATTTAGCACCCTTAAAAGAAGACAAATTAACACCTGTTTTTGCTAATGCCTGCCCCAGCCGTATTGCACATTGATTTTCAAATGCTTTTTTGCCGTTTATTTGGCATGGTGCATCATCAATTAGTGATTCTACAGTTGGATGATTGTTCCATAATTTTTCAAATTTCATTTAAGATTCCCTTTGTTTTTTTGCATAACGATTTATCAGTACTATTATTGGGGTGTTATAACGGCTCAATAATGAGCTATAAAGACACTATATGCAGTATATTATTGACTACACAAGTGTCTGCTTAATAAAAATATTTCTTATTTTACATTATGAAAGTGTTTTTACAATCAGATAATATGCGTAACTGTTTTGAGTAGATCTTGCCTAACTTCTGTTTAAACATATCAGAGCGCACGTGTGAAAAACTTATATATTTAATCTCAAAAAAACCTTGGCCTTTTAAACAATCTCTGTGCTAGAGTTTGGAGGATTATTTTTATGGCGAATCGCAAAGCGACAGCCCCGCATGTTTTAAAAGTATTACGGGGATGTCACTACGACAATACGCATTAACAACGCAGATGATTGGCCAAAAGAATAATTAAGCGCAAATAATTAAAACTAACCAATACATAAATAAAGGAGCAGCCTATCATGAAACCAATAAACTAAACCATGAATTACAATCGCTGACCTAAGGTGTTGAAGCACCAAAAGCCAGCTAACCACATTAACCTGAATTAGAGGTCAAAATGGCTAGAAAATATTCTACGCTACGAACCCGCTTTGTCCAAAGAAAATTAGTAGCGAAAACAAACTTTTTTAAAACACCGGCTCAAAACCCGGCACTAATACCTGGGCAACCAGCATCTATTTTAGAACTTCAGTCCGATTCGCTAGCGAATTTATCGGATACTGGTTTTAACGCTGGTCAATCCACGCCCGCACTTTCAACACTGCTTAACGACATACTTCCCACCACGATGGAAACCCTGCGCTCGCATGTTAATTACCTGCTGAGTTTGCCTTTGCCCGTGGGTGAGAAAAATCGTTTGTTGTTGAAGTACTGGGCGATGGAGTGTCGGCTGGAGGCGGTGCGTTTGTTGCTTGATGAGGCACAGGCGAGTGGAGTGGGGTTGGGGGAGGATGGGATTGATCCAGATTGTTTTGATCTCACTGGTTTTGATCTTACTGCATTTGGCTTGACCGGGTTTAATTTTTCCGGGCTTGATTGGGCGGATGCTTTTTAGTTTTGTGGTTGCATTTGCTGGTGGATATTTAGGTTGGTTGCTCGGTGCCTTTTTGGGTGCCGGGTTTCCTTTTGGTTTTAAAATCTCCCTGGGTCAAATCTCCCTGGGTCAAATCTCCTCCAACCCCTCTTTTCCAAAGAGGGGAGACTAGTGTTGATTTATTTTTACATTACCTGAAGTCGCTGGATCCCCGACAGAAGCGTTCGGGGATGATGGTAAATTATGCGGGTAGGTTTTTATGTTTACTGGTGTTTTATTTGCGTGCATTCGCGTTGTCTTTTTCTTTTACGCTTTTTATTTTACATATGTTTTTACATTAAATTTAATAAGGATTAAATATGAAGCAGAATAATGGGTTACTTAAAAATCGTTTTATAGAAGCGGTTATTAACGGTGAGTTGGGTTCTATTGAAGATCAGGGTATTGTGTTTACCCTGAAAGAATTCAAATCGGTTTTCCATGATATTAAAACCGATTACATTAATTCTTTTTTACCCGCCGCTACAATCGAGCCGGGGCGGGAAACCATGACCCGCACAAAATTTTTATTCCGGATTAGTAAAGGCGTTTATCGGGTGCACCCGGATGTGCTGGATGCTGAGTCTTTTATCAAGCGTTAAATGCCGCCATAGATGTGACGTTGATGTAGTCAGTGTGGGTGTCCTGTTTTCTTCATGTGTCATTGGCATAGTTTGGGTCTTCTGCTTTTATAATTCCTGTTTTTCTGGAAAACTGGCCTGAATTTTTTGTGAAACGCTCATTGCAGAACGTTCAGCTGTATTACGATCAATGTCTGAACTCCAGAGCAGTGCACCATCTTTTAATCCGTATAGCCCCATATGAATATGGAAAACGTCACCTTCAGCTCCCATCGCTGACACATTTGTACCTAATAAGGCGGATGCTATAATTGTGATCCCTAGATTTGCTACAAATTCACCTATTACCTTTTCAAATCCGACGGTTCTACCCTCTATGAAAATGACCAGTAAGGCATCGCTTTTAAATTTATATTCTGATACTGCAGGTATATCGCTGCCGCCTTTAGCGAGTGTATGTAATGAAGTCAGCTGTGCATCTGTTAGTCGGCCTGAATAAAAGATGCCTTTTTTTTGTTGCAGCTTCCAGGGATTTAGTTCTCTCTCTAATGCATTGTTGATGACGTAGAAGTCATCATCGTCATAGGCTCTGCCCACTGAGATATACTTATCAGCAACGCTATAGCCTTTGGTTTTGAGTAAGTTGGAGAGTGATGCATTCACTTTTTCCGCCAGCGCTTTATTACTGGGTACATCTATGCTGTCAGTGAAACCACTGACATCGTTCACAAATGTTGAATTGGTCACAATAGTAATATTATCAATGTTTCCCGCAGACTCATCAGATAGATGCGCATTAGATGCACAGCCCTGACACGCTAGAGAAATTAAAAAAAAGGTAAGTATGGATTGATGCATTTTAAGGGTCTCTAGGTGAAAGGTTATAAAGCACTATACTAAAACATACTGGATCAATATTTGTCTGAAGTACATAGGTGCATTAATAATACATGCATTTTTGTATTACAGGAGTGTCTAGATTTTAGTTACTAAAGCGTCCAAATTCAAATCGATCGGCCTGGTGGCATCAGATTTTCCATCATATGCACCACTGGAATCACCTATATAAAGTTTGCCTTCGCTAATGCGAAAGATATCGTATTCGGTAAATACGCCTGCTTGTCCATTTAACTCCTGCACGAATATATCGATTTTCTGGGCACTTAATCCGGAACTGGTGGTTATTGATGAGCCAATAGTAAAGGTTGCTACACCAGGTTGAAATGGGCCAAAGCTTGTGTTTTCGATTATGCAGTCGGCATCATCATAGACGTGTCCATTTAAACTCATTTCATTCCCTGATACATCCATACTCGCCTGAAATGATAAGCCATTGCCAAGGCTACTGTCACAAACGCTGACCCATTTACCTTCCAGCTCTGTTAGATTACTGGATGTTCCATCTGTATTTTCATCGTTACATCCGGTTAGAAATATTACCGTTAAAAAAACTGTAGCCAATGTAATTTTTTTCATTACGATTTCCTTGTGTGTTAAAAAATTATCCGTTAAGTGAACTTTGTCCCTGACGAATATTTTGTTGATGTTATGATTACTGCTTCACGTTGTTCAATTGCAGCAGTTTTATTGTTCCTGCAGTTACGTACTTCAGGATTTAAATTAATTTATCACTGCAACTTACTTGAGTTTATTGTGCTCAATTTGCACATAACTGTATATATGCCAAAAGTCTGTACCAATCCAGACTAAAGTCTGGGTTGGTATGGTTATCACCTGGATGAAAAAGTTGCGATGAATTGTGAAAGCTTGTTTGCGGGATTATGCATTGAACTAAATCCACTGGATTTGACTGAGTGGTTACAGGAGAAAATGGCATGAAGAAAAAATAGTATGAAGATAAATAAATTACTGCAGTTTTCCGAAGACAGCGTCCTGGCGGAACAGTTGCAACTCATACTGGATAATGTGAAAGACTCCGTACTGGTGGTGGTCGGGTTCTATTTTTTTATGTACTGGCTCTACTCAGCTGAAAACAACAGTGCATCAATAATGGGCTGGGCTATCATCGCCGCGTTGTTCAGGTTATATATTGTATTCTATGTTCGCGGGTTAATAGCATCCGGTATTGAGGTTGCGCAGGCGCAGCCCGTTGCCCGGCGATTGGTGGCACTGCTGGGTGTGGATGGTATCATCATTGGCATACTGGTTTTTCTGGTGCCTGTCGATAACGCACACATGCTGGAGAGCATGATGCTTGTGGTGATTCTTACTGCAATCATCGTCATCTCTATGTCGCAATATTCCTCGGTGTTTCTGATTTTTCTAGTCAGGGCTGCTCCTATTAGTATTCCGCTGGTAGGTAAACTGTTGTTATCTGATAGCAATACTTTTCAGGCAGTGGGTGCAGCAGGGATTTTTTGTGCCGCGATCATTGTTATTTATGCAAAGCGAAGTTACCTGGCATCAAGCGCAGCAATTGATTTAAGGTTTGAAAATATCGAGCTTGTAGAGAAACTTCGACTCGAAACCGAAAATACACAGACTTTGTTGTTAAGAACAGAGCAGGCAAAACAGGAGGCGGAGCAGGCCAATGCCTCCAAGTCAAAGTTTCTCGCAGCTGCGAGTCATGATTTGCGCCAGCCTTTACATGCCCTGTCACTTTTTACTTCTGTGTTGGACGAGCTAATTCAAACCCCGAAAGTGCGTACGGTTGTCGATCAAATTAATTCATCTGTGGATGCACTACAAAATTTGTTTAATGCGTTACTGGATATTTCACAGCTCGATGCCGGGGTCATGAAGGTTGATAAAATAGACTTTAATTTACGACCTCTGTTTAATAAGCTGTCTAATGATTACGATGCACAGGCCGCTCATAAAGGCTTAAGGATTACTTGGTCGGCTGAAGCTTATGCCTTACACACTGACCCTCTGCTGTTTGAACAGATAATGCGAAACTTTGTTTCTAATGCCATTCGTTATACAGAACAGGGTGAAATCAACATTCATTGTGATAGCTGTGATGGGTTTGTGCGCATAGCTGTTACAGATACAGGTGTAGGCATTCCCACGAATGAACAGGAAATCATCTTTGATGAATTTCATCAATTGAGTAATATTGAACGCGATCGCAGTAAAGGCCTTGGGTTAGGTCTGTCGATTGTTAAACGCACCGCCAGCCTGCTCGAACATCCGGTATATGTAGAGTCAAATTCGGGTAAAGGCTCGAGCTTTTCCATACAGGTAAAACAGGCGCAGGTTATTGAGGATTCAGTAGTGGCTACGACGCAAGTTGAGTCGGTTATTGTACCCGCGGGTAAAACACTGATGCTGGTGATTGATGATGAAAGGGAAATACGCGAAGGCACACAGAGTCTATTTGAACAATGGGATTGCGATGTGATTGCTGCTGCCAATATGGAAGATGCTATTGCTCAGCTGAGGCTTTTAAATCGAATACCGGACGGCGTTATTTCTGATTATCGCCTGTCTGAGTCTGAAACCGGTATCGATGCGATACAGGCCGTTTTTTCTGCATTCAATATCACGATACCTGCATTAATCGTTTCGGGAGATATTGCGATAGAAAGTTTGCGTATAGTGGACAGCTTGAAATTTCAGATGCTGCATAAACCAGTTGCGGTCTTAAAGCTACGCACTTTTTTACGCAATGTTCAATTACATAAAGTTAAAAACACCGCTTAGTTTAATCATAATAAAAATGTATTGTATGCTGAAAGTTTAAGCAGAAATATCTAAAAAGACGCCTCAATAAATTGTTGTACGATGACTACGGAACGTATGTGCCGCCAGCTAAAATCTTTCGTAACGCGTTGAGCATTACAATGCTGGTTGTAAATTTTGGTATATAACCCACTGCTCCTGTATCGAGTGCACGCTGAATATCCTGGTGCAGACGGGATCCCGACAACATTACTACGGGTAGTGCGGGATATTGTTTGACAAAAGTGGCGAGTGCGGCGAAACCATCTTTTCCCGGCATATTTAGATCAAGTAAAACCAGGTCCAGATCAGAATGTGTGGCTGCCTGCTGTAAGGCATTTGCATAATCGGCGGCCTGTAGAATACATACCTTATCATCCAGTGCATTGAGCACGTGGCAGAGTCCGTCACGGAAAAGGGCATGGTCATCTACAATTAAAACTTTCATCGGTACAATAAATATCCAAAATAAATACGGTGAATACTCATAACTAGAGGAGCAGAGTGTCTTACTCTGTTTTGTTAGTTACCTGAATGCTGCAGAAGAATTTATACTGTGGTGAATTCCGGATGCAATTAGTGGATACACTCAGCTAAATCAGTGGCTGGCACTACAAGCACACATTTCCTATTTCAAAAAATCTTGTAACAAATCACACCTGAATCACAAAACAATTAATATACGTTCAGCGAGTTTGCTTTTGCCATTTTTAAGCCATCACAAGCTAACTTTAATATTTTCAAACAAGCCATCATCCGATGAAAAATTAAATTTAGAATCGGGTATAACCGGTTGAAAGACAATATCTGGTCCTATCGCGGCAGGGGTAGTGCATGGAGAAAAAGCTATCAAAATAATAATAAAAAATTGTGGAAAATAATCGTTTCATAACTCAGTACCTAATAGTGGATGAGCAGCCCCATAAAAACATCATAAAGAGGCGCTTGTCTGGTGAATGGTTAGTCGAGGTTAGTGAAATAGATTGACTGCACCGCTTTCAAGAGAAGATGCGACACCTGGAGAAGGTGAGTCACTAGTTTCACTGTCGATTCCGATCGCACTGCTTCTCTCTAGAGGGCTTCCAGTTACCAGAGTGTCGCCCGAAAGTGATATGCTGGTTCCAAAGCGCCCCGCTTCGGCAGAGTCGATGCGGGAAGTCTTGAGGTAAGCATCCTGTTGCCAGGTACCGCTCGCACGGCGGAACACATACACAGCTCCGCTTTCAAAGGCCGTGCCGGTTTCCGTGATAGGAACAGCAGACCCCACTTGTACGCCTCGAGCTGCATTATCTTCTCCTGTTGCCCCAACCGCGAGCGTATCACCTGAAAGTGCGGTGGAAGCGCCGAACTCATCACTGGCCTCAGTGTTGAATGCCTTAATATAGGCCTGTTGCTGCCAAGTCGCACCCGTTCGCTGGAATACGTACACCGCACCACTATCATCAGCTGTACCAGTATCGCTTGTGGGTACACTTGCCCCCGTTTGCACGCCAATTGCTGCATTGTCTTCTCTAAGTGCAGCAACCGCGAGCGTATCACCTGAAAGGGAAATGGAGGCGCCGAACTCATCACCATTTTCTGTGTTGAATGCCTTCAGGTAGGCCTGTTGCTGCCAGGTCGTACCGGTCCGCTGGAACACGTACACCGCACCACTGCCACCGGCGGAATCGTCACTTTGGACGCCATTAATGCCTGTCGCTGAACTATCTTCACCGATTGCTCCTACCGCCAGTGTATCGCCAGAAAGTGATACGCTGACTCCAAACATGTCGTCTGCAGCATCGGCATCGACGTTTGATGCCTTGACATAAGCCTCTTGCTGCCAGATAGAACCAGCTCTTTTAAACACATACACTGCGCCTGTGTTAGATCTGGTATCACCTTCGTCGACATTTATGCCCGAGGCGCCACTGTCTTCGAATATGGCACCCACTGCCAGAGTGTCACCTGAGAGTGACAGGCTTTTTCCAAAATTGTCACCCGCTCCAGTGTTGGAAGCCTTGATATAAGCTTGCTGCTGCCAGCTTGAACCGCTCCGCTGAAACACATAAACCGCACCGCTCTCAATGGCAGTGTTGTCATTCTGGTCACCGTCGATGTCGATTGCGTTACTATCTTCGTATATGGCGCTGATCGCAAGAGTGTCGCCTGAGAGTGATAGTGCGTGTCCAAAAAAGTCGCCCGCGCCGGTGTTGGACGCCTTGATATAAGCTTCTTGCTGCCATGTGGAGCCGATCCGCCGAAACATATAAACCGCGCCGCTGTCCAAGGCGTCGTTGTTACTCTGGTCACCGTTGATACCTGTCGCAGCGCTATCTTCACCCCCACCATTAGAAATTATCGCACCCGAGGCACCAACCGCGAGGGTGTCACCCGAGAGTGATACGCTGTATCCGAAATTATCACCCGCATCGGTATTGGACGCTTTACCATACGCCGCTTGCAGAATGTCTGCACCGCGTGACACTTGCAGGGGGTAGGTTTTCATCCAGCCCGAAGCGAGATGCGATACGGTCACATTAACAAGTGTATCGCCCAGATCCAATACGATGGGCGCACTGGCCTCGCCACTAGCCAGTGCAGTGCCATTGACTGTGATCTCTACATCAGCTGCAGCGGCAACAGCGGTTACTGACACGTCTTGTATCAGCAATGAAAGTTGAGCGGTGTATTCGGTTAGTGCTTCAGTCTGCCCTTGTGCTGTTGCTTTTAGCCCTGACACGGCTAAATCAGCCAGTAAGCACTGTAATTGTATCTCGGCATTGTTCTTGTTTATCACACCAGTATTATTCACTACACGACAGGGTGCTGTTCCGGCTACAGTGACGGAGTAAGAATCGCCGTCAATGAGAGAAACCCCGTCAAATGAAAACGCACCGTTATCTGGCAAGGTTAAGAGTTCAATGCCTTTCGCTGATGTCAGTTCAATCGTCACAGGTTCAAGCACGCCAGTGGCTACGCCCTGTACTATAAATCGAGCGGTTGACTCGTTGCTTTCACTGCCACCGCCGCAGGCAGACAGCATAAAAATCAAACAACAAATGGCGAATGGATATTTATATGAGGTGTTCAATGTATTGTTTGCAAACATGTTAACTTTTCCTTAGAGACTGTCATGTGGTAAAAATTCACCACAACAATTTTTTTAACAACTGCCTGTCGACAACGAGCGAGCAAAATATAACACTAACTCATTGGTGAAAGTATTATGTTTGTCCTGGAGGGTTGTGTATATATGCCAAAAGTCTGCACTACCCCAGACTAAAGTCTGGGATTGCCGACTGGAGACGTTGTATCATAAAAAATTTTAAGGACGGTCTGATAAAAAAAGCTGCGTGAACTGGATAAAATCCAAAATCAAACTGCATCAGAGATATCCCTCGCGTGTTATGTAGAAAGAGTTAGCAAATGAATTGAATCGACCAGGGTTGTAAATATGGAGAGCAGGATAACTTTATAGAAGTTGCATTTTTTTTACATTCTATTTAATTACTTTAATCATATAACCAATTTGGGTTTATTATATGGTTAGTCCAAATGCCTGCGCGGCCACAACTGCCTGGGTTCTGTTGCTCACATCCAGGCATTTCAGTATGGATGTCACATGCATTTTAATAGTACCTTCAGCCAGCTCCATTTTTCTGGCAATCACTTTATTCGAATCGCCTTTAATAAGCAGGCTAAGCACCTGTAATTGTCGTGGAGTTAAATCGAGTGAGTCAGCTTCAGTTGGAGGAGAATTCATCTTGTTTTTCTGTGCCAGTAACTGCGGCACATAAGTGCCACCAGATAAAATCAAGCGCAGAGCATTAAGCATGACAATGCTAGTTGTGTCTTTCGGGATATAACCCACAGCGCCTGAGTCGAGTGAACGTTGAATATCTTTGCGTTGATTTGATCCTGAAAGTATCACCACCGGCAAGGCTGGATATTTCTCGACAAATGTCGTCAGGGTTATAAACCCGTCCTTGCCTGGTATGCACAAATCAAGCAAAACCATATCGAGATCCGTATGTTCAGATACCTGCTGCATCGCAGAATCGTAATTGCCCGCCTGCAGAATAGTGACCTGTTCATCCAGCACATTCAGAACATGGCATAGTCCTTCACGAAACAGGGCATGATCATCAACAATCAGAATCTTCATAATTTCTCTTATAATTATTTTACGATGAGTTAATTTCCAGCAGCTTGCCGACACTTTATCATACTTCTAAATCGATTTATTTTCCGTGAGATATCGCGGGAAGATTTAGCGGGATTTAGCGGGACATCCATCATAAGTTCTCTTTCAATAATAACATCAGCTGATTTTAAATCTTTCTATTTTTTTAAAGTGGATGTCCTATTACGCTTTGGAAAGCATGACCCGCACGAAATTTTTATTGCGGGTTAGTAAAGGCGTTTATCGGGTGCATCCGGATGTGCAGGATATTGAGTCATTTGATTAAGCGTTAAATACCGCCATTGCTGTGATGTTGGTGTTGTGAGAGTGGCTGTCCAGCTTTCACGCTGCTTTCACGTGTTAATATGGGCGTTAGTGTGGGTGTCCTGTTTTTAGACTTTGCATTGTAATTTGTACCGCACTCATTATATAGGTGTTCAGGGTTTGCCCGAAAACCCCAATCAATCGACATCCATAAGCCTATTGTCGAGCTATTTTGAGGGATCAATTGCGTCTTGGCCTGAAGTCTTTTATAGTTCATGAAAATTTACCCGGAAAATTTATACAGAAATTTACACAGAAATTTACACAGAAAATTTACCCAAAAAATTCACCCACAAAATTAAAACAGAAACGAGATTATTGAATGAGTTCATATGATGCCTCAGCCATAGAGGTCCTCACCGGCCTTGAACCTGTACAGAAACGCCCGGGCATGTATACCGACACCACTCGCCCGAACCATCTGGCGCAGGAAGTGATTGATAACAGTGTCGATGAAGCCGTGGCGGGTTATGCCAGTAAAATTGATGTTGTACTCTATAAAGACGGTTCATTGGGGGTTACCGATGATGGCCGGGGTATGCCGGTGGATATTCACCCGGAAGAGGGCGTGCCGGGTATTGAAGTGATAATGACCAAGCTGCATGCCGGGGGAAAATTCTCCAATGATAATTATACATTCTCCGGGGGTTTGCACGGGGTTGGGGTGTCGGTGGTTAATGCCCTGTCCGACCGGGTCGAGGCTGAGATTCGTCGTGACGGTAAGGTTTTTTCGATTGCCTTTGAGCATGGCGATAAGGTTAAGGACCTGGAAGAAATGGGGACGGTGGGTAAGAAAAACACTGGCACCCAGATTCGCTTCTGGCCTGAGGCGAAATATTTTGATACAGCAAAATTCTCCGTATTACAGCTCAAGCATGTGCTGCGCGCCAAGGCGGTTTTGTGCCCCGGTTTGAAAGTTACGTTCTTCGATGAAAAAGCGGCTGAAAATAGTGAGTGGTATTACGAAGACGGTCTGGTCGATTATTTGCTGGAAAGCCTGAAGGGGTATGAATTATTACCGAAGGGGCCCTTTACCGGCGCACTGTCTTCCGAGCGCGAAGCGGTGGACTGGGCATTGTTGTGGCTGCCGGAAGGTGGCGACTCGACCTGCGAATCCTATGTGAATTTAATTCCCACCGCCCAGGGCGGCACCCATGTTAATGGCTTGCGCACCGGCCTAACCGAAGCGATTCGTGAGTTTTGTGAATTTAGAAATTTATTACCTCGCGGGGTAAAGCTTAGCCCGGAAGATGTGTGGGAAAAAGTCAGTTATATCCTGTCGGTAAAATTACTCGATCCACAATTCTCTGGACAAACTAAGGAACGCTTGTCGTCGAGAGAATGCGCCGCATTTGTTTCCGGGGTGGTGAAAGATTCGTTTAGTTTGTGGCTTAATCAAAATACCGATCAGGGTGAACTGATTGCGATGCTGGCGATTGATAACGCACAAAAGCGTTTAAAGGCCGGTAAAAAAGTCGCACGTAAAAAAGTTACCTCCGGTCCGGCGCTGCCGGGTAAGTTGGCGGATTGTAGTTCTTCCGATGTTAATTTAACCGAACTGTTTTTAGTGGAAGGTGACTCGGCGGGTGGCTCGGCCAAGCAGGCGCGGGACAGAAATAATCAGGCGATTATGCCGCTGCGGGGAAAAATATTAAACACCTGGGAAGTGGATGCGGATCAGGTATTAGCCTCGCAGGAAGTACATGACATTTCTGTGGCCATTGGTGTTGACCCGGACTCGGAAGATTTGTCCGGCCTGCGCTACGGAAAAGTTTGCATACTGGCGGATGCAGACTCGGATGGTTATCACATTGCGACTTTATTATGTGCCCTGTTTTTACGCCACTTTCGCACCTTAACAGAATCGGGCCATGTGTATGTGGCGATGCCGCCCCTGTTTCGAATTGATGTGGGCAAAGAAGTTTTTTACGCGTTAGATGAAGCGGAAAAGCAGGGCGTGCTCGACCGTATTACCGCGGAAAAGAAAAAAGGCAAGGTACAGGTTACGCGCTTTAAAGGGTTGGGTGAAATGAATCCCCTGCAGTTGCGCGAAACATCCATCGCCCCGGACACACGTCGACTGGTGCAGCTGATTGTAGAGGACGGGGATGAAAGTGATCAGATGATGGATATGTTGCTAGCTAAAAAACGCGCGCCAGATCGTAAAGCCTGGCTGGAGGATAAGGGCGATTTGGCGGAAATTTAATTGCCAGTTAACTCGCCAGAAATATCTAAAAGCTAATTGCTCGTTTTGCCGAGTACCGGTGGCTGGCTTACTCTGGGGACTTCATCAAGTAACACGCCACCACGCACTAAACGCACAAAGTAGGTGTCATCTTTGGATACATTTGTAAGTGCAGGGCCTCCGCTCTGAAAATTGATATACCAGACCTTATTGCCATCATCAACTAGCGGTGTTGATGTCCAGTAGTTACCGTAGGCATTTTCAATGATAGTTCCATTCGGAAAGAATGTGCTATTGATGGCGGGTAATGAGCAGGCGTATTCAACCAGTGAATTTAGTTCGTTTTTATTGGGAATGCGCCAGTCTGTAAATCCATTATCATCCGCATGCCCTCTGGCCGCACTTAACGCGTCTGACCAGTTAAGGCGAAGTGCAGTGCCCCGGGAGCAGTCTTGTAGATCCAGTCCGAGTGGGCACTTTCGCCAGATTAAGCCAGTGTTATTATCTGTTATTGTCCAGTCACCGTTATCTGTATAGATTCTATCGGGATTGGTGAGGGTTATTCTGGCATTAAGATTTGTGCAGCCTGCATTAACGAGTGACGGTGTCAGCAGGCTAAAAAATATAGTTAATAGTGGGGTAATAAATCTCATAAAAACTCCTTCCTTAAATATAATATGTATACGAACCAGTCTCTACTGGGGTATAAATTCTGTGCGAACCAGGCGAATATAAGCCACCAGGCCAAATTTATTAATGGCATCGGCTCTTCCATAATAGCTATCAACACTCCATGCAAAATTATTCAATGAACTTGCAGCAAGTGAGCTGGATGTCCAATAATTATCACTGGGTAAGGTGTTGGGAAAGTAGTTGGTATCAATAGCAGGGTTAAACTGGCCACTGTTCATGATAGATAAAAGCTCAGATATTGTGGGCATGCGCCAGTTGCTTGCACCGCATGAGCTAGCCTGGTTCATGTCTACAACATAAGATTCAGTGTCGCATCCTGTGACACTTGTACAAATTCCTGACTCATCAATTCGCCCAGCAACGCCGCCATCATTAATACCTGTGGTGTTAATCCATTCATAGGTTGATGTCGCGTTTTGTAGTCCGGTCGTGGTTTTAACTTCCCAGATTAACCCAGTGTGATTGTCTTTAACACAACCCCAGGGCTGAGTGGCATAGTCTTGTGTTTGATCGGCTAAAGGGATTCCGTCGATACCGAGTTTGGTGTAGCTAAAGCCGGCAAGCCCGTCGCTATCATCGTTGTTGGCTACGTCTCGGCCATAATGAGCATCCTGGCCGGCAGGCACCGGATCGTCATCGATGTCGACACCGTCTTGTTTTTTGCTTGATCCTGACGTAATGCAATTAATTGCGTTTGATGAAGTTAACGTAGTGTAATCACCACAAAGTGTTACACCTGTATCATTCAGTCGTCCACGATAATCATCGCTGATAATGACTCCAATTGCAGTTGCATTACCTAAAGTGGCATTCGCTGAAACATTAGAGAGCGTTACTTCAAAAGTTTCATCTTCTTCTGGAAAGAGGTCACCAATGATAACCGCAGAAAGCGTTGTTGATAACTGCCCAGCTGGAATAGTAATAGATGCTACGTTTGATGCGTTATCAAAGTCACTATCAACAGTAGCGGTTAATCCGCGCATGAGAGTGTCGGCGGTCACGTTGCCATTGGCAAGCGCAGAAAGTGTGGCTGTAAATGTAATCAAGTTTGATGCACCGTCATCACCTTCATATTGTGAAATGACAGCTGGGCTAATACTTAATGTCACTGTGTTACCAGTAGGAGGTGCGCCAATTTCTTCTAAGCTAACAGTTAGCGGAAAAGATTCACCCGGGCGTAAAGCCGATATTTCGGTTTGCCCTTTAAATGAAACCGTCTCACCCGTGAGCGCTTCAATATCAATGACAAGGTTTCTATGGGGCGCAACTCGAATACTGATGGTTTCTGTTTTGCTACCAACAGGAAGCGATACAGAGGTTGTCTTATTATTGGAATCGGTTATATTAAAATCAATACGTGTGATGCCATCAGGCAAAACATTCGTCGCATACTGACGACTGTCACTTGCTTTACTTTGCACGTTATTATCAGCGTTGCTGCCAGTGATGCTGACACTAAGATAAGCGTTGGGGTCTGTATTGCTGCTTTTACAAGCCACAAGCGTTGTCAATAGAAAAGCGATGCTTAACTTTATAATTACATTTCTGTTAATAGAAAAGTTGAACATAATTATTATCCCTAAAAATTATTGGTTATGTGTTTAATTTGTTTTCGAGTAAAAATGATAAGAATTAAAACTCAATTCTTGCGCCAATATTAAGCGTGTTTTTATCGTAGTTATCGATACCAAGTAATGATTCATATTGAATAAATGCCATTACCCCATGAGGTAGTACAACTGAGGTGGCAACAGACACCAGGAAAAAGTCACTGACTCTTTCGTCGGTTGTAAAGCTAAAGGCGTTATTGGGATCTATTGCAAATGCGGCAACAACCTCTTCACCATCGGTTTTAAATTCGTGTTTCCAGGCGGCTGAAAATTCCGGTAATAAAACCCCAAAAGAGGTACTAACCGCTTTGCTAACCTGAATGCCGACTTTCGATGTCAGGCTTTCAATTGACTGGTCATTTACATTTAAGTTAAAACCCTGTGCGGCTTTTTCGGTAAATGCGTCTATGTCATTGTTTGCATAGGCGAGGCTAATATCGGTAGTGGTCGATACGCCGGTACCGACGAAATAATGCTCATAACCATTGCTTAAACTAAAGCTCAGGCCATTACCTTCCGGGTTGCTGGTTGCGGTTTCGTTGTAGTCAACAGTATTTAATGTGAAATCAATTTTACGGGAGATATCGTAAGCGCTTTGGCCGTAAGTGAGCGCACTTTGAAAATAAACATTCTCACTAGTGTAGTAACTGGCGTAAATAGACAGGCTGTTATCAGAGATATCAATTGCGCCCGTATTTTGATCGAGTGAAATCTCGCCACTTAATGTTTTGAATGCAACGCCTGCAAAAAAATCATTACTAAATCGATAATCCATACCCGCAAATAAATAGTTTACGCTGCTGTCATAGCCTGCCAACGTGAATGTCTCATCCTGTGTTGCGTCGTCAAAGGTGCCGGTAATAAAGCCGCTTAAGCGATTGTCGTTTAAGCCACCGGCTTCATCTGCACTCGCGCCGCCGCCGGTTAGCTGTCCAGCGCTGTCAATGGAGGCTAGCGAGTTTGATGGGGCGTCGTTATTAAATAACGCAGCCGTTTTTTTAGTGGTAATGCTCGCGCTTCTGCGCAGTGAGGCAAGACGCTTTGCTATGTCACCAATATCAAATGAGGTGAAACTGTTTGCGGTATAGCTGTTTATCGAGGTGAATGAGCGGGCAGATACGGCGGTGTAAGCTGGGCCAGAACCTATTGCGCCTGCGGCATCTAGATTGTTACAAAATCCCAGCAAAAACTCTTGGTCAGCCGTTAAGGCTGAACCGTTAGTTAACGTATCGCAGACACCGCCAGTTACATTGAGCGCATTTGCAACGGCCGCTTCGGGTGTGTTGCTGTTGGTTGCGACAGATATATCAATCGTGATAGCTGAAAAAACCGGGGTAGATAAAAGTGAAACTGCTGTAATACCAGCAAAAACAGACAGATGCTTGGATAATTTAGACATTTAATAAGGCTTCCATATTTTAAAAACATTTTCAGTTCTATGCGGGGTGATCCCGAGATATAACTGAAATTACAATTCCGTTCGCAGTATAAATTATAGTAATGAAAAGTATTTATTCGTCAGTGCTATTGTCAAATACTATTGTTTAGTACTCATGGCCAGCACTCAGGGCCACACTCACGGCCAGCACTAAAAATTTACAAGCCCATCAATCTATATGTTTGCTACGAAAGAGAATTCTATAGTATATTGCTTGCAAACACAAAAAAACATGCTACCGCTCAGATATTAATGGGTGCTGTTTTGTAATGTATGTAAAAAATCGTTAAAACAGCGATCAGAGGTTCCCTGGTTAATGATTTTGATTTGGAGCAAAATCACGTTGCATGTGAGAGGGTGATGGACAGTGCAAAGTTATAGAATGTTGTTAATGCTTTTGTTTCTGGCTGGGTGCTCGCCACAAAACTCATTACATTCAATTGTTAATCGACATAACTATAAGCCGATTGCGCATCAGAGCGATTTTTTTCATCATGTTGTTTACGTTAATTCAGCGTTTTATTTAAATGAAGTCCCCACCCTGTATGTGTTTTTAGAGGGTGATGGTATCCCCTGGAAAACACGCACACAAATATCGGCTAATCCACAGCCTGTTTACCCGTTAGCGCTCGATCTAATGACGCAAAATAAATATCCCGGTGTTTACCTGCAAAGGCCATGCTACGGGGTTAAAGAAATCAATTGTCACTTTCAATGGTGGACGAATAAGCGCTATTCACAGGAGGTGGTTTCAAGCATGTTGCAAGTGCTGGATAAAGTATCTGAGAACTACTTAAATGTTACTCTGGTAGGTTATAGCGGGGGGGGTGGGCTGGCTACGTTAATGGCGCGAAAATCCGATAAGGTGTCAAAATTAATTACGCTAGCCGGTAATCTGGATCATCAGAAGTGGACTAATTATCACGATTATTCAAGCCTGCAAGGTTCGCTGAACCCTATTAATTATGTATTGCCATCAACAGTGCAGCAGTTTCATTTTGCAGGTCAAAAAGATTTAAATATTTTACCGCAGTGGGTTGAGGCCTTTTCAGATAAACAAATTAATAGTCAGTTCATATTGTTGAAAAATGTGGATCACCGTTGTTGCTGGCTGGAAAATTGGCCGCGCATTATCGACCAGACAAATAAAACTGTGATAAAATGAAAAATATTAAATGTAAAATTATAGTGGCTACATAACAAGGATATTCATGAACGCTTCTAATGCACAGTCTGTACAAATCCCCATCAGCAAAAAGTTTAAATATATTACGACGCCATTTTTAGTCGCTGCGCTCATTGGTATTAGTGCCTGCGGCCCAAAAGTTAACGATTCAGCTAACGCATCAGAAAGTGAAAAAGCGGATGGTTTAATGATTGTTGATTGTTTGCTGCCGCCACAATTGCGAAAAATTGGCCAGCAGGCAACCTACTTAACCGCAAGGCGTCCAATTAAAACAACCGGCAGTGAATGTGAAATTCGCGGCGGCGAGTATGTGGCATTCGATAGAGCTAGTTATTCAGCCGCATTGAAAACCTGGTTGCCTATGGCAAAAACCGGAGATGCGAATGCGCAGAATAATGTCGGTGAAATTAATGAAAAAGGCTTAGGCGTTGCCCCGGACTATAAAGCCGCTGCTTATTGGTATAAAAAATCTGCAGAGCAAAATTTTTCACGCGCACAAATTAATTTAGGCAGCTTGTATGAAAAGGGCTTGGGCGTTGAAAAAAATAATGTTATTGCACTTAACTGGTATCGAAAGGCTTCCGGCTTAACAGCGGATAATCTTCAGTACACTTCATCGTTGACATCGATGACAGAAGCACATAAAAAAGAAGTGCTGAGTTTAAAGCAAAAACTCGCGCAAGCAAAAACCAAAGAGAATGAAGCCAAAGTATTAAACGATGAATTGGCGCTGATGCGAAAACAAATTAATGCGAATAAAGAAGTTGCCAGTAAAAATCAGCTATTAATTCAACAGGTGAAACAACTAGAGAAAAATTTAGATTTGGCGGAAAAGAAAAAAGCCGATTTATATCCAATTCAGCAGCAAATCGTTGCGTTGCAAGGAATGGTTAATGTATCCATTCCATTGGCCGCAAATGCGAAACCTTCGATGGAAGCGCCACCGAGTATTGAAATTATTGATCCGGCAATCGTGTTAACCCGAGGAGGTAAAACGGCGATGCTCAAACCGGTAATAAAAACGCAGGATATCATTGGTAAAATTTCAGCACCTGAAGGTTTGAAGACTCTCAGCATAAACGGTGAACAACAGAGTGTAGATAAGCATGATTTATTTTGGGTGGCAGTTCCAATTAGCCAGCAGGAGACGCCCATTATGATTCGTGCGGAAGATAAGCTAGGGCAAAAAATCAGCCTGGATTTTACGCTTTTTTCGAAACGTAATATAAGAAATAGTCCCAATCTAAAGAGTGCAAAAAACCAGTTAGGTAAAGATTTTAAACTGGGGGAATATTATGCCATTATTATTGGGAATAATAATTATGATTACTATGATGATTTAAAAACAGCCATTACTGATGCTGAAGAAACCGCAAGAATATTAGAAGAGCAATACGGCTATAAAACATTAGTACTGAAAAATGCCAGCCGCTACAATATATTATCAACTTTAAACAAGGTGCGTCAGGAACTAACCCCTGATGATAACTTGTTAATTTATTACGCAGGTCATGGTGAAATTGATAAAAAAGATAACAGTGGTTATTGGGTTCCAGTGGATGCAAAACCGGGCAATACACGAAACTGGATATCGAATAGCGCAATCTCCGATGTGCTGGGTACAATTAAAGCCAAGCATGTAATGGTCGTTGCGGACTCCTGTTATTCGGGTACATTATCTAGCGCTTCTATTGCTCGATCATCGACTGAAGCTTTTTCACCAGAAATACATAAAGAGTGGGTGGATATTATGGCAACCACGCCGGCCCGCATGGCCTTAACATCTGGTGGGGTGCAGCCGGTTATTGATAGTGGTGGCGGTAAGCATTCCGTTTTTGCAAAAGCTTTTTTAGATGTGTTAACTGAAAATCAGGGTCTGTTAGAAGGTTATAGCTTGTACGCCAACATACTTCTTAAAATGAAGGCGAATACCAGTAAGCTCGATATAGATCAGGTTTCAAATTATGCGCCTATTAAGCATGCGGGCCACGAAGCAGGTGAATTCTTTTTTCAGCGTATTTAGTTTTTAGTGTAAAGGCTAAAAATAAAATTATTAATGTGACTTGAAGAAACTTCTTTTAGTCGTTTATGTGTGATTAAACTGCCCATGATTAAATTGTCCATGATTAAATTGACCTATGAATAGTTCAGATACCGTCATAAAGCATCCGAAAAAAGACCGACATCCTGCGACATTTGGAAAGTATCAGGTTTTATTTAAAATCGGTCAGGGCGCAATGGGCGCGGTGTTTAAAGCATACGACCCGTCTATTGACAGGGTGGTTGCTATTAAAACCATATCCCCCAGCGTTTTGTTGATAGATGAGAGTGGGGAATTTAAAGAGCGTTTTCTTCGCGAAGTTCGTGCAACAGGTAAAATAAACCATCCCAATATTATTTCCATATTTGATAGTGGTGAGCTTGATGGTACGCCATTTTTTGTTATGGAATTTGTCGATGGGAAAGAGCTTAAAGATTTTATTACCAACGGCTCTACTCTTTCAGTTGATCATGCAAAAAAAATTATCTGTCAGATACTCGATGCGCTTTTTTATAGTCATAACTGTGGTGTTGTGCATAGAGATATTAAACCAAGTAATATTTTTATTGATGTCAATGGAAATGTGAAAATCGCAGATTTTGGCATAGCAAAACAAAGTAACTCTGAGTTAACTCAAACTGGCTGCATTATTGGTACGCCAAGTTATATGTCACCTGAACAATGCATGGGGGCTGAGGTTGATCATCGCAGCGATATTTTTTCAGCAGCGGTTGTGTTTTATGAAATGTTAACAGGTGAAAAATGTTTTAACGGATCGTCATCACATACGGTGATGCATAAGATAATTAGCACTACGCCTGAAAAGCCATCTGAATTAAATATTCTCGTTCCACAATCAATTGATAAAATTCTCTCTAAGGCTATTCAAAAAAAACCGGATGACAGGTTTGAGACAGCATTAGAATTTAAAAAGGCAATAGAGAATACCAGTGATTTTCAAACTAATATCGATTTTAAAAAATATATTGTTAAATATTCTGCGCTTTCAATTGTTGTGGTTTGTGTGGTGGCATTGCTTGTGTTGTTTAGCGAAAATACTGATGATCAGAAACAACAATCAGTGGTTGTTGCAGGCGCAGAACAACACCCAGACTCATATCCGACGCAAACGCAAAAATCGCCGTCGATGTTTAACCAATCGATTGCCTCGGCTGAACTAACTGAACAGAATAAAGTAACGCGTTTATTAAAAGTCGCTAAAGCACATAAGCTTGTTGGAAGGTTGGTTGTGCCGCAGGGTAGTAATTCATATGATACCTACAAGTTGATACTGGATATGAATCCGGATAATGCAGAGGCTAAGCAGGGTTTACAAGAAGTTAATGATTTATTTTTTAAGCAAGTGAACGCGTGGGTGGAGCAGGGCGAGTCTGATAAAGCCCGCGCTGACATTGCAACCGCATTACTGTTGTTTCCGCATGATGAAAGATACCAAAGTGTTTTATCAAGGGTAGTGAAGTAATCGATTGAATATTTATATGTGGTAGTGGTACTTGAATTTAAACTAAAATTTATGAGACGAATGTAAAATGAGTAAACCGATTGTTGCCGATAATAAACCAGCTGCCGTTATATTAAATAAAAATGAAGAATATTATTTTTGTAAATGCGGTCGTTCAAATAATCAGCCCTTTTGTGATGGCTCACATGCGGGTACTTCTTTTACTCCGCATGCCTTTACAGCTGAGCAGGATGGTGAAGCTTATTTATGTGTTTGTAAGCATACGGCTAATGTGCCGTTTTGCGATGGCAGTCATAAGCAATTTTCGGATGACGATATTGGTAATGAAGGGCCAGGATTAACTGCCCAATCGGATGAGCTTCCGACAGCGATAGCTACTGCCGAAGAACCCACTGTGGCTTTTATTCATCAACTCGCTAAAGACGGCTTATCGAAATTAGGCCACCACGGTCCCATGACGTCAATGGGTGTGCCGAGAAATACGTTGCCCCATTGGGATGATTTGCAAATTATGGCAGCACAAATGGCAGTCAAACCATTAATGGAGGAAGTTGCTGTCGGAACCGAATTAGTTATAGGTCCAGAGGCAAAAAAACCGCTTAAACTGTCGATGCCTTTATTTGTGTCGGACATGAGCTTTGGTGCTTTATCGGAAGAAGCAAAAATTGCCCTGGCCCGCGGAGCTGAAATGTCAGGCACGGGAATTTGTTCGGGCGAAGGTGGAATGCTGCCTGAAGAACAAATGGAAAATTCAAAATATTTTTATGAATATGCGAGTGCAGGATTTGGTTTTAATGAAGCATTACTGAAAAAAGTCCAGGCGTTTCATTTTAAAGGTGGGCAGGGAGCCAAAACCGGTACCGGTGGCCACCTGCCGGGAAATAAAAATATTGGTAAAATATCCCAGGTGCGGGGAATTAAAGAAGGTGAGCCGGCGGTTTCCCCTCCCACATTTAAAAACCTTTCATCGGCTGCCGATTTTAAAAGACTGGCAGATCGAGTACGGGAAATTACGGGTGGTATTCCCATCGGATTTAAACTCAGTGCTAATCATATAGAAAAAGATATCCAGTTCGCACTGGAGGCCAGTGCCGATTATATTATTTTAGATGGGCGCGGTGGTGGCACTGGTGCCGCACCGGAAATGTTCAGAAATCATATTAGTGTGCCAACCATTCCGGCACTGGCAAGGGCACGACGTTATTTAGATGAGCAGGGCGCCAGTGGTCGGGTGACGCTAATTATTACCGGCGGCTTACGGGTGCCGATTGATTTTGTAAAAGCCCTGGCACTGGGTGCAGATGGAATCGCTATTTCCAATAGCGCAATGCAAGCGATTGGTTGTGTGGCGGCAAGAATGTGTAATACCAATAATTGCCCCACAGGCATTGCTACTCAAAAAGAAGAACTACGCCAAAGATTAAACATTGAAACATCTGCGCAACAGTTGAGTCGTTTTTTTAACGCTTCAGTTGAGTTAATGCAAGTGATGGCCAGAGCTTGTGGGCATAATGATTTTAGTCAGTTTAATAAAGACGATTTGGCAACCTGGCAGCGTGATATGGCATTGTTGTCCGGGGTTAAATATTCGGGTTTGATGTCGCCTGGGTTATAGTTAGGTATAAAATCTTACCATTCAAATATCCCCTTTATATTAATATTTTGTTCTATCAATCGGGTAGTAATTAAAATATAGGTATTCTCTCTTTTTCTAAGAGGGGAGTTAAAGATAAATCTCCCCCAGCCCCTCTTTTTCTAAGAGGGGAGTAATAAGCCTCCCCCTTAGTAAAACGGGAGTACATATAATGTAGTGAAAGTTCAAAATCACTGTATTAATAAATCATGTGACTGAGGGGGATTTAGGTTCGGTCCTCAAATCTCCACACTCAAATCTCCCTCAGCCCTCTTTTACTAAGAGGGGAGTGAAAAATTTCCCCCAGCACCTATTTACTAAAGCGGGGCGTGTTAACCCTCTATCTTCAAAAAAACTATGGCATAACCGCAGGCGTCGTAAATACCCAGTCATTATCCTTAACCGGTGTATGACAGGCGACACATTCCTGTGCAAAGTTTTTATCTTTGCCGTAGGGCTTCTGATCTAAACCTTTCCAGCGGGCATAACCCCAGCCACCGGTTGATTTATATTTTTCACTGTCTTTAAACATAAATTCGGCGTGTACAAATTTATCGGGTGCAATGGCCGTGGGCCAGTTTTCTTCGGCTTTCTGTTTCCATACCAGCTTGCCTAAAATAGAACCTTTTGGCCAGGGGTTTGTGTTACCGGCACGGGCGGCTTTAACGGCAATGTCATTGCCTAAAATGGTGCGCATAGAGTTGTTGTCAGTGCGGTGGGAAATTGAAATAACTTTCCAGTTTTTATAGCCTGCGGGTAATTCTATACCGTTGGGTGCGGGTTGAACTTTATCGGCCGCAAACACAGCGGGGCTGATAATGGCCAAAGACAGGGCGAGGGTGGGTATAACTGATTTTAATTTCATGCGTGTTACCTTTATGGTTTAGGTGAAAAGTGATTAAATACTCGAATCACTGCTATAACGTGTGAGCTGCCGGTTTGATTGCAAATGGCGGAAATTATTTTTTTGTTAATGAATGCTCTCGATGATGTAAACAATGATGCAATCAAATGCGCGGTTAAAACGTTTACACACTATGGATAAAATTTTTAAGATGACTTATGTTTAACAAAGAAGAATTAAATCAGCTGTATCGTTATGCCCTGTCATTATCCGCGCACGAACCAACCGCCTATGATTTAGTTCAAAGTGGTGTGGAGCGATATTTAAACAAAATATCGGCTATGTCTGAGTTGCCGAAAAATCAATTGGAAAATCCGCTGGGTAGTCCTATAGAAAACCCACTGGCCTATATAAAGTCAACTATTCGAAACTGTTATTTTGATCTTGAACGGCACCGAAAGGTAGTGTCGATAATATCAATAGACGGTGACGATGCATCAAACATGGATGACTATATTGGACTGGTTGACAGTGACCCGATGGAAGATGTTTTAATTAATCAACAGGAAGTAGAGCAACTACTCGCGAGTTTAAATGCACAGGAAAATGAACTGTTATATCTGTGGGCCGTAGAAGAGCATACCGTAGAAGAAATTTCACGTATTTATGCAAAACCCCGGGGTACGATGTTGTCAAAATTACATCGCCTTAAAAAACGTATTCGAGAACAGCTTCAGGTGGCAAGTGTTAGTGCCAATGAGAAAGGTAGTCAATAATGAGTAATAAAAAACAACCGCTTAAGCAGGCGGTGAAACAATCCTATGCAGAAAAGTCCTTATTAGATACACAACTTGGGGCCTTACAGAAAATACTGGCACAGAAGGTTACGCATAAGCCGGGTCGTGTAGAGGTTAATAAGTTGAGTGTTTATAAGTGGCTGGGGTCAATTGCGGCCTCGCTTTTGTTCGCGGTTAGTGTAATGTCATTTTTTCAGACACCGGCTTTAATCACATCCGCCTATGCGGATATTTATAAAGATGCACATTTACACAATGGCATGCAGTCATCTATGCAGCAGTGGCTGGATGTTAATCGTATTGATCGCGTGCCGCAGCCATATCCGGTACAGATGAGCAAGTTCTGTCGGCTGGGGCCGGTGCTGACAACCCACCTGCGCATTGCGGGTAAGACCCAGGGGGAGATGAATGTGTTTTTTCATCAGGGTGAAGATGCGCCGCTTTGGCTGAATCGTTCCGGCAAGGTGGATGATATGAACTGGAAGCTGTTGAAGGTGCGTGAAAACCTGACTGTTATTGTGCTGTACTCCCATGATATGCGGGAAAAATCGGTGCAATATATTCTGCATGAAATGCTGCCGGAGTTGCGTCCGGACTTAGGCCCGGAATTCGGCGTGTAAAATAGTACGCATCTTCTTCTCTGATTGATTGTGTTTGTGTGCCGTTTTGAGCATAATCCAGCAAACCAGAAAAATTATTAGTCTAAATTTATCAGAGAACCCTTTACCCACATGTCAGATCAAACCGATTTAAACTTCGAAGGCGTAGAAAAACAACCCCTGGCTGAATTTACCGAAAAGGCGTACCTGGACTATTCCATGTACGTTATTCTCGACCGGGCCCTGCCATTTATTGGTGACGGTTTAAAACCGGTACAGCGACGTATTGTGTATGCCATGTCCGAGCTGGGACTGGTGTCCACCGCCAAGCATAAAAAATCCGCGCGTACCGTGGGTGATGTGCTGGGTAAATTCCACCCCCATGGTGACAGTGCCTGCTACGAAGCGATGGTGTTGATGGCGCAGGACTTTTCCTATCGGTATACCCTTGTCGATGGGCAGGGCAACTGGGGCTCGCCGGATGATCCGAAATCGTTTGCCGCGATGCGTTACACGGAATCGAAATTATCCAAATACGCCGAGGTTTTATTACAGGAGCTGGGGCAGGGCACCGTCGACTGGCAGCCGAATTTTGACGGCACCTTAGATGAGCCAAAATCATTGCCCGCACGTTTACCTAACCTGTTATTAAATGGCACCACCGGTATTGCGGTGGGTATGGCCACCGATGTGCCGCCACATAATTTGCGTGAAGTGGCCACCGCCTGTATTCGTTTACTGGATGAGCCCAAAGCCACGGCCGAGGAACTGTTCGAGCATATTCAGGGGCCGGACTACCCCACCAAAGCGGAAATTATTACCCCCCGCGAAGAACTGCTGGAAATGTATTTGAAAGGTAAAGGCAGTATTCGCGCCCGCGCTATTTATGAAAAAGAGGATGGGGATATTATTCTCACCGCGTTGCCGCATCAGGTTTCCGGTAATAAAATTTTAGAACAGATCGCCCAGCAAATGACCGCCAAAAAGTTGCCGATGCTGGAAGATATTCGTGATGAATCGGATCATGAAAACCCAACCCGTTTAGTGTTAGTACCGCGCTCAAACAGAGTTGATACTGAACAGTTGATGACACACCTGTTTGCTACCACCGATTTAGAACGCACCTATCGTGTCAATATGAATATGATCGGCATTGATGGTCGTCCGGCGGTAAAAAATCTTCGCACGATTTTAAAAGAGTGGCTCACCTACCGGGTGTTAACGGTTAAAAACCGTTTGAACTGGCGACTCGAAAAAGTTAACAAACGTTTGCATTTATTGGAAGGTTTGTTAATTGCATTTTTGAATATTGATGAAGTGATTCAGATTATTCGGGAAAGTGAAAAACCTAAACCCGCATTGATGAAACGCTTCGGTTTAAGTGAATTGCAGGCAGACTATGTACTGGATACAAAGTTACGTCAGTTAGCGCGTCTGGAAGAAGTTAAGATTCGTGCCGAGCAGAAAGAGCTGGCGGAAGAAAAAGAAAAACTGGAAAAATTATTAAGCTCCGAGCGTCGTTTAAAAACCTTAATCAAAAAAGAAATTTTAGATGATGCGGAAACCTACGGCGACAAACGTCGTTCACCGATTGTTGCAAGAGATGCGGCGCAGGCTATGGATGAGTCGGCGCTTTTATCCAGCGATCCGATTACGGTTGTGTTATCCGATAAAGGCTGGGTACGTGCAGCGAAAGGCCATGAAGTTGATGCGGATAAATTAAACTACAAAGCCGGGGATGCGCATCGCTCTTCCGCTATCGGTAAATCCAATCAACCGGCGGTGTTTTTAGATAGCACCGGTCGTGCCTATACCTTAGGCTCCCATACGTTACCTTCCGCGAGGGGCCAGGGTGAGCCATTAACCGGGCGCTTTAATCCACCACCGGGTGCAGTATTTGTTGCTACATTAATGGGCGATCCGAAAGATTTATATTTATTTGCTACCAGTTTTGGTTATGGTTTTGTATGCGAGTTAGGTGAGCTGCAATCCAGAAATAAAGCCGGTAAAGCGTTCTTAAAAGTGCCGCCGGGTGCCAATGTCTTGCCGCCGGTGAAGGTGCGCAGCCTGGACGATGACTTTATTGTGGCAGTAAGTTCCGAAGGTCATATGCTGGTTACCGAATTGTCCGAACTGCCACAGATGGCAAAAGGTAAGGGCAATAAAATTATTAATGTTCCCGCCGCTAAATTAAAAGCCAATGAAGAATGGATATGCGCGATTGATTTAATTCAGGACGGTGAAAAGCTGGCGGTTTATGCGGGCAAAAAACATAAGCTGATGCGCGGTGGTGAAGTGGATGAACACTATGCCGAGCGTGGCAAGCGCGGCTTTAAATTACCGCGGGGTTATCAGAAAGTGGATAAGATTGAAGTTGAAATAAAAGAGTAATCAGTTAACTTTAAAAATACGCGTCATTCCCGAACGCCCATGTTAATTTATAGGTCGGGAATCCAGTGACTATTACAGGAGTTTAGGTCACTGGATCTCCGAGACAGGCATTCGCCGATGACAGTGTTTAAGTTTTTATATTTCTAAATTGTTCTGAACTCAATGCCAGTAAGTTAAGCGCTAAGCTATTGAATACAACACTTTTTATTTGTATTGCTCCCCTCTTTGAAAAAGAGGGGTTGGGGGAGATTTAGAATATACCTTAATAGTGTTAAAAGTCTGGAAGTTTTTAAATCCCCCTCATTCCCCCTTTTTCAAAGGGGGAGGCATAACAAAAATTTGGACTATTTATTATCCATATTAATGGCTTAACGCTTAACGTGCTGGCATTGATTTTGCCCCAAATTATTCTGAACCCCGGCTATTCTGAACCCCGGCTATTCTGAACCCCGGCTATTCTGCACCCCAGAGTTCTTCAATCCGCGCATCTCGTCCGCAACTATAACGGTAATAATTGTAACGCAGTGAATTTTTTTTATAATAATCCTGATGATAATCTTCAGCGGGGTAGAACGTACTCGCGGGAATAAATTCTACTTTTAATGGGTCTTTAAACGGTTTGTTTTTTTCAATCAGCTGAGCCGATTTTATAATCGCCTGTTTTTCCGCTTCATCTTTATAAAAAATCGCCGGTCGATATTGCGGGCCATGGTCACAAAACTGTCCGTCGTTACGGGTGGGGTCAATATGGCGCCAGAAAAAATCCAGAATTTTATCACGCTTGATTATGCGCGGATTATAGGTGACCTCTACAACCTCAATGTGCCCGCTATTGCCCGCAGAAACCTGCTTATAGGTAGGGTCTTTAAGGTGTCCTCCAGAGTAGCCGGAGACCACGCTAATAACGCCATCGAGTTTTTCATAGTCTGATTCGATGCACCAGAAACAGCCACCCGCCAGCACAATGCTTTTGTTTTCACTGCTAGCGGTGTCTTTCACTTCGCCAGCATGGGAAGTGCTCAGCGTGAATGCCAGTGTAATAAAGACGATTAATAAACCGGGAATAGTGCGTATAAACATAAATGAGACCTGCAAAAAGTGATTGTTATTAGTATAGCAGTGCTGGAGTTAGTTCATTTATAATGGTTATAATGCGTGCATGCCCAATAACCTGTGAATTAATATGCTGATAGTCGTTTCCCCCGCCAAAACACTGGATTACACAACTCCCCCAAAAATTAAAAAGTTTACCCTGCCGGATTATCTGGATGATTCTGCGCAGTTAATACACCGGATGCGGGAGTTTTCATCACTGGATATTTCTGAGCTCATGCATGTCAGTACAAAAATTGCGGATTTAAACTTTGACCGGTTTGAAGCCTGGAATAAAAAATTCACTGAAAAAAATGCCAAACAGGCTGTACTCGCATTTAAAGGTGATGTTTATACTGGACTGGATGCGGAGAGTTTTAGCGCCAAAGATTTTGCCTTTGCGCAAACACATTTTCGCATGTTATCCGGTTTATATGGCTTGCTTCGCCCGTTAGATTTGATGCAGCCGTACCGGCTGGAAATGGGCACACGGCTAAGCACCGAGCGGGGAAAAAATCTCTATGAATTCTGGGGTAATGAAATTACCGACGGTTTAAATGCCCAGCTTAAGAAAATTAAATCACCGCATTTAATTAATCTTGCCTCCAATGAATATTTTAAAGCGGTGAAACCTAAAGCACTCAATGGTGAAATTATAACGCCGGCATTTAAAGAGTTGAAAAATGGTGATTATAAAATGATTGGTGTGTATGCCAAAAAAGCCCGGGGTTCATTAAGTCGTTATATTATTCAGAATCAGTTGTCAGATATTGAAGATATTAAATCCTTCGATGTGGATGGGTATAAGTTTAATAAAAAAGTGTCCAGTGGAAACAACTGGGTGTTTACCCGAAAAATTCCCGCGCCTAAATGACTTTACGCCAATGATCGCGCCGGATGAAATAATTGAGTTCTGGTTTTCCGAGCCAATGAATCAGCACTGGTTTAAATCAACACCTGAAATTGATGACCTGATCAGGGATAAATATGAATCACTCTGGCGTGAAGCTTTAATTGATAAATCGGATATGCAGAGTACATGGAAACAAACCCCGCAGGAATGTCTTGCGCTTATTATTTTGTTTGATCAGTTTCCATTAAATATGTTTCGTGCAAAGCCTGAAAGTTTTGCGACTGAGTCACGTTCAATTGAGCTGACACTTTATGGCATTGCTCAGGCTTATGATCAGCAAATAGCGGAATCACAGTTAAGCTTCTTCTATATGCCGTTAATGCACAGTGAGCGACTGGAGCATCAGGACCTGTCGGTAGACAGGTTTGAGCGGGCCGGTTTAGAGAATAATATACGCTTTGCAAAACATCATCGTGAAATAATCAGGCGCTTCGGGCGATTTCCACATCGCAATGCTATATTGGGTAGACCGTCCACCGAGGCTGAGCGGGTGTATTTGAACGCTAAGGAAGCCTTTAGCGGATAACTATAAATGAGCGGATAAACTGGAAAGGAGCGATAGCCAGGTAAATCGCTTTATTTTCATAATAACTTCTATTATTCTTTAGGACAGATTGATTATAAATGTTAACGGAGAAATTTTCATGGGCGTTCTAATGAAAGAAATTGGAGATATCTGTATTTCCTGTACCGTTTTACCTGTTTTAGGGATATGTGCTGTAACGGCGGCTATTTATTATTTTATTCAGTCATTTATTTAGTTTAATTAATTCATTCAATCTATTCAATCAGGGGAACTCTGGTCAAGTCGGATTCTAGCCAGGCTTAATCAGACCATCCCTGATTCTTTGTGTTTTTAATAATCCTTTATTATTGGCTTTAAGATTATTTCTTCAGTCTAATTTATTCGTCTTTTTTCCCCTGGGGTGTCTGTTGCAACATGTCTTTCCCCTGGCGCAGTAAAAAATCCAGAAATGTTTTTGAAACCAGAGAGAGTTTTTTGTTTTTGAGGTGTACCGCGTACCAGCGATAAAACAGGGGGAAACCTTTTACATCTAAAATAGCAATGTGCTCACCCGCCAGTTCCAGACGCAGGTTGTGCCGTGATAATACGGATATTCCCAGCCCTGCCATTACCGCCTGTTTTATCGATTCACTGCTGCCCAGTTCCATATATGGCTCTGCTTTCAGGCCTTGTTCATCAAACAGGCGTTCAATTGCCAGGCGCGTTCCTGAACCGCTTTCACGCACTAAAAAGCGCTCTTTGCTAAGTTGTTTTAACGTTATTGAGGTGCAGCGGGTGAGGGGATGATGAGGGTTTGCCACTACGACCAGCTCGTTGTCTATAAAGGGGTAGGCTTCAACGTCCAGTTCATCAGGTACCTGCCCCATAATTAATAAATCATCCTCATTGGACTTCAGGCGTTCAAGCACCCGTAAGCGATTGGTCACCTTTAATATGGGTCTAACGTCCGGGTAGAGTGAAATAAAGGCACCCAGCAAGTGGGGCATAAAATATTTTGCCGTTGTGATTACCGCAATACGTAATGGCCCTTTGATAGCACCATCGAGTTCAGCGGTGGATTCGCCCAGTAACCGCATGTTACTTAGAATACTTTTTGATGTACTGTAAACCTCATCACCCACCGAGGTTGTATGCAATTTATTACCGACTCTTTCAAGGAGGGGGTGGCCAATGGTTTCGCTGAGTTTTTTGACCTGCATTGACACCGTGGGCTGAGACAGGTGCAGCTCTTCAGCGGCCCGCGTGTAGCTGCTCAGGCGCACCACTGCCTCAAATATTTGCATTTGACGTAGGCTCAGGTGGCGAATTAGATTTTTTGCTGTTGAGTAAACCATAGATCTTAGGGTATAGATAAACGAGTATGTTGAAGATAGAAACTATTGATTATGGTTTATACAGGTGTTTCAGCATAATGTCCACACGCGGAAATACCGCGCCAAAACTCATTATTGAAATATTGGAGAATTAACATGGCAAAGACTTACAGCGCGGGTGTAAAAGAGTACCGCGAGACGTATTGGACACCAGAGTACTCTGTTAAAGAAACAGATCTTCTGGCTTGTTTCAAAATCACTCCTCAGGATGGTGTTCCCCGTGAAGAAGTTGCAGCTGCAGTTGCCGCTGAGTCTTCAACAGGTACCTGGACGACAGTTTGGACTGACCTGTTAACTGACCTTGATTACTACAAAGGCCGTTGCTACGCGATCGAAGACGTACCAGGTGATGATACTTGTTTTTACGCTTTCGTTGCATACCCAATCGATCTATTTGAAGAAGGTTCAGTTGTAAACGTACTGACTTCATTAGTGGGTAACGTATTCGGCTTTAAAGCACTACGTGCACTTCGTTTAGAAGATATCCGTTTCCCAATTGCTTACGTTATGACGTGTAATGGTCCACCACAGGGTATCCAGGTTGAACGTGACTTATTAAACAAATATGGTCGCCCTCTTCTAGGTTGTACTATCAAGCCTAAGCTGGGTCTTTCAGCTAAGAACTACGGTCGTGCTTGCTATGAAGGTTTACGCGGTGGTCTTGACTTCACTAAAGATGATGAGAACGTTAACTCACAGCCATTCATGCGCTGGAGACATCGTTTTGACTTCGTAATGGAAGCTATCCATAAAGCAGAAGCTGAAACAGGTGAGCGTAAGGGTCACTACTTAAACGTTACAGCGCCTACTTCTGACGAAATGATGAAGCGTGCTGAATATGCTAAAGAAATCGGCGCACCTATCATCATGCATGACTACTTAACGGGTGGTCTGTCTGCGAATACTCAATTGGCACAATGGTGTCAAGATAACGGTATGCTGTTACACATTCACCGTGCAATGCACGCTGTATTAGACCGTAACCCGCACCACGGTATTCACTTCCGCGTATTAACTAAAGTATTACGTCTGTCGGGTGGTGATCACCTGCATTCAGGTACAGTTGTTGGTAAGCTTGAAGGCGACCGTGATGCAACTTTGGGTTGGATCGACATCATGCGTGATTCATACATCAAAGAAGATCGTTCACGCGGTATCTTCTTCGACCAGGATTGGGGCGCAATGCCAGGTGTTATTCCTGTTGCGTCTGGTGGTATTCACGTATGGCACATGCCTGCGCTGGTTGCTATCTTCGGTGATGATTCCTGCTTACAGTTCGGTGGTGGTACATTAGGTCACCCTTGGGGTAATGCTGCAGGCGCTGCTGCTAACCGTGTTGCGGTTGAAGCTTGTGTTGAAGCGCGTAACTCAGGTGTTGAGATTGAGAAAGAAGGTAAGGACATCCTTACTAACGCTGCTAAGCATAGCCCAGAGCTTAAGATTGCTATGGAAACTTGGAAAGAGATCAAATTCGAATTTGATACTGTTGACAAGATTGACGTTGCCCATAAGTAAAAGCGTCATTTAGCGCGCTCTGGCGGTGTTGCTGAAAAGGATCGTGTATTTTCCTATTTTTAATATAGGGGGCACTCACCTTTTCGCACCTTGCCAGATCGCACTATCTAACACTTTGTAAACATACAATTAATTTTTGGAGTAAATCACATGAGTGATGTACAAGATTACAATTCGAGCTTAAGCGACGCAGCTGCAAGCCGTAAATACGAAACTTTTTCATACCTGCCTACACTAAGCAAAGAGTCTACTCGTGCTCAGATTCAATACATTGTTGATAAAGGCTGGAACCCGGGTATTGAACACACAGAACCAGAAAATGCGATCAGCAACTACTGGTACATGTGGAAACTGCCTATGTTTGGTGAAACAGATGTAGACGCTATCCTGGCTGAAGTTGAAGCTTGTCATAAGGCACACCCAAAGAACCACGTTCGTCTATTGGGCTTTGATAACTTCTCACAGTCTGCTGGTACAGCGATGGTTGTTCACCGCGGCGTATCTATTTAAGATCGGCAAGGTAATATCATAAAGCAAGATATAAGCCTCTGCCGGACGTATAATCTGTCAGAGGCTTTTTTGCTTATAATTCACAATATATTAACTAATTATAAAGAGTCTTATATGGCACGTCCTGATAAATATGTTGGACTAGAGAACGAAGTTAATGGTGGTATGACCACGATTGGCAAACTCATTCGTGATGCCTGGGTGTTTGGCTTAATAGAAGAAACAGAAACTTGCGAAGGCTGGAACTTTGCAGGTGTTGACGCTTTATTAGATAAGGTCAACAAAGAGTGGGATAAGTATGGTTGTCTGGTGAGTCATTTACCACCAGAGTTGTTTGAAAAACATCAGAGAATTCACGGCAAGGCGATGGAAGATGCGCGTGCTGCGGGCTGGTGTGGAGAAGCAGAAACCGATGATGAAAAGTAGTATGGCCCAAAAATATATTTAGAAAAATATATCTAGAAATTTTTCTGAAATTTTTTTTTGAGCGGTACTTCAGTACTAACACAAAATATTTTAAATCGAGTTAATCGAATCAGAGAGAGCAGGTTATGTCCGTTACTGAAAACGTTGTAGATGCTGAGCAATACTTAATTAAAGACGAGCCATATTATGAGCCGGTTGGTTCAGAAATAGCATTATATGAATCAGCATATGACGTTCGTATGCCAATGATGATTAAAGGCCCTACTGGTTGTGGTAAGTCTCGTTTCGTAGAGCACATGGCGTGGAAATTGGGTAAACCTTTAATCACGGTAGCCTGTAACGAAGATATGACTGCATCGGATCTTGTGGGACGATTCCTACTCGATAAAGATGGCACTAAATGGCAGGACGGACCATTAACAACCGCCGCTCGCATGGGCGCCATTTGTTACCTCGATGAAATCGTAGAAGCACGTCAGGATACCACGGTTGTTATTCACCCGTTAACTGATCACCGTCGCAGCCTGCCCTTAGATAAAAAAGGTGAGTTGATTCAGGCGCATCCTGATTTTCAGTTGGTTATCTCTTATAACCCTGGCTATCAAAGTTTAATGAAAGATCTTAAGCAATCGACTAAACAGCGCTTTGGTGGCATGGACTTCGATTACCCGGCTGAAGCAATAGAAATCGAGATTGTTGCGAAAGAGTCTGGTGTTGATAAAGATATAGCAGAAAAGCTGGTTCATATTGCACAGCGTGCCCGTAACCTGAAAGGTCATGGCCTTGATGAAGGTATTTCTACGCGTTTACTGGTTTATTCAGGTCAGTTAATTGCTAAAGGCGTAGCCCCTGGCGATGCATGTAGTATGACCATGGTGACACCTTTGACTGATGATCCAGATATGCGTGATACATTACACGCGGCTGTAGAAACATTTTTTGGCTAATCATGATGCTCCCCTCTTGGAAAAAGAGGGGCTGGGGGGAGATTTAAAATCCCAACATTTATAAATCCCCTCATTCCCCCCTTTTCAAAGGGGGAGGTCGCAATAGAAATTATTTTGATTTCAATTTGTTCAAATAGTGATAGATGCAATTATGTCGATAAAGCTAGAAGATTATGAAGAGGTACTCGCTGATGTCGCGCCTGAAGTTCGCAGCGTTATAGAGTCAACTTTCCAGGAAGCATCACGTGTGATGTCTCCTACAGGTTTGCAAGAGTACATGGATGGGGCTAAAAGTTTATGTAACTTAGGTCGTGGTTCAGGCGTGGTTATTTCTTACCTGCAAGAAATGCCTTTGGTTGCCAAAGAATGTGGTGAAGACGTCATTAGTGATTGTTTGTCAGCGGCTATGAAGTTGTCTTCTATGACGTCTGCTGAAGTGGTTGCATTACTATTTTCAAGTATGCCAACAGCCGCGCGTAATTTAGGCGATGCGGAACTGTTTCGTGGTTACTTAACTTTAATTCATCAATTAGCATCAACCGCATCTCGTGGTGTGCGTCCCATGCTAAACCATATTGATGAGCTGCTATCTAAATTAACACTCAGCGGTTTACGCCGTTGGGCAAATTTTGGTTCACAGGCTTACCGCCGTGACTTTGATAATCTAACCGCTTATTTTAATCTTGAGTCGGCGGACAGTCGCGCGGTTTTACAGAAAGAACGTCGTGGTATTTTATTCATAAAAACCCAAAGAAAATTAAATTTCTACCTGCGCGCGTTGTGGGGCCGTGATTTTTTCCTGCGTCCAACAGGTGCGGACTTTGCCGATTTTCGTCCGTTTATCGAACACCGTATTTTGCATTTGCCCGATGCTCTGGATGATTATGGTGATATCGCCGGTTTAGAAGTCTATCGCGCAACGGCTGCACATATGGCAGCGCACATGGCGTATTCAACGGCCCCTATTTCTGCGGAAGGTTTAAGTCCTGCGCAAATGTTTTTTATCGGTTTGATTGAAGATGCGCGTGTTGAATATAAAGCCATTAGTGAATTTCCCGGCCTGAAAAAACTTTGGCATTCTATAATGGATGTGCCCCATGATGTCGATGGGGAAAACAAAATTGAACACCCGAGTATGCCAATACTGGAACGTTTTTCAGTTATGTTGCTGGACAGCACTGTTTCTTCAGATGACAAAGAGCTGAATGATATTGCTAAAAAATTCCACGCCGAAATAGAAGAGAACCAGGACAATAATAATTTTTGCTGGCACCTGGGACTGGATGTTTTTAATTTATTTTCAACCCGTAAAGAAGTGCCCAGCCTGCGTATTTTAGAGCGCATCGATATTCCGTATCGTGACGATAATCGTTACGTTTGGGAATTTGAAGAGTTCGACATGAATGTCGAATTTGAATATATGCCAGCCAGTCAGCGTCAGGTGCGTAAGCAGGTGAGTGTTATCGAAATGGCGAATGAGGTTGATTGCGAACTGGCCGGTGATGATGCGCAGGAAATATGGACCTGTTCTACCAATATGCGTCCCTATGAAGATGACCTGACAGATGATCAGGTGAGCTTCAATGATATGTGGGGTAAAGAGCCGGTATCTGACCCACACCATTATCAGGAATGGGATTACCAGATTCAGTTACACCGCCCAGACTGGGTGAGTGTATACGAACGGCGTCAGCCGCGTGGCCATGTCGAAGATATTCAAATGATTATTGACGAATACAAGCCGGTTGCTCATCGTATTAAACAAATTATCGATCTGTTAACACCGGAAGGTGTGCAACGTGTGCGCAATATGGAAGACGGTGATGAGGTTGATATTAATGCGGCAATCGATGCAATGGTTGCGATACGCATGGGTGAACAACCGAACACACGCATTACCATGCGTAATGTTTTAAAAACACGTGACTTGTCAGTGGTGTTACTACTGGATTTATCCGAGTCCACTAATGAGCCAATGAACGGCTCAGAAAAAACTGTGTTGCAATTAACCCGTGAAGCCGCAACGCTGGTTTCAACGGCGATTGAAGGCATAGGTGATCCATACGCAGTACATGGTTTCGCTTCAGACGGCAGACACGATGTTCAGTACTATCGTTTTAAAGATTTTAATCAGCACTTTGATGATGAAACTAAATCTAGATTGGCCGGAATGAAAGGTGGTTTATCAACCCGTATGGGTGCCGCGCTTCGTCATGCGGGTCAGCATTTGTTAAAGCAGCAGGAGCGGCGCAAGCTGGTGTTGTTGTTAACCGATGGAGAACCTGCTGATATTGATGAACGTGATCCGCAACACCTGCGCCACGATACAAAAAAAGCCGTGGAAGAATTATACAGCACCGGTGTACTGACCTATTGTTTAACGCTCGATCCCCATGCGGATGATTATGTGAAGCGTATATTTGGTGCCAATAATTATACGGTAATTGATAACGTTGAAAAATTACCAGAGCAATTACCAACACTGTTTGCCAGTTTAACCGGCTAAATATGAGTTAGAAAAAATGACGACGCGCATTCATGATATGCAGGCTTATGAAGTACATGCCGCTAAAGTGGATGCGGTTTTATTTAATCTCTGGCGTAGAGTTCGTTTACATTTAAAGTTGCCAGCGCGTCTGGCATTACCGGCATTAAAGTCGATGGAATTAATTTTAGAGGAAGACTGCTGGGTACTGGTTGATTCTCGACATTATGATTTGCCGATGATTGCCTGGTTAAATTTTCAGGATGCGGGCCGTAGTAGTTTACATACACCGGTTAGCTGTACGGAAAATTATTATCATTACATGGCCGCGCAGTTTCGCGAAAGAGTACTCCGTGAAATTGCTACTGCATTTGAAAAGTATTTGCATGATGCGGATTAACGTTGCTGCTATAAATTTGTAAGGTAAAAATATTATGCCACTCGTTGATATGAAAGATATGTTGCAGCACGCATACCAGCATGGTTATGCCGTTGGCGCATTTGAAGTTATCAGCCTGGATTTTCTGGATGGCATCATGCAGGCAGCAGAACAGGCCAGGGCACCGGTGATTTTAAGCATGGCCGAGTCGCATTTTGAATATTTTGATTTTGATTTAATGATGCCGGCGGTAGAAGCTGCAGCAAAACGAGCACTCGTGCCAGTGGCAATTCATTTTGATCATGGCGCAGGTGTTGAGTCTGCGATTAATGGCATCAATCAGGGCTGTAATGGCGTGCTTGTGGATGCTTCGCATGAAGACTTCATGGAAAACACGCGTATTACCCGAGAGGTGGTTGAAGTGGCGCATGCCTGTGGTGTTGCCGTTGAAGGTGAGCTGGGTTATGTGCCGGGCGTTGAGGGAGAAGGTGCAGAGCACTATCCCGGGGAATTTATTTATACTTCACTGGCGGAAGCGAAAGCCTATGTTGAGCGTACCGGAATCGATTTTTTAGCGGTATCTATTGGTACTGTTCATGGTCAGATGAAGGGCAAGCCCAAGTTGGATTATCAGCGCTTAAAACAGATTAATGATTCGCTGGGTATGCCGCTGGTAATACATGGGGGAACCGGGCTTTCTGATGATCAGTTTCACCGCTTGATTTCCAATGGTGTTGCCAAAATAAATTGTTTTACCGCATTGTCCGATGTGGTGGCAAAGCAGATTCGAAAAAATAGTAAAATGCCAATGACCTGTAGTTATACCGGCTTAACAAAAGCCGTTAACCTTGCCGTTGCGGATGAAGTTGAGCGATGTATGCGGTTATGGGGTTCTGCGGGGCGCGCTGCTGAGGTGCTTGCACGATGCTGGTCATGGGTTTCGGTTGAACAAATAATTATCTGCACAGTCGAGGGAATAGAGTCCACGGACACATCAGCATTGATAAACGAAGGGCGAAATTTGCTGCGCAGTATTCCCGGAGTAAGGGACGTGTTTTCTGGCGAAGCCTTACAGGAAGATGCGAAATATCACTATAGCTGGCGAATTCGGTTGTGCCATCCCTGCGTTATTGATAGCTATCAGAAACATTCGGCTTATGATATTTTTACTAAAAAGTTATTAAGTTCAGTTTCTGGTAGATGTATTAATATAAATTTTCAGGAAATAAGCCCGAACGCTCATCAACTTTACACTGAACAAATAGTTAGAAAAAGAGTCGTGTCATAACCGCCAGATCGAACTTGGCCCAAATACTTTATCCCGCCATCGAAGTAAAGTCGTAATCTAAATTCGGTGACGGTTCCTGCAGGAAGTTACCCTGTATAAAGTTTATTCCCATTCCCCATAAAACAGAAAGACTGGTTGCATCCTGTACACATTGCGCAATGGTAAGTTTATTTAACTCCATGGCTTTTTCAGTTATCGCCTTAACGGCTTCCTGATTTTCTGTGCTGGTGGACAGGTCGTCCATGAATGAACGTTCTAATTTCAAATAGTCCGCCGGAATATGTTTTAATAATTCAAACGGATTTTTTCCGGTGCCAAAATCATCGAGTGCAAATCCACAGTTGAGCGACTGTAATGATTTTGCAAGCTCTGCGGTGTATTTTAAACTGGTGACGGCAACGCTTTCCTTGACTTCAAAGATGAGGCTGTTTTTCGGAACATTGTATTTCTTTAACTGCTCTTTCAACCACCCCATCAGACTGTCATCTTTTAATGAGTTGGCTGCAAGTTTAACGAAAAATAATGTGCGCTTGCCTTCTTTCCAGCACTTGGTTAGTGTGATTATAGTCGTCAGTAGTATCCAGCGGTCAATTGCCGCAGACATGCCGGTTCGATCTGCTGCCGGCAGAAATTCCATGGGTAAAATAATATTGTTGTCTTTATCGAGCATGCGTACAAACACTTCATAACGTTCATCCGTGTCCCCATGCAGGCTAATAACCGGTTGAAAGTAGAGAACAAAGCGATTGTTTTTCAGTGCCAGTTTAAGGTCATTAACCACCTTAGCGTCAATTTCTTTTTGTGTTAACTCACCTTCTTTGGGCTGGTAAACAACAAAGGAGTTAGGTCCTTTTTCACCCGCTTCGTTTACTGCGCGTTCTGCACGTAATAAAATTTCTCCCGTATCAGGTGTGTTTTTATCCAGCAGGCTTACGCCAAGCGTGCAGGTTGTATTCAGGGACTGGTTATTAATGTTGGCAATAAAATCATGTGAAGTTTTGTTGATTTTTTGTGCATATCCGACAATGCTTTTAATGTCCTGATTGTATGCGATAATTGAAAAGGTGTTACCTTCAAAATGAGCGAGTATGTCATCATCATTGATAGAAAGCTCAAACTCTCTGGAGATCTCATTTAAAAACTGATCTGCACTGACAACCCCTACACTTTGTTTAATTTCATTAAAGTTGTCGAGATGAATGAGTAGAACTGCGGCTGTGATCTTGCCTTTTTTTGCATTGACTGAAGTTTTTTCAAGCATATCCAAAAAGAATTGCCGGTTATATAAACCGGTAATTGAATCGGTCTGGCTCATCAAAGCAAGTTGCTGTTCAAGTGCGCGATTATTCGTTTGAGTTCTGATAATTACCTGCGTGCAGGGTTCGCCGTCAATACTGGCTGAAGAAAATTCCATCTCACCTTTAAATTCAGTGCCATCAGCCTTGCTTAGACTGAGTTCCAGTTTAGCAGTTGTATTATTGCCGGCTTTACTGCTGTCACGTAAAAAGCTTTTAAAACTTTCTCTTTCATCAATACCCACCATATCTAAAATAGGCATACCTTCCAGGTCTTCTGATACGCCTAAACCAAACAGCTCCATATATGAGTGATTGGAATAAACATGCATGCCTTCATGGATGTATGCAATGGCGTCGCGGGAAGAGTCGAGTAAACCCTGGCAGCGTTTCTCTGATTCCTTAATGGCTTTTTCAAGTTTAAAAACACTGGCTATACTTGAGTGCGCCTGAACCTCGCGGTGAATAACCATTTCAAGGTGTGATGGATTGTCGTACGAGGTTAAGTCTTTTGCGCCGCTGCGCATGGCTTCGGTTACATCTAATTCGTGCCCAGGGCGGTTTATGGATATAACCGGTACTGGCTCGCTGGCATTTTCTTCTATGCACTTAACCGTATCGGGTAAAGAAATTAATTGCATGCCGTTAGAATAAAGAATAATGTCAGGAATTTTTTTCTTTAGCGCTGCTATAAGATCTTCATCATCTTCCAGACGTGTCATGTGCGCAGCATAACCAGAACTGCGCATGAGTTTTATAATATTTTCTTCGTTATTAAAAGAATCATCAATAATAAAAATATTTATTTTTTTCTTTTTATCCACAGCTTATGCTTCCCTGTGCGGTTGGTTTAGGGGCGAGTTGATTATGGGTATTTTTTTAAGGGCGGGTTGATTAGTTGCCATTATAATGATGACCAGATGGAGTCAAAATTATCAAGATTTTTTGTGCTAGATTTGCCACTGTTTCCACCGTCTTCATCATCAGGAATATCATCTGCATTGATTTGTGAAAACTGAAATTGGGTAAATGAGCCAGTATGTTCACGCACGGTACCCAGTTTAACTTCCATGTCCCGTTCATAAACATGCATGTTTAATGTATTGCCACGGCGGAATGCGTGGGCGGGTAATAGCAAGGTGGAGGGTTGCTGAATGGGTTTAATACCGGGCAACATCAGGCAGTTAAAGGGTTCTTCATTTTTACGCTCCAGACGTTGCACGCTACAGGAAATAACTTTAGGCGATAGAACCTGCACGCCTATTTCCAGGCCGTTTGCCTGACTGTATTGCATCCAGCGTATAACACCCACTCTCCACTGGTAAGTGTGGTCGGGTTCTTTTTCGCGAATGCTGATGAGTTCTCCCACCAGTGCGCGAGAAGGTAAATCTGAATCCCAGAAAAGACAGTAGCCCCCGGCACTGACATTGGTGATTTTCCAGTGCATATCGGGTGCTTCTTTATGCAACTCACCGATGTTTCTATCCTGCTCCTGGAGTTCACTGGCGTAACTTGCCGTTAAGGTGCGTCCTTTTGCAACCATATCCCAGGCACCGGCTGAGCGATCTGTCCCGCCATTTGATTCCGGGTGGGTAATGAATAAAGTAGGATCCTGCTGGGCAAATACATCTTTTTTGGTCATTTCATTTTCTGGAATCGATTCCAGTGAAAACATATTGCCAGGTTTCTTCTGTTTAGGTTTAGGTGGAATGACTTCTTCGTTGAGTGCTTCAAATATTGGCTTTAAGCCGATTGAAACCCGAATAGCATCTTTACGCTCGGCCCGTGAAAAACGCCGCTTGGCACATAGGCTCCAGGATGAAACCAGCGTGCGAATGGTTTCCTGCGAAACCAGATCACCGATAGACACTGCAGAGTGTAAGTCATTAGCATCAGAATCAACGGTTTGTAAATGCTCAACCAGTCTGGCAGTTTCTATTGAGCGAAGATGTTGTAAGTTTTTTAAATCGCTTTCAGACACGCAACTGGGTGGCATATCGCCATCAAGTCGACTGACAAAATAGCGGTTTAATTTATTTTTGTTCGGACTTTTACTAATCGATGTTAGTTTTGCCCACTCATTAATGGATTTAAATAAACGTTCCGCATCGCTCTGGCGTAATGCATTGGGGCGGGCTAATGAAAAAAGCATGATCTGTTTGTAATAATCTTCAGTGCTAATACTGTTAACCGCCAGCTCCGGGTCTTTTATGCTTTTCTGATGTAAATTTTTAGCCTCGGCATAACTGTAAAGGCGGTGAATATCCCACCATACCCCTTTGGGTAATTCAGAATAAATCTGGCTTGAGCGCAGGAGTAGCTCCGAATAATAATGCAGTGAACGCTCACAGGCGATAAGGGTTGTTTTTGCGTCGTATTTTATGAGGTTGTTTGAGGTTTCAAAAATAAGAATTTTATAACCGATAGCCATTTCATTTAACAGCGCCTGATTCAGGTGAATAATCTTCTGACTTTTTTCAGGCAGAGGCAGGGTGCGGTTAATGAAGTGCTTGTGTAACTGGTTAAAAATATAACGCGTGGGTTCACGCAGTATTTCCATATTTTCCAGGCGATGTTTGGGGTGCATTGCCTGTCGATTCAAGGCGAGTAGGCCATTGTATATCTCGCGCGTAAAGTCCCCCATATTGGCTCGCTTTAAACTGGATAGCCATTTTTTGAGTTTGCGGGGATGATTTGGAAAATCATCCCCGTCTGGGGTGGTTTGTTCTGGAACGTTTAATTTCATATCGTTTGTTGGCTTACTTTATATCCATTTTTATGCCTATGCCCATCTGCAGTGTTTAAGTCTATCCTATTTACACAACTTATTTAATAAAAACAGTTAGATACTGCGGCTTTTTAAGCCAATTTCATGCAATATATTAGATTTATAGTTCATTCGCCGGTGTTTTGCTGGTTTCACCCGCAATTTCACGTACCAGTCTGGGCACCAGAAAGCCGGGTAATCGTGCCTGCATTTGATTAATCAGGCTTAATGCATCCGCTAAATTCACATTAAAATGCGCCGCACCCGCAACTGGATCCAGTAAATGCAGGTAATAGGGTAGTACCCCGGCTGTATAGAGTGCCTCAGATAGATTCACCTGATCTTCGATTTGGTGGTTAATATTGCTCAGTAACACCGCCTGATTCAGCAGGTGGACGCCCGCCTGTTTTAACCGGTTAAGTGCCGCTATTTCAGGTGGCGTAATTTCATTGGCGTGGTTAGCATGAATCACCATGCAGACGTTAAACCGGCTTGTAGCCAGACGATTGACCAGTGCGCTGGTAATTCGATCAGGCAACACCACGGGTAACCGACTGTGTATGCGTAAGCGGGTTAAATGTGGAATGTTTTCAAGTTGAGTGATTAAATCATCCAGCCGACTGTCAGATAGCACCAGCGGGTCGCCGCCACTTAATATCACCTCTTTAATGCTGATATCGTTTTGAATGTAGCGGATAGCTTGCACCCATTGCTCGCGCCCTGCCTGTTGTTCAGAATAGGGAAAGTGTCGACGAAAACAGTAGCGGCAATGCACGGCGCAGGCACCGGTGGTGATGAGTAATACCCGTCCATGATATTTATGCAGTAAGCCCGGGGCTTTGCTGGCATTCAGGTCGCCAACCGGGTCGGTGTTGTAACCTTCCACATTGAACATTTCCCGGGACTGGCTCATGACCTGCAGTAGTAGAGGGTCCTGTGGATGGTTAATCTGCATTTTATTTACATAAGCCTGGGGGACTTTCAGGCTAAATTGCTCGATTGCACCGGCATTATCGACATAATTAGCAAAATCTTCGGCGTTTAAATGCAGGGCGGAAATTAGCTGATCCGGCTCAGTAATAGCCTGTGCCAGTTGCTGCTGCCAGCTAAGTGGCAAGTTTGGGACGGGATCAGCCACAATGATGGGGATAGTTTTTGGCATTATGGGCGGTTCCGAGTATTATATGCGCTGCTTTTCAATGTTGAGAATTAAAGGTTATTTGCACATGGCATCTTACAGTACTAATGAATTTCGTGGTGGTCTTAAGCTTATATTGGATAATGATCCGTGTTCGATTATTGAGAATGAACTGGTTAAACCCGGTAAGGGACAGGCATTTAATCGGGTGAAATTACGTAATTTAAAAACCGGTCGGGTATTAGAGCGTACGTTTAAATCCGGCGAGTCAGTTGAAGCGGCGGATGTTATTGATGTTGAAATGGAATTTTCCTATAACGATGGCGAGTTCTGGTATTTTATGGATCCTGCTACCTACGAGCAAATTGCTGCACCGGATTCCGCCATGGTGGATTCGGGTAAATGGATTAAGGCGCAGGAGCTGTGCACGGTAACGTTATGGAATGGTGCGCCTTTAGTGGTAGCCGCTCCCAATTTTGTTGAATTGGCCGTCACTGAAACCGACCCGGGATTAAAAGGCGACACTGCACAGGGCGGCACAAAACCCGCGACCCTGGAATCTGGTGCGGTGGTTAAAGTGCCATTATTTATTGAAGAAGGTGAAATGCTTAAAATTGATACACGCAGTGGTGAATATGTTTCCAGGGTTAAAGCTTAGATTTTTGTAAGCTTAACGGCTGATAAAGTTAATGCATCAAAACTGGCAACCCACCGCCTCATTGCAAAATATAAAAATAAGAGCCCGAATGCTGCAAGCCATTCGGGCTTTTTTTGCTGAACGCAATGTGCTGGAGGTTGAAACGCCGGTCATTTCAAACGCGGCGGTTACTGACCCCCAAATTGAAAGTTTCCAGATTGAAAGTTTCCAGATTGAAAGTTTCCAGGTCGAAAGTTTCCAGGTCGAAAGTTTTTCTGCCCAGGACCACAGCCAGTATCATCAAAAAAATTATTACCTGCAAACCTCCCCCGAATTTTATATGAAGCGTTTACTCGCTGCCGGCAGTGGTGATATTTTTCAGCTCGCAAAAGTCTTTAGAGATGATGAAAATGGGCGCTATCATATCCCTGAATTTAGTATGCTCGAATGGTATCGTAGCGGGTTTAATCATCACCAGCTAATGGATGAAATGCAAAGTCTAATCAGTTGTTTAATGCCAGAAGAAAAAAAGCATTTTCAGCGAATAAGTTACCAGCAGGCATTTATTAATGAGCTGCAAATAGACCCCTTCGATGCGGATGTTAATGCCTTAAAACAATGTGCAGAAAAACATAATATTGAAACCCCCTGGGGCATGGATGATGATAGGGGCATGGATAATGAAAGGGGCATGGATGATCATAAAGATATCTGGTTAGACTGGTTGATGGTGGAAAAAATTGCCGCGGGTTTTGCAAAAAACAGTTTTACTTTTTTATATGACTATCCAGCTTCACAGGCATCACTGGCACGCCTTGATAAAGATGATGCACGCAAGGCGAACCGGTTTGAATTGTTTTACGGTGAGCTGGAACTGGCTAATGGCTTTTATGAATTAACCGATGCAAATGAGCAGGCACAGCGTTTTGAAAACGACAATGAAACGCGTCGTCAGCGACGGCAAAAAACGATGCCGGTTGACTATGCTTTGTTGGCGGCACTGCAATCCGGTTTACCGGATTGCTCTGGCGTAGCAATTGGCATAGACCGACTGTTGATGTTGCTAACAGGCGCCGGGCATATAAAAGAGGTCATTAGTTTCGGGGATGAATTTGAGCGGTGATGGCTGTGAAAATATTTGTCACTTCGGTATGTCGGTATAAACAGCCAGCTTCTGACCAAGCTTAACAGCTGCATCGTGTTTGATCGATTCGTCCAGCGAAACCTTATCATTCATTAATAAAATTACCGTTGACCCCAAATTAAAGCGGCCCATTTCCGCTGCTTTTTTCAGACGGATATCCACATTTTCATAGCGGGTGTGAATAATTTTATTTTTACTTGGAGGCGTAACAGCACCTGACCAGACTGTATCAATGGCAGACACATTCACCGCGCCCACTAAAATCATAATCATTGGCCCGTGGTCGGTTTCAAACTTGCATACCAGTCTTTCATTGCGTGCAAATAATCGGGGCACGGTTTTCACCGTGTGTGGGGCAACACTAAATAAACGTCCGGGCACGTAAACCATATCGGTTAACTTGCCATCAATGGGTATATGAATACGGTGATAATCCCGCGGGGATAAATAAATCGTTGCGAAGGTGCTGTTGTTAAATGGCTCGGCTAACTCACTTATGCCACCGACCAGTTCCAGTAAACTATAATCCTGCCCTTTGGCCTGAAAAACCCGGCCGTTTTCAATGGCCTGTGCCTGACTGACTTTTCCGTCTACCGGGCAGACGATAGTATTTTCAGTTTTATCAATAACTCGTGCTGTAGGTTTTAAAGCACGCGTAAAAAAAGCATTAAGCGTTTTGTAGGCGTAGGGGTTTTCTTCTATCGCTTCCGACATATTAACTTCATGCAGCGATAAATAAATTTTTAAGGTAAAGTTTTTAACCGGGGCAAATTGAATGCGTGCAACTTTATAAACAATGCCAGAAATTAAATGATGGGGTAAAAAATAAAACGGTGTTGATTTTAAATAGTCGCTAAATGATGCTTTCATAATGGTGTCGTAGGGTTAGTTGTTCAGAGGTGCCTTAGGTTAATTTGCGCCGCACTTTCCGGCTGCGCATTTCATTTTTTGAGTGCTGCTTTTTTTTACCCGCATCTCAAGGGGGAGCGTTTCATTGTTGGATAGCGTTAACCTGAGTTTGATTTTATCACCGTGCTTAAACCATTTGGCAGGTTTAATCAGCATTAAATGAAAGCTGCCCGAGGTTAAAACAAGTTTTCCATTGGCAGGAATGCTGAGTTTTTTCTGCGGCAGCATTTTTGCAAAGCCATCACTCTCTTCGGACAGGTGCATCTCAACACGTTCAAACGTGTCACTGCTGATAGAAACAATATCAATGGTTTTTGTAGCGTGGTTACTAATTTCCATGTAGCCCGCCATTACGCTGGCCCCCGGCGGTGCTTCCGGTATCCACGGGTTATCAAACGTTAGCGTGTCATCAGCACTAGCGGTTAAACTAAAGAGCAGGCTGTAAATCAGGGTTAAAATGGCTAAAGGGAATTTCATGGCGATGTTATTTAATATTTCATCTATTAGGACTCGTGATTATATTCGTCACAGGTTAATATTCAAAGCTTATCTTTAGGGCACCTCTAAAAATACATTGTGAACTCTGGCTTTGCTCCCTAAAATGTCACACAGGGTTCAGGATCAAGGCCTGTTTTTGAAAGCATGCCCGAATTAATAAACTTGGGCCTGGTGAGAAAACATAACGCAGCGCCTGGTCAGGGCCAGGTCAGGGCCAAGTCAGGGTTCTGGGCAGAGAGCAAAGTCCCGTAGGGCTGGCAGAGGCCGCAAGCTATTTTTAGAGGTGCCCCTAAGTGATGTATTCTGGATAGCAGAATAATTTTGCATTGTATTCACTACCTTTACAGGCCTTATTTATGTCTAGCATCGCATTTCCCGAAGAGCTGAAAACCATAAAAGATTTCATTCGCTGGGGGGTTAGTCGCTTTAATCAGGCAGATTTATATTACGGCCATGGCATGGCCAGTGCACTGGATGAGGTGGTTTATCTGAGCCTGTTTGCCCTGCATTTACCCCATGATTTTGCGCAAAATTATTTTGACTGCAGACTCAGCGCAGATGAAAAACAGGCGGTTTATAGCCTGTTAAACCGGCGTATTGAAGAAAAACTTCCAGCCTCTTATTTAACCGGCGAGGCCTGGTTTGCGGGGCTGCCTTTTGTGGTTAATGAAAATGTACTGGTGCCACGTTCTCCGATTGCCGAGCTTATTGAAAACCAGTTTAGCCCCTGGGTTGAAGCGGAGAAGGTCGAAAATATTCTGGATTTATGCTGCGGCAGTGGCTGCATTGGTATTGCATCGGCTTATGCTTTTGACTGGGCCTATGTGGACATGGTGGATATTTCTCCGGAAGCCATTGATGTGGCAGAGGAAAATATTCAGCGCCACCAGCTCGAAGAGCGGGTGAGCGTGATGGCATCGGATTTATTTCAGAATGTACCTCGCCGCCATTACGATATTATTGTTAGCAACCCGCCCTATGTCGATGCTGAAGATATGGCGGCGTTACCGGATGAATATTTACACGAGCCCGCGTTGGGTCTGGCGGCGGGTGATGACGGTCTGGATCTGGTGATTCCGATGCTGCAGCAGGCCAGGGAATATTTAACCGATCAGGGGATTTTGGTGGTGGAGGTGGGTAACTCGCAACATGCTTTGCAGGCGGCTTATCCCCATGTACCCTTTGTCTGGCTGGATTTTGAACGGGGTGGCTCGGGTATTTTTCTGTTAACTGCAGAGCAGCTGGATGAGTATGCGTTTTAGCCAGCCAGTGTGCCTTCTGACGAAAACAATCAAATATTAAACCGTCTTGAGTTTAAACACCGGTAATTTAAACCAGAAGTTAATACCCCCGTTGCTATTATTCATGGCACCAATTTCACCCTCGTGCAAATCAATCAGCTGTTTACAGATAGATAAACCGAGTCCCGTGTGGGATTCATTGTTAGTGGGCTTGTTACTGAGAACGGTGTTTTTTAAAAACAGCTGATCAAAGTCATCATCGGTTAAACCCGGGCCGGTATCCGAAACAATAATAGATAAACTGTCATCCGCTGTTTTTGTGCTGATGGTAACCGTGTCACCGGCGGAGCAAAATTTCACCGCATTATCCACCAGATTGTCGAGCACCTGTGCAATGCGTGAGCGATCGACTTCAATGGGCGGGGGGCTATTTTCTATTTTACTGAGCAGATTAATCTGTTTCTCAGCGGCATAAGCCTGATGGCGATCAATCGTTTCTGAAACGAGTGGTTCTACCTGTAGCGGTATTTTGGTTAAACGCATCTGTCCGAAGCCACCCGCCTGCATGTTTAGCATGCACTCGACAATAGAGTCCATTAAATTCGCAGAGTCGGCAATGGAGCCGAAACTGTGGATAATATCTTCGCTATCTAAAGACGGGTTGTCTGTTACTTTTAAACGGCAGGTGGCCGCTGCATCCTGAATCATTGCAAGGGGTCTGCGTAAATCGTAGCTGGCGGTGGTAAGGAATTCATTATTTAAAGCGGATAACTGTTTCAGGCTGAGCTGGGTTTGCAGGCGGGCGATTAAAATGGGGAAGTTAATGGGCTTGGAGGCATAATCATTTGCGCCCAGTTCCAGGGCGCGAACCACCCGCTCATCTTCATCAATGGCGGTCACCATAATAATCGGCAGTTCAACCATTGAGTATTGCTGGCGAAGTGTATGCAGTACCTGAATTCCCATAATTTCAGGCAACATAATGTCGAGTAAAATAACATCGGGCTTTTTTTCCGCTACCATATCCAGTGCTTGTTGGCCATCAATAGCAAAGCGAATATTATAATTATACGACTGCAGGCGCAGCGCCATAATTTCCCGGTTAAATTCCTCGTCTTCGACGATCAATATGTCAGGTGTTGAAAAATACATTTCAAAGAATCAATTATTTTTAATTATTTGATTCTACTATATCGGTTTTTGCCACCTGCTGGCAAGCCGATATGCTAATATTCGCAATTAAATATTTACCCAAGAAGCTATTGAGGAAACAAAGTGTCAGGTAATACTTTCGGAAAATTATTCACGGTGACTACCAGTGGAGAGTCTCACGGCCCCGCGTTAATGGCAATAGTAGATGGCTGCCCCCCCGGCATTGAATTATCAGAAGCAGATTTACAGGCGGATCTTGACCGCCGTCGCCCCGGTACTTCACGGCACACCACGCAGCGTCGTGAACCGGATCAGGTAAAAATTCTCTCCGGTGTTTTCGAAGGCAAAACCACCGGTACCCCAATTGGGTTATTGATTGAAAATATTGACCAGCGTTCAAAAGATTACGGCAATATCGCCGACACATTTCGCCCGGGTCATGCAGATTATACCTACACCCAGAAATATGGATTTCGCGATTACCGAGGCGGTGGTCGATCATCTGCCAGAGAAACGGCAATGCGGGTTGCCGCCGGTGCCATTGCTAAAAAATATCTAAAAGATAAATACAATATTTTAATTCGGGGTTATCTGTCGAAATTAGGCCCGATAGAAATTGCAGAACATGACTGGGATCAGGTCAGTGAAAATCCATTCTTCTGCCCGGATAAAAATAAGGTAAAAGCAATGGAAGATTACATGGATGCATTGCGCAAAGAAGGTAACTCCGTGGGTGCAAAAATTTCAGTGGTTGCGGAAGGTGTGCCGCCGGGTTTGGGCGAGCCGATTTTTGATCGTTTAGATGCAGACATTTCCTATGCAATGATGACCATTAATGCAGCCAAAGGCGTAGAAATCGGCGGCGGCTTTAGTTGTGTTGAAGCCAAAGGTACAGAGTTTCGTGATGAAATAACACCGCAGGGTTTTTTAAGTAATCATGCGGGCGGCATTTTAGGCGGCATTAGCTCCGGACAAAATATTGTTGCACACACCGCCTTTAAGCCCACCTCCAGTATGCGTCTGCCAGGCAGAAGTGTGGACATCAACGGCGATGCCATGGAAGTGGTTACCCATGGTCGACATGATCCCTGTGTGGGCATTCGTGCAACACCTATTTGCGAAGCGATGCTGGCATTAACGCTGGCGGATCACATGCTGCGATTTAATGCGCAGTGTGGTGATGTTGAGTGTGCGACGCCGGTTATACCTGCGGGTGATGAATAAAAGTCAGAAGCATGTTGTCCGCAAATGAACGCTAATGAACGCAAATTTTTTATTTGTGCGCCTGTGGCGCGTAACCTATTAATAATATGTTTGATTTTTATTTGCGTTCATTGGCGTTCATTTGCGGACAAATCTGCTTTTAGAAAAATATGAATAGTTCCCCACTGCCATACTGGCGACTCTCCGGATTTTACTGGGTTTACTTTGCGTCTCTCGGCGTAGTGGTGCCTTTCTGGGCGCTGTATTTAAATTCACTGGGTTTTGAAGCCAGAGCCATCGGTGAGTTAATGTCCATTCTTATGGTCACTAAAATTGTTGCGCCTTATTTATGGAGCTGGATTGCTGACCACACCGGTCACTGCATGAAAATAATTCGGATTGCCAGTATCTGTTCACTGGTGGCTTTTTCAGGTGTATTTATTAATTCCAGTTTCTGGTGGCTGGCGGTGGTGATGCTGCTGTTTAGTTTTTTCTGGAATGCAACCCTGCCGCAATTTGAAGCGAATACCATGAATTTTCTGGGTGAGGATACGCATAAATATAGTGTGGTACGGCTTTGGGGATCTTTGGGGTTTGTTTTTTCAGTCATTATTATCGGTTCAATGTTAGATGAGTTTGGTTATCAGTTAGTACCCGTTTCCGTTTTTATTTTGTATGTGTTTATTATTGCGTTTAGTTTTGTCGTCGGTGATGCTCCGCAAAAACAGCATCATGATGACGGTGGTTCAATTTTAAATGTCATTAAACAGCCGCAGGTTATGGCGCTATTGCTGGTGTGTTTTTTAATGCAAATGAGCCACGGACCTTACTACACATTTTATTCTATTTATTTAAAACAGTTTAATTACAGTAGCTCCACCCTGGGCTGGCTATGGGCATTGGGTGTTATTGCAGAAATTATTCTATTTATGTTTATGCATAAGTTAATGCCAAAATACGGGCCGCGAAATTTATTAATAATAGCGCTGACACTCACCACGTTACGCTGGTTATTAATCGGTAAATTTGTTGAAGATATTTTAATCGTTATTTTTGCACAGTGTTTACATGCAGCCAGTTTTGGTTTGTATCATGCGGTAGCCATTGAACTATTTCACCGGAATTTTAAAGGTAAACTACAGGGCCGGGGTCAGGCCTTATATTCGGCAATCAGTTTTGGTGCGGGTGGTGCCATCGGTACATTGCTCAGTGGTGCTTACTGGGATGCCTATTCGCCACAAATTATTTTCAATGCGGCTGCGGTTGTATCATTTTTAGCATTGTTGATTGCATTCAAATTTTTGTCTATCGAAAAAAATTAAATGAAGTTTTTTGCGTGCTAATGTGGATTTAAATAATTAAGATCCTCCGCTTTGGGAAAAGGGAAAAGGGAAAAGGGAAAAGGGAAAATGAGAGAAATGAGAGAAATGAGAGAAATGAGAGAAATGCCAGTAAGTTAAGTTGTAACCTTGATAATATTATAAATATTTTCGGTTAATAAGATTGGCCTCCCCCTTTGAAAAACGGGAATACAAATAATGTAGTGAAAGTTCAAAATCACTCTATTAATAAATCATGCTTCTGAGGGGGATTTAGCTTAAGTGAATATGAGCGTTCAGAATAGTTTTAAAACCAAAAATAAATCCGCGTTCACTTGCGTTAAAAGCCTTTGATTTTAACCTATCAATTAATGCTCATGCCCACAGCTTTCACCCTGCGCATGAATATGCCCATGACTCAGTTCCTCTTCAGACGCGTCGCGCACATCAATAACTTCCACATCATAGTGTAGTGTGACACCCGCCAATGGTGGGTTGCCATCAATGGTTACATCATCGCCGTTAATTTCGCTAATGGTAATTAAAACCGGATGACCTTCATCGCCTTCCGCATGAAATTGCATACCCACTTCTATCGCTTCATCGCCGAACGCGCTGAGCGCAATAACCTGGGTAATCGCCGGATTGTATTCGCCGTAGGCATCTTTAGGTTCAAGCACAAGCGCAAAGGTGTCACCTTTAGTTTTACTATCAAGCGCCGCTTCCAGGCCGGGAATAATATTACCGTGACCGTGCAGGTAAATAAAGCTGGCGTCTTTTGATTCGTCAATTAACTTGCCATCATTATCTTTCAGGGTGTAGTTAATGGTAATGGCTTTGTCGGCGCTGATATTCATGGTGAACCCAATTAATTTGTATAAAGAATGGGAATTGTAACCGATGATTAAGGCATTTTGTAGTGAAAATGCTTTATGGTGGGTGTTTTTAAAACTGATACAATCTTAAAGACTGAATCGATATGGATCACAGAAATATATGTTAACAGCCAGGCAAACACAGGCGTTGGTGGGTTTTTCCCACAAAATCGCCGATGCGGTGGGTGAGGTGCATCGAAAATATTTCCGTCAGCCGGTGACAACGGAATATAAAGAAGATTCCAGTCCGGTGACTCAGGCTGATAAAGAATCAGAAACATTGATGCGTGACATGGTAATGAAAAAATTTCCTGCTCACGGAATACTCGGGGAAGAATTTCCACCTTATCAGGCCGATGCTGAATTTGTCTGGATAATTGACCCGGTTGATGGCACCAAGTATTTTATGACCGGGCATCCGACGTTTGCATTGTTGCTGGGCCTGGCTTATCAGGGAGAATTTATTCTCGGGGTAATTGATCAGGCAATTTCACAGGAGCGCTGGGTAGGTGCGGATAACCACGGGAGTTTTTTAAACGGCGAACCAGTAACAACACGCAAATGCCCATCGTTAGGTAAAGCAATTTTAGCGCGCCCGGGATTTGAATGGCACACTGAAGGGCGTGATCATTATATTGATAAGCTGTGGAAAACCGCGCACTGGTCACAGTGGGGTGTCGCGCCTTATGATTACGGTTTACTTGCGGCGGGCCATTTAGATGTGGTGATAAATGCTGGACCGGTGATTCATGATTTTGCCGCGCTGGGGCCCATAATAAATAATGCGGGTGGATTAATAACGGACTGGAATGGGAATAAATTAAATATAAATTCACCCAATCATATTATTGCGGTGGGGAATCCGGTGTTGATGCCGGAGATAATTGAGTTGCTTGATTTTGAAAAATAAGTATTTAAAATTAATGGTGCGAAAATTTTAATTTTAAAAATGTCCTGGGTCAATTTAATTTCTTATGTGTAATTTGTTATTAAGGGCTGTTAAATTAATGTTTTTTTTGTTATGGTGAGCGTGAAAAATGTAATTTAAATGATAATGTGATTTCAGTGGTGAAACGCTTAGCGTCGCCACCAGTAGCATCAAAAGGGAAGCTTAAAATGCAGTTTAAAAAGGGACGAGTTTGTTCGTTGTATTTCGTTGTATCGGGTTTAATCATTGCAATCATTTCAGGTTGCGCATCTGTACCTAAAGCCAGTTCCATTCAGGATAATCAGGCAAAACTTTTCAAAACCCACCCGCAAAAATCAAACTTATATATTTATCGAGGTCATGCGCAGGGCGCATCCATTGAAATGCCGCTGGAAATAAATGGCTGGCATGTGGCGACAAATCTGGGTCAAACCTATATAAAATTACAGGTAAAGCCGGGAAAGCATCGCATTGTTTCTCGTGCGGATAATTCGGATCGTTTAATTTTGGCAACGCAAAAAAATAAAAATTATTTTATTTTTCAGGATGTAAAAGTCGGTAGTTCCGGAAGGCTCACAACGTTAAATCTGGTGAGTGAAGCCGTGGGGCAAGCTGGTGTGAATGAATGTGAACTGATTTCGTTGATACCGCAGGCGACGAAGTTGTCCTTGCATCAATAATGTTAATTAAGAAAAAATAAGTTAACCTGGCTTATTAATATAAGCTAAAAAGTAAGTGTGATCGCTTAGGTAGGGTTTAGGCGCTTTACTTTATCGAGCGCTATATTAGCAGAAGAGCAGCGCTTTCTTAAAAATGCAAGCCTGTTTTAATCAGCGCACATTATTTACAATAAGATATTTATTCATATCCAAAAAAATAAACTCTTTGGGGCAGAATTTTCCCGCTTAGGCGTTACGTAGTAGTATTTTTGGCGCTTAAATCTCCCCATTTAAATCTCCCCATTTAAATCTCCCCATTTAAATCGCCCCCAGCTCCTCTTTTTCTAAGAGGGGAGTTAGCCCCCCCCCTTTTTTTAAATTGTGTCATGTCTATTTATATGAAAATAATCAGTGCTGGAAATTATGATGTATTATATATTCAGTTATACTGGCACACTGTCGCTGCATATGTTGTTTTGTGTTTTGCGAGTAGTTTGGGATGTAAATAATGATTAAAAAAAGTGTTTTATGGTTTGTGTTTTTGTTCTCAGTTAATGCAGTTCAGGCTGAGGTTATCTGTGAGCCTGACTGTTATATAGGGTTTCATTTTGAGTCGGGCGGATCCATTATAGCGCACAGTCCTATGAGGTTTATCTATGCCCCGGGTAGTGAGATTACACTGGGTACAACGGGTACTGTAAATTCAGCCATTCAACCGGCAAGTCTGGATTTTAGCGCAGGTGGTGAGTTGAATTTGGCGGCTGGGGAGAGTATTACATTTGGAATTCGCGGTTTTTTCAATTTGGCGGAAGGCAGTAATCTGGAAGCGGATGATTTTGAGGTGGTAACTGGAGATCTTATAATAATCGCTTTGAACGCAGATGTGCGTATGAACGGTAGTTTAAATGTGGATGGTGAGCTTTTTATAGATTCATTAAAAATATATTGGTCAGATGCTATTACGGCGAATGAATTGGTTTCTATAGGTATTGATGTTAATGCTATCGGTGATTTGGATGTACTTAAAGATCTATCGCGACTGGATGGTTTTACATTAACCGCAAACGACGGTGTCAGTTGCGTTGTAAACGGTAGTGAATGTATCGTTGAAAACGGTGATATTTATGTGCTTAAAAATGATAAGCTGGTTAAACAGAATAATGCCAGCGGTTCACTGGATTTATATTTTATAATTTTCTTGCTAGTGCTTTTTTTATTAACACTGCCAAGAAGATTAGAATCTAAAGGGTAATATAACATCAGTCGTATCATCATTCGCAACATCATAAGGGAAACTTAAAGCACAGGCCTTTTTGTTTAAGTATGTGCAAAATGACTGTTCTCAGTTGACGGTACCGGTAGACGTTGTAAATAATTCTGTGTAAATGTTTTTTACCCAACCCAAATTCAACTAATATTTTTTTCAAGCTCCAGCATCAACATTTTCGCTGCATTCGAAAGGGTTCTTTGCGGGTGGCTAACCACACCGAGCAGTCTTTCAAACTCAATGCCATTCACATTCATAATGCGGATGTCGCTGCTAATCATCGACACCGGCAGCACGCTCCACCCCAGGCCAATGGAGACCATCATTTTAATGGTTTCCAGATAATTGGTTTCCATGGCGATGTTCAGCTTTTGCTGTTCCCGTCCTAAATCATTCTGACCAAGGGCATTTTCCAGTAGCACCCGGGTAAAGGTATTTTGTGAGGGTAAAATGGCGGGAATTTTACTCAGCTGTGCAACCGTAATTTGGGCTGGGCTGGCCTGGGGGTGCTGCGAGCTAATCACAATATCCAGCGGGTCATGCCAGATAACCTGGCTTTGTAACTTCGGCCAGTTTTTTTCCGGCAGGGTGGCAATGGCCAGTTCGACCTCGCCTCTCAGTACACAGCTGCAGGCTTCTTCCGAATCCATAAAGCGAATATCCAGATCGACATCGGTATATTGGCGGGTAAATGTACGCAGTATCGGGGGCAAGCGATGCAGCCCGATATGGTGACTGGTGGCGATGCTTAATTTGCCACTGACTTTTTCATCTAAATTAGCAATGGCTCGCCTGCTTTCTTCCAGTTCAGCTAAAATACGTAATGCGCTGGGCAGCAGCGCCCGTCCGGCTTCGGTGAGTTGTACCTTTTTTCCAATGCGGTCAAACAGGTGGGTGTTGAGTTCTTTTTCCAGTGCAGAAATGCGTTTACTGACCGCTGGCTGCGTGATAAACAGGTGTTCAGCGGCTTTCGAAAAAGAGCGCTGTTCGCTCACTGAAATAAATGCGGTTAAGTTAAGAATGTCCATTGTAGCAGCATCTTAACGCGACCTATTCCATATTGGAATGGGTTATATGAAAAAGATGAATTTGTTTTATGTTTGAGTTGGGGATACTATTTAACCCCTGAATAACTGAATGCTGGATAAAGCTGAAATATTCCCCGAAACATTGCGGTGGAGCGCTTTAGCAGGAGATGAGAGATGGCTGGAAAAACACTATACGATAAACTATTTGAGTCCCATGTGGTGCGCAGGGAAGAAGATGGCACCGCATTGCTGTATATCGATCGGCACCTGGTTCACGAAGTGACCTCCCCCCAGGCATTTGAAGGCTTGCGTCTGGCCAACCGTAAACCCTGGCGCACGGATACTATTTTAGCGGTGCCGGATCACAATGTACCCACCGTTGCCGAGGAGCGCGCTAAAGGCATTAGCGATGCGGTTTCTCGTCTGCAGGTGGAGACTCTGGGCAAAAACACCCGTGAGTTCGGTATTACCGAATTTGCCATGAATGATATTCGCCAGGGCATCGTGCATGTGATTGGCCCGGAGCAGGGGGCGACTTTGCCGGGCATGACGCTAGTGTGTGGTGATTCCCATACTGCCACCCACGGGGCGTTTGGCTCGATGGCATTCGGCATTGGCACCTCCGAAGTTGAACATGTATTAGCGACCCAGTGTTTGCTACAGAAAAAAATGAAAAACATGCGCATTAATGTGGAAGGCACGCTAGGGGCGGGTGTCACTGCGAAAGACATTGTTTTAGCGGTGATTGGCGAAATAGGCACCGCCGGTGGTACCGGTTATGCGATGGAATTTATGGGTTCTGCGATTCGTGATTTATCTATGGAAGGGCGCATGACCATCTGTAATATGGCGATAGAAGCCGGTGCGCGGGTTGGCATGGTGGCGGTTGACCAGACCACCGTTGATTATGTTGAAGGCCGTCCCTATTCACCCAAAGGTGATCTATGGGATCAGGCCGTCGCTGCCTGGTTTGATTTGCACAGCGATGATGATGCGGTATTTGATGTTGAAGTAAGCCTGGATGCAGCATCTATCAAACCCCAGGTAACTTGGGGCACCTCCCCGGAAATGGTGCTGGCGGTTGATAGTATTGTGCCTGACCCGGCAGCTGAGGTAGACATGGTTAAATCCGCCGGTATGCAAAAAGCGCTGGAATATATGGGGCTGAGTGCAGGTACGCCGATTAATGAAATCAGTATTGATAAGGTGTTTATCGGTTCCTGCACCAATTCACGGCTGGAAGATTTACAGCAGGCGGCGGCTATTATTAAGGGCCGAAAAGTGGCGGATAATGTCAGCCTGGCAATGATTGTTCCCGGCTCCGGTTTAATTAAACAGCAGGCGGAAAAAGCCGGGCTGGATAAGGTATTTCTGGAGGCGGGTTTTGAATGGCGCGAACCGGGTTGTTCCATGTGTCTGGCGATGAATGCGGACAGATTAGAGCCGGGTGAACGTTGCGCCTCAACTTCAAATCGAAATTTTGAAGGTCGTCAGGGGCTGGGTGGACGAACCCATTTGGTGAGCCCGGCAATGGCGGCGGCGGCCGCTATTGCGGGGCATTTTGTTGATGTTAGAAATTTTTAGAGGTGATGTTATGAAAATGTTTTTAGGGTTAGTCATGCTGGTTTGCGTTGTGTTTCTTGGCGCATGCAATGTTAAAGAGGCAGCAAAAGAAGTAGGTGATGCGGGTAATAGCTTAGGCAAAACCATAGATGACACCATTAATAGAGATCATGTAAAAAAAGACAACGAGTAAACCATGCAAAAATTTATAAAAGTGAGCGGTGTGGTTGCACCTATGGATCGACCCAATGTCGATACCGATGCAATTATTCCCAAGCAATATTTAAAGTCCATCAAGCGTTCCGGTTTTGGCCCCAATGCATTCGATGACTGGCGATATCTTGATCCCGGTGCGCCGGATATTGATAATGACACGCGCCGAATTGATCCGGCGTTTGTATTAAACCAGGCACCCTACGATAAATCGACGATATTAATTGCGCGGGAAAATTTTGGCTGTGGCTCCTCCCGTGAACATGCGGTATGGGCGCTGGAAGATTTTGGTTTTCGTGCGGTAATTGCACCGAGTTTTGCGGACATCTTTTTTAATAACAGTTTTAAAAATGGCATGTTACCAATTGCGCTGGATGCGGAAATTGTTGAAGTGTTATTTAATAAAGTTGCCGCCAAAAAAGGTTTTGAAATTACGGTTGATTTGCAAAAACAAAAAGTCATTACGCAAGATGGTGAAGAGTATGACTTTGAAGTGGATGCGTTTAGAAAACACTGTTTGCTAAACGGACTGGACGATATTAGTTTAACGTTGCAGCATGCGCAAGAAATAAAAGCCTACGAAGAAAAAACAAAACAGTCAGCACCCTGGCTGTTTTAAAAAAAACCTCCCCCTTTGTAAAAGGGGGATTGAGGGGGATTTGGTTGTGAGTATAAATCTCCCCGTATAATTAATATTTAGTACTATCAACCCGGTTTGATAGTTAATTAATAAAATAACGGGGAGATTTTTTCAGTAAAGAAAATCCCCCTCAGCTCCCCCTTTTACAAAGGGGGAGGTTAATGAAAAAACAAGGTAGAAAACATGACACAAAAAATTGCAATTTTAGCCGGTGATGGCATCGGCAAGGAAATCGTTGCGGAAGCGGTTAAGGTAATTGAGTTTTTAAAAGCCGATGGCGCTTTAGATGTAGAACTTAAGGAAGCACCGGTGGGTGGCGCAGGTTACGATGCGGCGGGTGAGCCTCTACCCGCAGATACTTTGGCTTTATGTCGCGCGTCTGATGCAATTTTATTAGGTGCGGTCGGTGGCCCGCAATACGAATCTCTGCCCCGTGAAAAACGTCCGGAAAAAGGTTTGTTAGGGTTACGTTCCGAGCTGGAATTGTTTTCCAATTTACGCCCGGCTATTTTATATCCACAACTTGCGGATGCATCATCATTAAAGCCGGAAATTGTGTCCGGTTTAGATATTATGATTGTGCGCGAATTAACCGGCGGCATTTATTTTGGACAGCCCCGGGAAATTACCGAAAAAGATGGCGAACGCTATGCCTATAACACTGCCGGTTATAAAGAAAGTGAAATAGAACGCATTGGACGCAGTGCATTTGATATTGCCATGAAACGCGACAAACGCGTTTGTTCAGTTGATAAAGCCAATGTGTTAGAAGTGTCTGAGCTGTGGCGCGAAGTAATGGAGCGCGTGGCAAAAGATTATCCAGAAGTTGAGTTATCCCACATGTATGTGGATAACGCAGCGATGCAATTAGTGAAATGGCCAAAGCAGTTTGATGTGATGGTAACAAGTAATTTATTTGGTGATGTGTTATCTGATTGTGCGGCGATGCTAACCGGTTCAATCGGCATGTTGCCATCGGCTTCACTGGATAAAAACGGTCGCGGCATGTACGAACCGATTCACGGTTCTGCGCCGGACATAGCGGACAAAGGTGTGGCAAATCCACTGGCAACCATTTTATCGATTTCAATGATGCTACGTTACAGTTTAAATAACGAAGCGGTTGCGCAACGCATTGATGATGCGGTGGGAAAAGTTTTAGATAAAGGTTTGCGTACACCGGATATTATGTCAGAAGGTTGTACCGAAGTTGGAACGGCTGCGATGGGTGATGCGGTTGTTGAGGCGTTAACAGTTTAATGAATTTATAGACAATAAAGTCAAAAGAAAAAGAAAACGCAAATAAAATTTAAAAATTTTAATTCAGATTAACAATGTTGCTTTCTTTCAGAACATATATTGACTGATGTTTTTCTTTTATTTGCAGTGATTAGCGTTTATTTGCGTTTTCTTTTTCTGTTATCTTTTAAATTTTATGAGAAAAAAATAATGAGCAAAACATACGATGTAGCTGTAGTCGGTGCCACCGGTGCGGTTGGCGAAACCATGTTGTCTATTCTGGCGGAAAGAAAGTTTCCCGTGGGTAAAGTTTATGCCTTAGCCTCGGAACGTTCCGTGGGTAAAAGAGTGGAATTTGGCGAAACGAGGTTAACGGTTGAAAACCTCGCTGACTTTGATTTTTCAAAAGTTCAGATTGGTTTATTTTCGGCGGGGGGGGGTATCTCTGCTGAGTTTGCACCCAAAGCTGCAGCGGCGGGTTGTGTGGTGATTGATAACACATCCGAGTTTCGTTATGTCGATGATATTCCACTGGTGGTACCGGAAGTGAATCCACACGCAATCGCTAATTATAAAACCAAAGGCATTATCGCTAACCCGAATTGTTCAACGATTCAAATGTTAGTGGCCTTAAAACCCATACAGGATGCGGTGGGTATTGAGCGTATTAATGTATGCACCTATCAGGCGGTATCCGGCACGGGTAAAAATGCCATTGAAGAACTGGCGGGACAAACGGCGCGTTTATTAAATGGCAAGCCGGTGGAGTGTAATGTGTACCCCAAACAGATTGCCTTTAATGTTTTGCCGCAAATAGATGTGTTTCAGGAAAATGGCTACACTAAAGAAGAAATGAAAATGGTGTGGGAAACTAAAAAAATTATGGAAGACGACACCATTAAGGTAAATCCGACAGCGGTACGTGTGCCGGTGTTTTATGGTCATTCGGAAGCGCTACATATAGAAACCCGTGAAAAAATTAGCGCCCAGGCCTGTCGCGAACTGTTGGAAAAGGCGCCGGGTGTAGAGGTGCTGGACACCCATGAAGATGGGGGTTATCCCACTGCCGTTACAGAAGGTGCTACCCATAACGCCACCTATGTAGGCCGGATTCGCGAAGATATCTCCCATGAAAAGGGCATAGATATGTGGGTTGTGTCGGATAATGTGCGAAAAGGTGCGGCATTAAATAGCGTACAAATTGCAGAAATTTTGATAAAAGACTATTTATAATCTATAGTTACGGCTATATGCTAAAGTTTATTCTTAGCTTTTAACTGGAAATAGGTGTATCTTTAGCCTGATTTTCAGAATAAATATGTATAAATAGTAATAATAGGATCGAGTGAGGGGACTACCTGTGCGCAAATTAACGCTGAGCCTAGCCGTAATGGCTGCACTGCTGCCAGTACGCGGATATTCATTAGGGTTGGGTGATTTAGAGCTGCATTCAGCACTAAATCAGGAGCTTAATGCAGAAATAGAAGTGCTGTCTGCCACATCTGATGATGCTGAGCAGATACTAATCAAGCTGGCTGATCGCGATGCGTTTAATCGCGCGGGGCTTGATCGTCCTTTCTTACTGCAACAGCTTAAATTTAAAATTATTGATAAAAATGGTGTGCCATTTGTAAAGGTGTTTACTAAAACACCGGTGAGCGAGCCCTATTTAAGCTTTCTACTGGAAATTGACTGGCCCCAGGGGCACTTGTTGCGCGAATATACGTTGCTGCTCGACCCGCCCGTTTATAACAATAATACTTCAGGAGCCGCTACGGCAAGTGATAGCAGCCCTTTTGAAGAACCGGCTGATGCCCAGGCGCAAACTCAGTCGGTGCTTTCTGAACAACAAAATGCGCAATCTACGCACAGTGGTGCGCAGGTTCAAACCGGTGCCATTTCGTCAGATTCAGGCAGAAGTGTAAATTACCAGTATCAGTCACTACCCGCGGCTTCATCTTCAGCGGATCAATACCGTGTTCAGCAAAACGATACCCTGTGGAGTATTGCTAATCGCATGCGCCCGGATAGCTCGGTTAGCGTAGAGCAGATGATGCTGGCACTAGTGCGTAAAAATCCGGAAGCCTTTATTCGTGAAAATACCAATGGTGTGAAGCGCGGATATATCTTACGGACCCCTGATCGTGATGAAATTACCCAGCTGGATCGCCAGCAGGCGGTGGCCGAGGCCCGTGAACATGCGGCCTTATGGCGTGAATACAGCCGTTCGGCAGCAAGCTCAAGCCCCGCTTCATCGATGGAAACGGACGCAATGGAAGGTGGCTCAGCCACCGAGCAGCCCCGTGATGCCGATGGGCATCTATCCATTGTTAGTGCCGGTGAAGGCGCTGAGTCCAGTGGTTCAAATCAGGATCCGGATGCTCAGTTAAGCAAATTAAAGCAGGATTTGGCAATGGCCAATGAGCAGCTCGAATCAGAGCGGCTCGAAAAAGAAGATTTACGTTCGCGCCTGGCTGAATTAGAGCAGCGCGTTAAAAGTGTCATTGAAGGTGGCGGTGTCGAAATGAACGACAGCGAACTGGCTAAATTACAGGAAGATTTACAAAGCACCCAGACCGCCGCGGAAGAGGCCCAGATTGATGGTATGGCCGATGAGATGACCGGTGCTATGACGGATGAATCCGCTGCTGATGATATGGCCACGGATGCAATGGCCCAGGATGATATGGCTGAGGATGACATAGCAAAGGCGGATATGCCGTCTGATGAGATGTTAGCAGAGGGTATGGGCGAAGAATCATCAATGGATGCACCGGCAGAAGATGCGGTGTTTGTTGATGAGAAGTCTGAAGATGAAATGTCTGAAGGCGCAATGATGGATGAGTCAGCATCTGAAACTGAGCCGGCACAGCCCCCGGTAAAAGCCATTGAAACACCGGACTTTGCTCAACAGCAACCGAAAGGTTTTCTTGAAAGCTTATTGGATGATCCAAAACTGCTGGGCATTATTGGCGGTGGTATCGCTTTTATCCTGTTGCTGGTTGCACTGCTATTAAAGCGTATTCGTGGCAATAAGGCGGAAGAGGATGAGTGGACAGCGGGGATGTCTGATCCTTCGCTGGGTGCGGATGGGGGGCCAGGAACCGCAACCGATTTTTCCAGTATCAGTGGGTCTGAGCTGGAAGATGTGGCACTTAAAACCGGTGAGATGGACCTGACTAAAACCACTGAAATGTCGTTTGGTGCAGAGGATGATGACACCACCCGGGTAAAAATGCCGCCAACGGGTGAGAATCTTGAAGAGGCCGTCTTTAATCTGGATTCAGCAGAACCCGCCGCTGAAGATGATGATCGTGATGATGTTATTGCCGAGGCGGATGTTTATCTGGCCTACGGTATATATCAGCAGGCGGAAGAGCTATTAAATAAAGCGATTGACCAGAACCCGGATCGTGATGATTACCGCCTGAAATTGCTGGAAACGCACTATGCAGCTAAAGATGCATCTGCATTTGAGCAGCTTGCTGAAGACGTACAAACGCGCAAAGGTGATGATAAAAGCTACTGGGATCGAGTGGTTGCCATGGGTATGGAGCTGAGCCCTGCGAACAGTATGTTCTCAGGTGCAGGCGCGACGATCGGCGATTTTGATGCGGATGCGCTGTTGCCTGATATTCCTCAAACAACTGACCTTGAGCTGGATGCGGGTGGGGATGAAAATGATTTTGACTTAGGTCTTGATTCAGATCTCGGTGAAGCTGAACTGGATGATACCGAGCTGGATGATTCTGTTCTGGATGATATGGATCTGAGTGGGATGGATGATACGCAGATTAATGCTGAACCCGAAAACCTGGATGCCGGTACAGAACTAGATCTGTCTGGAGATCTGGCGGGTGATCTGGCAAATATTACCAGCGAATTTAACAGCGCAGACATTGATACAGCCGTGGCTGAAAAGAGCGCGGCTACTGATTTAGAATTTGATCTGGGTGAGATGGATGATGCGGTTACTTCTGATGGCCTGGCAGAAACAGCGGATATGGACATAGACGATGATTTCTCACTGGATTTTGATGCCGCAGATCTGGGCTTTGAAGAGACAGAGGATGAAACCGAAGAAGTTAGTCTGGATGCGGATCTTGACTTGGGTGATGACCTGGCTGAAGAGTCAGTTGAAATTGATTTAAGCGAAGATTTAGGTGGTATCGGTGATGATATCGACCTGGGTGATGACATAGATCTGGGTGATGTAGGCGACCTTGATCTCAATGATGCCGCTGCGGGCGATGATGAAGAGTTTGATGTTTCCGAGTTATCGGAAGAAGTTGATGAAGTTAGCACCAAACTGGATCTGGCCAGAGCGTATATTGATATGGGTGATAAAGATGGCGCGCGTAGCATACTCGAAGAAGTTAAATCTGAAGGCAATGACGAGCAACAGCAGCAGGCCGAAGCGTTAATTCAACAGGCGAGTTGAATGCTTATCGGAGTGCAAAAAGAAACGGCGTCAGGCTAAAATCTGATGCCGTTTTTGTGTCTATCAGATTGTTTTGCTCGGGGGTTAATCCTACAACTAAAAATCTGTCCCTTGTTGAGAGGCCGTCAAAGTTGTGCTGAGCCGTTTATGGCTTTGCCAGTCAGATCGGAATTACCACAGGGGACAGGGCGCAAAAAACGCGACCTTTCCCCGAGGATGATATGCAAGGGTGATGTGCGAGGGTGATGTGCCTTGGCAGGGTCATTTTTTTTATATTTTGATACTTTGGGTTATTTATGAAATTCGCACTCGGCATAGAATACGATGGTAGTCAGTTTGCCGGCTGGCAAATGCAAAAGCATGGCACCCGTACGGTTCAGGAATGCGTTGAAAAAGCCCTCTCCAACGTTGCCAATCAGCCGGTGCAGGTCGTGTGTGCCGGTCGCACCGACACGGGTGTACATGCGACGGGCCAGGTTGTACATTTTGAATGTGATTCACCCCGTGATGAAAAAGCCTGGGTGATGGGGGTAAATACCCAGTTGCCCAATGATGTGGCATCTGTCTGGGCGAAGCCGGTGGCGGACGATTTCAGTGCGCGCTTCAGCGCAACCGCCCGCCAATATCGGTATATTATTTCAAACCGCCAGGCACGTCCCGCGGTGCTCAGTAAAAAAGTTACCTGGAAACACGGTGCGTTTAATGTTGAGGCAATGCATGAAGCGGCGCAGGCATTAATGGGTGAGCAGGATTTTTCTTGTTTTCGCTCATCGGCCTGTCAGGCGGAGCATGCCAATCGCAACGTGCACTGGCTAAAAGTCAGCCGGGAAAGTGATTACATTTATATTGATATCGAAGCCAATGCCTTTTTGCATCACATGGTGAGAAATATTGTGGGCTCGTTAATTATGATAGGGCAAGGTGTACAGCCGGTTTCGTGGATGGCGGATTTAATGCGGTGTAAAGATCGTAACCAGGCAGGACCAACGGCCCCAGCAGATGGTTTGTATCTAGTGAAAGTGACTTACCCGAAAGAAACCGCCATCGCCCACGCAATATTTCTACCCAATTTCAGCTGAATCTCACTTTTAAAAAGCAACAAACAATTACGGATAGTTTTCTGTTAAAATGCCGCTTTTCCGAGGCTGGCGATATTTGACCCCGTAATGACTTCACGAACCCGCGTAAAAATTTGTGGAATGACCCGCGCTGAAGATGCCCTTGAAGCGGCTAAGTTAGGCGTTGATGCCCTGGGTTTTGTGTTTTATGCAAAAAGCCCGCGAAATGTAGATATTGAACAGGCGCAGGCTATTATTCGTGTACTGCCGGGGTTTGTTACAACGGTTGCTCTGTTTTTAAATCCACAGGAAAGCGTAGTGAGGCAGGTTGTGGCACAAACCGATATCGATTGCCTGCAGTTTCATGGCACTGAATCAGTGGCATTTTGTGAGTCTTTCAATAAACCTTATATCAAAGCGTTGGGTGTCGATGGGGTTGAAAATATGAGTGCATTATGTGAGGAATATGCGAGCGCGCAGAGCGTATTGCTGGACAGCCACGGCGCAGGCAAAGCCGGCGGAACCGGTGCTGCATTTGACTGGTATACGATTCCCGAAACGTTGCGCAGTCATATTATTTTAGCGGGGGGTATTAGCCCGGATAATGTGGCAGACGCCATTCAACAGGTTCGGCCTTATGCGGTGGATTTAAGCTCCAGCGTAGAATCGGCGCCGGGTATAAAAGATACAATATTAATGACACGTTTAATGAATGAAGTGAAGCGGATCGATTGTGCTCAATAAATAGAGTATGAGCAAAGCCGAGCTTAAAGACGAGTGAAGATGAGCGAAGAAAAGAAAGATTATTATTGCATGCCCGACGAGCGCGGTCATTTCGGTATTTACGGCGGTAAGTTCGTTGCAGAAACCTTAATGGAGCCAATTGAAGAGTTGCGTCAGGCTTACGAAAAAGTTAAAACTGATAAAGATTTTCAGGCCGCCTTTGATAAAGATCTGGCGGATTATGTGGGGCGTCCCAGCCCCTTGTATCACGCAGAGCGCTGGTCAAGAGAGCTCGGTGGTGCGCAGATATATTTAAAGCGTGAAGACCTGAATCACACCGGTGCACACAAAATAAATAATACCATCGGCCAGGGTTTGCTGGCGAAGTATATGGGCAAAAACCGTATTATTGCGGAAACCGGTGCCGGACAACATGGTGTAGCATCGGCAACTGTCGCGGCGCGGTTTGGAATGGAATGTGTGGTTTACATGGGCGAGGAAGACGTCAGACGTCAGGCGCCGAATGTGTATCGCATGAAATTACTCGGCGCAAAAGTGGTGCCGGTGACCTCTGGTTCTAAAACCCTCAAAGATGCATTGAATGAAGCGATGCGCGACTGGGTAACCAATATCGACGATACTTTCTACATTATCGGCACCGTGGCCGGCCCCCATCCATATCCGGAAATGGTGCGAGATTTTCAGACTGTTATTGGTCGAGAAGCCAAGCGCCAGATCCTTGATCAGGCGGGTCGTTTACCGGATGCACTAGTGGCCTGTGTGGGCGGTGGCTCCAATGCGATTGGCTTATTCCACCCGTTTCTTGGTGATGAAAGCGTAGAAATATACGGCGTAGAAGGTGGCGGAGATGGCATCGACACCCCTAGGCACGCGGCACCGTTATGTGCGGGTAATCCCGGGGTGCTACACGGTAACCGTACCTATTTAATGGAAGATGAAAATGGACAGATTATTGAGACCCACTGTATTTCCGCGGGACTGGATTACCCAGGGGTTGGGCCTGAGCATGCGTGGTTAAAAGATACCGGCCGAGCAAAATACGTAGCCATTACCGATAAAGAAGCACTGGCGGCTTTCCACAAGCTGACACTCACCGAAGGCATTATTCCCGCGCTGGAATCCAGCCACGCACTGGCCTACGCTGAGAAGCTCGCAAAGACCATGGATAAAGATAAAATTATTATTATTAATCTCTCCGGACGAGGCGATAAAGATATTAACACCATCGCCGACATTGAGGGCATAGAATTGTGAGTCGTTTAAAGGCCTGTTTTGCTGCCTTAAAGGCCGAAAATAAAACCGCATTAGTCCCCTTTGTAACGGCTGGTGATCCGCATCCATCGGTTACCGTCAACTTGATGCACGATATGGTAGACGCCGGGGCCAGTGTGTTAGAGCTGGGTATCCCTTTTTCAGATCCGATGGCGGAAGGTCCGGTTATTCAGTTGGCCTGTGAGCGCGCACTAAAACATAATGTCAGCCTCACCGATGTGTTGGGCATGGTTAAGGAATTTAGAACAAAAGATGCGGATACCCCCATCGTGTTAATGGGCTACACTAATCCGGTTGAGGTGATGGGGTATGAGAAATTTTCCAGCGCCGCCGCTGATGCGGGCGTTGATGGCTTAATTCTGGTGGATCTACCACCGGAAGAAGGTGCGGATTTAATTGTACAGTTAAAAGCCCGTAAAATTGATATGATCTTTTTACTGGCGCCCACCAGCACCGATGAGCGCATGAAACTTATCTGTGATCAGGCCAGTGGTTTTGTTTACTATGTGTCGCTAAAAGGTGTCACTGGTGCGGCGAATTTAGATGTGGATTCGGTGGTTGAAAAAGTCAACCAGATTCGCAGTCATACGTCATTACCCGTGGGTGTGGGTTTTGGTATTCGAGATGCAATATCGGCTGCGCAGGTAGCCGGGGTTGCGGATGCGGTGGTTGTGGGCAGTGCGATTGTTAGTCGTATTGCTGAAAATGCAGAAGATCCGCAAAAAATTTCACAGCAGGTGTGTGAGTTGCTTTCGTCAATGCGCGAAGCAATGGATAAATAAAATTATAAACTTGTAGGGTGGGTCAGGCAATGCGGATCCACGCTGTCTAAATAAGGTTAGAGTTACTATGAACTGGTTTGAAAAATTAATGCCTTTACGTATTCGCACAGAAGCTAATGATGCGGACAAAAAAGGTTCGGTACCGGAAGGTTTGTGGACGAAATGTAATGACTGCGGTGCCGTTTTATACCGTGCAGAATTAGAGCGTAACCATGATGTTTGTCCCAAGTGTCATCATCACATGCGCATGGGCGCGCGTCGTCGTCTGGAAAACTTTCTTGACGAAGAACCCCGTGAAGAAATTGCCGCGAATTTAATGCCGGTTGATATTTTAAAATTCAAAGATAGTAAAAAATATAAAGATCGTATTCTCGCTGCACAAAAAGCGACGGATGAAAATGATGTTCTCATTGTGATTAAAGGTCAGGTAAAAAATATTCCACTGGTTGCCGCCGCATTTGAATTTAAATTTATGGGTGGCTCGATGGGTTCAGTGGTCGGTGAAAAATTTGTTCGGGCGGCGAATGTTTGTCTGGAAAATGAAATCCCGCTGGTATGCTTCTCCGCCTCCGGTGGGGCACGTATGCAGGAGTCTTTATTTTCATTAATGCAAATGTCAAAAACTTCGGCGGTGTTGAAAAAAATGTCTCAACGCGGAATCCCCTTTATTTCAGTTATGACAGACCCAACAATGGGTGGTGTGTCCGCAAGCCTGGCTATGCTGGGTGATTTAAATATCGGCGAGCCAAATGCATTGATTGGTTTTGCCGGCCCGCGGGTTATTGAGCAAACCGTACGTGAAACTTTGCCGGAAGGCTTTCAGCGCAGTGAATTTTTATTAGAGCACGGTGCGATAGATATGATTGTTGATCGACGGGATATGCGCGATAAAATTGCCAGTGTGTTGAGTATGTTGCAGAACAAACCGGCGGCGTAGTCCTGAATTCAGAATTCAGAATTTAGAATTAAAGAAAACGCTAATGCACGCAAATAACCGCAAATATACGCAAACAAATAACAATCAAGTACAGCGTGTACTAGCAGGTAAAGAGCACAGTAAAGTAACCATCGTCATCCCAGCATGCTTGTGGCTGGGATCCAGTGACTTTATGTTTTTACGTTATTTGATTTCTCAATTTAATATTGTTTGTTCACGCGTTCATTTGCATTTCTCTCGCTCGTTTGCATTTAATTTTATATTTTTCCCAGGTCTGTACAAGCTGTCTTTAAATGCGCTTTAGCTCTCTTCACGACTGGCTTCAATGGCAGGAAAGTCTCAATCCCAAAGAAATTGATCTCGGCCTTGAGCGGGTTTCAATTGTCCTGAAAAAATTATCTATTTCAGAAAAATTCTTTTGTCCCGTTATCAGTGTCGCTGGAACAAATGGTAAAGGCTCGACCGTGGCTTTTATTGAATCCATTTTAAAGCAGTCTGACATTTCAGTTGGTTGTTACACCTCTCCGCATTTATTTAAATATAACGAGCGCATTCGTGTCAATCAACAACCTGTATCCGATGCGGATTTGTGCGAAGCCTTTGATGTGATTGATAAGGCGCGGGACGATATTGCATTAACCTATTTTGAATTTGGCACCCTCGCCTCACTGGTTATTTTTAAAAAATATAATGTCGATGTTGCGGTGCTGGAAGTAGGGCTGGGTGGTCGACTGGATGCGGTGAATGTGATTGACGCAGATGTTGCGGTAATAACCAGTATTGATATCGATCATGTGGACTGGCTGGGTGATGACATTGAAATCATTGCCCGGGAAAAAGCCGGTATTATGCGGCCCGGTAAACCGGCGGTGGTGAGCATATTTAACCCCCCCCTTTCTCTGCTGGAATATGCGCAACAAAATAGTGTAGATTTAGTGCGCTTGGGACAGGATTATCTGTATCAGGGCCTGTCTGATAAAAGCTGGCAATTAAACGCAGCGCAGCTGCATTTAAGCGATTTACCTGCGCCCGCTTTAAAAGGTGGTTTTCAGCTACAAAATGCATCGGCGGCGATTATGGCGATTAGTTTACTGTCGTTAGAAAAAAAGCGGCTAGATAAAAACCTGCTAGAAAAAAAACCGGACAGTGCGAGCATTGCAAAAGGTTTACAACGGGTGAAGCTGTCAGGTCGGTTTGAACAGTTGAGTGAGCGACCTCTGGTGATTGTCGATGTGGCACACAATGCGCAATCCGCCAGCATGTTATGTGATGTGTTAATTGAAAACCCGGTTGCGGGAAAAACCATTGCGGTGGTGGCCATGCTTGCAGATAAGGCGGTGGCGCAGGTGCTGGCAGCGCTAAATCCGCAAGTTGATTATTGGGTGAGTGCGGGGCTGTCAGTCAGTCGTGCAAACTCCGCAAAAAATATGGCACAGGCGGTGCGTGATTTGCATTCAGATGTTAAACTCTCGGTTCGTGAAAGCGTGGCTGAAGCCTGTGCAAAAGCGCAGGCATTGGCCTCTGAAAATGACCGTATTATTGTGTTCGGTTCTTTTTATACGGTGGCTGAAGCCGTGGTTTATTTTGATAGCATGGCTAATGGCAGCAAAGACAACTAAATTCTGGAACAGGATTGGATAGAAAACTTCGTAAACGTATTATCGGTGCTATTGTATTAGGCGCATTTCTGGTGATTTTTGTGCCGGAATGGCTTGACGGTGCGGGACATAAATCACGTTATAGCAAGAGTGTGACTATCCCCGAAAAGCCCGAATTCAAAGCTATTTCTAATTATATCGAATCGACGGATTCTGCGGAAACCATTAATAAACGCATAAAATCAGAAGAGTCTTCGGTACATGCCTGGGCATTGCAGCTGGGGAGTTTTTCCAAAGAGCCTAATGCGCTGGCGATGCGAGATCGGTTGCGGGCTAAAGGTTATGCCAGTTATGTGGATGTGTTGAAAAAACCTGATCGCACAACCTATCGGGTGAGAATTGGCCCGGAGTTAGATAAGCAGCAGCTGGAAAAAATTAAAGCTGAGCTTATTAAAAAAGAAAAGCTCAAAGGCATGGTGGTGCAGCATCCGTGATGCACATAGCCCAAATAAAGACTATGCTCCCTTTTAAATCAGGACGTTTTGCATGACCCTTGTAGATTTTGGAATTGTAACCATATTAGCTGTTTTAATACTGCTCGGATTAATCTGGGGTTTTGTGAAAATCGCCATCGCCCTGGGTACCTGGTTAGCGGCGAGTACCATATCGTTCAGCTTTGCACCCAATCTGGCGGCATCGATGCTAACTTCGATTGAATCGCCCCCCATGAGACTGGCCGCCGCCATGGGTATCCTCTTTGTATTAACTATAATGGTGGGTGCGGTGGTGAGCTTTATTGCACGCCAGTTTGTAAGTAAAACCGGTTTAAGTGGTCTGGATCGGGTACTGGGTTTAATTATTGGTGCCTCGCTGGGGCTGGTAATCGTTGTCGCGCTGGTTTTTGTTGCGGGTCTGACCAGCGCCCCGAGTTATGACTGGTGGCAGTCATCATTATTTATTGAACGGTTTGAATCCCTGGCGTTATGGTTGCAAGGTTATTTACCCGATGATGTTGCAAAATATTTTTCATACTAATTTTTTCTACTTTAATTTATTAGCAAATTTGCTGAGGTTTTTATGTGCGGAATAGTCGGTATTGTTGGCCGAAGTCCTGTTAATCAGTTGTTATATGATGCGTTAATCATATTGCAACATCGTGGACAGGATGCAGCGGGCATTGTCACCAGCGAAGGCAATAAATTTCATTTGCGTAAAAGCAATGGCCTGGTGAGCGATGTATTTAATGCGGATAGCATGGTGCAGCTGGCGGGAAATATGGGCATAGGTCATGTACGTTATCCCACCGCCGGTTGTTCGTCGGCGGCGGAGGCACAGCCCTTTTATGTTAACTCTCCTTACGGTATTGCCATGGCACACAATGGTAATCTCACCAATGCAGAAGATTTGAAGGCGCAGTTATATAAAGATGATATGCGCCATATTAATACTGAATCTGACTCTGAAATTTTACTTAATATATTTGCACATGAATTACAGGCATTAAATAAATTACAGGTCACCTCGGCAGAAATATTTAAAGCCGTTGAAGCAGTACATAAACGTTGCCTGGGTGGCTACGCGGTTGTGTCGACAATTGTAGGTAAAGGTGTGTTGGCTTTTCGTGACCCCCACGGTATTCGCCCGGTGTGTTACGGCAAGCGTGAAACAGAATTGGGCACAGAGTATATGGTGGCATCGGAAAGCGTTGCTCTGCACGCATTAGGTTATCAGCTGGTGCGTGATTTAAAACCCGGCGAAGCTATTTACATTGATATTGATGGTAATTTCTTCAGTCAGCAGTGCGCAGAAAATCCAGTCAATACGCCATGTATTTTTGAGTATGTTTACTTCGCCCGCCCGGATTCAATTATTGATGACATCTCGGTTTATAAAGCTCGCCTGAGAATGGGCACAACGCTGGTGCAAAAAATATTGCGTGAACGGCCCAATCACGATATTGATGTGGTGATTCCGATTCCAGATACCAGCCGGACTTCTGCGCTGGATGTGGCTTATCATCTGGGGGTGAAGTATCGTGAAGGTTTTATTAAAAATCGTTACATTGGCCGCACCTTTATTATGCCAGGACAAACCCAGCGTAAAAAATCCGTGCGCCAGAAGCTCAATGCGATTGATTTAGAATTTAAAGATAAAAATGTACTGCTGGTTGATGACTCTATTGTGCGCGGAACGACTTCAAAGCAAATTATACAAATGGCACGGGATGCAGGTGCAAAAAATGTTTATATGGCATCTGCTGCGCCACCGGTCAGACATCCCAATGTTTACGGTATTGATATGCCATCCACCCGTGAGTTTGTTGCCGATGGCCGGGATGTCAAAGAAATTACTAAAGAAATAGGTGCAGACTGGCTGATTTATCAGGACCTTGAAGATTTGATTCACGCAGTAAAGCAGGGTAACGATAAAATTGAAAGTTTCGATAGTTCATGTTTTAACGGTGAATATGTTACCGGTGATATTGATCAGGATTATCTGAATCATCTGGAGGACATGCGCTCTGATGCTGCAAAATCTAAACGCGAGCATGCGGATAATCTGGCGGGTATTGATTTATATAGTAATCAATAATCGTTATTTAATTTTCCATGTATAAACTAACTTTTCAGTATTCATTATCTGCAAATATATGGCGCAGTTTTTTTTCGAACGCTATTTATTTTTTATTGGTGATATTTTCGACAGCATCTTTGGCCAATGCAAATGATACAAAACAAATATCAGATGTTGAGTTGTTTGCGCAGGCAGTAGAGCTTTCCTTGCAGGAGCAGTGGGAGCCGGCCGAAGCTATTTATCGGAATTTAATAAAACGCCATAAAGAATGGCCTGAACCGGCAAATAATCTGGCGGTTTTATTGCTGAAAACTAATCGTATCGATGAGTCGAAAGCTGTGCTCGAACAGGCGGTTGTCAGTTCGCCAGCTTTTCGAGTTGCGCAAAAAAATCGCTCACAACTTTATAATTATTTAGCGACTCAGGCATATGATAAAGCCTTAGGTGCTGCACAAAGTGCCACGCTTCCTGAGCTAGAACTGATTACAACAATCTATCAGCCTGTCAAAGTTATAGAAGTTGAGGTTGAAAAAATAGTTATACAAAAAGTTCCGGTAGAAAGTGCGGTCGTTATGAATACGGCCAACAAGGCCATCAGCAACACGACTACAGATATCAATATCAATGAGTCTGTTGAAGCAGACATAAAAGTACAGACGATTGATCAAGATGATATTAGTGAGCGTATAAAACAGCAGTTAAACACCTGGTCACATGCATGGACGCAGGGTGATTTTGAAAATTATATACAGATATATTCTAAGCGTTTTCTACCTTCTGATTCACATAAGTCTTATGAGCAGTGGAAAAACATTCGCCATGCCAGGCTTAAGTTTACCAAAGGCGTGAATATTGAAATTGAGCAGCTCAGAGTTTTTATTGAAGCGTCTAGCAATTATGCATTAATAGAATTTATTCAAAAATATAGTTCAGACTCATATAGTGATAGGGTCTTAAAACAGATGTATATGGGGCTGGAGCAGGAGAACTGGCTGATTCTTTCGGAAAGAACCATTAAAATATACTAAAATTAATGCATCAGTCGTGAAAGTATGAATTTATTTTTTTCCTCACTTGCCGTTTTTATATTATTGTTGCCTTCTCTGGCGATAGCATCGCCCCATCCAGAAGAACGTCTGCTGGATGCAATTCAGGATATACGCATATCAAATTTTGACAGTGCAGAGTCAAAACTGGCGTCTCTGGTTTTTGATGTTCCTAATTTTAAACTGGCTCAGCTGGTTTATGCTGACGTGTTAAAATCCAGAGCTGGAGATTTTCAGGAACCGGCTTCTGCGTTAGATGATAGTCAGCAAAAAACCTTATTATTAAGTGAAATTAAAAATCGTTATCAGGCGCTGAATGACCGCGCAGTTGAAAATAAAATTCCGGCGGTACTGGCAAAATTAGACCCTTTTTACCGTCATGTGGTTGTCGTTGATTTAAGTAAATCTCGACTCTATTTATTTGATAGTGCCCAGCCTGTTCCTGAACTGGTTAATGACTTTTTTATTTCTATGGGCCGCAGTGGGGCAGGAAAAAATACCGAAGGTGATTTAAAAACACCGCTGGGTGTGTATTTTGTTCAGTCCTATATTGCACCGGATGCACTGGACGATAAATACGGGGCGGGCGCTTACCCGATTAATTATCCGAATGCATGGGATCGCTTAAACGGTAAAACCGGTCATGGTATCTGGCTACACGGTACGCGCAGTGGTACATATAATCGGCCGATATTTGCTTCGGAGGGTTGTGTGGTTTTACCAAATCAGGATTTGTTGAATCTGGGGAATTTTATTGACTTAAAAAGCACACCGGTTTTAATTGGCGAAAATATTCAGTGGTTGGCTGCAGAGCAATGGCAACAACATAAAAATAAAATTTCCCTATTACATAACAAGTGGAAGTCGGATTGGGAAAGTATGAATATAGATAATTATCTCAGCCATTATTCATCGCGTTTTACAAATGGCAAAAAAGATTTTATCCACTGGTCAGATCATAAGCGAAGGGTCGCAAAACATAAAACATTTGTTAGTGTGGAACTTTCCAATGTCAGTTTGTTAGTGCATCCCAATGAAGATGTCATGGTGGCGACATTTTTACAAACCTATGCCAGTGATAATTTTTCCAGTAAAAGCTGGAAGCGCCAGTACTGGAATAAAGAAAGTGATGGCCAATGGCGAATTGTGTTTGAAGATAAAATTTCATCACCAGTTGGGCCTCAACTGGCAGCAAATGAACGCCCTTTAAAATAACATCTATTGACAAATGTTGCTTGTCGCATAGACACGAAAGGTGTGTTTTAAATTATTAATGTTTTATAGTTAAACGGTTCTATTTTTTATTTTGAATGGTTTGATTTTTCCTTTGTGCGCCCTGTGCCTCCGCGGTCGCTGTGTTTGTTTTATTTTCAGGAATATTGTTCCGAAGCCATCTCACCATATCCACCCAGATTCGCCCCACTTCCTTTTCGCTTGGCATAATTCCCGCGTAGGGCAACTCGATGGTCACCACCGGTATATTTTGCTGCAAACCAGCATAATTGCCCAGTGAACCCGGATAGGTTCCCAGTAGTTTTAGGTAAAGCGGGCCAAGCCGATTTGGGGGGGGAGTCGGTCCATCATAATCCACTATGCCAAAGGGTGCGTGCACCGCTACAATTGCATCCGGCTTGAACTCATTTATCAGTTCTATAATCCAGCGGGTTTCAATTTCACTGGCGGGTTGTGTGCCGGGGTAACGCCTGGGATCACTGTAAGCGCGGGATTTCCAGTATTGCAGGCTGGCCTGTGCATCTCCATTGTTGGGAAAATTACGATTTAAATCAATTCCATTGGCATTGATGCGTTGAGATTTTTTCTGTAATAATCCATCCGGGTTTATCAGAGGTGCGACTTTCCAGTGAAACAGGCCGCTGTGATATTTATCTAAAATTTTCATCCACTTAAACATAATGGTAACCGATGAATACTCATCGCCATGAATGCCACCTAATAGGAGTATTTTTGCCTGTGGCTGGCGCCTGTTTATAATCGGCGGATACTCTTTAATGAGTAAATGATGTTGTTTTGTTGTCTGGTGTTGAGATGGGCTTAAATTTCGTGCGATGCATTCCTGAAAGCTGACGCTGGAGAGTTTATTGGCAATACTTTGGCAACTGCTATTGACCAGAATCTGTTTTGTTATTGATATTTCAGGAATTAATCCTGAGGTTAAGCCAGGGGTTAAATCTGGTATTATTTTCGGTATTATTTCTGGGGTGACACTGTTTGAATTTTGAGCATAAACAGGAATAGCCAGTAATAAAAGAAGTGAAATTCGGTAAAGGCGTGTTAGCATAGATGGTCAGTCGGTTTAATTAATTTCTTTATTATAAAAATGAGTCAGATTAGTCACATTACAGTAAATATAGATCAGCAACGCCTATTTTGCATGGATCAAGATGGTAGAAAAATAATGGACTATCCGGTGTCAACATCAAGGTTTGGTACAGGAAATCAAAATGGCAGTTTTAAAACGCCATTAGGTCAGCATAGTATTGCACAGAAAATAGGCGAAGGTTGTGCAATTAACGAAGTATTTATCGGCAGAAAAGCAATAGGGAAACTGGATGATTTAATCGCGACTAATCAAAAGTTACCCGAAGATATCATCACGAGTCGAATTCTCTGGTTGCAGGGAGAAGAGGCTGGACTGAATAAAGACAAAAATTCTAAGGGTGGCTTAGCCGATAGTGACACAATTGATAGTTACCAGCGCTATATTTATATTCATGGAACCCCTGAAGAAAATAAAATCGGTGCCCCCGCATCCCATGGTTGCGTAAGAATGTGTAATAAAGATATTATAGAATTGTTTGACCTTGTTGATGAAGGTTGTAAAGTATTAATTAAATAACCGGCCAGACATTATCCAGTCAATTCAGAAAAATCAGGAAAAAGAAAAATGAGTGATTATGAGAGTTTAGAAGCACAGTGGGCTTTTGCAACTCAGGCGATAAGAGCCGGTCAGCAGCGTACTAACGAGCAGGAACATAGTGAACCTATTTTCCCCACTTCAAGTTTTGTTTTTTCTTCAGCCGCTGAAGCGGCTGCACGTTTTTCCGGTGAGCAACCGGGAAATATTTATTCACGTTTTACCAATCCTACGGTTAGAACATTTGAACAGCGATTAGCACGCATGGAAGCTGCAGAATGTTGCGTTGCTACTGCATCGGGAATGTCGGCAATTTTGGCAACCTGCCTGGGGATTTTAAAAACCGGTGATCATATTGTTTCATCGCGCAGTATTTTTGGCACCACGACGGTTTTGTTTACCGGCATCATGGCGAAGCTGGGTATCGAAACAACCTTTGTAGATTTGTCCGATTTGAATGCCTGGGAAAAAGCCATTCAGAAAGATACGCGTTTATTATTTATGGAAACCCCGTCCAATCCGTTAACCGAACTGGTAGATATTAAGGCGCTGGCGGAAATTTCACGCAAACATAACTGTTTGTTGGTGGTTGATAATTGTTTATCGACGCCAGCATTACAGCAACCCATAAAATTGGGCGCCGATATCGTTATTCACTCTGCCACAAAATATATTGACGGTCAGGGACGTTGCATGGGCGGAGCCGTGTGCGGCACTGAGGCGATTGTTGGTACCGATGTGTATGCATTTTTGCGCAGTGCCGGTCCGACCATGAGCGCATTTAATGCCTGGGTGTTTTTAAAAGGTCTGGAAACTTTAGACTTACGCATGAAAGCGCACAGTGCAGGTGCTCTGGAAATGGCGAGTTGGTTAGAACAGCAGCCACAGGTTGCACAGGTTTATTATCCCGGGCTGGAATCTCATCCGCAACACGCGCTGGCAAAAAAACAGCAAAGTGGTTTTGGTGGATTGTTATCGTTTGAACTTAAGGGCGGAAAAGAAGATGGCTGGAAATTAATTGATGCCATGCAAATTTGTTCCATTACCGCAAATTTAGGTGATACGAAAACCACTGTGACGCATCCAGCAACGACGACTCATGGTCGATTAACCGATGAGCAACGAAAAGAGTCGGGCATTGCGGATGGTTTAATTCGCGTAGCGGTAGGACTGGAAGATATCGAAGACTTAAAGAAAGATTTGGCACGGGGCATGTAACCGTGCCCAGTATTAATAATCTAATTCTTGCCGAGCGCAAAATACCTTTATTGCTCGTGGTGGATGACGATATCGTTATTCGTACGATGTTAATAAAGGCGCTTCAAAAACAGGGTTTTGATACGATTGAAGCACCCAATGGGGCAGAGGGTATAAGGTTATTTCGCCAGCATCGTCCAGATCTGGTTTTGCTCGATGTACTCATGCCGGTAATGAACGGTTTCGAAGCCTGTCTTGAAATGCGCGCAATAGATCCTGAATGCACTGTGCCTGTTATTATGCTCACCGGTTTAGATGATGTTGCTTCAGTTGATAAATCATTTGATGCGGGTGCAACAGATTTTATTTCCAAACCCATCAACTGGCGTTTATTTTCGCAACGAGTTCGCTATGCACTTAAGTCCCGTAATATGGATTTTGAATTACGTAAAAACCGTCATCGGGTTGACTACGCATTAAAAGTGGCCATGTTAGGCTACTGGGACTGGGATTTACAGACCGGGCAGTTTTCATTTCCACCGGGGGTGATGGAAATGCTCGGTTTAGATCGCAATAAAGAAATCACTTTTGACTCTTTGGTAAATTATGTTCCAGAAGAAGATCGTGATCGTGTGATACATGCGTTTACCGATGCCCGAAATCGGGGAACACAATTTGTAATAGAGCATCGACTGCATGGCATTGATAATAAAGAGAGATATGTTTATCAACAGTGTGATGTCATTATGGGTGATGATAAAAAGCCCCGATATATTTTAGGCACGATACAGGATATCACCTCATTAAAGCGCGCCGAAGATATGATATTGCATCAGGCCTATCATGATCTGTTGACCGACCTGCCAAATCAGACGCTTTTTAAAGAACGTTTAACCCACGCCATTAAAGTTGCCGAGCACGCTAATCATCAGGTAGCGGTTGTGTTAATGGATATCGACCGGTTTCAGTTAATTAATGATAGTTTAGGGCAGGATATTGGTAATGAATTGCTGGTGGCATTTGCCGGTTTTCTCATTGGATTTATGAACGAAGGTGATACGGTCGCTCGAATAAGTGGAAATGAATTTGGGTTACTGTTGGAAAGTGCAGCGTCTACTGAAGAAATCACTCAAAAGGTTCGCAAGCTGAATCAGACATTAAAAAATAATAGTTTTGATTTAGGTGGGCAGGAAGTGATCGTTTCGCTCAGTCTGGGTATTTCAATTTATCCCGACGACGAAGCAGATGCGGGGGAATTAATTCAGTGTGCTAATACCGCCATGCGTAAAGCCAAAGGCCTGGGTGGGGCACAGGAGCATTTTTACACCAGTGACATGAATCGGCGGGTTGATGATCGCCTGCGGATGGAAACTGATTTACGCAATGCGCTGGAAAATAATGAGCTCGAATTATTTTATCAGCCCCAGGTAAATGCTAAAACTCGAAAAATTATTGCTTCTGAAGCATTGGTGCGCTGGCGACATAAAGAGTATGGCCTTGTGCCTCCTATTCGTTTTATTCCACTTGCGGAGGAGACAGGTTTAATTCAGCCGCTCGGTCATTATGTTCTGGAACAGGCAATTAAACAAAATAAAAAATGGAATCAGCAGGGGTATGACCTAAGTGTCGGTATTAATTTATCTGCCAGGCAGTTTATACAGGTTGATCTGGTAGAGCAGATTAAGCAGTTAATACAGCAGTATGATTTAAAAGCTGAAAATATAGATTTAGAAATAACCGAAAGTATTGCCATGCAGGATGCAGAAAATAGCATTAACAAAATGCATCACCTAAAGGAGTTAGGGGTTAATTTATCGATGGATGATTTTGGTACCGGTTATTCCTCGCTAAGTTATTTACATAAATTTCCGCTGGACAAGTTGAAAATAGACCGCTCGTTTGTAAAAGATATTATGGGTAATAGTGAAGATGGCGCAATTGCACGTGCAGTTATTGCGATGGCCCACAGTTTGAAATTAAAAGTAGTTGCTGAAGGCGTGGAAACGGAAGGTCAGTATCAATTTTTGACAGATCATGGCTGTGAAGTTATTCAGGGCTATTTAATTTCAGAACCGGTGCCTGCTGAAATTTTTGAAACACTATTAACATCATCCTAAGTTGTGTATAAATGATAAAAAATATTCAAGGATTTAAATTAAATTCCGCTATTAGCGGCAAATGATCGGACAGTCCTGTCCAACTTTTGTTGTGCAAACGGTCGCAGTGTTTAATTTCCAAACCGCGGGAATAAATTCTATCCATAGTTAGCATGGGCAACCAGGCTGGAAAAGTACGGGCATGCTTTCCATTCATAGATTTAAATGCTTCCTTTAAGCCGAGCTCACCGTATAAATATTTTTCTGCGTTACCCTGCCAATCATTAAAATCACCGGCAATAATAAGCGGTTCGTTTTGTGGTACATGTTCATCAACGCGCTTTATTAATTTAATTAGCTGGTGTTTTCGCTCATAGGAAAATAACCCTAAATGCACGCAGATGACATGTAAAGGAAGTGTTGTTAGTGGGGGTTGAATTATACCGTGCAATAAACTTCGGCTGGCAGATTTTAAATAGGAAACATTGATGTTTTCATAGCAGTGAAAAGGGAATTTGCTCAAAATAGCATTACCATGGTGGCCTTCTGTGTAAATCGCATTTTTTCCATATGCGTGATGAGGCCATAAATCATCGGCGAGAAATTCAAACTGACTATTATCTGGCCAGTTGTTTATAGCGGAAGATCGAACTGAGTGTCGCCCCTGTATTTCCTGTAGGAAAATTATATCGGCATCAATGTTATGTAAGGCCGTTTTTATCTTGTGTAATACAAAGCGTAGGTTTCCCGGTGTAAAACCCTTGTGAATATTATAAGTGAGTATTTTTAACATGATTTTTTAAAGCCAGTAACGTATATTCCAGATAATTTTTCCCAGTACATTATAGTACCATGGCAGGTTCTTAAGTTTTGAGAATGATATTTTATTTGAGTTTATGGTTAATTGATTGAATTTATTTTTTAAAGTTTGTAGCGACAATGATTTAGTTAATAAAATATCAATTTCAAGGTCATGTAAAAAGCTTCGGTGATTAAGGTTGGAGCTACCAACGAAAGCAATATCATCAAGCAAAATAGTTTTAGCATGAATGATATGTTCATAGTTTTCATATATTTCAATGCCCGCCTTTAGAAGCTCGGCGTAGTAGGTTGTGCTAATTAATGGAAAAAATATAACGTCAGAATGGTGTGAAATAATAAGCTTTACGTCTGCTCCATTGTTTTTTGCTTTTTTTAACGCATTGATAATATGTCGTGATGGCGCAAGATATGCACTAATTATCCAGACTCTGTCATTGCAGGATTCAAGTAAATTAACCAGCTCGCTGTTTTTGCTTTTACGCCGCAGAATATTGTTGTTGACCCTGAAAGGAAGGTGTTTATTTTCAAACATCACAAGATGTTTTTGATTCCAGATCTCATTAAAGTTATCAACCAGTTCGATTATGGGTTCGCCGTCAATTTTAATGCCGCAGTCAAACCAGGGCTTGATTTGAGCTTGTCGGTTAATATGGTCGGCAGATATGTTCATGCTACCGCTCCAGGCTGTTTTTCTGTCGATAATATATAGCTTTCGATGGTCGCGTTTGTTAATTCGTGATGACAGGTAAATGAATTTTACAAAAATGTTTTTTCTAATAACTGTTCTTTTGTATGATGAAATTCGCCAGGGTAGTGGATGATATATTTTAATTAATATTCCCGCATCCGTTAATTCTGAAAGTTGCTGAGCGTTCCAGTTAAGAGAGCCGTAGCCATCAATAATAAGGCGTATTTCAATGTTTCGTTGAGCCGCATGAATGAGAGCATTAATTATTTTTTTACCGAGAGTGTCGCGATAAAAAATATAGCATTCAAAAAATACAGACTGTTTTGCGTTTTCAATATTGTAAATAAGATCATTAAAATAATCATTTCCTGAAAAATAAATATCTTCACTACTCCATTTATGTAATTGAGTTATAAGGTTGTGATTATCAGTCATAGAATTAATGTTTATCGATTCCAGTTTTTAGGGAATTTACCGGTTAAAATATAAGCAAAAGCAATAACTTCTGCAATTACCCGGTACAGGTTTTCTGGGATTTCATCACCTAATTTTAAATCAGCCAGGATCTCTACTAACTCATTATCCTGCTGTAAAGGAATACCGTGCTGTTTTGCTATTTTTATAATCTCTTCAGCTATTGGTCCGACACCACGGGCATTTACAATGGGCGGGTTATCTCCATCATATTCCAGCGCCACTGCGATAGGCGAAGATTGTTTCATGCGTTTTCATCCAGTAGGTTTATTTTTTTGTTGTTGAAAGGGCGATTGTCAAGCAGGCTATTTTCAACGGCTAAATTGTTAATGATTAATCCTGCTTTTATCAGGCCGGATTCAAGCAGGGGAAGTAATGGTTTAATTTTTTCTGCAGTTGTAGAAAGCTCGGCATAGAAAACATTTGATACATGATTGCCAAGCAGATGAATCTTTGACTGAACTTTGCCCAGAGTGTTGAAATTAAAGCTGAGTGTAACTGTCCAGCTTTCTCCAGCAGGATCTTCTTTTTCATTATCCTGTTGTATCCTGAAATCGATATCGAACCGTTCGTGAGCATCTTTAAAAACCAGATTAAAGAGCAGTAATACTAGATTGTCGGCTTCACGACCCGTTGATTGAAAAAGTGGCTGCAACTGCAGGCTGGTAATTTTGCTTATAGACTGATCAATTTGCTGGTTTAATTCCAGTAGCATTAAACGAAACTGTAATTGATTCTTTAATTCTAACAGTTGTTGCCCACCCGCTTGCTGTAATGTAATTGATAGCAGTTTTGCTAAAGATTCGATTTTATGCATCTGATCTTGCGAACTGGCAGAAACGTCTATTTTATGTCCCATAAGCAGCTGGCTTAATTGCATCAGAGAAGATTTTGGTAACTGGGTAACGAGCTTATCTAGCAGATAATTTAATTTATTTTCAGTTAGATTATCCGATGATTTTTTAATAAATATTTGCAGTGTTTCAATTTGTTGATCATTTAATGTTTGCGATGCCAGCTGTTCTTTTGTGGGTACAAATTTTACTAATTCAGCCTTTATCGACAGGAGTTGAAATTTAAAATCACGGTTTAAACTTTCATTGAAATTTTCTTTGGTTTTAGTGATTGTTGCCTGACTGAGTATTTTAGACTCGAAAAAAACACCACTATCAAAAAAATGTTGCTTTAACTGTGCGGGACTGATGTTATTTGTATTGAGTGGTATTGTCTGTTGAAGCGTGTTTAGCAGGTTTTTTAAAGGGGCAGGCAGCTGTTCACTAGACGCGTTTCTGTTCAGTAGGTTATTTGCCAAGTCTTTAAGCTCGGAAAAAGATTGTTGTATTGCAATAAACTGACGCAATTTAAGGGCGATTAATTTGCCGGGATCAAGTGTTTCCGTGCCAGGTATTTTAGTATTGGGCATAAATGCTTCAACACCCACAATGCTGAGCAAAGGCAGTTTACCTGTTACGCTACTGTTCAGTGGATTGCTCTGGGGATCGCCCTGAGGATCACCGAGTGACTTTACCAGTAATTTAATATCCTGCCCTGACTGAAGCGCTACCGGTGTTTTGGCTTCGAGTGTATGCTGGCCTACCCGAATTAATACATTGGATAAAGGCTCTCCCCCCCGTTGTGTCGTTGCACTCAGTACCTGCCCAACTTTCCAGATTCGGGTGAGTTCGGGAATAACTTCCGCGTTAATCGCTGTGCTCTGTTTTATGGGTGGAATATTAATCATAGTTTTTTAAGTGACAGTTTTTTGGCTATATAGTTAAGGGCATCTCTAAAAATAGATTGTGACCTCTGGCTTTGCTCCCTGTTCAGGATCAAGGCATGTTTTTGAAAACATGCCCGAATTAATAAACTTGGGCCTGGTGAGAAAACATAACGCAGAACCTGGTCAGAGCCTGGGCAGGAAGCAAAGCCCCGTAGGACGTGCCCTGAAGCATGCACCTACGTTGTCGCAACCCTTGACAATGGAATAACCATTGTACTGCGGGCTGCGCCTGGTAGCTACATGCTTCAGGGTTCGCAGAGGCCGCAAGCTATTTTTTGAGGTGCCCTTAAGTATATAAGTTATTGGCCAATAGTCTGACGAATTAAGTTTATACAGACGGCTTCGTTTATTTGGGAGTTTAATATTTATACTTTTAAAAAGCATTTTTATCTTTATCGTGGTTCACCTGTGATTATTCTATTTAACTATCTATCTTATTGAAATTAAATGATTTAATACTATGCTTAATACTAGGCTAAACATTCTAACTAAGATGCAGGTAGTGCTTTTAAGCTGATTTAAGTGATTTTCAGTTAATAGCGGCACGGTCTTTGCATTTCTCACAATAACACAGGGGAAGCTTGATGGCTGACGAAGAAGAAAATACTGAAGCGGGCGCGGAAAAGAAGGGTGGAATGATGAAAATTATTTTGCTGGTTAATGGGCTGTTATTACTGATAGGTATAGGCGTGGGCGTATTCATGTTTATGAGCGGTGGTGAAGAATCTGTTGAGACAGCGGACTCGGAAGTGCTTGAAGATGCTGAATCTGCTGAAGGGGGGCAGTCTAAAAAATCCAAAGGTACGCCAATTTATGTGCCGTTGCATCCGGCTTTTGTGGTGAATTTTGAAAATCAGGAGCAGGTGGCATTTTTACAGGTTGATATACAGATAATGACCTATGACAACACAGTGGAGTCGGCATTAAAGATTCACATGCCCGCCATCAGAAATGAATTATTGCTGCTTTTGGGTGGCAAACAATATCATGAAATTAATACCCGTGAAGGAAAACGAGCATTGAGCCAGGAGGCAATAGAAGTGATACATAATGTGTTAAAAGATGTGGGGGCTCCAAGCTCCATAGAGGCGCTTTATTTTACCAGTTTCGTTATGCAGTAAAATTTAGCTACTATTGTTAAAAACTTTAGAAGAATAATGTATGGCAACAGCAGATGTTTTAAGTCAGGACGAAATCGATGCCCTTTTGCATGGGGTAGATGACGGTGATGTAGAGACTGAAGTCGAAGAAATACAGGATGGTTCGGCGCGCTCGTTTGATTTTAATTCCCAGGAACGGATTGTGCGTGGGCGATTGCCCACACTGGAAATGATTAACGAACGGTTCGCGCGTAATTTTCGGGTAAGCATGTTTAACATGTTAAGACGCCAGGCTGAAATTGCGGTGGGTGGTGTGCAGATGATGAAGTTTGCCGAGTATGTGCATAGTTTGTATGTGCCCACCAGTCTAAATATGATTAAGGTCTCTCCCTTAAAAGGCACTGCGCTTTTTGTTATTGATCCAAAATTAGTGTTTATTGTTGTAGATAATTTCTTTGGTGGTGAAGGGCGTTTTTATAACAAGATTGAAGGCCGTGAATTTACGCCGACAGAACAACGGGTTATCAGCATGTTGCTGGAACAGCTTTTTGGTGATCTGGAGGATGCCTGGAGACCTATTAAGCATTTAAAATTTGAATACCAGTCTTCTGAAGTGAATCCCCATCTTGCCAATATCGTTAGCCCAACGGAGGTTGTAGTGGTGAGTACGTTTCGAGTAGATCTGGAAGGCGGCGGGGGTGATTTGCACGTGACATTTCCCTATTCAATGGTGGAGCCGATCAGGGATTTGCTGGATGCGGGTGTGCAATCTGATATGGCCGAAGTGGATGATCGCTGGCGTTTATCGTTACGCGATGAAATTTTTGAATCTAAGGTAGAAGTTAAAAGTCAATTGGCAGAAATAGAAATTAATTTACTGGATGTCAATCAGTTAAGTGTGGGTGATGTTATTCCGTTTGATATGCCGGATCAGGTGATATTGGAAGCGGAAGAAATTCCCATGTTTCGTGGTACCCTCGGTGTGTCTCGGGGCAATGCGGCGATAAAAATTAACGAGCGTGTGAGCCGTCCGGAACTAAATTTTATTTCAGAAAATGATGAAGATGAGAGTTAAGTCAAGATGAGAATTAAGTCATGAGTGATGAAGAAGATACAGCTGCTGAAGAAGATCCGTGGGCAGATGCGCTAAATGAGCAGGCAGAATCTGAATCGGCAGATGTTCTGGCTGGTACAGCCAATGCAGCCGGATTTGATGAGCTAACCGATTCGAGTATGCCGGGTTCGGATGTTAATCTGGACGTGGTGCTTGATATCCCGGTGAATTTATCCATGGAAATTGGTCGCACCAAAATCAGCATTCGAAATTTACTACAACTTAATCAGGGTTCGGTGGTTGAGCTGGAGCGACTGGCTGGAGAGCCCATGGATGTGCTGGTTAACGGAACTTTAATTGCGCGGGGCGAAGTGGTGGTGGTGAATGAAAAGTTTGGTATTCGCTTAACCGATATTATCAGCCCGGCGGAACGAGTTAAAAAATTAAAATAATAGACAGGCTTGAGTTTGTTCGTGCAGAGCTGAGTGATGCGTTGAATGACTCAACTGTCTGAATAAATTCGCACCTACATGTTGAGAGTCTGAAATTAGTGCTGCAATAAATTATGATTAAATTATTAAACAGCTTCATTATTTTTTTTACACTTTTCCCCGCAACTGCACTCGCAGAAAAAGAAATCTTAAAATCCGCATCCGTGGAAGCTTTTTCACTGATGGGGGCACTCAATATGACTATGGGATTAGTGGTTGTTATTGCCTTAATTTTAGGTCTGGCCTGGGTATTAAAAAAATATGGCCGTCTGCCCAGTCATAATTTGGTGGATATGAAAGTGCTGGGTGGTTTATCGCTGGGTACCAGGGAAAAAGCTATTTTAATTGAGGTCGATAATAAACGTTTACTGGTGGGTGTAACCCCCGGGCATATTCAAACACTGTATGTACTGGATGATCATTGTGTTGATTCAAAAATGGATTGCGGTGCAGATTCATTCGAACCTAAATTTGAAGAAGTGCTGGAAAATCAGAAATGAGTTATTTTATTAAATTTAAATCCTGTTTGAATTTAAAAAATAGTTTACTGTTATTTTTGTTGATTTTTATTTCTACAGGTGCAATCGCCGAGCCTGGTTTGCCCGCATTAGTTATTGAAGACACCGCATCCGGTGGTAAATCCTATTCGGTTTCATTACAGGTGTTAATGTTTATGACGGTGCTGTCGGTTTTGCCGGCGCTGTTATTAACCATGACTTCGTTTACACGCATTATTATTGTGCTGTCTATTTTGCGCCAGGCACTGGGCACGGCACAAACCCCATCGAATCAGATTTTAATTGGCCTGTCATTGTTTTTAAGTTTTTTTATCATGTCACCGGTGTTTACTCAGGCCTATGAAAATGCGTATCAGCCGTATATTGCAGAACAGATTTCCGCGGACGAAGCCATTGAGCGACTTAAAAAACCTTTCCATAAATTTATGATTGAACAAACCCGGGAAACTGATATTGAGCTGTTCGCAAACCTCGCGGGAGAGGAGGGTTATGACACGCCAGCGTCAGTACCTTTTTCAGTACTCATGCCATCGTTTTTAACGTCCGAGTTAAAAACCGCGTTTCAAATTGGCTTTATGTTATTTATTCCTTTTCTAATAATCGATTTGGTGGTGGCCAGCGTGCTAATGGCGATGGGTATGATGATGTTATCGCCATTAATTATTTCGCTGCCATTTAAGCTCATGTTGTTTGTACTGGTGGATGGCTGGTCATTGGTGGTGGGCACCCTGGCTGCAAGCTTTATGGTTGTCTGAAGACGTTATTAAAAGTCAAAAGCTGTTTCCGCAAAAAACGCAAATAAAAGCAAGTGTTCCTCTCATGTGTGGTTCACCATTGGCGCTCTGTCTCCTTATTGAGATTATCAGGAGCTGTTCAGAGTGCCAAAAAACGGCGCTCCATCTCCGAGCAAAGCAAGCATAGGTGAGCTTGCTCATGGCAAATTATAGTTTCATGAACAATCAAAATGTCTGATAATGCCCTTCTTTCATATTAGAGAAACACATGTCGAAGGTCCGCATATACCGAACCCACGCCTGTCCCTATTGCCGACGTGCAGAAAATTTACTGAAAAAGCGCGGCGTAAAAACCATGCAGGTGATTGATGTGGGCAGGAATAGAAAACTCTGGGTGGCGATGGAAAAAGAAACTCGGCGTAAAACAGTGCCACAGATATTTATTGGTGACAGACATATCGGGGGCTATGATGATCTGGCGAAGCTGGATAAAAAAGGCCAGCTGGAAAAGTTGCTTAAGAATTGATCTAGCTCTCCTCTACTAACGCAGGGGCGCGTAACGACTGTTGATACTCCAGGGAACCTCTGATCAAGTCGTGATTATTTTATACTGGCTAAAAGTCTTCCTATTTTCCTCGAAGTTCGTTGCAATAGAATGACCCATAGTAATATATTATGGCGCCTCACTTCGTGAAAAATAGGAAGACTTTTATCTCAGCCTAATTCTAACCAGACTTAATCAGAGGTTCTCTGGTTAATAAGCCATAACTAATGGGATATAGACCCCCTACGCTACAATCGCTACTATACTTTGTCGAATACTCCCCCTGTTAACCTGAAATCTGAGGAATCCACGTGGATTTTCTACCCATATTTTTTGATATCAAACAAAAGCCGACGCTGGTTATTGGCGGCGGCGAAGTGGCCGCGCGTAAAGTGTCTTTACTGTTAAAGGCCCAGTCTGCGGTCACTGTCGTTTCCCCCGAACTATCCCGGGAGCTGGCAGACTGGCACGAAGCAGGTAAGTTAACCCATGTCGCCCGCGATTTTGCAGATGCGGATATCGATCAGTCGGTGTTGGTGATTGCCGCCACCGACAATCGCGAAGTGAACAAACGGGTGTCCGAGCTGGCGCAGGCACGGGGTATTCCGGTGAATGTGGTGGATGATCCGACGCTTTGCTCATTTATTACCCCCTCTATTGTCGATCGCTCACCGGTACAGATTGCGATTTCCACAGGCGGTGCATCACCGGTTCTGGCGCGCATGATTCGCACCAAACTTGAAGGTTGTATTCCTGCTGCATACGGCAGGCTGGGTGCACTGGTTTCTAATTTTAGAGAAAAAGTAAAAGCCAAATTCACTAATGTTGATCAGCGCCGTGCGTTCTGGGAATCTATTTTAGAAAGCACCGTAGCCGATCGTGTATACAGTGGTCATGAAGACGAAGCCGCCGATGCCTTGCAAAAAGCCATCGATGCGGCAGATTCAAACCCGAAATTGCAAGGTGAAGTTTATTTGGTGGGTGCCGGTCCCGGCGACCCGGACCTGTTAACTTTTCGCGCATTACGCTTAATGCAGGCCTGCGATGTGATGGTATATGACCGCCTGGTTTCACCCGCAATACGTGAGCTGGTGCGCCGCGATGCGGAGTTAATTTATGTGGGCAAAGCCCGCGATAAACACACCATGCAGCAGGAAAACATTAATGAGTTGCTGGTGCGCCTGGCCAAAGAAGGTAAACGGGTTTTGCGTCTTAAAGGCGGCGATCCATTTATCTTTGGGCGTGGTGGTGAAGAAATTGAATTACTTGCACAGGAAGGTATACCCTTTCAGGTGGTGCCGGGTATTACTGCGGCAGCGGGTTGTGCCGCTTACTCGGGTATTCCATTAACCCACCGTGATTACTCCCAGGCCTGTGTTTTTGTTACCGGTCATTTAAAAGATGGTACGGTGGATTTAAACTGGCCAGCACTGGCTCAGCCAAATCAAACCGTGGTTTTCTATATGGGATTACACGGTGCACCTACCTTATGCAAAGAAATGATTGGCCACGGTATGCCGCCATCAACCCCGGTTGCACTGGTGCAAAAAGGCACTACACCCGATCAGAAAACAATCATTGCCACTTTAGATACACTGGAAGAAACGGTTAAAAACCACAAATTTGAGCCACCGACTTTAATCATTGTAGGTGAAGTGGTTTCATTAAAAGAAAAGCTAGACTGGTTTAACCCGGACGACCCACAGGGCCTGGCGGTTAAAGCGGGTAAATGGTAAGCCCGATGTCGTTTAATGTTAAGCAGATGCCCGCATCTTCAGATAAAAATCTTAATGAAGATGAAGATGAAGTTAACGTTGCTAAATTACAGCGCTTTAAAATCGGGTTTGCGGGTATCGTGCTGGTATGTCTTTGCGTTATTGTTGGCTCGGCAATATTTTATTATCAGTTAGGTTACTGATCATAATCGATAGTGTGTAGCCCGCGAGAAGTGAAGCGTAGTACAGGCTACTGACTTATTACAAATCTTTAACCTTCTCCAACACGGTCTGTGCATGCCCCTCTGCTGTAACGCCATATTCTACGTCAATTAATTTTCCCGACTTGTCGATAATAAAAGTTGAACGGACGATCCCCATTTTCTTGACGCCGTTCTTTTCTTTCTCCTGCCACACACCATAAGCGTCGCATAGGCTGCCATCTGTATCCGCCAGTAAATCAATTTTTAAATTAAATTTGTTTATAAAATCCTGATGGCTACTGCTGTCGTCTTTACTCACACCTAGAACAACGGTGTTGGTTCGTGTGAATTCATCAATTAAATCAGTGAATTGATTGGCTTCAATTGTGCAACCGGGCGTGTCATCTTTAGGGTAAAAATAAAGCACAATGTTTTTTAGATTATTGAAATCAGTGAGTTTTATTTCATTGTTGTTTTGATTAACCGTGTTAAATTCCGGGGCTGGGGTATTGGCTTGTAGCATGTTGTATATCCTTGGTTTCAGAAGACCGGTAAGGCGTGTAATTGTAAGTCTATAAAGCAATATAATAGTGATACAAAACGTAATGTTAACACCAGAACAAAAGAGTGCTAGTTATAGAGTGCTAGTAACTATGTAGCTCGTACTGCTCTTCACTTTGCTATGGGTTGCTCGTTTGCCGTGTTTGTAGTGAATGTGTGCCCGTTATGTTTTTTAAGTCCGTGTTTTAAAAATACTGTAAATAATTCTCATTGACAAGAAAGAAGTCAGATTAATTTATTAGCAAAAACTAATATTATTGATGTATATCAAAAAAATCAATCCGTATAAATCTTTTCTATTCGCGCATCGGAAACTTCAATTTAAAACTGTCTGATTTTCCTAGTGATATTCCTTATAAAGGAGTATCTTACAAGCCTGAAAATAGTCTACGGCTGCATAATGTCGGTCAGTAGTATAAAAAGAATTTTTAAACGTAATTTATATTGCGTTAACTGATTTAAAATAATCTTATCCGCTTCGGAGGAATATCAATGACGGATGTAGTCGCAACTAATGAGACTATCCTGGTAGTAGGTGGTGGTGTAAGTGGTATGACCACTGCACTGGAAGCTGCTGAAGCTGGCAAGCAAGTAATACTTGTGGAAAAGCGTGCTTATGTGGGTGGTCGAATCACTCAGCTATATAAGTATTTCCCAAAACTTTGCTTCCCAACTTGTGGCCTGGAAATAAACCAGCGCCGCACCAAGATGAACCCTAACATCACCATTCTAACGATGTCAGAAGTTGAAAGCCTGACAGGTGAAGAAGGTAACTACACGGCGACTGTAAAAATCAGCCCACGCTATGTTAATGATAAGTGCACCGCCTGTGGTGCTTGTGGTGAAGCGATCGAAGCCGAATTTGATGATGATTACAACTATGGTATGAGCAAGCACAAAGGTGCTTACCTGCCACATCGCATGGCATTGCCAGAGCGTTATGTAATTGATCCAGCCATGATTGGCACAGACGATGCGACTAAAGC
>Ga0316206_1000237_pt1 | contig 96151 bp, 78 predicted proteins | sample 6monthpyrite_MG_FD_204942 | JGI IMG/M metagenome (GOLD analysis project Ga0316206, IMG submission 204942) | Microbial mat bacterial communities from mineral coupon in-situ incubated in ocean water Damariscotta River, Maine, United States -... | ecosystem: Environmental > Aquatic > Marine >...
ATGCGTCAATTCTAAAAAGATTGCTTGAGCTATTTTCTTGGGATCCGTAGGTATAAAGGATTGTTGAATTATCTTGCAACCTAAAGCCATAAGCATCTCCTTGATTTATAGTTTGAATTGTTAGTTTTTTACTATGACCGCAAACAACGGTTGGATTTAGATTGCCATCGTCTTGACGGGTGTTTAAATAGACAATTTTTTGGGTAAATGTGAGATTCTAAATACCTTCGCCATTCCTTTAGGATATTTTCCTGCCTCCTCCTCTTCCTGCTTAAGCGCATCACGGACCAAGCGAATATCGATGTCAGCAAATCGTTCCGCTAAATTGTCTTTTTTGTCTTGAACAATATAACATTTCAAGTCTCGAGTCATTTTTCGCAATAGCGCCCGCGTTTTGAATGTGCTTAGGTAGCGTCTAATGTTGTTGTACTCAAAACCAAATAGATCTTTCCCAATATCTCTGAGAAAATGGAAATGACAGATAAAATCTTTTGTCTCAGGAAAAACAGATTCAACCGCAGTGATAATGGCTGCGCTCATATCATGCACCGCCGCAATCGGGTCACCATAGGTTGACTGTACGCGTTTCAAAAAAGGGATCAGTGGCAGTGAATGTTCCGATGGTACTTTGATGTTATCGAGCACGATATGGGTCATCCCATCCAGGGTGCTCATGAGATGTGGGCTATTGCCTTCGCAGGTACCATCAAGGTGTAAAATATAACCGCCATTGGATTGCATATGTTGCTTAATTGGCTCACTACACGCTTGATGACACAGGGCAAGGTAAAGGATGAATTTCTTACCAAGATAGGCAATTTCACGCAGAGAAATGGTGATGTTTTTTTCTTGAAGTAAGCCTTGTATTTGCGCATCGCTTTGGTGGTGAATAAACAAGGCTTCTCCAACGTAGACGATGACATCAAAACCAAATTGACTCTTGGGTGAGACAACTTGGTCAAGTGTTTTATCTTTTACAATCTGGCCACAATCAACACAGATTAACTGGGTCAGGTGCGCGATAAATTCACCGAGGGTTAGGCACGCAATCGTTCGTGTATGCGTCTTATGTACCGTTAATTTCCCTGCGCAGGTGCAAACAGAATCGGCAGGTCTGAAATAGAGCCTAGGTGTCTTGGGAAACAGCCGTTTGATCGACAATTTATTCTGTAACTGATCCAGCATTTGTTCTAGCTTGTTCGCGACGGATAGCCCAATGTTTTTTTATATCCATTTGGTTGAGCACTTGTTCCACTTGGAGGGAAGTCATGGCAATGCCTCGATCATCGAGTGTTTTTGCAATGCTTTTACCATCCACTGACAGTGGATGGTGACGAATGATCTCGACTAAAACTTCAATGACGAGCCAATCTGGCAAAGCATTTTTCCTTCCCAGTATTGGTAAACGGTTTCGTTTCTCCCTTTGTGATTTTGCGTGCCTAAGATCAGAACTTAAATAAAGAAAAACACCTTGAAAGGATTCACGAGCGATGCTGTTTGAGCGAAGTAAATCTAATAAGGTGTTATGTACCCGAACCTGTAATTGTGTCTCTAATTCATCGTGTGTTTTGCCTGCTTCGGATTGTGCGACCTGCTGCATGACCGTTTTTTTTAAATGACCCGCTTTTGAAAAACCAACCCCTTCATTATGCCACAACCCCTGATCATCAAAGTGAACCAGGGATCGCAGCGTGTAGTACCGACCCGCATGGGTATAACTGCACAGATAGTCCAAGGCTTGAAGACGTCGGAATACGCTCATACGTGATGTCGTTTGCAACAGAGCTAAAAGCGTTGTCATGGTGGCTAATCGATTTTTCTTAAAATAGGTTTGCAAGGCGTACAATGATTCCGTTTTTGTGAGCATTAGCTGCGTCCTGATACAATTGGGATTGACCGATCCTAATTGTATCAGGCAAAGTGCTCAAGGTACGTTGAATTGTTTAATTAATGCTCATAATTGGGTGGAAATAATGGAAACAGAGCAGGTAGTAGGCAGATGAACGGGATAACCAGGAGCTGTTGAAAATTAAAATTATCAGAAATTTAATAACTTAGAGTAATCCAACCGTTGTTTGCGCTCATAGGTTTTTTATAATTAAAGACTTTCCGGTCACTACTAAGGTTTGCGGTAAATATTTTATTAGTAAATCCTGTAATTACCTCAGAGTCGGGGTCATTAGAATCGAAAACTGGAAAATATCCAACTGATCTCCTATCCTCCCTGGAGGGAAATTCCTTGCTTGTATAAATAGTACCTATCATGTCTAAGCTACCATCATTGTTTTCGATCAGATTATTGATAGCAACAAAATCCTCGACTTCTTTATCTAATGTATATTGCCAAAGTAATTCGCCATTAGCGCTAATTTTAAGCAATGTTGGGCTAATTTTAAGTAATATTGGGGGGAAACTCATGGGATTAAATGTTCGATCGGCATGGATTGTCTTAACTATATAGTCCTCACCAGAATCGTAAATTTTAGATTGATTGAAATCGATATACCCCATGTCTATGTTATCAAAACTTTTCTCCCATATTATCTCTGCATTCAGATTTACTTTTAAAACGTGTACTACATATATCTGTTCATTGTTTTGAGCGCTATTTTTTTTAGTTTCAATACCAAGAAGTAAAAATTCATTATTAGAGATATCCATGACATCAACTAAGATAAGTTTTTCATCGAGTTTTATTCTTTTAGCAAATTGCTGATAGCCGTTTTTATCTAGTTTTAATAATAAGGCATCCCCTATGAATGGACTACCTTCGATATCCTTGGTGGTGACTGTACCTACAGCAATATAGCCATTATCGCTGGTTTGCTTAATGGTCTTGAGAAAATAGCCTTTATCTGATAATAAACGAGTAAACATATCCTTGGTTTCACTGTCAGGCCTGCCGTCACCGTTAGCGTCTTGATCTTCAGAATTTACAATGCCATCACCATCGGTATCCAACACCAAATCTATATTGGCAACCTCCAATGCAGGATCTGAAATGCTGGCGCTACGTAGTTTGAGATTACTTTCAATTTGTCTCGGATCGATTTTCTGACTGGCCTCGGTTAAGGCGTTAAGGGTGCTCGTGTTCTCTATAGTTCCGTCTTTGCCCAGGTCATCTGCTAAACTATTCAAGCTAGAGGAGAGTTCGGCGTCTACGTTATCCTTGCCAACTGAATTGCTTGCCGCCATTTGATATAAAGAGGCGGATAGTGCAAGTAAATAAGCATTTGCTAAGTTATTACTTTTATCCGTATTGAATAAATCTAGATCTGTAAATTTTGCGATACGGTCTTTAACTGGAAATACTTGTTGTAATGCTTTAATTAACTCATCTTGCGCCTGGGTTATAGCGATTGAGGCTTCTTTGCCAGATTTGATCAATGCAATAACTCTGGGCTGGATTAGGTGAGTTAAAACATTAATATATGCTTTTTGGTTTTCTGCACTGTTCACTGCATAAATAGCCCGGAGTGTTAAAGTACTATTCGATAGCTCACCAGTTAACTCATTAAAATTGTAACCTGATGCGACAAGTTGTACGACAGCGGGTTCGTCCAGTTGAAACGAAAAATTTCCTAAATTATCTTTGGTTTCTGTCACTGTCGTTTTCGACGATGGATCACCACTAGCCGTTAGGTTGTTCACCAAAATGCTTGACCCCAAAATAAACGGCCCTTTTTGCGCAGCACCGGATATATTTATTCTTGTTTCTATTATTCCCGTTCCTATTATTCCTTCATTACCTTCACCGCAGGCTTGCAATACTGAGATGAGTAGTACACTCGTAATAGTTTTAGCTATGATTCTATTTCTCATAATATCGACTTCCTCTAGCGTCATTCTCAAAATAGTAAATCCCCAAACCAATTCGGAAATATTTAACAGATTTTTTTTTCTGTTTGAGCGGGTAGCTGTTATTGGCTAACCATTGGTTTAACTCAAGTAATAATTTTTCCGATTTTTTAGCCGATAGATTTTCAAATTCGGTAATTAAATTTTCTGGAATATAGTTATAGGAGACTGAGCGCTGAAATCTTGGTGTTGTTTGATTTTTCTCAAGATTATGCGCGAATGTCTCCATAAAATCGGTACCGCATTCACCTAAAATTCCATATTTTTCAATTTCACTCTTACTGGGTATGTAACCTTTTTGGATTAATACAACTTCATCCTTTTCATTTTTTAAAACACTTTTAGTACGCTCCAGCTCATTAAAAACAGCCCCCCATGTGATATCACCACTATATTGTTTGACTAACGCTTCAAAACTGGCCCTTTCCCCTTTTAAAGGCAGTGCTTTAGACTCGCCATTATCATCCTGAAATTCAGCATTATGTAACCAGCCCGCAATGACTCGTGAAGCACGATTAATATAATTGCTATTCACATCGATATCGTCATCGCTTAGTTTCTGAATGCGCAGAACTTCTTTACGACTTAATCCGGTCACTACCGCTGTATGCGATACAGTTTTTGGTTTTCCGGGTATGCAAAAATCTCTAGATGCCACATCGACATAGGCGCGCTTTGTGATTTCAACAAATTCACTATGTGAAATGTTATTCCTCAACAAAATGCGTATTAGTGGACGCAGTATTTGAATGCAAGTTATGGTGAGTTGATGTTTTAGCGAGTTCATTAGTGGGATTATAATCCCATTGGTTCTCCGGAGTCAAATCTTTAACTAAACTGTTTTACTCTAGTTATTGACTGCCATAGAATAAATGCTGCCGGGGGTTTGATGGATATCAATTATTCATTTACCCCTGCGGTTAATGCTAGATTCGGGAAATGAAAAGGGTAAACATCCGGGGTAGTGCCCGCACTGACAAATTGTTGCAAGGTGTTGAGTTGCACAATAGAGATGGGGTCTAATCAAGTAATAGTAGAGAAGAATGAAGAATAAGGTCAAGATTAGTAATATATGTTTATTAATAATATTTTCCAATAAATAAAGCAGAAGGACAGTTTATTACTAAATATTAATAGTCTTGACCCTATATGCTTATATTCTAATATGATCTAGAAATTTTAAAATGTCTAGTGTCAACCTAACCCACTCATTGGGTCTGGTTACAGCGATTTTTAGCGCTAAAAAAATAAGACCACTGTCAGAATATGAAATATTGGATGGTAATTTTCATGGGTGTCTGGAATATCCCCATTAGGCCGATTCAGGGAGGAATAAAAGCCTATTATCACCTACTTTTTTGATTCCGTATTTTTAGGATTTTAAATGGAATACTTAGAATCATGTGAAGTTTTGTCAGGCAATTAGGCTATTTTTCTTTATTTTTATCGCTTTTTGAACAAAATTTTAAGGGTCTTAATAAGACTTTAAACGTTTGTTATTGAGCGATACCGGGGGGAAATCTTATGACTTTTAATTCGGCAGACAAAGTTGCCATGCGGGCAGCAGATTTGAAAAAATTTCTATCCCTTCAAGTTCGCTTCGCAGAATCTCCCAGCGCTCCAGATCAAATGAATTTCGGTACAAGTACGCAATCCAGTCTGCTAGTAGTACGGCCGCATAAGTCTCGGTATCATTAGGATCACAAGTTGAAACTCCAGCACTATGCTGATAGCCGGCCACTACGGTTGCATCATTGTAGCCCCAGCGAATGAGTGCCACTGCTGCTGTGCCGGCACGAAAAGTAATATCTTCGGGCAAACTCGACTCAGCAGCCGAAGCAATAGGATTAAGTGTGACCGGTAACTCTGAAAAATTAATGTTAGTAAACAATGCTTGCAGGTACGCCTCAAGCTCGGGTGTATTCGCTGCGTGCCAGAAATTAAAGACAACTGTTTGGCGTGGTTGAGTAACCTCGGTAACTCCATGGTATGAATCGGAGTTAAGTAGAAAACCAAAAGCCTCGTTGTAAACTGGATTCACACTCACAACCACATCGCTCTCTGGCGATGCAAACAATTCCAATACGCCGCCGTGTTCAGGTTGCCAGTGCTTATTGAGTTGTACCACTAGTCGCACGGTTTCATAACCTAACAGCGGTCGATCGCTGTGTATCCCAATAGCTTGCCCTGGCAACATCCGCTGAGCGGTAACGATCATCCGATTTACCAGTGGTAGCCCGGTAATCTCACGCATTCTTGTGATTACTTCGCCTTGAAGCATTGCTGGAATAAACTCAGTAACGTCGCGTAGCGAACAGCGGTAAAAAGCACCATCTCGATGTTGCCATTCACCGTCTTGCGTAAATAACGTCTCAAGTGCAGCGCACTGCTCCGCAGAGAATGCGGACGAGACATGAAAAAAGGGAAACGGGTTAGTGTGATTGCTGAGCTGCAAGAGCAACGGTTAAACTCCTATGTTATGGTAAACGAACGTTGTATTAATGAATTCTGATTATAGCGGATTTAGGGGAGGGGCATCTTCTTTGAAATCGTAAGGCTTTGTGAGAAAATTAATTCGCGAAAACAAATTCTTGCAAAGGACTTACCATGGATGCCCCTCAAGGCGATAAATAATGTAGTGAAGCGGCTAAATTTCATACAATGTTAGGTTTTATAATCCGGGCGGCATATCTGCCTCGATCCAAACCACTTCATTGCTTGATACAAAGAACTCGCCTTGAACCATATGCCCAATGAGTATCTCGGACAAATCTGATGTAACGCTACCAATAAACTGGGTCTCAGATGTGATGGTTACGGTTACATTTTTACCATCTACGTTAATTGTTAACAATGCATTTTCGCTATCTTTGGCAATTAGCTCACCCCCAAATTCACCATCAGGAGAATTTCCACTGGGGTCTATCACCGGCTCTGGTGGTGGTGACGTTGGTGGTGACGTTGGTGGTGGCGGTGGAGCTGGGCAAGAGTAGACTGTGCAGACGATATTATTATTGACATCGACACTGATTGTTGCGGTGGCGCTATTGTTGCTGGTATCGATGGCTGTTGCCGTTATGCTATTACTGCCTTCAGGAAATGTTGTGGTGTCCCAAGTTAACTCAAACGGCGATATAGTCGCCTGGCCCAATTCGGATGATCCGCTAGAAAATACCACTTTGGAAATACCAATATCATCGCTCGCAGTGACAGCCAAGGTCACTGTGCCTGACACAGTACTTTGACCTACCGGGGAATCAAATGTAATGTTTGGGTTAGTCGTATCCGGTGGTGGTAATGCAACAACGTTATCTACCATGACTTTTAACGTTGTGCTCTGCGTATTAGCACTGGTGTCCACTGCCGTTACTGTTATTTGATGAGCTCCATCAGAAAATAGCCCAGTATTCCAGTGCATCTCATACGGTGCGACTGTATCTTGGCCAATCTCAGTCGAATCAATGTTAAACATAAGCTTTGAAATATCGACATTATCCGTTGCTGTTGCGGTGATGATCACGTTGCCCGATACACCGCTTCCCTCAGCCAGATCCTTATTAGTTTCTGCAATGAATAATGGATCATTTGATGGCAGTGTCGAAATATAAGCAGGATCAATGGTGAAGTTGTTATCAGCTGGATGACATGTTCCACATGTCCGTCCATTACCATTAAATGTTTCATTAAAAAATAATGCCTCACCTTGGGCAATTAACGCATCCAATTCAGTTACGTCAACAGGAGCTGTAGCTGCTATTGCTGTCGATGGGGTTAACGCTGAAAATATAGCTTTACTGAATTGATTGGTTTTAATCGTATCAAGCGTTTGTTGACTACCGATCCAGGATTTATGAGACAGTTGGTGATTTGATATGAGTGATTGCCATTGAAAAAAGGCTAATATGGCAATCGTAAAAATCAATATAAGACTGCCGCGCAAGAAAAACTGTTTATATTATTCAGGTGCTAACATAATGCGACCCTCTAAGTTTTTGTTAGTTGATTAATTGGAGCATATTTTCATAGATTCTCCTGGTCTGGAAGGCCTGAGTATTTGCTTCCAAATTCGATGAATTATAAATTTAATAATTGTAACCAGATCATCGCAAGCATTATGCCAATTCGAAATTTCTATACATAATCAATGTTTGTAGTTTTTGGAAATCTTACTCAACTAATATAGTGTTGGGCACGTGCAACAACGAAAATAATCATTGTTAATCTATTGCTTACATTTATGAATCGTACCTGAAAAAAAACACCGAGATCCTAAATTCAACCTGATAGTAAACCGGAATGGATCCAATCTTGTAAGCAAGCCACTCGATTAATCTTGTGTTGGGTACTTGCAACAATGAAAATATTTATTGTTAATTGAAAAAACATTAATTGAATTTTGCTAATCCACCGGGGAAGGGCGGACTTTCTATGTGCTCAAATCCTTGGTGTTAACTTTGCATTTGAATTCGTAAATACGTGCCGCAGGGTTAAATCATTGGTTCAGCACTGTGTATTTTCCTGCACAGGCTCAGCTCCATATAAATATGCTTTATTAGTTTCTGTGGCAGATATTAAAGTGCTAGCGAGTTTATTCTAACATTTAATCTGAGTGGGATGTATGTGACTCTGACGCTAATTCGCTAATCGTTATGTCACCATGCACTGTATCAATAGGGCTCTGTTTGCGTTAAGTGTTGAAACTGATTATTTCGATATAAAATAGAACTTTAAAGGACAACAAAGTACTACAAAATAAGCTATTTTACGTTAAATTCGTGCTTACCAACACTTAACGTAAACAGAGCCATCAATAGCCACTTTGGTTTTAATGTCATTGTTAAATGTTTGGCGCTTAATTTTCCAGCACTTTACGATAGTCGTTGTATCTTAACAGACTGGCCAGTTTATCGGGTCCACTATAAAATTTAAATGGCTTTTAGCAGTCTCTGAAACTCATTTCATATTGATTGAAGCGTGTCCTTGACTGTAGCAATATCGCGTGTAAAATTCATGATCTTCAATTTTATTCCGAGAGAGAAGGTAAATGCGTCTATGAGCAGGGATAAATACAAGGTCAATCTGCTGGCTAAACCGGAGAGTTATCGCATAACGGCAGAGCAAGAACGTTACTGCTGGATTGGAGCGAGATGAGTCAAATAGACAGTCAGAGTATAGGATAGTATGTCTGATAATTTATCAAATTTACTCAGGGAAATTTGTTCAGGGACGCCAAAGCAATTAACAAAGCGAGCAGCTCTGTTTCGAAAAGGTGAGGCAACGAACGCTATTTATTCGATTGAACAAGGACAGGTTCGCTTAGTCCGTCCCACTCAAGATGGCAATGTTGCTGTTATTCATATTGGACTTGGAGGCGAAACTTTTGCCGAAGCGGCGCTTTTCTCTGATGTTTATCACTGTGATGCCATTGCTGACGAAGACAGCGAAATCATAGTCTATGATTCTACAATAATTCGAAATAAGCTTGAGAAAGACTCAAAACTTTCCATGTTATTTATCCAATGTCTAGCAAAGCAAGTGCAACAACTTCGCGCCATTTCAGAGATACGAAATATTCGATCTGCAAAGGATAGAATCATGGAGTACTTTAAATATCTTGCATACCCGCACAAGGAATTTGTACTCACGGGATCATTTAAAGATTGCGCATGTCGATTGAGTTTGACCCACGAGACCTTTTATCGAAAACTGGCAGAACTAGAAAAGGAAGCACTGGTTACCCGCCAAGGTTTGAGGATTATTTTGTCCGTATGATCGAGGTCATACGAGCTAAGCCTATTTTTGTTTTACAATAGCCTCTCTGTTCAAAATCAATCTAACCCTAGAGAAATGGATTGGATCACTATCCATGATATGAGCTATTAATTTCATTTCGGGTTTCAAGAGATATTTGTTTAGCCTAAGCTAAAGATACGATTTTTTGAAAGCATACGGGATTTAATGTTTCGCGTTATAGTTTGGTGGCCGACTGATTTTTCTAGGTTAACTTGGAGGAAAAATATGCTACGTTTATTCACTTTTACTCTTTTGTTCGTTTGCAATATAGCGACGGCAGGTACTGCATATCAGTCTAATTATGCAGGGCAAGAGAACCGAGAGATAAAATCTCTATCACAGGACGAAATAGCGGGATTGAAGGCGGGAAAAGGCTTGGGACTAGCTAAAGCCGCTGAATTAAACGGCGTTCCTGGGCCAAGGCATCTTTTAGACATGAAGGTTGAAATTGGGCTTAGCGATGAGCAAATTGAAGATATACAATCGCTTTTCCATAAAATGAAAACAAAAGCGATTGAACTCGGTCATTTGCTTATTTTATCTGAACGGCGACTAAATAATGCATTTTATTACCGGCATATGAATAAAATACGTTTAAATAAAATGCTTGAAGTGAATGAAATGATACGTAAGGAATTGCGTTATGTTCACTTGGTTGCCCATTTGGAAACACTTGATACTGTTACCGATGAACAAATCAGTCTTTACAATCAACTAAGAGGTTACATAAGCAGCGAAGAAGCAGAGAGTACGGATAATTCTTCATACAATAATAATCGTCACGATCACAAGTAGATTTTATTGATCTGGCCATTGATATCCAGTCGAGTTTAGGGCGCACTCCAGCTCAGGCGTTGAGTTTTGTTTCAAACACCTTCATTTTCAGGGATGAAAATGCAGAGCGTATAGGGATATATTCACAGCGTGTTTTGAAACAAAACTCAACCCCTGAGCCTTCGCCACGCGGTGCAATCACAAGTTGCTGTCTAGATATCAATGGCCAGATCTATATATTATACAAAATAGGAGGGGTACAAAGAGCACTGTGCAACTGCCCGTTTAAATATAATAAAGAAAGCGGTCTTCGAACTCATTCATGAACCGATGCAAGACGGCTTTGCAATGGCGTAATCCGGAGTAAATGAGGTTAGAGTCATTAAATAAGGAATGAGCGACGGAATAACTTCCTGGTTTGGCGCCCAGATTTGGTTTGTATTGGTTCGTTCTGATTGAGCAAAAGTACAGGAATAGTGTTTCTATTTCGAGCTTTTGTGATTGCCTACAGGGAAGTAGGCAAGGGGCGTGAGCAGGACGCGGAAGCTTTGAAGAACGGGCCAAGACAGGCGGAAGATGGGATGCGAAACCGGGAAGTTATTTCGTTCCCATTCCTAAACTAAGCTGACCTCATTCTTTATTTGATTTTGATGGATAGGCTTTCCGCCGATTTTATATCTGGCTCAAGACATTGTGTAATTTCGTCTTTATATAAGGTTTCTTTTTGTTCTAAAACAGCAACTAGTCTGGTCAATTTTTTACGGTGGTGCTGAATCATTTCTAAGCTACGATTTTCTGCTTCCAGAATAAGATTATGAACTGCGTCATCGACCGCTTTTGCTGAACTTTCACTGTAGCGTCGAGGCTGGGCAATTTCACGCCCAAGGAATGGATGTTCATCGCTGTCACGCAAATCCACCGGTCCAATTTTATCAGACATACCCCAGCGTGCGACCATTGCCCGAGCGAGTTTAGTTGCCTGGCGTATATCATCGTCTGCGCCGGAGCTGGCGGTATTTAATAATGCTTTCTCAGCCGTACGTCCCCCTAGAATGACACAGAGTCGGTCGCGTAGATAGTCTTCAGGTAAGGTATGTCGTTCTTCTTGTGGTAGCTGGTGGGTGCCGCCTAATGCATGTCCACGAGGAATAATGGTTACTTTATATAGAGGGTCTGCGAGGGGAAGAAAATAGGCAAGTAACGTGTGTCCAGCTTCATGGACGGCTAAGCGATGATGTTCTTCCGGCTGGATCGCCAAGGTGCGAATTGTTCCTAGTAATATTTTATCTCGCGATTCATCAAAGTGTTGCATGAAGACTTTCTCTTGTTTGACGCGAGACGCATTAATAGCCGCCTCATTGACTAAGTTTTTAATGTCAGCACCGGAAAATCCCGGGGTACCTGCGGCAATTTTGTCAAAGTCAACATCATTTGCGAGTGGCACTTTTTTGGTGTGTACTTGTAAAAGCTTTACGCGGTCCCGCCTATCTGGCAAATCCAGGGTGACATGCCGATCAAAGCGACCTGGGCGCAGCAGTGCGGGATCTAGTACGTCTGGTCTATTGGTGGCAGCTAACACGATAACGGCTTCATGGGGATTGAAGCCGTCCATTTCTGCAAGAATTTGATTTAAGGTTTGTTCTCTTTCATCGTGTCCACCACCGAGGCCGGTTCCTCGGGTACGTCCTACGCTATCGAGTTCATCAATAAAAATAATGCTGGGTGCCCGTTGTTTGGCCGTTTCAAAAAGTCGTCGTACACGGGAGGCACCCACCCCAACAAACACTTCGATGAATTCGGAGCCGGAAATCGAGGCAAAGGGAACACCGGCTTCCCCAGCTAAGGCTTTTGCCATTAAGGTCTTGCCTGTACCAGGCGGTCCCATGAGCAATACACCACGTGGTGCTTCAGCACCTAATTTGTGAAATTCTTCCGGGTTTCGTAAATAATCAACAAGCTCTGACACTTCCTGTTTTGCGTTGTCTTGTCCGGCAACATCAGAAAACTTTATGTCAGGGACTTTTAAAACTTTTTCTCCACCAGGTTCCAGGAATTTTCTCAAATCCGAACCTTTGCCAAGGCCACCACCGGCGACATTACGATAGGCGCGATTGATAAACCAGATCCACACACCAATGATAAGCAACCAAGGAACCCAGGTAATCAATATGGAAGCTAAGCCGGAGGGTTGGGTCGGTAAAATAGCTAACTCAACATTGTTTTTTTCCAGAATTGTTAATAATTGATTATCCCCAAAGGCGGGGATATAAGTGATAAATCGTTGACTAATTTCTTGGCTTGGACCAATGGGTGTTAGTTTGAGCAATTCACCGTGAAGTTCTTCACCGCGTATTTGCACTTTGATAACTTGCCCTTTGTGGACAAGGTCTTTAAATCGGCTATAAGTTACATTCTGGTATTCGTCAGGTGTCAACAAACTTAAAAACAACATGAAAATCGTAATTAAGGCAAAGACCGACCAAAATGGATAGTTTTTTTTAAGTTCGTTTTGGGCCATAGTATGAGTGAGTCGCGTTTGTTAAATAAATAGTTTATACAATCCTTAGGCTAAAGGCGATTCTTTTGTCTTTATTAATGTGTATTGGGTATCGAGGTTATTGCTTTTGTAAAGTTTGCTGCGACTTTAAAGGGAAAAATTATGCCAGGTTTTTTTGTGCGTTTACTAATCACAACCCTGAGTTTATGGGTTGCATCAGCCATTGTGCCAGGCATTGAAATAACCGGTACTGGTACGATGTTGTTGGCGGCTATATTATTGGGTGTTGTTAATGCGATAATACGGCCAATCGTATTTTTGCTAACGCTTCCTATTACGGTACTGACCTTGGGTATATTTTTACTTTTTATCAATGCAGCAATGCTGGGTATCGTTGCTTCACTACTTGATGGATTCGTCATCTCAGGATTTTCCGCTGCATTGTTAGGCGCTCTAATTGTTGGTGGAGTGAGTTGGTGGGCATCTTACCTTATAGGGCCGCACGGAAATTTTGAAGTATTGATCATTCGCAGAGATCGAAAAATTTAAAGACGGTTTGTATTGAAAAAGCATGAGGGTGTTAGGCCTTTACCCAAGGTTTGAATCACTTTAACAACCTTCTGAAACCTTAATATTTTTTATTTTAAAACAGCTTCTAAAACCAATTGTATATACTTTTTTTCAAATATCGTTGTTTCCATAGAGGAGGATGCCGTTATGACAATTGATATCGAGCCTATTTTAGATAACTGGTATTTGCATTTAGATAAAGGACAAAAATTTAAAGTCGTTGCGATTGATGATGATAACTTAGTAGAAATCCAGCATTTTGATGGTGATCTTGAGGAAATTACTAGAAGGGACTGGGATGATATGGATATCGAATTGAGCGAGGAACCCCAAAATTGGACAGGTTCATACGATATTGCTGAAACTGATGATCTTGGTGCAGATATTACTGAGACCTCCAAAGAAGACTGGGATGATTCTCTGGATCAATTTAAACAGCCATTAAAACAGAAGTTAACTCCGGATCCTTAGGAATGGGTACGCATTACCCATCTTGCATCGAGTCGCGTATACCTCCTGTATCCAGGCAATCGTCAATCAAAACGTTTAAACATATAGCTGAAACACGTGAGATTTAGGATTTATTTGGGCCAAATTTTTGCTCTGGCTGCGTCGCCTAATGCGCCTACTGTTGGTGCCAGGACAAAAATAGGCCTCGCACTCAACACCTAAATCTCACGTGTTTCGGGTATAAATCTAATTCTTATCCGATTTCGATCTTTGAGGCGATGATGCCTGTTGTACTTTCCGTTCCCTTGAGTTGTACCGGCAGTCCTACGGCGAGGCCGTCCACATCATTGAATTGTATTACTGTGTTGGCCGTATAGTTGACCCTGAGACCATCGACCTGGATGTAGTCATCGCCGACTGCGGTGATCGTGCCGCTGATTTCAATAGGGGTGCCGACCTCAGGTTTCAGGTTCGTTGTGGGTGGTAGCACGGGGTCCGTTGTCGGCGCTGGTACTGGGTCTGTTGCTGGCACCGGCGCCGGATCGGTCGGGGTAATGTTCGTGAAGTTAAATAACGGTGTGATGCTGGAGTTACCTATTTCTTCTGGCACTGGATGTACGATTAGAATATCGAGGATACCGTTGCCATCAAAATCGCCTATGCTTAGCAATTGGGCATCTGTCACTGGGTAACTGTCAAAGGCTAGATCAAAACCGGTGGTGGTTCCGTTAAAGATCTTTACCGCTTCATCATCAACCACAATAAAATCGTCCAGGCCATCATTATTGAAATCAGTAGTGATGCCGTAGCTGTTTGCATCGATCAGTACGGTTGATCTGATCGTGACAATATCGGGGGGTGTCACGGGTGCTGCAATGGCTATGTAATACCAGTCCGGATAAGTGTATCCTCGAATGGGTACACCATAGGCGATGTATTCCACCTGCGTGGATGATGCCGTAATGACGGGGGTTGGATCGAAATAACCATTTTGGTTAACAAAAATATGGAGAGTGCCATCGGGTCTGCTTGCAATATGTCGTGCAAACACTACATCCAAGTCGCCGTCAGCATCAAAATCTGTCAGTAACGGATTTTCCAACGTCACCACATAACCCTGCCGGCGGGTACCGCCACGGAATTTTGGGATGGTCTTATACTCGATGGGTTGAACGATATCGATCATTTGTTGCTGGAAAGTACCGTCGCCATTACCGAGAAATATTTCCAGGTCAATGTAATCGATGGGGGTTTGCCCGCGGCGGTGCATAACAATATCGATATGACCGTCGGCATTTAGGTCACTCGTTTGCATAAACACCGCATTGCTCACCAGGTCGGGTAATAATTCATCATTGCGTGCTATCTGTAGGCAGTGTGAAAATACCATGCCATCAGCGCTGCCCAGGTGCAGCGATAGGCTGTTACGTCCGAGCGTGCCTGTACCGCAGGTGGATAGGCTGCTGCCGCCAAAAAAATCGATGAAACCATCTTCGTTGAAATCTGCTTTGATCACGGGTGGCGGTGAATAATCCACATTCAAGCCAATGTGCATCTGTGAGCCGTCATTGAATGGATCATCAGGGCTGCCATAGGATAAATGGTAATCAGGGACAAACTTGGCGTTGCTGCCATGATCGGCGTCAGTGAAATAGTCCCCTCGGTAGAGTAGATCGGCCACGCCATCATTGTCATAATCTTTGGCGATATCATTGAGCAGTACTGGCGAGCCGCTGATATTCAGTTCTATGGTGGCGCCTGGTTGCAGCTCCAGGCCATAGCTCAGGGAAGCGTATCCTGTGAACAGGAGCAATGCTAAAAATTTTATTCTCATGTGTTTACACTCCGTTGTGTGACTGCGTGCTTACGTACCCAGCTAGGTACGGTGTCTCATATCGGTGGGTAGGGTATAAGGGCGCAGCAGTAAATAGGATGAAGATTAAATAATTGGGAAAATATTCCCAAAAATATAGAGTACACCTACCCGAAAACTCTGTCAATCAACAAATGCACTTCATTCCAAGTTTTCTGATAAATATTATATTATTCAGGATGTTACGGATAAAGTGTACGATACAGTCGTTAAAGAACTGTCAAAATGACTATTATCAAAGCAACTGAGGACAGAGCTCATTAATGAGACAGCTGATCTTTCTAGAGTCTACGCAAGGTTATGCATCTAAAATTATGAAGAGACTTTTTGACATTCTATTTTCACTGATTGCTTTACTTGTTTTTTTGATTCCCATGGTGGTTATCAGCATCTTGCTAAAATTCAAAGAAAAACATCCGCTATTATTTAAGCAGGTAAGAATAGGGATCAATAAAAAGTCATTTGAAATTTTAAAATTCCAAACACTGATTAATGAGACGCCAACGACAACAGGGAAAATTCTAAGAAAAACAGGATTAGATGAGTTGCCTCAATTCATCAATGTGCTAAAGGGTGACATGAGTATCGTTGGCCCAAGAGCTTTAACCAAGTCTGATATCGAAAGGTTTGCCTGGGATAATGCGTTTCATGCTAAGAGATGGACTATAAAACCAGGAATTACAGGTCTAGCTCAATTGTATGGTGGGCAGCATAAGAAAACATCTTGGTTCTGGGATGCAAAGTATTTAGATAAAAATAATATTTTACTGGATTTAGTTATCGTTTTACTGTCATTTCTTGTCAATATGATGGGGAAAAAGCGAGTTAGAAGAATTATCTGGCCTGATAAATTATTGAATTAAACTATGAAAGTGAAAATGATTTTGCCCGCGCTTGCGGAAGCGGAAAGTCCTTTTTGGAGGCCAATAAAATATTCGTTATTTCCTCCGCTTGGGCTGGCTACCTTGGCGGCCTATTTATCACCGGATGATGAAATTGAATTACAAGATCAGCATATTGAACCCCTAAAACTCGAAGACTCTCCCGACTTAGTTATTATCCAAGTTTATATTACTAACGCCTATCGAGCGTATAAAATAGCGGATCACTATCGGGAAAAAGGCTGTTACGTGATTTTAGGAGGCCTTCATGTGACGTCCTTACCTGAGGAAGCATCACAGCATGCCGACACAATTTTTTTAGGCCCTGGAGAAGAAGCCTTTCCTCAGTTTTTAGTTGATTTCAAAAATCACCACCCTAAAAAGATATACAAAGCCGTAATCAGAACGTTAGATAAACTGCCACCAATAAGACGAGATTTAATTAAAAGACACAAATATTTAGTTCCGAACTCGATTGTGGTGACTCGTGGTTGTCCTCATCATTGTCACTTTTGTTATAAAGATGCCTTTTTCCAAGGAGGGAAATCATTTTACACCCAAAGAGTCGATGATGCTTTAGCTGAAATAGACAGACTTCCTGGCAAGCACTTATATTTCCTTGATGATCATCTGCTCGGAAATGTAAAGTTTACAGGGAGTCTATTTGAAGGCATGCGGGGCATGAATCGTGTTTTTCAGGGAGCAGCGACCGTTGATTCAATCCTTAGGGGAAACTTGATTGTAAAAGCGGCTGAAGCCGGTCTAAGAAGCTTATTTGTCGGCTTTGAGACATTCTCACCTGAAAATCTCAAGCAGAGCAACAAAAAGCAAAACCATAAAAAAGATTATATTAAAGCGGTTGATAAGTTGCACTCATTGGGTATTATGATCAATGGGAGTTTTGTTTTCGGGCTTGATGAGGATGATATTGATGTATTCAAAAGAACGGTTGAATGGGGCGTTGAAAACGCAATAACCACGGCGACATATCATATACTAACCCCATATCCTGGCACTAGACTTTATCAGGATATGCAAGCAGATAACCGAATGATGACTAATAATTGGGATTTATATGATACAAGACATGTTGTGTATAAAACCAAAAACATCACCGCAGCAGAGTTACAGTTCGGATATGACTCGGCATACAAAGAATTTTACCGTTGGAGAAATATTTTTAAAGCTAGTCTTAATCATGAGTCAAGTCGACACAAATTGAAACACTTTTTCTATGCTAGCGGATGGAAAAAATTTGAGCCTGTTTGGAATTTTCTGATAAAAACAAAAAATTTAAATACTATGTTACCCGTTTTAGAAGATATTCTATCCGAGATTAAACCCAACAAAATGAAAATTAGCGACAGATAAAATATACTCGTAGCGTCTGATATTTAGGTGTTGAGTGCAGTGCATATTTTTGTCCTGGCAAGGCGAAACGACAAGTAATAGTCATTCTTATTGCGCGGAGTTTCAACGCTGCTAGGGCGGAAATAGGCCAGCAATAAAGCCTAAATATCAGACGCTACGAGTATATAGGGTATTGGTTTAGGAATGGAAGTTATTGCGTAGCCCATTCCTAAGCCACTCTTTGGGTGATATTCTAGTACGTCAGTTCTAGTCTTCCCAGCGTCCTTTTCCAGGAATCATGACGCCATGTTCTGAATAATCGCCTTTAGCTGCATCGACGTGGCAAGCTGCGCAGCGACTGAGTGTTTTCACTTGCGGATTATCGGTAATCAGTCGTTTGGGAATTTCATGATGTTTGCGTATGATATATGGTGCTTCAGTGATGCGTAATGGTATCTCATTAGGAGCTAATGATCGCATGATCTTCACCGATCGTTTATAGTTTGAGTGATCGGCGGCATTTTTCAGAACGTAATCTGTAATCTCTTTGAGATCTTCTTTAGCAAGTTCTGCATTATCACCAAAGTGATCACTCAAGCCTGACATGATTTTTTTCCATGAACGTTCTGGTAAGAATCCAGGCTGATAAACAAAATGACAAGCGCCGCATTCTTCAGTATAGAGTTTGTTGTTTACCACTGCGACGTCGTTTTTTCCAAAAGCGTTTGTTGAAATAAAGAAAATAGAAATGAGCAACATTATAAAAATAATTTTTGATTTCATTATTATGACCTCAGCTAAAAAGCTATGAAAAGTAATCAGTGAAAAACGTTCGTTTTTTGTTCTTTTCTTTTTAGTTGCATTAAAGCTTTCCAGCTAGTTTATTAAATGAGCTGTGAACAAAATACAAAGAGCGCATGAATTCGATCTGAAAAATCAAAAAGAGTAAACAATGCCGTCTTATCCCCTGGTATTTGGAGTGTAGCCTATTATAGGAATGGAAATTAAATAAGGTGTGCATGACCCATTAACTCTGAGGGTATATTCCTAAGCTTGAGGTGTGTGGCAGTTCTTATCAATATTCTTTATGAAGTTTAGTTGGACAAATTGGGGTTGAAGGTGAGGTTATCAAATTTAACTCAGTGGTGAATAGGGCAACGAACATGATGGAGGGAGATGGTATCTACCCATCTCCTCTATCTTGGAAAAGCGCGGATAATGATACCAATGGGGTCGATTTTTTGGCGCGGGCTACTATACGACAAAACGGAGGAGTAAAAACCCTCCGTCATAATCGTCAGGTTTAAATTTAGTTTAGTTAACTAATTGCCGGCGGCGAACGAGGGCATTTCTCCTAGCTGGACCCAAATGATTTTCAGGTTGCTTTTACCTTCGTCTCTGCGGTGTTGAATAGTGACAGGTTTTTCATTCAAATAGGCAGCACGTAATGTCTCTATCATTTCACGGGCAGCCGCCTGTTTGTCGTCATGAGCGCGAATGCCGAAAACTTTACCCGGCTGAGTGTCTAATGAGACTAAAACTTCAGCATCCAGGAAATTTTCTTTGGATCCAATCTCTAGTCCTTCTTGTTGGGCACGAAACAATATAATTTTTCCGGTCACATTGACACCATGGCCATGAGCGCCAGCGAGAGTTTTGGGGGTATCAGCGAATGCTTGTGTATTTGCAAAAATAAAAGCAGATAAAATCAGGAGAACTGGCATAAATTTGTTCATATCAACATATTCCTTTTAGCTGTAATGAGGTGATGAGTATAAACAGTTTTTTTACGTAAAAGCAAAGCTTAAGTTGTTTTTTTGTTTGTCTAACTACTTATCATTTCCTTCTAGACAAGCAGAAACCGATGGGCTGTTTATTTTTTGTTCTTTAAGATTTGATGAATGTGTTTTCGCTTGGAAAGTGTGCAGCTATTTCGCTCACTTAGAAAGGGTGCAATCAAATTTAAATGATTGCTCGATTGTTGCGCTTTGGGTGGTTGATGGCGGTTATAATAGGTATGTTTTCCTGTATTCGCTATAATTCAGTTAACAATTGAAGATAGAATGAGTGTAGGTATGAGTGTTTTTTAAGCTTGTTATCCAGTGATCTGAAGAAGGATGCAACTATTAACCGCATTGCTCGGCGCGGTTGCCGCTGTCAGTTTGTTAGTCGGTGGGATAGGTATCATGAATATCATGCTGGTTTCTGTTACGGAACGCACCCGTGAAATTGGAATACGCCTTGCGATTGACGCACTGGAGCATGATGTATTGCGCCAGTTTCTGGTGGAAGCCATTGTGCTCTCATCACTTGGTGGTGTTTTAGGGATACTGTTTGGTTTGTTGGGTTCGGCATCTGTTTATGCTCAATTGAAGTATCAAGTCAATGAATAATCAAAAATTTATGTTTCTAATTGCTTTGTATTTGCTTCCGGTAAATTCTTACTCTGCGGAGTGTGTTGTATTACTACATGGTTTAGCAAGAACCGCAAGTTCAATGAATAAGCTTGCGAATGAGTTGACTCACATGGGTTATTATGTGGCTAATATTGATTATCCATCAAGAAAAATTCCAATCAAGGCACTTGCCGAAATAGCCGTAGGCGATGGTTTGAATGAATGTAGCGAAGCTAGTGCAAGCCCTGTCAATTTTGTGACCCATTCTTTGGGTGGCATTTTAGTCCGTCAGTATTATAAGCAACATAGTCCGAAGGCTGTGAAAAGAGTCGTCATGCTCGGCCCACCTAATCAGGGGAGTGAAGTGGTCGATAATTTAAAAAATATTCCCGGTTTTAAGCTGCTAAATGGACCGGCAGGAATGCAGCTTGGAACAGCAGACGAAGACATACCTAAAAGTCTGGGTCCAGTTAATTTTGAACTTGGCGTGATTGCCGGGACGCAATCTATAAATCTGATATTGTCTAGCTTTTTACCAAACCCTGATGATGGAAAAGTCTCAGTCGCAAGTGCGAAGGTTGCAGGTATGTGCGGTTTTATCGCGTTACCGACCACTCATCCTTTCATGATGAAAAATAAGCGAGTGATTGGTGAAGTCATTAATTTTTTGAAGCATGGTAAATTTAAAGGTGAGTCAGCTATAACACTGTGTTGAAGGAGGCTATCCAAGATTACGCTTGTTTTGGTTTTGGATATCACGGTTGAGGTAAAAATTGAGCTATTTGCTCGAATTATGCTCAGGCTGGGGTTATATAGATCTGGCCATTGATATCCAGACATCAATGGCCAGATCTATATTAGCCTAAAGCGCTACCTTTGATTGTCTATAGGGAGGTATTAATCCCCCTCAAAATTGATAAAAAATGGCGGTTGCCAACGACGCTTGCAGATCTTTTTCCGATATGGGGCTTTGTGCTGCATCATTTAATAGATAGCTTGCTGTGCTTATTAACATAACCCCCAAGACTTTATTAAGCTGATAAGAAACCGTTGCAATTGTGCTTACATCCTTGAAACCAGCGCTGGCTTGGTAAGTATTTAAATGATCTGTGTCATAATTCACACTGTAATAGGCTTGCGCGTATTCGGTATTCATCCAGCTAGTACTGGTTGTTAAAGAAACAATTAATTTGGGTCCAAAGTTCCAGTCATAATTATAGTCGAATGATAACAGTACACCATCGTAGCTATTATCTTGTCGTTCAACTTCATCATATTTGCTTTCAATGGGCGCGAGATAGGTGCTTGCACTGAATTTACCTCCGAGAAATGGCACCGTAGCCGAACCGTAATAACGTATACGGTTGTAAATTTTAGGCGTACCAATGAGATTTTTACTGTCTTTTTCACCTTCAAAATAGCGTATTTCATCGGTCCTTCGGTTTTCTCCAAGACTAAACCCCATGGACAACGATAAATAATCGGTATCAAAAAACTTCAGTCCTCCCCGGTCCATAGAATAAAATAAAGTGAAGTGCGCCACCGAATATTCTGCATCAATTAATGGAAAGTGCATTTGTTTTAACTCATCAGAGCCGCTATATTTGGGCATGACAGCAACACCACCCCCGAGGGTTAAATTCCACTGACGGCCATTCATCGAGTTTTTACCGAAGTTGCCATGGGGTTGTGCGAGTGATGATGTTGATAAAATCATCATGGATATGATAAAAAATAATCGCATGAGAGGTTCCTTTTTATTCATAGGCCAGCGCTTGACGGGTGGATAAACGCACCGCTTGAGTGGCAGGCAGTCGACTGGCAAGCCAAGCAAACACTAAGGTGACCAGCACGGTGATGAGCAAGCCGCTACCACTGTATGCGAAATTTAATGGAAACTCCAAAATCAAATTACCAAAAAATGCCGCCACCATTATGCTCACCGGCCAGGCCAGTAACAGCCCAAATACAATGCTCACGCCACTCATTAACATCCCTTCGCTAACAAATAAACGATGAATCATTTGTGGTGTCGCGCCGATGGCTCTTAATATACCGATTTCCCGGGTGCGCTCCATGATGTTGATGCTCATTGCCGATGCCATGCCCAAGGCGCTGACCAGTAATACTAAAAAGGCTAAAAAGGTAAGTAGTGAAAGAATGATATTCAGGTGGTCATAAATAATTTTCAGGTAACCAGCTTGTGAATTGACCGAAGCCACAGCTAACGTTGATTGTTCGATGGCTTGCTCTATGGCCTCGTTTAATTTGATGACTTGACCGAAGGATTGATCTTTGGCAATAAACATCAAATTTGTCACTTGATGCTTAGGGTTGATCAGTTTGTCATATTGGGTTTTATCCATGTAAATCGTTGGTAAAGCCCATTGTTTAACCACGCCAACTAATTTTACTTTTACCAATTGCTGGTCAATTTCTAAAAAATAATCATTACCGATGACAGGATCATCAAATGTTTCCAGTACTTTGTGATTGACGACCATTTCAAGTTTATCGGAGGCTTGCAACCAGCGGCCTTGCAAGACCTCTAATTTAACAAGATCGGTGTCATATGGCAGCGCAATGATTGTCGTTTCGCTGGTGGTAGCCACATGCTGGGTTTGGATCACGCCATGTCCACCGCTCAGTGCCTGAATGTCTGCAATATTATCAAGCGACTTGAAGGGTAGCAGGGCTTGCTCTAAATCCGTTGGCTCTTTTAGGGTGAGCAACATATCAAATTTCATGGAATCATTAACTTCGTTTAACGACATATATAATGATTCGCGAACATTAAATCCGGTACTGAAAATAGCTACACCCAACGCCATGGTGACTAAGGTGACAACTAAGCGGATTTTACGGCGTAAGGTATTGTTTATCACTAACGAGATGAGATAAGGAAAAGAGCGTTTTTTTGATACCATGGATTTTTTTTCAAGCACCACGCCGTAATCATTGAGTGCATTGGCCACTGGCTGTGTGGTGCCTTTGATTAATGCGGGTAATGCGGCGAATACCGGTAACAACAAACCGGCTGCGATGAGATAAACATAATTTTCCATGGGTAAAACGGTAGTGAGTATTTCAAAATTTAATTGTTTTGCCACAAATAAAGCAAACCCATAACCTGATATAATGGCCAAAGGGACAGCAATTACACTCGCTACGATGCCAAGTGTCAAAGCCATTAGCAGATACATGCGCAATATTTGTTGTTGTGAAGCGCCAATGGCCTTCAGAATACCGATTTGACGCCCTTGTTGCGCCAGCATGGCGTTGATGAGCTGAGAGACTAGAACCATTCCCATCAATAAGGCTAACAAGCCAATGCCTCCTTGCAAAAATAACAAGGAATTGAGCTGAAACTGGTGGGGGTGCTCATCGACCTCAGAAAGATTGATTTTTTTAATGCGAATCCCGATGGTTTTAAAATCATCAAGCAGGCTTTGCGTTTTGGTCTGCACATCTTGTTTGGTGGTGACGTTATTGAGCCTAAATATTAAACGTCGATTGGTCGGTTTACCGGTGATATGGGTATAGGTTTGTTTATCAACATAGCCGTAAATCAAGTGATCCATGGTGGAGGGGGCTTGTGCAGGATCGAAGCTTAAACCAGCAATCGGTACCTCAAGTATTTGAGCTGCGCTTGTCTGAAGGCGTGCCACTGAGCCAACTTCCAATTGGGTAATATTTTGTCCATTGCGTTCTATTAACAGGGTTCCTTGGCTCGGCACTCGATCCCCGGCTTGATGATAAAATTTAGCCAGGTTAAAGTGAGTAAAGTCTTCAACGCCATAAAGGAATAGTGGCAGCCAAACATTGGGATAAACTTCAATGCGTTCGAATGATAAGTCCCGAAACTCAGCACTTTCTATTTCTGGGCGGTGTCTGAATTCTTGTAAATCCAAGCGATCAAAATCCTCTGAAACTACCGCCACATGCAAGGGTTTGGTTTGTGTGAAATTATCTGTCAAATCATTCTTTAAAATGGCATAAGAGACCAATATCGAGCCGATACCCCATAAGCCAATCACTAAGGCGGCAATAACCAATAATGAACGACCGGGGTAACTGCATAAATCATTGATGATTTTTTTAAGTTTGATATTCATATTAATGCCTTGTCTTCAATGATCAGACCGTCATGGAGCGTGATGAGACGATGATATTCATAACGCGATACATCTTCATGGGTCACTACAATCACCGTTTTACCACTGGCAAGCAGTTGAGCAAACAAACATTGAATGGCTTCGGCAGTGCTACTGTCTAAATTACCGGTAGGTTCATCAGCGACTAAAATAGGCGGATCATTGGCCAGTGCGCGTGCAATGGCCGCACGTTGTTGTTGCCCACCGGACAAAGCGGCAGGTAATTTATCGGCATGCTCGGAAATACCCACTTGCGCCAACAAAGTTTGCGCACGTTGCCGACGTTGTGGTTTCGGGATAACATTGACAAAATCCATGGCCAATAATAAATTCTCCAGCACCGTGAGCGTGGGCACTAACTGAAAAAATTGAAATACAATGCCAATATTAGCCCCACGCCACTGAGCTAACTGGGTTTCATTCAATTGATGCAAATCTGTATCATTAATAGTTACCGTGCCCTGGCTCGGATGATCAATGCCGGTTAACATATTCAATAAAGTGGACTTGCCACTGCCTGATTTACCCACCACCGCAATATATTCACCTTGCTTTATTGTCAGATCAATGGCTTTGAGAGCATCAAACCGTCCCGCCGCCGACTCGAACCATTTGGATACTTGTTTGAATTGTAAATAATGTGACATCGTGTGAGCACCTCTTCAATGATATTGCATAGTGATCGATAACTGAAAATCCACATCGGTGATCTCAATCACTGCACGATCAAAATCAGGTGGACCAAATGAACCCATAACATCGTTGGAAAACCCATAACCTTCTTTCGGGATGCCGAGCCAGTTGCGATCGAATTTGCCATTATTATTTTCATCATGAATGACTGAAATGGCGTATTTACCTATGGATAAATTTGGGCAGATTGCTGTCGCGATACCTTGATTGATTTTTGCATTTATCACACATAAGTTTGGTTTAGAGGTATGTGGAAACGCGTCTTTATTGGCTTCAGAAAAAACCATGACTTTAACTACACCGGTATCATTTTTATTGTTTGTCACATCAATATGAAGTGACGCGGCGTGGCTTGCCACAGGCAAAAGTCCAATGGCTATGTAGAACAGATTTCGAATTATCATAAATTCCCATCCTCGATAGTGTTCTGTCGTGTTACGCTAGCGCTAACACGACCTACAGTTACAGTCATGTAGGGTGGATAAGCGTAGCGCATCGACCAGATTGAGCTGAGAACATAGTAACGAAAAGGTATTGATAAACTTTCAGGGAATTGTAAAAAAAGTGTAAAGGCTGCTGGTTATTGGATGGGTAATTGTATGCAGAAGGTACTGCCTTTACCGGGTTGGCTAGCTAATTCTATGGTGCCGTAGTGAGCTTGGATGATTTGTTTGACGAGTGTTAAACCTAGGCCGACACCGCCTGTTTTACGGTCACGGGAGGCGTCGACGCGGTAAAAGCGTTCAAAAATTAGCTTTTGATACGCCGGATCAATACCAGGTCCGTTATCCTGAATCTCAATCATCGCCTCTTGATCCGTTTGGCTCAGACTCACTTTAATGAATCCATTGGCGGGTACCGCCGTGATGGCGTTATCAATTAAGTTTGTTATTGCCTGTGACAATCGCTGTGGATCAATGGGTAATAGCAACGATGATAATGTGGTGACATATCTTAACTCAACCCCATTGGCTTTCGCCATCGGTTGGTAACGTTGTATCAATTGTGACAATAATTCACTCACGTCGCTGGTCGTGAGTTGTAATGTCATGGGTTCGATGTGCATTTTTGCCGCTTGCAGCAAATCACTGACCATGGCATCCAGTTGATCAACTTCATGGCAAATGGTCTCACAGTTTGCTTGGCTATCAATGGTGTCAGGGGTTAATAATATTTGCTCGGCATTGACTCGAATCCTTGCTAAAGGTGAACGCAATTCATGTGAGACAGCAGCAATGAGATTATGGTTTTGTTGTTCCGTTTCGGCGAGTTGTTGTGACATATGGTTGAATGAATTGGCGAGTTCACCGATTTCATCGGTTCGATTGACATCAATGGTTTTACCAAAATGTCCTTGGGCAACGCTAGCGGCTAAGCGTTGTAATTGTTGAATCACTTTAATGATTTTATTGACCGAGGGGTACAAGCATACAATAGTGACACCGACAAAGCTGAATATTAATAGGACAATAAATCCTGAAAAATACTTTGGAAAGGGGTGGAGTCGTAGTATGGTAAGCGCTAATACTCCCTGGTTGACAGGCACTAACGCTACCATTTCACCATGGAAATAATTGTCCACCACGGCCTGTCCATTGAATGCCAATGGTAACAAGTTGCTGGCTATTTCAGCTAGTTTTGGCTCGGCAATATTTTGTGGTAACCACTGTTGCTTATGAAGCCAATACAGTTTTTTATCAGGATGTTTTTGCTGCCAACGTTTGAGGTAAGAGATTTGTTGTTGTGGTGTTAAATTTGGCCAAATGTCTTCAGCAATGACGTTGGCTTGCTCTAGAAAATTTTGTCGAATGCTCGTGAATACATAATGTTTAAAGAAGAAATAAGAGCCGACAATCAATAAGCTAAAACAAAGCAACAAAACAAACAAATTAACTGCAATAAAGCGATGTTTAAGATCATTGAAACGGCTCATGATTGACTTTCGAAGCGATAGCCCACGCCCCAAACAGTGATTAAATACATGGGTTTTTTTGGGTTGGGTTCGATTTTTTTACGTAGATTGCTGATATGCATGTCCACCGACCGGTCAAAAGATTCAGGTTCTTTACCGCGAAGCTGATCCAGCAATGTATCACGACGATAGACACGAGCCGGATGGCTACAAAATAATTGCAACATATCAAATTCAGTGTGGGTAATTTCAATGGATTGTTTGTTAACGAATAACTTTCGCTCAGTGATATCCAATTCGAAATGAGGAAAACTCAGGCGAGAGGGTGTGGTGGTTGGCTGGCTTGTCACTCGGCGTAAATTGCTGCGAATCCGCGCCAACAGCTCACGTAAACTATAGGGTTTCGTCATATAGTCGTCCGCCCCCAACTCAAGCCCGATGATCTTATCGGTCTCTTCACCTTTGGCGGTGAGCATAATAATCGGCACTTGACTTTGCTGACGGATTTCACGACATAAGTCAATGCCATTAATGCCTGGCATCATCCAGTCCAACAACACCAAATCGGGTTGATGCTGTTCAAATGCCAGCAAACCCGCCTGACCATCGAATGCCAGCACAACATCATAACCGGATTGCTCCAGGAATTGTCCAACTTGTTTGATCAAGGCATCATCATCGTCAACTAAAAGTAGGGTTTGTTTCGTCGTCACAGCTTTTAAGGCGATTTCACCTCAATGCTCAAACCATTCACCCAATGTTTATGCTCATCGGTGTAATACAGGTAGGCGGAAGAGGCGGCGCCTTGGTATTGGCCGGGGATATCGGCTTTTAAATCGAGGTTGATGGTTTTGGTGATGCTGGGTTCCAGTTGTCGATAATAGAATATCACTTGATTGCCTATTAGCTCGTAAAAATCAACGACCTTTTTTTCTTGTAGTTCTTTTAATTGCCAAGGTTGTGGGCTCATGCCGGCGGGAATGCCCACGGTGACCAAGCTCATGGGTAAACCTTCTGCTTTGAGATTGCTAATCTTGATTTGTAATCTGGCGGTATCACCCATGGCGACGCTGGAATCGCTCAATGTCGTGCTGACGTTGACTGAAGTTTGCTCGGCGCTGGGTGGTAAGTTGGTGTGATAGTTTACGGCAAATGTCAGTGGTAAAGGATTTTTTACGCCGACATATTTCACTTTGATTTTTTGCTCACCTTGTTTCAGGTATTGCGCTAAATTATCCAGCACAATGGGTTCACTTTCCCCGGCGGGGTAAGACTTGTCACTGACTTTATCGCCATTGACATACACTTCAATGGTGCCGGGTTCGGCGGTGCGTTTGGCAAATTTGGCGTATTCGGTGAGCGCTTTTAATGCCAGTACGGTACTTTGGGTATTGGCAAAGCCACCATGGGGTGAGCGGGAGGCCAGGATAAAGCCCACGCCTTTTTCTAATATCATGGGGTTTTGGTTTGAGGCTTTTAATATAGCTAGCACGGCCAATGCCGTGGTTTCAATTTTTAAGGCTAAACCGGTGGAGCGGGTAATGGAATGTGACTTGCCATCCCAATGGCCATCATCGGCATGTTGGTGGGTTAATAATTTGGCCAGTAATGGCACGGCACGTTCATCTTTAATATTAAACAAGGCATTGCTTACTAAGGCCAGTTGATAGGGGTCATCGGCTTGCTGGGCGGTTTGGTAAGCTTGTTCGATTTGTTTGAGGATTTCAAAATGATAACTAGCTTCACTCAAGGCATACACAATATAGGCATTGGTAATCGCGTCATTCGCTTGTCCAAAAGAATCCAAAGCTTGAGCACTGCGGAGAAATCCGCCTTGCTCATCGCGACGACTTAATAACCAGTCTCCGGTGCGTTTCACCATGTCGTCAGACACTTGGCTATACACTTTTTGCATATCGGCAAACTCCATCAAGCCATAAGCGGTTAATGCTTCATGTGGCGGCGTACTGCCAAACCATTCGTAACCCTGTTGCTGGGTTTCATAGGTGATTAGTCGTTGATAACCTTGTTTGATTAATTGGTTGGCACGAGTCAATATATTGGGTTCATCGACTTCGTGTTCTTGCAAATATTGCAAGACCATAATATTGGGATAGGTGCTGGAAGAGGTTTGCTCAAAACAGCCAGAGGGTTGGCGCAAAATCGATTCAATGCCGGCTAACAAATTACTGAGTGAGGTGGGGTACAGAGTTAGCTTGGCTTGCAAGGTGCCAACAATGACATGCTCAGGCTTAATCACAAATTCTTTTTCCAGGGCTTGGCTGGAAACAGTGATATGCCTGGGAAACCCTTGCGCCACCACATTGACGGTTTGGGTAAAGGCATCTTGGTCCGTATCGCTGCGAAACTGTACTTGCAATTGATCTTTGCCAGGTTTATTGGCGATGCGTACTCGCGGATAATAGGTTTTTGAGGCCCCTTTGCTTAAGCTCACTTGTGACTCAATCGGTTGTAATAAAGTCCAAGCTTGCGGCAGATCCGTATGCAAGGCGCCATGAAGGGTGGATTCAGTTCGATTGACTAATGTCAGTGGGAAGGCTAATTCATCTCCAGCAGTGATTTCGGCTGGGACTTTAACCGTCATACTAAACGGTAATTGGGTATAGTGCAGATGTTCTTGTCTGCCGACTAAACCATCGGTGGCAATGCCTTCGACCGTGGTGCGAAAGGCGGTAATTTCATCGGAGTTATAAAACTCGATATGCGCTTTGCCATTGCGATCAATTTTCACATCGCCTTGCCAAAAAATAGTCGATCGAAAGTCACTGCGCCGCTCTACTTTTTGGGTTTTTTCATACACGACGTTGGGAAATAGGCGGGCTCGGTAATATTTGACCGGTTTCTTTTCAGGCAAGGGTTGTGGCATTATCATTTTCATTTTTTTTTCTTGGCGCATTGCCATATCTTTTGCCGGTGCCGGTTTTGCTGCCATGATTTCTTGCGGTGCAGCTGCTATTTCCTCAGCGATGACTGCCTCAACCGCTTGATCTGCCCGTTGATCAAGTGGTTCGATTGCCTGGGGCTCGGCTTGTTCAAAGTCAAATAACATGTCTCGTTTTTCATCTTCAGCCTCAGGCGGTGCCGCCATCATGATGCCGGCGGCTTCAGGCATGGGTGGTGGCACCATACCATCGTCTAATTCAAATACCTCATCGACAAAGCCGCGTTTCGGTCGCAGGAAGCGGTGATCCAACAAAGTTAATAGCAGTGGCTCATTATAATCGTTAACCCAAAGCGGTTGGCTGTTAAGTTTGCCTTTGCTGGCTTGCAGTTGTTGAACTTCATATAAATCCAGGTCGCGAATGACAAAGCGTCCCGCCTGATCTGTTAAATAGCTTTTGCCGGTGGATTTGACGGTAACGGTAGCCTCGGGTACGGGTTGATTATTTAGGGAGACAACGGTGCCGGATAAAATAATGTCTTCCGCTTGATGACCCGGTGAGAAACCAGGGTTATCGATCACTTGTTGCCATTGAAAGCGTCGCCAGCCTTGGGTCATGAGTAAATAATCTAAGGCCTGATCAGCCTCTTTTTCTTGTTCATCAAAATAAAAATTTGGCTCATAAACGTCGCTGTTGAGATCGGGTTCCAGCAACAATTTCGCTAGAATATGTCCTGATTTATCATCGGCAAAGCTGAGTAATTTATCATCGGTTACCGCCAGCGATAATGTGGCGGGTAAGGGAATGCCACGTTCATCGCTCACAGCAACCGTCATGCTGACTTTTTCTCGGGGTAAATAACGTTGCTTGTCCGTGGTCACATTAATGTTGAGTTGTTTGTGCTTATTGACGAAGACCAAGCGTTCGGCGCGTTCAATTTTTTTGGCATCGAATAAGGTGATTTGTGCCACGCCCATGGGAAAATCATCGGTGGGGATATTAATCCGCTGCTCACCGTTGGTGATTTTCAAGGCCTGGGAATAATAGACTTTGCCGCGCACTTGAGCGATTAACGACAGGGTTTCTGGTTGTGTGGAACGCACCATGATTTGAAGCGAGTTATTCGCTTGCGGTAAAACAGCTAGCGTATAACCTTTCTTTAGTGCTTCTGGCAGAGGGTAACGCTGCTTGATGCCTTGCGGTTGGGTGATTTTGACAAAGTATTGGGTATCTGGCTGCGGTGTGAGGGTAAAAACTCCCATGCCTTGATGGAAGCTGCTCAATTGGGTGATGGTGGTATCGTGTTGATCAACCACCACGCCTTGGATATCCGCAGGTTTAGCAAATTCATTGAGTGCGCGAAACGCGACTTGACTGGTCAAGCCTTGTACCAGCTCACCACCTTCAGGCAATAAATCCAATGTCACTGAAGCCAATACAATGGGAATGGAACGCGCAATCGATTCGCTTTGGCCCTGATAGGGAATCACCACATTCAACAGCCCATCCATGGTATTCAAGGTCTCAGGTAATTGAAACTGTAGCGGTGCTAAACCGGCGTCATCGGTGGTGGCGGTTTTTTCCAGGAGTTTTTCGCCTTTCAAATTCACCACAAAACGAAATTGATGGTTGGCCAAGGCTTGGTTGGCTAAAGATTGTAAATCCAGTTTGGCAATCACGGTATCACCCGGCCCATAGGCTTCGCGGGTAAAATCGAGTTTCATTTTTAATTGGGGTAATACGACGGCCTGGATGGGGATGTCTTTTTCAAATAACAAGGCGTTTTGATCGTTTTTTTGCCAGTTGCTATACGCTTTTACCTTGTATAAGCCGCCTGCCATATTTTCGGCTAAGTCAATATTACCCGCCGCCGTGCCTTGGTTGGTGATTAATTGCCAACTTTGATCGATATTGCCTTTGGGGTTGATGAATTCTACATGCAGAATCTGACTTTTCGTTGCTGGTAACAGATGGTTTTCATCACGCAAATAGGCTTGAAACCAAATGGTTTCACCGGGTTTATAAAACGGTTTATCAAATTGCAAATACACCCGTTCCGGCGCATGTTGTTCGGTGTAAGTGCTAAGCTGATCTTTAAGAGTGTCGAGAAACGCATTATCCGCTGGCGATTTAACCCGTTTTTGTGCCAAGGCCACGGACGCCAAGCCGACTAATATCATGATAGTGAGCAAAATAATGGCAAGTTTCATCGATGTCCCCATCCCGGTGGTTTATACGAGTAATGATTATAGTGGATTTATGAGGACGACTGAATAGTATTGTTTGTTTGGGAGTTGCTGAAAAAATATTCGATTGGCGTATCCTTAAGATTGGTTCACCGTAGGATCGATTTTCTAGGATTGTGTGTAGACCCAATTGAGTACGGTATTTTGTAGGCGTTCGCCTTGTTTGGTATGTGCTTTGGGATGGTTGTGTAATAACACCACGACAAAGCGTTTGCCAGAACGACTATGAACATAACCTGCCATGCTACGAACGAAATCAAGCAGACCTGTTTTGATGTGGGCCTTGCCGGTTAAATCGGTATGGGTTTGTCGTTTAGCCAGGGTGCCATCGACGCCGATCACAGGCAGCGAGGCGATGAATTCAGGCATATAAGCTTGCTCATAAAGCTGCAATAACAGGTCATTCAATAATTGCGCGGTGATACGTGTATTGCGCGATCGGCCCGCACCATTTTCAAGGACTAAATTTTGCGTGTCAAGCTGTTGTTCAGTTAACCAATCGGTAATGACTTTAATGCCCGCCTCATGAGTACCCGGTGGGCCAATTAGTTCCGCGCCTAATGTTAATAGTAATTGTTGGGTCATGACATTATTGCTGTATTTATTAATGCGGCGCACAATTTCCGCGAGCGGTAATGATTTCGCTTGATAGAGCAAAGTGGCGTTTTTGGGTACGTTGCCATAACGAAATTGTCCACTGATACGACCGCCTCGTTCTTGCCACAGAGTGCGCAATGTGCCTTCGAAAAATGCGATTTTCGGTAACACCGATCGGTATAGTGTTCTAGTGTTACAAGCTTGGGCGAAACGTCCGGTTAAATCGATGGTAATGTTGCTGGTGAATTTAGCCAGATAAGTAATGCGGTGTTGCCAATTGCCGCAGCGTCCTTGGGTGAGGGAGAGTTTGTTGACGATATTGAGATTGCTCAATCTGGGAAAAGATTGCACCTCAACGGTGTCGCGTTTGGGGGTGATTTGTAAGGCTAAGGACTGAAAGTTTAATAGTAAGGCGTCGGGTTGCACGTTGTATGATCGAAAGGGTTTACCATCAAACTTGCCTGGGTCTTCTGCCGCCACTGCAAAATGCGATCGATCCAAAATCACGTCGCCATTGATATGTCGCAAGCCTTTGAGGTGAAGATGATAAACAAAACGCCAGAAAAATTCCGGCATAAAAAACGGGTCTCCATAACCTTTTATATAAAGATTACCCGACAAGCTATCGGTATTGAATGACTTGGTAATATAAGCTTCAGTCGGCCATTGAAAATTAATGCCCAGCTTGGCAAGTGCCGTTGCCGTTGTCAGCAATTTTATGACTGAAGCGGGATTGCGAGGTGTTTGTGCGGCAAGTGAGACGGTGGGTGAGGGTTGATTAATTTCATGCACAATGAGGCTTAATCCTTGGTGATCAAAACCCAGTTGCTGAATGATTTTATTGAGTTCAGGTGGTAATGATACCGCTATACCAGCCGCTGGCATCAGTGCGCTAATAAAAAGCAAAGGTTTGAGATTGAAAAATTTGATAAATTCCATATTGATACAAGGTGCTTATAGGTCGATCGCAAAGTGCAGTGCACTATACTCGAAACACATGAGAGCTAGTCTTAGCCAACACACTAAATTAACGAAAACGAATATCACTCGCTCTAATGATATTTGGATATTAAAAACCAGGGATCGATACTTAGTTTAAGTATGAAATAACTTGTAGTGAAATATAAAAGCCAATATACTTAAAGGAAATACCTATCGCTCTTGGAGTTTCAGTTTCGGCCTTACCGTGCACCGCAATCTCTTATATTTAGTACGTTACTCAATAAAATATACGCAACGTAGTTCGACTAGGCCAGCTGATAAACCGCTCCTATGTCGCCCAAAACATCTATTGTTGGTGTCCTATCTTCTGCATTGATGCAGTTGTCTATCGTAACGTCCAAATCTAAAGGTCATTGCTAATATCGAAACCCCAAAGTGTGGTGAGTATAGATTGTAGCACAATAATATATTAGATAATTTTGTGAGGGAATTTTATGACGGGGCGATATCCTATCCTTGTGTATTATGTTTTACTTTTAAGCAGCGTTGTTCTTTTCAGTTGCAGTTCTCAACAGCCTGATGAACAAACAACCAATCAAAACTTGGCAGTGGGAGCGGCTATATCGTCCACATCTTCACCCAACGAACTGGGAATTACTTTGGTTACCCCCGGCAGCGATGCATTTGCAACAACATTGCATCCCTTATTATTAGCAAATTGTGCAGGTTGTCACAGTAGTTCAGTGCCAACAGCATTACGCCGATCTCCTTACTTTGCCGATGCGGATCCTCAGCTTGCATTGACGGAAATCACGTCAACTAAAGTCGTTGACTTGCTCACTCCGACGGATTCGAGGTTGGTGGCTAAGTTATTCGTCGATAGTCACAATTGTTGGACGACAAGTTGCAAAAATGATGCGGATAGTTTGCTTGCTGCCATTGATGAGTGGGCGGCGTTGGTGAACACCAGCCAATCGGCCTATATGCAAATGTGTGCCAGCTGTCATGGTTCAGATGGGCAGGGGACAGTGGATAATATTGGACTCACACGCCAGATGCCTATCGGCGAGTTAACCGCGTTTATTGATGTCAATATGCCGAAAAGTGATCCTACAAGCTGTACCGGGACGTGTGCTTCCGAAATGGCTAATTTCATTTTGAATAATTTTATCAGCGTAGAAAATGTAGTATCGAATGAACCGTTAGCGAATTTCCCAACAGGTGCTGAGCAACAAGCGATATTGTGTTCACGCTTAACTAATTTGAATGCTCAGAATGTGGTGCGCGATGTGTTTTGTGGGGCAACCCAACCGAGCATTACTAGTTTGCAAGAGCTGCAGAGTGCTTTAGGATTGGCTTTTACTAACGCTAATGCCACCGGACGTCGTAATAATGGTCGTCGAGGTAATCCGGCGTTTACGCTTACTGGACATTCCTCTTCACTGGTTGCTCGTCTCACCACAACGCTTAATCCACGTGCCTTAATTTTTACACCACCTACCGGCCGGACATTACCAGGTTTGGTGGTGATGGGATTTGTACGGGGTGATCAATTTGTTGAGATCGTGACATCGGATCGAGTCACCAATGAATTGCAGTTTTTTCTTTTTACATTTAAGCAGGCCTGTAGCTTGACGCACAGTTGTACGCCTGGCGAATTATTAACGCCTGCGGTGGAGTCGAATTGGGTTGAATATTCTGTCTATAGCCAAGTTGATTTACAAAATACGGTGTTAGATTGTTTGCATTGTCACCAACCTGACGGACCCGGCACACGAAGTATTTTACGCATGCAAGAGCTTGTTGAGCCTTGGACGCACTTTTTTCGGGACGATACCAGTGGTCGGTTACTATTGGCAGATTTTGTTGCAGCGCATGGCACTAATGAAGATTATGCGGGTATTCCGGCTCAGTTGATTAGTGGATCAGATCCAGAACTGTTGGAAGATCTAATTCGAGATAACGGCTTTGCCAATCAACCCAATGAGTTTATTTCTGATGTGATTGAAAATCAGATTAACCAAGCACCTGGGCAACCGAGAAATAATGTTCCACCCGGAACGAGTTTGGAGTGGCAAAGAATTTATAACAACACCGTGCTTGGTCAGTTCATTGCCGTGCCTTATCATGATGTTAAAATTACCGATGCGGGCAAACTGGCCGACATGACCGCAGCCTATCAAGCTTTCTTGTCGGGTTCTTTAGCCATGATTGATTTACCGGATATTCGAGATATTTTATTGGATGAGGGTTTGCGTGACATGGGATTTAAAGTGATGGCCGGTTTAAATGGACAGCAGATTATTACGCAAGCGTGTACACAGTGTCATAATTCTGTGCTGGATCAAACCATTTCACGAGCCAAATTTAATGTCGATTTATCGAATATGAGTGATACTGTAGGCGGAGTGCTCATCGGTGCGGCGCGTGATGCCGAAATTGAGCTTACTATTCAGCGACTAAGTTTGCCTCCGGAGGATGTGAAAAAAATGCCTCCCGAATTATTCAAAACCCTGGATCCAAGTGAAATTGAGGCCGCCACACGCTATCTCTGTAGTCAAATGACGGTAGCTACGTCGGTTTGCGCTAATATGACAGCCTTTACTGATCCACCGGCACCTTTACCGCCTGCTGCTGCACCTGGGCAGGCGGGTAATAATAACGACGACGATTAGCGTGGGAACGCCCCTATGGAATGGGTACGAAATAACTTCCCTGTTTGGCATCTCATCTTCGGCCTGTCTTTGCCCGTTCTTCAATCAAAAAATACTCACTTTAGCCCGGCTAGAGCTGCGTTTTTTCTCAATCCGAACGAACAAATACAAACCAAATCTGAGCCCCAAACAGGGAAGTTATTCCATGCCCATTCCTAGGCTAGTTGTCGATAGTGCGATATGGATTCCCACGAGGGACCGGGGGAATCCGTCTTGTATTACTGTGTTTACAGTGCTAGAGTTTTTAAAGCGTTAAGCCTTTATGCTTTGAAGACACAAGAATTAGCTAACATATGGATGAAATAGGTGAAGGGTTTGTCAGAGTCATATGGAATATTATTCGGTGGGTATTCTGGGAGGTCTTTTTCGAAGTTGCTTTATTCAATATTGGACAGGGGTTTTTGTTAATCATAACCTGGGGGAAGTATCCAAAGGGGAGATACTTGGAAGCGCATTCAGGTAGGATATCCATGGTTGGGTTGTTGGTGCTTATTTTGTTGTGTAGTTTTATCCTTTAAATGGGGAATTTATGCTTCTTGCTCCAAGCTTTTGTCAGTGTATCTTTAACATCTTCTATATCCGGTCCCTCGGCAATACCCGACAATAATTTTTTCAATTCGTTATTTTTTTTATTTCGTTGATTTTTTTTTCAGCTGTTTCATCCAGTCTTACATTGATACGCATTATCCCTTACCTTTTTTATAATAGCTTATTCCTTAGGCCAAAATTACCGTATAACAGGCAGATATGCTTGTCACCGACATTGGGTAGTCTATCATTTGATCTCGCTTGATCCTTGATCCCACAAGAATTTTTCTTCAATCGGCAATACAACAAGTATTACCTTCTTCAGGAAACCCCTTGTGAAATCAATTTTCTTCGCGATTTTCAAACGCTAGGCAGTCCAATGTCGGTTGTCATCACCAATAATTTTGGTTGATTAATGAGCTAAATTCAAATCCACTGTTATTGCTGTCGTCATCCTCTGATATACTTAAATACATAATAATAAATAAAGCAATTCTGATCAGCGTTTATACGAATAAATTGATGATATGGAATCCTGGGGAATTGCCACCGCAGTGGACAATTGAAAAACTGATGGGTAAGCATGCCTCTGTTCCTTATAACCCAGATATGGCCAATGCATTTTTTCGTGCGGGTTTGATTGAAAGTTGGGGGAGAGGTATTGAACGGATTGTCGAGGCTTGTCATGATGCGGGAACACCCGAACCCGTCATTCAACAAGAGCCTGGCGGTCTCTGGGTAGAGTTTCCATTTGCCGAAGTGGATATCAGTACCGGGCAAGTCACCGGGCAAGTTCAAAAATTGACCAGTGTGATTCAAGGGGAACAATCAAGCTCTGAATTAATGGCGATATTGGAATCAAAGCACCGCGATAGTTTTACGGAAAATTATTTAAAACCTGCGTTAGAAGCAGGCTTCATTGAAATGACCATTCCAGATAAACCGAAAAGTCGATTGCAGAAATACCGACTCACAGAAAATGGTGAACGCCACCGGCAGTGAAGGAAATGTTATGCGTGGAATATTGTCATGGGAAACAGCGTTGAAAGAAAGCTTTGCCTCGTTCCTATACTCCCGCGTGGGAATGCAGGCGGTGGCCAGGCGCGAAGTGAGGTATGGATTCCCACGGAGGATTGTGGGAATTAGGGGGTGGATGGGATCTCTGCTTTTTTTGTGATAGATATTTTTTGTTATTTGTCTTTATCTAATAAAAAGAGGCTCTATATGGATTCCAGGGTCGTGGATAACTTACAGACTGCAACGGTTAATTCGGTTAAATTGCACACAAAAAATGATTGTATTGTGTGCTAAATCCGTAAATTATTGTCCAAATGAGCTCTTTTACTGCAAGTGGCCGAATAAGACCCCGGAATCCATATTGAGCCTAAAAAGATTAGCATGTGATTATTTGTTGGTCAAATTATTATGGATGTCCTGAATTTCTTGAATTTCTATGCATTCAGGTAGCGAAGTCATAACTGGATGGTATGGTATATACCTGATCACTGCGCCAAGCTGCCAATTCATCTTCGAGATACTTTCTTACTTTCACAGCGGGCTGATTCACGTACGTCCAGTTAGCATCTTTAGGAATTTTTACCCGCCAACCACCTGATTTTGGTGCACCATAACGATTAATTTCTATATACCCAACAAGGTTTGTAGTTGGAATGGACCGAAATGCTTTTTCACCAGGACGCCATTGTCTGCTGTTGGGTAATCCCAATTGATGCGTCTCCGTATCAAATCCGTTGAGATTCGCCACATCTATCGCCCACAAAAAGCATTTTCCTTCGGTTTTACGTTCTGGAAATGCGGTTCCCCCGAGAAAATTACGGCTTACGCAAATCGCCGTCTCATTGAATATATCGTTATTGCCTGTCCAGCAACGTGCTGTAGACTGCTCCATCATCACCGTTCTGTCCAGACGCAAGCCGCGACTGTTACCAAGCATAAATGCTGAGTTAAGACGTTGTTGCGTCATTCCGTTGGAGAGAACGCGATTGATCGAACTTTGGTCGCTGCCATCCACCCGAAAACCAATACCGAACTCCTTGAAGGGTTGGCCTTTCAGTCGCTTTTTAAATTGGCTTTGTCCTGGCGAAATTGGGCACATACTGGTCGGCAAAACCTTACCGTCCAAAGCATCTGAACTCGGGTCGCTCATGTCTTTGCCTTGGGGTCTAAATGGATGAGTGGTGCTCACCGCATTCCATATTTGATTAATAAGCGAAATCTGCTCGAGTTCGGACATTTTTCGGAAGGCGCGAATGGTTACTGGGCTGGTAATTTGGCTAACCTTGGCCCGATCACCGTTGATGACAGAAGCCAATGCAGATAAAAGCCTTTCTATCATCGATTCCTTAACCGCAGGCATTTGCACCGTGGCACCACCCTTGAGTAAATCCATTCCTGAAGGCAACGGAACATGGGGTAAAGGCGGACTGGAGCTTCTCATCGGTAATACGCCTTGCATTCCCTCTTTACAGACATCTGCTATGGAACGCGCATAACCATCAACGGCTGCGACTACTTTTTTCGAGCACCTAGAGTTGTGGTTGATTCCACCTCCGATTTTTGTCGCTCCGCATTCTGAGCACCTCGGTGATGCAATCTTCTGAGGTTTAAGTGAACAAGTACTCTTGTGGTTAATACCTAAAAAACCTAGCTCTGGCCCACCGCATTCAGCGCATACTCCCATAATGCTTTCTCCTATTGTCTTATCGTGAATTCAAATATAAAGTTGCACCAATCCGTTTCTGTTTTACTGATCGGTAGTTTCAGGCTTGTGAGGTTGCCCCCCAAAAGCCAATCTATGCAGTTAGCAATACCCAACGACTTCTTTCAATCTTGCGGCTCAATGCGGCGAAGTTTGATTTTCAAAAAGAGAGTTGATGTCTTTTTTTCGGTGTATAAAGAAGTATAAACCACCTTTTTGCAAGAATCCAAACGTATTGTCATGGCTAAAATACCGGTAAATGCAATGGGCAATGAGCATGCGTAACCTAACCCAAGATAAGGGGGGCAAGTATCATATTATCTGTTATTAATTATCCTATCCCCGATAAATCATAAAAGTCAAACCGTCAGTATGATACTTGACCCTTTCCCTTCCTTTTCCTTCATGCGCATTACGACTATCTGCTGAACTTGCCAGAAAAAGAAAAAAGTAGAGACGTTGTATCTGTAGTTTATTGAAATCAGAGCATTAAGCAGGAAGATTCATATTGGCTCCTAAAATTGTTCGATTACCAAAGAACGTGCTTTACGTCACTCGTTGATATAGGTAGCTATTAAAGCTATGTTTCGCTGAATAGTAATAAGTGGTTTTGCCCGATTGCGTTCTCTTAGTAAGTCTTCGCCCATCGCGGCCATTGACATCAAACTCTGATACCATGACCCCGTGTTTTTTAGGTAGGCCAGTTTCTGGGTCACTAGCATGGTGTGTACCCTTCCATTTTGTCCCAGGTGCCATGATGTTGGTGACAGCCGAGACATCATTGTTAGGAAGTTTGCCAACTGCTATAGGGTTCATTACCATGGCTGAGTTAGGAGTGGCTGACTTTCCTCTCAGTCGCTCCAAAGATCCAGGATTGTTAAGGTGTTTTGTCTCCCCCATAATATAACCACCCAAGCGCATGAGCAAATCCCCGTAGTCACCGAATCTGGTGTTGCCAGATTGACTAATTTTAATTAAATAGTTTAAATATTGTTTCCTCCACAGTGTATGTTGGCAGGATTTTATAATCTGAACGACTTCAGATAATGTATATTTGACATCACTAATAATTAACATCCAGCAGTCCTTACGAGTAAGCAAAAAAGTAGTATGAATATAGTCTCCATAATCAATTTCACGGAAACCTAATACAATTAGAAGTTTTTTTTAGTGATTATTTTTAACCTTTATCCTCGAGGTTTTCTTTTGTTATGCACTACTAGCAACTAAGTGTAAATCCGGGACAACTACCCGAAGTCCTTAATAAGCTATTTTAACTTTCTCTCAATCTTTAAAATAAAAAACGGGTCAAATATAGACTTAACATGTAAAAGGAGTGTGGAAACTTTATAGCATATGGGGTCAGATTCGATGGTTTGAATCATCACTCAAAAATAAAACCCAAAAACCCCATCGCCAAACTCATCTCTCAATGCCTCATCCCAACCACACAACCCATCTTCTCTAAAAAGCTCCACTACCCACCCAGCACAACCAGCGTTTAACATACTCCCCAATCCTCTCAACCGGGGCACCTTGCTCATAAAGCTGGCGGAGTTTGTCTACGCGATTCATCTAGGTTTTCCAGGCAACGGAGACGCCTCTTACTGTTTTATCTCCTATCCTATAACCCAAAAAATAAAATCCATTCTCTCTAAGTCGGCCATAAAAGAGATCATTCTGCTGAAAATAATCGCCGAGGCGTTGATCCATACCGTCCAGATAAACCGCCCCTAAAAGCGGTGAAAGCGGATTGCCTTTGGTAATCCCAACTTCCACGGCAAACAACGCTTCGCCTACATCATCCAGCCGATCCAACATCCGACCCAATAAAACCAAAACGCTATCATCACCAATCAAGCTTGCCAACTGCTTGCGTAAAATGGTGCGGTTCACTGTTGCATAGTACGAATTCACATCACTACGACACACAAAACGATACGCACTCACACAATCATTGACGTCGAGAACACAACCTTTGGCGCCGCCATGCCCTGTCAGATGATAACAACGCTGACTCAATTGTGGTGTTAACACATCGGTTAACACCAAGGCCATTGCCTTTAGAACCAGGGCATCCTGAGCATTCCAAGCCATCGCTCCGCTATAAGCTTTACAGGGACTAAAAAAATAGTCCCCATTCCGCAAATCACGAATACACTTCTCTTCAAGCCGGTCTCTGTGAAATTGCAGATGCCAATAATCATTATTAAAATGACAACTAAAGGGGGCATATATCATATTGACTGTAATTAGAGTATTAAAGAGTCAATATGACATTCGATCATTTATAAACAGATAAATTTCTTGCCCAGCGCTTTGCGCGTATCCCGCCCCGGATAACTGAACGGGATATGCACAACTATCGGTGAATTCCTAAGTAGGCTCACCTGTCGCCAAATTATAAGCGACTATCGGTTGGTCACCTGCTGCATTAACTGCATCACGACCAGTATATTTAGTTTCGAAGCGGGTAAAACTCAGCGAAGCGGACTCTTGAGGTGCACCTTCGCTGCTTGCGGAAACGCTGTAGCTACTGATCAGGCAGTCTTCAAGCGTATATGTCAAATATTCTTCAAGCTTATCTGCGCCGGTATTTACAAAATGAATAATGACGGTTTTACCTTCGCTACCTACGAGTGCTTCCTGAAGTAACATATTGCCAGAAAGATCCATTGACTTTGAAAAGGTGACTTCTGATATGGAAGGACGTGTCGATTCTCGGTTGCTGGCGTTGCCCACTTCCATGGAAATACCGCGGCCAACACCAAATTGAAAAGAGTCCACTTCAAACATATCTTCATATTCTTTGGCGGTGACACAACCGGAAATTTCTTTATCTGCATAATCGATGTAAATTGCCATTATTTAATTCTCCTCAAATAGTTTAAATGGGTGTTTTGTAAAACTTATTAGCTTAATTTATGTTGCTTTTCTCAATATTACAGTGAGTACTATTGTAGTATATGATATGACTAATAACACGTGCTTTAGCGTTAAAATCCATACTCATTTAATGTGACATAAGTCTTCATTTTAGGACGCGACTAAAGCGAAAGTCCCATCTTACACATTATTTTTTTGTCTCTTTATTGTGTTGCTTACTACTTGATAAATAATATACCCAAAATACACTTTGGTAAAGTGATGTAAATTACATGTTTTCCTTTTTTTTAAGCTTTTTTAACCACATTAGTCTGGTGGTGAATCCTTTTTATCTGTGCGGCTTACACTGAAAACTGATTGTATAGTCAGTTTTTTAACATTGTATTGGTGGGTTTCGTTTGGCTCCATCCATCCTACACTCGATTGCATATTAACGTTCAGATCTATAATAGCGTGTTTGCTGGCGATTATGTCATGATTAAACCTTCTTACCTGTCACCATATCGTAACCCGCTGGGATTGGGCTGAGCGCTCTACCTGTATTATCATGTGGAATAAACTTCATCATCAATTTATTAAAACTGAGTGACAGGGATTCTGATGATTGCTCGCCGCTGGCAGACACGGAATAGCCTGATACGATACAGTCTTCTAATTCATATTCCATGAACGTTTGAATTTTGTTATTGTTCGTGCCGCACCAGTGAATTTGTACCTTTTTACTTTTTCCGATACAAGCCTCGGCAAATATATGTGGGCTGGTTTCATCGGTGTCTTTTATGATATTGACTTCGCTGATGCTCGGTTGGCTGGCTTCTCGATCTTTTGCTGAACCGACAGCCGAGCTGATGGCGCGGCTCACCCCCCACTGTATTGAGTCTATCTCAATCCATTTTTCATGCTCTTTTGCCGTCACTTTTCCGTCAATTCCATCAATTTTCATGTAAATAGGCATAATATTCTCTAGCTTTCGCGATTGACGTTTATGATATATCTAATGATATTTCACTGTTTTCCTGAATATGAATGGAAACTTGATGAAAGGTATTGCCTTCGGCCATGCGGACCAAAAATTCAGCTGAAAGTCTTGGTAACAAGGCGTTTTCCAGAATATGATCAATATTTCGTGCGCCGGTATGTACCTCGGTGCAACGCTCGGTAATTAAATGGATCAAATCATCAGCGTAGGTAAGTTCCGCATCATAGTTTTCTTTCACTCGTTTGACAATTTTTTGTAATTTGAGTCTGACAATTAATTGTAAGTCTTCATCGAACAACGGATAATAGGGCACAATGTTGACTCGCCCTAAAAATGCAGGTTTAAAATAACTTAATAAATCAGGCTGAATCGCTGTCGACATGCCTTCTGCATTAGGCATGGTTTCCGGGTCAGCGCAGAGTTTTGTGATGGTTTCGGAACCCAAATTCGATGCGATGATGATGACTGTGTTTTTAAAATCAATGTCTCGACCTTCACCATCTTTCATCATGCCTTTGTCAAATACTTGGTAAAAAATGTCTTGCACGCCGGGGTGTGCTTTTTCCATTTCGTCGAGCAAAATGACGCTGTAGGGTTTGCGTCGGACCGCTTCAGTTAACACACCGCCTTCTCCATAACCCACATAACCGGGCGGGGAGCCCATCAGCAAGGAAACTTTGTGTTCCTCTTTAAATTCCGACATGTTGATGACCGTCAAATTTTGCTCGCCACCATAGAGTAAATCGGCGACAGTGAGTGCTGTTTCTGTTTTACCAACGCCACTGGGGCCTGCCATCAAGAAGACGCCATTGGGTTTGTTCGGGTCGGTCAGTTTGGCGCGTGAGGTGCGAATGTTTTTAGCGACGGCTTCCAGTGCATGATCTTGCCCGATAATGCGTTGATTCATTTTTGGTTGTAGCTCAAGAATCGACTGAATCTCATCGCTGACCATCCGCCCTACCGGGATGCCTGTCCAACCAGCAATCACTTCGGCAATCGCGTGGCTGTCCACACAAACATGCATCAGTGGAATTTCGCCTTGCACGTGTGCCAGTTGTTGGTCTAACTCGGCCAGCTCGGCTTGCAACTGTGTGCGCTCAGTTTCACTCAAGGTATTATCAGTTGTTGCTGATTCAATCTCTTTTTGTTTGAAGTTCGCTTCAAGTGTATCGCGTAACTGGCGGCTTTGTGCGATTAAATTTTTCTCTTGTTGCCATTGTTGATTTAAGGTTTCCAGTGCTTGGGTGACTTCCTGGCGCTGTTGGTTGATTTGTTCGAGTTTGCTGCTGTGTTTTGCGCCGGTCAGCATTTCGCGTTCTAGAATTTGTGTTTCAACATCCAGCTGTTGCAATTGACGTTGGCCATCTTCAATGGGGGCGGGTATTGCGTTTTGGCTAATGGCGACACGTGCGCAAGCGGTATCCAGCACACTCACGCATTTATCAGGCATTTGCCGGTCTGGAATGTAACGATGAGACAAGCGTACCGCTTCAATCACCGCTTCGTCTAGCACGCGAATTTTGTGGTGTTTTTCCAGTGACTCGACCAAGCCTCGCATCATTTTAATGGCGATATCTTCACTGGGTTCTTCCACTTTAACCACTTGAAAACGACGGGTTAGGGCCGGGTCTTTTTCAAAATATTTTTTATATTCTGTCCAGGTGGTGGCAGCAATGGTTCTGAGCTCACCACGGGCCAGCGCGGGTTTTAACAAGTTGGCGGCATCCCCTTGGCCAGCTTGTCCGCCGGCACCAATTAAGGTATGTGCCTCATCAATAAACATAATGATGGGCTGGGGGGAGCTTTTAACCTCGTTGATGACATTGCGCAGGCGATTTTCAAACTCACCTTTCACGCTGGCCCCGGCTTGCAATAGGCCTAAGTCCAACGATTTGATAGCGACATCTTTGAGGATCGGGGGAATATCGCCCTGCGCTATGCGTAATGCAAAACCTTCAACGACGGCGGTTTTTCCAACACCGGCTTCGCCGGTTAGGATGGGATTGTTTTGCCGGCGGCGGGTTAACACATCAATAATCGCTCGCACTTCGCTATCGCGCCCAAGCACCGGATCGATTTCGCCATTTCTAGCACGTTCCGTCAGATCAATGGTGAATTGATCGAGTGCCGGTGTTTGTCCAGCTGTTTTGCTTGTGGTGGGCGTCGCGCTCTTTGAATCAGTTGTTTGTAAGCTGGCGTCTTGATGGCCTTCGTGGCTATTGGCAAGCAGGCTGGCAAATGATTTTCTGAGTTCATGGGCATTGATTTTTTCGAATTCTTTTGAAGCGCCGTAAGCGAGATAGGTCAAATCACTGTCATTTATTAATGCACAAACAATGTGACCGGATCGTAATTTCGCTTCACCGAGATCCAGTGAGGCAAGTAGCCAGGCTTCTTTGGCCACCTCGACAATGCGCGGAGAAAGCGCTGGGGTGCGTGTATTGCCGGTTTTGAAGGCATCAATGGCATGTATCAGATCATTGCTCAGTTTACCGGCATCGATATCAAAATGTTTCAAAATGGCTGCCAGATCGGTATCGGAACGGTCCAATAATTTCAGTAACCAGTGCTCAAGTTCCACATCGTAATGGCTGCGCGACAAACACAAACCCGTGGCACCTTCTAAGGCGGTACGGGTGGTGTTGTTGAGCTTACTGATCAAGGTTCTGATGTCTAGATGAAGCATTTTTCCGTTCCTGTTTAATAGGCTTGCCAGTATAAGGCATAAAAGTTGTTGGCGATGGTGATTCGCTTCACATGAATTGCCGTTTTTTTATTAAATAACAATTTATCCAGGGTTATTTGCCGTGATTGTTCTGATTTGCGTTGTACTTTCACTTGGATTTAACCAGGTGTTCCAGCCTAAACGGAAAGCATCATTGGTCGTGTCATCTAATCGCCAGGTTGTTAAGCTTTCCGGTTGTAAGTGATAGACAACATCAAAACATAACGTGGCTCCAATAAAATGGCGGGTATAGTGACATAGCGTACGAAATTTTTCTGTGCCAGGCATCAATTGATCGAATTGCTGTTGATTGAGTGGGCCTAATACTAAATTGAATTTTCCCTCCATGACAAACACTTTGTTGCCAATCACGGTATCAACCCCGAGCCTGTTGTTTTTGCCGGCATAAGGAAATTGCGGCAAGGTAAAGCAACTGTTTTGCTCGATTGTCAACCACTCTCCCTGAAATTGTTCGATGTGTACTTCGACGTCGAAATAGTCTTGCAAAAAAGCACCAAGTGATGCGGCTGAATTCTTGGGGGTTGCAAAGAATCCAGCATAGTGAATAAAGGGTAAATTAGCGAAGGCGGTGTCTGCTGATGTTGGCTGTTTGTTGACTTGCCTGGGAAGCCCTAGCAGTGATTCAAAAACAGCGGTAATTGGGTCTGATTTCGAAGGGTTGTTTAATTGAGCCTGTTCAAAAGAGAAAGGTAACTGATGCTTTTCCCAGGCGCGGTAAAATAATGATACCGATCGATGATTGAGCATGTCAAGGAAATCGGTAAGTGCCCGGTCTTTTTCACGCAGCTGAGAGATTTGCATTTCCGTATAGTGCGTAGGCAGCACACCGGTTGGGCCATTTAACGCTAAGAATGCCACTTGCATTTCGGTGATAGCGGGTTGCTCACTCTTGATAATAGGCTGATGGGTACCAATTTTAGTGATTTCGCTCGCTGCAAAGTTATGTGAGATGATGCTGGAAAAACGTAATGACTCTTGTTTGGGGTTGTGGTCATAGCCGACGGGGCGAATTTGTCCCTGTGGGTGCCATTTGCGAATGAGTCCTTGCAACAAACGCACTGCCTGAAAAAAACTGAATCGAAATGGCTCCGCAAACAGCTTTTCAGTTACAGAATGATTTTTTTTCCTGCCCGTGGTGGCCATGTTTTTATGGGTTGTTCTCGCTGTGTGGATTTTAATACCAGTTGAGTAAACGAATTCAGTGGTGCGTATAGTGCGAAAAAACGTTCTAACACGTTGGCAAACAATAACATGTTTTGGCTCTCAAAACGCTCTTCGTCAATGGTGAGGCAAATCTCTAGACCGCGGCAAAGTGCACTAAATTGTTGGTCTTGCACCCGCGCCATGACTAGCTTCTGTTCGATATTGACAATGCCATTGATCATAGCGCGGGTGTCGGGCGATTGTTTAAAATTATAAAGCGTTAACAGCTCTTGCAGGGCGGCAACACCGTCGGCACCTGAAGCCAATGAAACGTAGTTTAAATTAAGATGGGAAATGAGCTTCCATAAGGTGTTTTGCTCAAAATGCATGCGGCGTGTGGGGGTCGGCGCCGTCAGGCATTCAATGATGCTTAGCGGTGCGCTGCCTTCGCCTAGTTGTAGCTTGGGTTGTCCACCACCAAAAGGTAATCGTGAGGGTAAATCTCGATTCAAACAAGTGGTTTGGATATTGAGAACCCAGTTGGTTGGGATATCTTCCTGAAAGTTGATATCCACCAGCGCAATTTGCATTTGAGTCCCACGATCAATGTCATTGCCGTGTCTTTGCTTGAGCATTTCGCGTGTGCAATACCAATATCTGGGTTTGGGTTGATTGGCTGTTTGTGCGGGCTCGCTATGGTGGGTAAATCCATAAAAAGGAGCAAAGCTATGCACTTCACCGTCGGGGGATACCGCTTCGACCTGATCCACTTGATAGACTTCCTTGGACAGCAAGCGACGAGAATCTGGCACAATTGGATAGTGTGTTTTTTGGTGGTTTAGCGCAATGGGTTCTGCTCTTTGGGTGAACAAATTTACCATCGGGGTGCATCCAAGGATAAAATTTTCTGCGTTGACGTTTTGCTCTAGTGCGGCAAAACTTTCATTCAAATAAAAATAAATTTCGACTTGATTGCCCTTGCCCTGAAAAGCTTTTTCTCCTAACTGGTTCAGGCGGAAAAAATTAAATTTTTCCGAGAAGGCAAAAAACTCAGTCAGATAGCGATACCCTAAGAACGAACGGGCAGGATAGGGGAGTAGGGCATCTTCTTGATCAAATCCCAGGGCCTCAATGTGATTGACGTCGGCATAAAATGCTTCTGCATTTAGATCCGTACTGTTGCTCGTTCCGTTGGCAACGGCGATGGCCACCACATGATTAAAGAGCAGCTGATACAGTGCGTTGGCTTGGGTATTGGCGCCGCCGAGATAAAAATCTAAATGTTCTGGGTTGAGCGCATCAAATCGCATATCCGGGTTGACGCAATGCAATGTGAGTTTAATGATCGCATTGGCGCCTAAATGCTTAGGGATGGAGGGAGCTTGATAATTGCCACGGATCAATTGTGCCTGTTGAATTTCAATGGGGTAAAGTGTTACGGGGTAAACCGTGCGAAATTGACAAGGCGTGCCATTAATCGCTTGAGTTTCTACACAGGAGCCGCGTTTTATTACGTAGTGATTGCTCATGTCAGGTGCACTTTTAAAGCGCACAATCGACATCGAAGGGATCGGGGCCAGATAGTGAGGATACAATACACTGAGCATGGCCTGAGTTAACTCAGGGAATCCGTCATCGAGTTTTTTGTGAATACGGGCGTTTAATAGCGCAACGGACTGAATCAGTCGGGTCACATGGGGGTCGTTGGTTTCTCCTTGGGGGCTTAATCCGAGACGAGCGGCAATTTTCCCATGTGACTCAGCAAAGGCACCGGCAGAATGGCGCAAATAATTTAATTCTTTGCGGTAGTATTTTGTTAAATCTTCATCCACTGAGCCTATCCTTTAATGTAAAGCTGCGCGTGGCAGGATTGACTGTGGAATCAAATGAAATCGGAATTTCGGCGGGTTCCACATCTAAAAGTGCATCAATGCGAAAGTGTAAAATACGCTCGATGGCACTCGAATTTTCAATTAATTTAATTTTAACGCTTTTAAAGCGTGACTCATTTTGCGCCACGATTTTTTCAAGTAAATGCGTTAAGCGTGTGCGGTTGTCTTCATCATTCAAGTTGAGACTGGTGAAGTCAGGGATGCCGTAATCCACTAGCACAGGATCTTCGGCCAATTCGAGTTTGTCATTATGCATGCAATGCAAACGCGTATTCAATAAAAATTCAAGGTCACGTCGGATGGCATCGCGTAATTCCACGATGACCTGCGCACGCGGTATTTCTTGTGTTTGCTCCGGTGCATTGTCAATCAATCGATCAAGAACGGATGCAACCAAGGGATCAGAGGCGTTGGGGGTTACCATAGCTAATGATTTATTTGTAATTGTTCAATTTCAAGTATGGAAATTGCCTCATCGTCATATAAGAACATTTTTTGTCCCAGGCCGATGACGGGAGCATTTTCACTGGCTAGCCAGTCGGTGGTGCGCGCCAGTAGACATGGCTCGGGGTCTTTTTCGGGTAATCGGTGATACACGCTGGGTAAGTATACATCGCCTTCGGGACCCTCTTCGGTAATTTCTATGTGGGCACGGCGAAATACGATATCTAAGGCGCTTTCTGGTGGGAAAAATTCAATGCTTAATACACGCGATAGCGGCACCCAATAATACTTGCCGGTGCTAGTAAATAATTCGAGGATGCCAGGGGCTAGATCATCCAAATCCCGCAGATCGCTAAAATTATGGTCATTGATTTTGCCGCTGCAGTGAGGGCGCAGTTGCTCTGCCTGCGCTAAGGCTTCAGTCGCTTCAGCGAATTTTTGCTCTCGCATGAGCACCGAGGCCTGTAAATATTTTCGCAGCAATGCATCAGGCGTTGCTAGTACTTCGGGGACTCGGCCATCACGAAAAAATTGCTCTCTTGCTTGACTGGCACGCAACAATTGACGCCAAAGTGATACACCTGTGATGGCTTGTGGATTTTGGTGGCCAATCACATCGAGTTGCTTGTCGGCACGCTCCCATTCCCGCGCCACTAACAGGAGTTCACACAAAAAGCCACGGTGTTCGATGACATTGGGTTGGCTTTTGACCTGCTCTGTCACGGCTTTGATGGCTTCGCTCAGTTGCCCGGCGTCATAAAATTCTTTGGCATTCATCATGTTTAACACATCGCTTTTGATTTGGGTTTAGGAATGGGCGACGCAATAACTCCACTGTTTCGCATCTCATCTTCAGCCCGTCTTTGCCCGTTCTTCAATCACAAAAACTCGAAATAGAACAACTATTCCTGCATTTTTGCTCAATCAGAACGAACAAATACAGACCAAATCTGAGCGCGAAACAGGGAAGTTATCACGTCGCCCATTCCTTATATTTTGACTTCTGATAGTTGCGTCACCAATTTCAAGCTTGAAACAATCTGGTCGTATTGCATATGTGGTTTCAAGTGAATGACGCAAGAATAGACGCCAGGTTTGCCAGGCGTTTCCTTCACGTCAACTTTTGCTTCAGCCAATGGATATCTGGCCAACTGCTCTTCACTCCCTGACGAGCTTCCGGTGGAATAATTGAGTAACCAATGGTATAAGTAGTCTTCACATTCTGCAGCGCTATGGAAGGCTCCGAGTTTTTCTCGGCCGATAATTTTGATGTAGTGGGCAAAGCGTGATACGCAGAGAATATATTGCAACATGGCGGATATTTTAGCATTCATGGTGGCAAGCTCATCATCATATTGCGGTGGCGAATGGGTCGAACAATTGCTATAGAAAACAGCATAGTCCGTGTCGCGTTTATGGCAAAGTGAAATAAAACCAACGTCACTCAAGGTTTTTTCGAGAAAGTCGGTGATTAATATGTCTGTGGTATATTTCGGAATGAGCTGAGCTTGATCTGTATGAAACCAAGGCGTGGGTAGCTCAGAGACGAGTCCACCGGACTGCGCATTGGTTGAGCAACCACTGATGTTGGTAAACCAGCCTTTGTTGGCGAAGGACTGAATTAAGGTCACGCCAAACGCGTAGCAGGCATTGCCCCATAAATGATGCTGATTGTGCGGTGCGCTAACATCTTCTTCAAAACAGAATCCATCCTGGCGAAAAACATGGGCTTCATAGGGTAAGCGCATTAGCACTTTTGGCAATACCAAACCGATAAATCGAGTGTCTTCTGCCTGGCGGAAACGATTCCACGCGGCATATTCTTGCTGAGAAAAGATGGTTTCATAATTGAGCGTGGAGCCTAGCCGACTGAAATCTTCTAATCCAAATAAATTTGGGTGGGCACTGGCAATGAAAGGTGCGAAAGCCGCAGCAGCCACTTGTGAAACTTCGCGCAGGGTTTCCATATCGTTTATTGGGTGGTCTTTACTGAGGCGATGTCTGATGAAATAGTCGCCTAAAATAACTCCGAAGGGTTCGCCGCCAGCCATGCCAAATTCATTATTATACACTTTGCGAAACATTTGGCTTTGGTCAAATTCGATGGCGCGATCAAAATCTCTGCTCAACTGTTTCCAAGTCACATTCAGCATTTTAATTTTGACATTTTCGCTGGTTTCGCTGCTGAGCACTAAAAACCAAAGGCCGCGCCAAGAGGCTTCTAGTCGTTGAAGCTTGGGGTGATGCAAGATGGTGTTAACCATGGCATTGAGTGTTTGATCAATGTCGGCAATGCTCAGTTGAATCAGGCGAATCAATTGCGCTTTTGATATCGGTGCATCGATTTTTGCCAGCTGGCAAAATGCAGCGAGTTGTTCGTGAAAATGGCGCTTAGCTAAAAAGTGATTGAGGCTTGTCGATTGCTGCGCGAACGCCGCCATGGTAGCCTGAATACTCGCATCTAAGAGAGAATCTGAACTCATATTTTATTTTTCTGTAAAACAAATGCGTTAGGGTGGACGCATTTGTTTATTATGTATATGCAGTGTTGTTTCGGCAACGCGTATTCCGACATGGGCTTGTTATTGATGGGTTTCGCTGCGCTCTACCCATCCTACGTTTGATGTGTTACAAACGAATAAAAATCGTAATAGCAAGCATGCTAACCGCCTGGAATCCGGGCCACCATTCTTAGCGAGGCGGTGAGTTCTTCCATTTGCAACCAAGGTCGCATCCACGCCACCGCATTATAGGCGCCGGGCTGGCCCGGAATTTCTTTTACTTCAACTCGCGCTTCGGCCAGTGGATAACGGGCCTTCATTTCCGCACCGCTGCTAGGATTACTGTTAACATAGCCTTTGATCCAGCGGTTGAGCCAAACTTCCGCCTCCTTAGCTTGCATGAAAGAGCCCACTTTGTCGCGCCCCATGATCTTCAAATAATGGGCGATACGTGAGGTGGCCATGATATAAGGTAAGCGCGCTGAAATGGCTGCATTTTCAGTGAAAGCGGCATCATCGTACACTTTCGCTTTCTGGGTCGATTGTGCCCCAAAGAACACCGAATAATTGGTGTTTTTATAGTGGCACAAGGGCAGAAAACCGAGATGGCTAAGTTCTGCTTCGCGTCGATCAGTAATGCCCACTTCGGTGGGACATTTCATATCGACATCACCATCGTCGCTGACAAAATTATAGGTAGGTAAGTCTTCAACTTTACCGCCCCCTTCCGCGCCGCGTATGGCAGTACACCAACCGTATTGTGCGAAAGCATCGGTCAGCTTAGTCCCCATGACATAGGCGGCATTCATCCAGGTGAAGTCATTATGATCGGGTTCTGAATTACCGGTAAACTCTTCAAAGTCAAAGTGCTCAGCGGGTTTTGTGGCGGCTCCATAGGGAAGTCTGGAGAGCGTTCTCGGCATGACTAAATTGACAAAGCGTGCATCTTCCGATTCTCGGAATGCATTCCACTTGGCGTATTCAACGCCTTCAAAAATCTTGTCAAGATCGCGGGGTTTGGAGAGTTCGGTCCAGTTTTCAAAGCCAAACATTTGCGGATCAATGGCTGAAATGAATGGGCAAAAAGAGGCGGCCGCCACCTGCGACATATTGCTTAACATGTCGATATCATCCGGGTGATTGGTGAATTCAAAATCCCCAATTAACGCGCCGTAGGGTTCACCACCGGGTTGGCCAAATTCATTTTCATAGAGTTTTTTAAATGTTTGGCTTTGGTCAAATTCAACCGCTTTATCCAGGTCTTTGAAAACTTCATTTTTCTTTGCATTGAATACTTTGATTTTCAAGGACGAGCCAGTCTCTGAATTCATCACCAGATGATGTAAACCACGCCAGCTGCCCTCTAATTTTTGCAGTTTTTCATGGTGTAAAATTGCCGCCAGTTGTTTGGACATGGCTTTATCGATGTCGGCAATCGCTTTGTTAATGGTCACCGTTAAGTTGCGATCCCAGGTCACGGTGCCTTCCAAGGCTTGATCGACGAGGGTTGTGAGCAGTGTTTTCGAGCGTGATTGTTCTGTTTGCTTGGTGGCAACAATGGCTTGTTCGAGTAAGCTGACTTCTTCGACGGCGGCTTCAGCCGCTTCTGCTTGGGGATCTTGTTCAGTGCCTGACATTATTTGTCCTCCTTGGGTTTGTCGATACCCAGCTCACCAGAAAGTGACTGTAAGTTTTCTGAGTTACTCAAGACTTTTTCGAGAATTTCCTCAAGATCTTCTGAACGATCGGCTTTGGAAAGCAAATCACGTAATTGATCTCGTGTTTCTTGGAGTTTTCTTAGTGGTTCCACTTGCGCAACAATGCGTTCGGGTGAAAAATCATCCATTGATTCAAATTTTAAATCCAGCGACATCTCGGTGCCATTATCCTCAAGTGTATTCGTAACCTTTAGCTGCACTCCAGGTGTCATGCGTGCCATGATATCGTTAAAATTATCGCGGTCGATTTGCACGAACTTGCGATCCTTGAGCGGTTTGAGAGGACTGGTTGGGTCGCCTGAAAAATCTCCCATCACTCCGACAACAAAAGGCAACTCTTTTTGCACCGTTGCGCCGCCGGTTTCAACATCATATTTAATATGGACCCGTGGTTTACGCACTCGATTGAGTTTGTCGTGTATACTAGCCATGCGGTTTCCTTTGCTGGTTAAGTGATCGCTGGTACTGAATAATCGATCATATATTGAGTAGTTGATCGCCATTCTAATATAAAAATGAGGTATTAACAAAGCCTCGTCGACGTGCCTGTTGCCATTGCAGTACAATGGCGTTATTGCGCCATCATCTGTCAAAGTTTAGTCCTTTTCCTGTTCTTTAATGCCAACCAAACGAAAATACTCGCGCCGCGCCTTTTCGTCGGTAATGAGTTCACCTAAAAGTTCCGGCAAGGCCATTTTTCCCCATTTGACCGCTTGTTCCAAATTATATGAAATCGGGGAGTGCGGTTCGGCATGGCGAAAATATTCGCTCACTTTTAAAAGTGCTCGAAAAGCCTCGTCACGGCTATTGATGGTGAGATCATCGGCAGAAAATGATTTGTTGTACGCCGTTGGCTGACCTGAATCGGCCGCTGGTGTTTCGGTAGCCTGGTCGGCGTTGGACGTTTCTTGTTGTGGTTCGTCAATGATCATGTCTTTTGTCAAATATCCGACGATTTCAGCGGCGCGGCTTAACGTACTGCGGATATCTGAGGTAGAGGGTGCGTCACGGCCACATTTTTCATGCAAAACATTGCTTAATTGTAACAAGGCTGCAAGGCTTTTCTGGATATCATCGCGTAAATTTTTATAAAAGTCGGTGGGCGTTGCCAGCGCTTCAGACTCAATTTCTTTCAGTGTTAGCGCGCCATCCTTAATTTGTGCTTCTTTTACCTTTGGGTCAAGAATTTTCTCGATGGCAAAAGCCTGCTCATAGTGCCATAGGCTGAAATTGTGATCACCCTGGGTTAATGGAATCATGCGGATAGGGGCAATCAGGGTTCCCTCAGACTCTACCCCATTTAAACCGGCAAGGGTGGCCACTTTGGAAATAATACCCTCATCTTCATCGGGTAAGGGATAAATGTCATGCTCCCAGAATTGTTCAATGAGTTGGCTGGTGAGCTGTAAGCCATCGCGCAATCCTGCAAAACCATAATAACGAACCAAGGCTTCGATATACCAAGCGGCGATATCCAGGTCTTTACTACGCTCAGCCAGTGCGTTGGGCGCCAGATCAAGGATTGTTTTCCATTCAGGGACAATTTGGCCACTCAAGCCTTCATCACTACTTGCTAATTGGCGCTCACTTGCGCCGGCACTTTTGCGAGCGCTTTTGAGCCCTCGGTAAATGGAATTTAGTGAATCGTCCTCTGCCAGGTTTTCACCGACTGGATTTTCGGCAGAAATGGCTTGTGTGATAACTTCGATATCAATAACGGCTGCACTTGCCATGAAATATTTCCTAAAAATGGTTCTCTGTGAGTATATACTGAGCAGACGTTATGATATAAGAATTCTGGATCGTTGAAAACCAATAAGATAAAATTGAGGGGTTGGCGCTTGGATATGATTTCCCCAGGCCAGGCCAGGCCAGCGAAAGATATTGTGGTTAAATTATCTACATGCATGATCGTTGCTATTCCATTGCTGGATTGTGAGCTAGAATTGAGCTTATTTCATCTGAGCCTCATCGTATTGGAAGGAGGCAGGCGCTTCAGACTCATCTGGCGTTGATCATGAGGGTGATGTGGCATAAAATGGTTTGCTTTAGGTGTTTTTTTAGGCTAATCAACGTTAAGATTTATACCTTGAGAAAAAGTCTGACTCCATTTGTTTTTAATGCTGGTAGCAGCATTACCTCTAAATACTATTTTTATAAGTTGGGGACTTGTTGTGCTCGCTCAAGAAAATAAACATAAATTTAGTATTACTGAGTACCTTTCTTTGTTTGAGCAAGAAATTATCTCAGGTATACCCAGTACAGAGTTGCTGAATGGGGAGATTTTCGAATTGAGTCCTTTAGGATTTCGTCATGCAAAAACACAGCAGTTGATACAGAATTTTCTCATAACAGCCATGGGTACATCCGATGTTTATCAGAATGGTTCAATTATTGCCGGTGATAATGACATGCCAGAACCCGATATTTATGTGCTCAAAGAGAAGGCGATAATAAAGAATAACTACCCTATCGCAGAACAGCTTAGATTAGTAGTTGAAGTGGCTGACTCAACAATCAGAACCGATACCTTCAATGATGGTTCAAGCAAGCTTGGCATTTACGCACGGGCTGGTATAGCTACTGTGTGGGTAGTGGATGTCGAAAAGCAGCTTATCCATGAGTTTACTGAACCTAAAGCGTCGATTTATCAGAGCTGCAAAATACATTTTGGTGATACAACGTTATTTGGCAGAGCCGTCAGCATCAACCAGTTAATTGCAGAATAGATTAGCTATGTTAATTATGGTTTTTAACTATATTTTTTGAAGCGTTGGGGTAAGCTAGATTACACTTCGGCAAACATTACCATGTTAGTATTGATATTAGGTGCTATTTAACTTGCGATCCACTTGAATTTCTTTTTTTAATTAATTAATAAATATAAAGTATCTTTATGACAGAGTTTTCGCAAGCAGGAAAAACCTTAGCCATTGAGACTGCGCTGGGGGCAGATAAACTCATCTTGGTCGGTTTTTCTGGCTCGGAGTTTATTTCCAGGCCGTTTGAGTTTCACTTGGAGATGATTTCTTCAGATCACGCCATTCAAGCGAAAGCGATTGTGGGTAAACGCGTCGATGTGACATTGATGGACAACAATCGCTCACCTCGTGTTTGGAATGGCTACATCAGTGAATTTCATGCGGGACCGAGGCACCAAAATGGTTACCGCATTTATCAAGCGAAACTGGTACCGTGGTTGACATTATTGTCCTTTTGTGCAGATTGCCGCATTTTCCAAACCAATGATGTTAAGGCCATTCTCGAAGATGTATTTAGCCATCGCGGTTTTAGTGATTTTGTCATTAAGACGAAACGCGGTTTTCGCAAACGTGAATATACCGTGCAGTATCGCGAGACTGATTTCGCTTTTGTGTCGCGGCTCATGGAAGAAGAAGGCATTTATTATTATTTCACCCATGAAGCAGGCAAACATACACTGGTGATTGCGGATGCCTGTAGTGACTATGTCGACTGCAAAGAAAAAGAGGCACGTTATTTTATTGCGGGGAAAACCGATGATCACCTCAGTGAATGGAATCATGGTTATGCTTTAGTTTCGGGGAAATGGGCGCAAACTGACTATAACTTCGAAACACCGAGTACCGATATCAGTACCACAATAGATACCATTGTTGATTTGCCCGATATCACTAATTATGAACAATATGATTATCCCGGTTTATATGCTAACCGGGGTGAGGGTGATGGACTTACCAAAATGCGTATCGAGGAACAGGAAACCGCGCATGATATTGTGAGCGCTGTTGGCTCTTATCGAAGTTTTATCGCGGGTGGCAAATTCACCCTGGCCGAACATGAAATAGAATCCGAACAAGGCAAAGCCTGTGTTATCACGTCAATTTCGCATCAAGCCCGTGAAAACAGCTATGAATTAGGGACCAGTGGCGGACATTTTTACCAAAATTCTTTTCAATGTATTCCAAGTGATAAAGCCTATCGGCCACCTCGTGTGACACCGAAACCGAAGATGGGCGGCCCGCAAACGGCCATCGTGGTGGGACCGAGCGGCGAAGAAATCTACACGGATAAGTATGGGCGTGTACGCGTGCAGTTTTATTGGGATCGGGTGGGTGAGAAAAATGACAAGAGCACCTGTTGGTTACGGGTTTCGCAACAGTGGGCCGGCAAGCAATGGGGCGCCATTTTTTTGCCGCGCATAGGTCATGAAGTCATTGTTAGCTTTCTAGAAGGCGACCCCGATCAACCTTTGGTGACCGGCTGTGTTTACAATGCGGAAAACATGCCACCTTATGATTTACCCGCCAACAAAACCCAAAGTGGTTGGAAAACGCGCTCTACCAAACAAGGCGGTACCTCTAACTTTAACGAACTTCGATTCGAAGATAAAAAAGGCGATGAACAGATCTATATTCATGCTGAAAAGAATCAAGATAATGTGGTTGAAAATGACGAGACCACCGATGTTGGCCATGATCGTACCGAAACGATCGGCAATGATGAAACCATTACCATTGGAAATGATAGAGCCGAAAATGTGGGTAATAATGAAACCATTAGCATTGCCGTCAATCGTACGGAATCAGTGGGTAAAAATGAAAGTATTTCTATCGGTGACAATCGTTCAGAAAATGTAGGCAAGAATGAAGATATCAGTATAGGAAAAAATCGTAGCGAACAGGTGGGTGATAATGAAACCATCACCATTGGCAAAAATCAGGAGATGACGGTTGGCAAAAACCAAAAGGAATCGGTGGGTGACAATAGAGAAGTACAAATTGGCAAAAACGACACATTAAATGTCGGTAAAAAATTAAATATTATTGCGGGTGATCAAATTACGTTAAAATGTGGACAATCCACAATCATCATGAAAAAAGACGGCAAAATTCAAATTACTGGTAAAGAATTAAACATAAAAATGAGCGGAAACATAAAAATGAAAGGTTCCAAAATCGCTCAGAATTAATGCGTATTGACACAAGGCAACGCCAATGAAAATTCAACCACAGCAAGATGTATTACATCAGACGTTTAACCAGACACGAAAAGGCCTCGTGTTAGACATTATGGAAGAAGGATTAATACAGTTGCAGGACAAGGTTGATGCCAATGCGATTTATTCCTGTTATTTTTTGCGAACGTCAGCTGGTGCCTTACCGACAATTAAAACAGGTGATTGGGTCATTTATCGTGTGCCGGAGTTAGATGAAGCCTACGGCGTTGTCTTAGGTGTTATCGAAAAATATAGCGTATTTGATGATAAAGTCGCCAAGCAATTAAAGAAACGCGAAATTAGCCAGATGACGACCTTAGAAGACAAGGTATTGCGCCTCAAAGCCGATGAAGGTTTGGTCATTGAGTGTGGTAAGTCATCCATTATTTTGACCAAGGAGGGCAAAGTACAAATAAAGGGCAAGGAATTGCTCAGCCGTGCAAGTGGCATGAATAAAATTAAAGGCGCGGGCGTTAATATTAATTAATGGCATATCAGGGCTTAGACAATAAAACCGATTCTGAGGCAGAAATGGCCTTATTGGCCGATGAAAATGGTCGGGATGTTTTACTTGTTCTGGTAAAAACCCGTTATGATATCGCCGACGATGGTTCGCTGGCGTTATCGAAAGAACAGGAACCCATTTGTTTTGAAGGCGAATATTTTGGCGAGCCAGGTTTAAGTAGTTTAAAAATCGCACCGGAAGCCAATTTTGAAAAACTAGCCACGGATGTAGTGTTAGTGGGTCATGCTTATGCGCCGAATGGTCAGCCAGCCACGCAATTTGATGTCGGATTACAAGTGGCCAATCGGCGGCAACACATACGGGTGTTTGGTGATCGGGTCTGGCAAAAAAGACTCACGGCGAAAGGCATTGTGAACTGGGTAATGACACATCCACAGCCGATAATAAAAGTCCCTTTGATTTATGAAAAAGCCTTCGGCGGGCAGGATTTAACACCGGATGACAAAAAACACCATGTGTGTGAACCACGAAACTTATTAGGCACCGGTGTTATTGCAAAACACAGTCAATTAGAAGCAGTAGCGTTGCCAAATCTGGAGGACCCCACACAGTTAATCCAATCACCGGCAGACAGACCACAACCTATGGGTATGGGATTTGTTTCACCGGATTGCCAGCCTCGCTTAGGTTATTCCGGTACGTATGATAAAAACTGGGAGAAAACACGGCTGCCCATGCTACCACTGGATTTTAAACGCGAGTTTTTTAACGCGGCGCATCCAAAATTAATCGCGCAAGGGTTTTTAACCGGTCATGAAGTCATTCACATCATTAATGCTTGCCCACAGGGTAAATTGAGTTTAGAAATGCCCGGTGATAAACCGGAAATCAGTATCAAATTCCAATATGAGGCCGCCAAGCCATTAGTGGTAAAGTTGGATACTGTTTTAATTAATACCGATGATATGAAACTGACATTGCTATGGCGAGCCACCGAAGATGTGTTTAATCGAATCTATGACATGGAAAAAATTGTCGTCGAAGCAAAAAAATCAACAGGGTAAATCATACCAGATGATGAATGCACAGCATCACAATAAAAAAGTGAGAGAGAAAAAATGGGCGTCACGGTAGGTGTCAACAATTTATCCGTCGTACACAAAGATAGTGGAGGGGTAACTATTTGCTTCCCTGACGTGTGCAAAACCCAATGTGGACCGCCAGTGATTCCGATTCCGTATCCAAACATCGCCAAGTCCAGCGACACGGCAAAAGGCACAAAAAAAGTGAAATGTGACGGAAATCCCGTGTGTGTCAAAGATTCTAATTTTAGTACCAGTGTGGGTGATGAACCCGGTGCGCTAAAAGGCATCATCTCAAGTAAAACCAAAGGCAAAGCCGAATTTGTTAATTATTCAATGGATGTGAAGTTTGAAGGCAAGAATGTACCGAGGGCTTTTGATTTGATGTTGCATAATGATAAAAACACACCGCCGTTTCCTGTTTTACAGGCACCGATTATTGTGGTTTCGAAGGAAGAGAAGCCGGTTTGTTTGATTTGTGATGAAGAGTTTTAGTTAATGAATGTTGATAAAGCAACTATTGCAGTAACAGGTGTAGGTATGGTTTCCACCCTCGGTCTGGATGTTGTAACAAGTTGTGCAGCCGCACATGCAGGTCTGATACGGCGCAATGAACTGGAGTTTGAAGTTTTCGATCATAATTCCGGAGATAGTATAGCGATTAAGGGATGTTCTGTACCTCAGGTGACCTATGGATTCGAAAAAATGGGTAGACTGATTGCATTGGGCGCTGCTGCATTTAAAGACTTGTTAAATCGTAGTCTTGCTAAGCATTGGTCAGAAAATATAGGTTTCGTGGTGCATATTGGAAATCGTTTTTACGAAAACTATCAATACGAAATTGAACTAAGACAACAGATTAAAGACTCTGATATATTTGCAGAGGTCAGTAAAGCATATAGATCAGAACTAGCGAATCAAGAAGAATGGGCGAAGCATCATTTTATTGAAAATCTTTTAAAGAGTGTTGGCGGCGAAAGAGAAATAGGCATAAACCAAATATTTTTAGGTGGTTCAGCTTGTGCTAACGATACTCTACAAATTGTCATGAATTTTTTGAAAGAAGGTAAAATGAAAAAATGTATATTCATGACAATTGATAGCCTACTTGAAACTTCTATGCTTGAGGCACTACAACAACTAGGTCTCTTGGGTAGTGAAGTTAATCCTGGAGGAATTATTCCAGGAGAAGCTGCAGCCTGTATTTTGTTGGAAAAGCACAAAGACATAAATCAGAGTGAGTTAAAGACATTGGGTATTATAGAAACCCCTTTTACACGAGTCTCATCAAATCATCGTTTTTCTGATAACCCACCGGATCCTTTAGCATTAACTACTGTGATCAAAAATGCGATTGGTAGCTCTCCTTCGCCAGAGCTTATTAAAGAATTGATCGGTGTTAATAATGGTGATCGCTATCGCTCTTCGGAGATTAGCACTACACTTGTGGCATTGTCGACTCAAAATGTATTTACCGTTAATCCTGTGCATGTAAGCGCGTGTGAGGCATTTGGTGAAATAGGCGCTGCATCTCTCGGGGTTTTAATATGTATGGCCGTCTGCGGTTTTGAAAGAGGCTATATCCAGGGGCCGAAAGTTTTGCTTTGGATGGTATCAGATGACGGGAAAAAAGGCGCCGTTATTATTTCAAAAACGTAACTTACATTATAAGACTTATTTTAACTATGGCTAAACAACATACGTTCACTACTGAGGGGGAATATCCTGGTGTTTTTTATATTCAACCCGGATATCGGGTTAATGCTTACAATGTAATATCAAGCAGTGGAAAAAAAAGCATTTATACAAAACCCAAAAGCATCATGGGGGAACTTAAGAGGTTAGGTACTACACCCAGCCCTAACAATGTGGAGGCGGGTGGCCTTCAACATGCAGCACGTTATTTTTTTTCGCATCAGCCGAATTTTCAACACGGTACTACCCCATATGATAATCAGGCTCATCATATGATTCCGACGAATATCTTTCTGAAATTGTTTGATGAAGAAGAGCAACAGATTCTCAAACAGGTGGGGTATGATATTAATAATGGGCATAATCTGATTTATCTGCCTGTAAAGGATAACGACTGTGCTTTTCATCAGCTTCCTTGTCATAACGGGTCTCATGGGAAATATGATGATGAGGTTAAAAAGAAAGCTGATGATTTAAGTCAAAAACTTCAGGAATATATTGACGATACTCCTTGTGAAAAGAAAGATGAAATACCTAAGGATGTTGTTGACAAGTTAATGTCAATACAAGATGACCTTTGGAACTTTCTAAAAAGCGCTGGTCCTGGCGAAGTGAGAGATCTAAAGCCACCTACTTAAAAGGAGATAGTTTTTGTTTTATTATCCATGGGGACAAGATGAAGACGATGATTCGCTAGCCTGGATTGAAAAACACCCCGATGAAATCAGGAAAAAAATATATCGCTTAAATAAAGGAATGTCTGTTAATCATTGGAACCAGGGAGACTGGTTTCCCGATGATATTATATATGACATAAGCCCTGATAAAGGAATAAAAATGGCGGATGCCGTTCCTAATTATTCGTCATTATTATTCGTCTCCGAATGTTTGAAATGCCTACTTGAAAAAGAGTCAGATGCAAATTTTGAATTTCTGAGAATTGGCGTTAGAAATAAGAAAGGGCATACAATAAAAGAAGACTATTTTATTGCTAATCTCCTCGATTCAGTTGAGTGCGTTGATAAGGGGAAATCTGATTTTCGTATGGATAGCATTATAAAATCGCAGGTCGATATATTTAAGCTGCTGGTTTTAGATGAGAGTAAACTAGAAAAAAATATAAAGATATTTCGATTAAAGGAAAAGATGAACCTTATTATAATAAGGGAAGATCTTGCGCAAAAAATTAAAGATGAAGGTTGTACTGGGGTTGCCTTTAGTAATTTGGATGAATATGGAATTAGATATCGTGATTAACGTTTTTTAAATTCGATAGGATACATTAATTGATGATGGATATTATCAAAAAAAATAAACATTTTACGATAAAAAATAACCTTTCTTTTCTTGCAGAACAAAAAACTGATGATCAGGTAAGAACATTATTTAATTTGTCTGTTGATTACCGTACTTTGGCAATCGCACATTTGCTGGGTGATGCTGATAGGGATCTCTTCTTCCATAATATTTCACTTTCAGCTCAAATGCGGAATGAATTATTATTGAAGCATAAGGGCGTGGGAGGAAAGCCTAGTCGCTTTTTGTGTGCCAGCCATATACAACCTTTTTTTGATGCGATTGCAGCTGGGCAAGATTCAATCGCAGAAAATATTGCTTTACTCTCTTATGATCACTGGGTCGAAGAAGAAGAATACGAAGAAGACTTTTATTATGCCCACTTTATGTATTTGTTTATACAGCGAGTAGAGAAAGAGATACTTGAAAAACTGTTAGTCAATTTTGAGCGCTCTTTACAGGGTAATGATTCTTCTCATTATACGATGTGTCAAGCATTGTTAAAAAAAAATCAGGATCTTTTTGAGTCGTCTGTTATTGAACTTCTTGTTGATCGAAGTGAGCAATTTGAAAAAATGGGTGAGAGAATGATTAGCAAGTCTGAACAGTATCTGACAGAAAAATATATTTATGTTGAGGGATTAGCATTGATACGAATTGCAAAGTCTATAGGATTAAAAATTAGAGATGAATATACAGGCTGCCCCGCTATTGCAATTGTATGATTCAATATATTTCAATGCTAAAAATTGTGGTATTGAACAAAGATAAAAAGCTGGCTCGAATGATCGGTATGTTGAGTATTATTGATATATGATAGTTACCAAGGTGCAATTTTATACTGAAATTTACCAAGAACACCTTATCGAAACTGGTAGTATTTTCACTCATATTCAAGACTATTTTGTGGATTTTAACATCCGATGGTCTGATACCTGGGAATTACAACAACGCATCAAAGCCCATGTCGATGCTTTGGAGCTTGGTGAAGAGTTAGCTCGAAAATGTTCTCTTGAATTTCTTGAATCTGATGACGAAGATGAATTTCTTGGTGCCATTTATTCACTAGCGACAATTAGTGTTGATGATATAGGAGTCAATGCGGTAATTGACGAATTTGCAGATGAAAAAGATCAAGATAGGCAAGCGTATTATATTACTGCATTCAAACCAGGTAAGCACCCAAGACTAACAGAAAAGCTCCGCCCATTATTACAACACGAAACGTCATTAATCCGTGCAGCCACCGCCGAAATCCTAGGCTATCGAGGCGATGCCGACCCCCACCGAATTTGGCCACTTTTCCACGATAAAGACGAATCCGTGAAAACCGCCGCCATGGTCGCCGTCATGCGCTTGGGTTTCAAAGAAGCCGTCCCGGCAATGGAACAAGCCGTTTTAGAAAACAAAGAAATATTCAACGAACATTGTATTTTTCCTTTGCTCATGCTCGGTTCACAAAAAGCGTTGCAGTTCACTCGCCATGCTTGTCAGTCAGCCAGCGACATTAAACCCCAATACCCGGTCTACCTCGCGCTCGCGGGAAATGGGGAAGACATTGCTCACCTATTTCATGTCTTTCAATTTGATGATATGCGCATTGCCGCGTTAGAGGCCTTAGGCATATTCGGCTCCTTACACGGGGTCAATACCTTAATGAATTTTTTATTATCAAAGAATGATGAACAAAAACTCGCAGCGGCAAAATCCTTAAACCAAATATCCGGCGCTCAGTTATATGAAACTATCACCGTCATTGAAAAAGACGAGGATGATATCGACCCCGAAGACATAATAGGCCTACCCGCCGCGAGCGGAGAGGGAAAACAACCGGGCGATGAACGGCGAGTGGAAATCAAACAAGCCTGTACGGATAAAGATAGTTGGGCGCAATGGTGGCAAGAGAACAAAGCCAATTTTGATCAATCCATCCGCTATCGTTACGGGAAACCCTATTCCTTTTTGCTTTGTCTTCAAGAAATCGCTCATCCAGAAACTAACTTTGATGATCGTCAACGCGCTTACCACGAATTGGTCATACGCTCCGGCCATCACATCCCCTTTGAACCCGACTGGTTTGTTGACAAACAAATCGAAGCCCTAAAAAAATGGCAATCCTGGTGGAATCAAAACAAAACCGACTTGACCAACCCATGGATGTTTGATGGTAAATGAAACCTCGTTTTATAGATCTGGACGTTAATACCCAATCAAGTGTAGGATGGGTAGAGCAAAGCGAAACCCATCAATACCAAGCCGATGTATAGGTAATAGCTGCTGGAGCAATAATGTGATCCGACCCATGGCAACAGAGCGATTTCTCGAACGTATTAACGAGGACATTAGCAGGAACCCTAGCACGCTAGTGGATACTGAAAAATTAGTAAGATCGATATTAAAACATCTCATGGAATTACTAAATACCCGGCAAGGTAATACGCCGTGTTGTCCCGATTATGGCCTCCCGGATTTTAATAGCATGATTGCCCGTTTTCCCGATGCCATCGTTGAGTTGCGCCGAGAAATCAAACGCTGTATCGAAAAGTTTGAACCACGCTTGCAACGTGTTAAAGTGGTCTATAGCAAGGATGATGAGAACCCCTTGACGTTACGTTATGAAATTTCCGCCATGCTGGTAATTGATGATAATGAAACATCGATTTGTTTTGAAACCACATTGAATTCCGCCGGTCAGGTGAGCGTGAAAGGATAATTGAGTGGATTTTAATAAATACTATCAAAATGAGCTTGATTATTTGCGTGACATGGGGGAGGAATTTGCCCAGCGCTATCCTAAGCTGGCGCCCTATTTAACACAGCGTGGCACGGACCCTGATGTTGAGCGTTTATTAGAAGGTTTTGCTTTTATTGCAGGGCGTATTCGCCAGAAGCTCGATGATCAGCTACCGGAATTGGCTGAGGGGATATTTACTCTGTTATGGCCGCATTTTTTGCGTCCCATCCCGTGCATGTCGTTATTAGAGTTTCATCCAATTAGCAGTGTGATCACTGAAAAAAAGACCGTGGCAAGCGGCATGGAGGTGGAAAGCGAGTATGTAGAGAATACCCGTTGCCGGTTTCGAACGTGTTTTGATGTGGATATTTTTCCCATCGAAATCACTCAAGTCAGTCATAAAAGCACCGGTAGCGGATCACAAATTCGCTTGTCTTTTAAAACACTCAACGACATCTCACTTGGCAATATTGACTGTCAGCAATTACGTATTTATTTACATGGCAATCCTTATGTGAGCAGCATGTTATCCTTGTGGTTGTTGCATCATGTGGAAGAGATCACACTTGAGTCGGATGATGATGGCTATCAAACGAGAAAACTGCATTTAGGCAAAGAGGCGATCGAAGCCGGGGGCTTTTCAGAAACGGAAATGCTCATTCCCTATCCGAAAAATGTTTTTAGTGGTTATCGTTATTTGCAAGAATACTATTGCATGCCACAAAAATTTAATTTTGTGATACTCAAAAAACTGGCGCGGCTCAAAGAGCTTGCTAATGCCAAGAGTTTTAGCGTGACATTTAATTTTTCCCATTCATTTGAAGGCCTGTTAAGACCGGAGCGTAGCCATTTTAAATTATACTGTACGCCGATCATTAATTTGTTTGAAAGAGATGCTGACCCGCTTCGTTTAACGTTGCAAAAAATGGATTACTTAGTCAAACCCATCGGCAATGACCCGCAACACTACGAAATATTTACCATTGATCATGTGGAAGGTCGAATCCAAGGCACGGGTGAAATTCGGGAATATAATCCGTTTTTATCGTTTACCAATAGTTTAACCCTTGGGCGAGAAGCACAAACCGATGGCCAGTTTTTCCAGCTTCATCGAAAACCGGGGGTAGTGGGCAGAGGTATTGATACTTATATATCCTTTACGCCGCAAGCTGTTTGGTTGGAAGATAAAGAAGTCATTTCATTAAAATTAACCTGTAGCAATAGGTATTTACCGGAGAAGCTCAAAGAAGGGGATATTTGTCGGCCCACTGGCTCAACCCCGGAATACGTCAAATTTGCTAATCTGTTACCTGTTTCACCTTCCTTGCCACCGCCGTTGCAACAAAATGATTTACATTGGTTATTGATTTCCAGTATGTCGCTGAATTACGAAACCTTGACGGACATACAAGCATTAAAGACCATGTTAAGCATTTATAATTTTCCGGCCATGTATAACCGGCAATTAGCACGTGCCAATGATTTGAGGCTGAGTGGTATCCAAGCGATTGAAACAGCGCCGGTGACCTTGATGTTTAAGGGTGTGTTGGCCAGAGGGTTGCGAACCCATATTAAAATTAATAGCGCGAAATTCAGCTCTGAAGGTGAGATGTATAATTTTTTAACCGTATTAGAGCGTTTTTTCAGCTTATTTATTTCTATCAATTCGTTTCATGAACTATGGGCGACGGATGTTGAAAAAGGTGAAGTCTACCGATGGAAACCCAGGACGGGCAATCAGCTGCACATGTAATTGAGCAATTACTGTCTGATGCTAAATCATTTAACTTTTTCCAGCTTATTGCTTTAGTCAATAAAGTGTATCCCGATGCGGCACCGATAGGCCAGATGGGGCCTTTTCGCCAAGAGCCGGTGCGTTTCAGAGCCAATGCCAGTTTGGCTTTTCCAGTCTCCGACGTGGAAGCATTGACCCAACCAGAGCCGCAGGCGCATGAGAGTATGCCTTCGTTGCTTTGTACGGTAAATTTTCTGGGACTCTATGGTCCTGCATCGCCGATTCCTAGTTTTTATACCGAAGATATTCTGACTAAATACGAAGAAGAGAATAATGCTCGACATTTTCTCGATATCTTTCATCATCGATTTATTTCGTATTTTTATCGTAGTTGGGAAAAATATCGCTATGAAACTTATTACCAACCCGGCGGTACTGATGAATTTTCCAGGTATTTGTTTTCGCTTTGCGGGTTAGGGACTAAGGATATCACCAAAAACCAGGATCTGAAATGGGATCGGTTATTATCATTGGTGGGGTTGCTGAGTATGCGATCTCGATCCGCGCATGTCATCGCACAAATTATTTCTGAATATTTTGGCGGCATTCCGGTTCATATCGAAGAATTTATCAAGCAGAAAATGGCCATTGACCAAACCCAGCGCAATGCCTTGGGGCGAGTCAATTGTGAGTTGGGTATGGATATGATGTTGGGTAGTCAGGTAGAGAATATTTCCGGAAAATTTAGGGTTCATATCGGTCCTGTTGATTTTCCGACCTATTCCCTATTGTCACCCGGCACATCCGAGCACCGGGCCTTGCGGCAGTTGGTTGATATGGTTGTCACAGACCCGCTGGATTACGATATCGAAGTCAGTGTGGTTGGCAAAGGTTTAATACCCGCCATTTTAGGGACGCAACAGCCTGCAAAGCTGGGATATGATGCCTGGTTGGGGCTTCCCTCTGAGCACCAATACACGATCAGTCAGACTGGTCGGTAGAAATTTTTTTGAACAGGATTTAATGAAGGAGTTGTTATGGCGACGGTGGAAATTCGTGGATTAATCGGCAAACTCAATAGCTACTGCAAACAAAAATTGGAAGCAGCGGCGGGTGCGTGTGTTAACTATAGTCACTATGAGGTGAGCATTGAACATTATTTATTAAAGCTGATCGAAGCGCCTGATGCAGATATGCAGCAGATTTTAACGCATTATGACATTGATGTGGGTCGTTTGGAAAAACAGTTGCAAGCGGTGATTGACAAAGCGCCTAGCGGTAACACCAGAAAACCGGTATTTTCGCAATTACTGATTGAATTGATTGAAGAGGCCTGGTTATGGGTATCGGTGGATATGAACGCCCAGCACGTTCGCTCGGGGGCTTTGATGGTGACCTTGGTGAATCGGGCGAGTCGTTATATTTTAGAAGAGTATTACCAACATATCAAACGAATTTCACCGGAAAACTTAAAACAGAATTTTCTCGATATTGTTGAGCGCTCTATTGAAAAAGAAATATCGACGCCGGGTAGCAGTGAAAATCAGGCGCGACCCAGTATTAGCGGTGAGCAAAGTGCGTTAGCGCAGTTTGCCACCAATTTTACCGAGCAAGCTCGTCAAGGAAAAATTGACCCGGTGTTTGGCCGTGAAACGGAAATACGCCAAATGATTGATATTTTAGCGCGGCGTCGTAAAAACAATCCCATTGTTGTCGGCGAACCGGGGGTGGGTAAAACTGCCGTGGTGGAAGGCTTGGCGTGTAAAATCGTGGAAGGTGATGTGCCTGAAGTGCTGGCTAAAGTCGAAGTGCATGCCTTAGATATTGGTTTATTACAAGCCGGTGCCAGTGTCAAAGGACAGTTTGAGCAGCGCTTAAAAAACGTCATTGAAGAAGTTAAAGCATCGACTAAACCGTTAATCGTTTTTATTGATGAAGCGCATACCTTAATCGGCGCCGGTGGTGCCGCTGGCGGAGGTGATGCGGCGAATTTATTAAAACCGGCTTTGGCGCGTGGCGAGTTTCGCACCATTGCGGCTACCACTTGGTCGGAATATAAAAAATACTTTGAAAAAGATGCCGCTTTAGCGCGTCGTTTTCAGGTGGTTAAAATCGAAGAGCCTAGTGTCGATGATGCAGTTTTAATTATGCGCGGCTTGCGCTTGAATTATGAAAACGCGCATCAAGTCTATATTCGGGATGATGCGGTGGTGGCCACGGCGGAACTGGCCGCACGTTATATTTCCGGTCGACAACTACCCGACAAATCCGTTGATTTGCTGGATACTGCCTGTGCTCGGGTCAAGATAGGATTAACCAGTAAACCGGCAGAGCTAGATCAATATGAAAAACAAAAAGCCACCTTGAATCGAGAATTGGAGGCGTTAACCCGAGACATTGATACTGGCCAAATTGAGGGCAGTGAACGTATTGCTGAACTCACCCAACAGCTCACCGATGTGCAGCAAAAAATGGATGCTTTAGCGCAGCGCTGGCAACAGGAGAAGCAATGTGCCGAGCAAATTGTTGCCGCAAGAAAACAATTACTGGATTTGGCACCTAACGATGAGTCAGCTGAATCATTGGCGTCGGAAGCGCAAGTCATCAAGCAGCAACTCGATGAGATGCTGGCCGAATTGAAAGCGATCCAACAAGATAAACCGCTCATTAATATGGAAGTGAATGTCGATACCGTGGGCCGGGTGGTTTCGGACTGGACGGGCATTCCGGTGGGCGATATGGTAAAAGATGAAGCCGCCGTCGTGTTGGATTTCGACAATGCACTTTCGCAACGTATTAAAGGCCAGTCTTATGCCATTCGCATGATTGCCGAGCGAGTTCGTGCGGCGAAGGCGGGCTTGGATAATCCCAAAACACCCTTAGGTGTATTTTTATTAGTCGGACCCAGTGGGGTGGGGAAAACCGAATGTGGATTAGCCATGGCGGATTTGTTATTTGGTGGGGAACGCTTTGTAGTTTCCATCAATATGTCAGAATTTCAGGAAAAACATACCGTCTCTCGATTAGTCGGTTCACCGCCGGGTTATGTGGGTTATGGCGAAGGGGGAGTATTAACCGAAGCCGTGCGGCAGCGCCCTTATTCTATTGTACTATTAGATGAAGTCGAAAAAGCCGATCTCGAAGTCATGAATCTGTTTTACCAGGTGTTCGACAAAGGCGTCTTATCGGATGGGGAAGGGCGAGAAATTGATTTTAAAAATACCATTGTTATTTTGACCAGCAATTTAGCCACCGATATTATTGCTCAGAAAGGGGTAGGGGAGTTTGCGTTATCGCCAGATCAATTGTCAGAAGCTATTCGACCGGTATTAAGTCGGCATTTTCGCCCAGCGTTATTAGCACGCATGGAGGTGATTCCATTTTTTCCATTACCCAAAGAAGCAATGCAAGATATTGTGGTCTTGAAAATGAATAAACTGGTGGAGCGTTTGTATTCCAGCCAAAAAATGCATTTATCCTATGACGAGGCGGTGATCAGCCAGATTGCGGATCGTTGCACTGAAGTGGAAACCGGTGCGAGAAATATCGATTTTATTATCAATAAAACACTGTTGCCGAAAATATCAACAGAAATACTAACCAATCTAGCAGAAGAAAAGCAATATGAAAATCTTCATATTGCTGTCTCAGAAGAGGATGATTTTGTTTATCAGTTTTCTTAGAGCAATGTGTTATGGACAGCTGTCAAGATCGAACGGTAAGTGTTGCCGAGGAATTAATAAAAATTGCTACCAAATTAGCGACTGAAAAAAACCTCAACCACTTATTGAATGCCATTGTGGACTCGGCCCGGCAGATTGTTCGAGCCGACATGGGTTTGATTTATTTACTGGACCGTACTAAACGGAATTTGTACGTGGAAGTTTTTCAATGCGATTCCATACCAGTGAATTTTCCTCATGTGAGATCGATCCCGCTGATAATCAACGGCAAAAGAAATGATTCAAATATTTGCGTGTATTGTGCTCATGTGGGTAACGTCATTTATATCAATGACATCTATCAATACAGCGGTTTCGATTTTAACAACCATTATTTATTTGACAAGGCCACTCATTATCGAAGCCAATCCATGTTAACACTGCCGTTGATCGATCACAAAAATATCACGGTGGGGGTATTGCAGTTATTTAATGCTTTAGATGAATCAAGAAAAAAAGTCATCACTTTTCCCAAGACTAGCGAGCGGCTAGTCAAAGCTTTTGCGGCACAGGCGGCAGTGGCCATCGATAATGTACAATTGGTCAAGGAAAACAAAAGACTGATCCGGGTGCTGGATGAGACAAATACTAAACTGGAGCTAGAAAATGCCAAGCTCAGAGAAAAAATAAAAGGGCATTACGATTTTTCGAATATCATTGGCAAAAGTACTGCCATGGAAAAAGTCTATGAGCTGATGAATAAGATCATTGATTCAGATGCCACCGTATTAATCCGAGGAGAAACCGGTACCGGCAAAGAGTTGATTGCCCATGCACTTCATTATAACAGTCGTCGTAAAAATGCACTATTCATCGCGCAAAACTGTGCGGCATTACCCGAGACCTTATTAGAAAGTGAATTATTTGGTTATCGCAAAGGCGCTTTTAGTGGAGCAGTCAATGATAAAATAGGACTCATTGAACGTGCCCATGCAGGCACCTTATTTCTCGATGAAATTGGTGACATGCCACTGAGTTTGCAAGCCAAGCTGCTGCGCGTATTACAAGACAAAGAAGTGCGCCCCTTAGGCAGTGTAATCAGTAAAAAAGTGAATGTCAGGATTATTGTAGCCACGCACAAGGATCTGCAACGGGCGGTAAAAGAAAATCAATTCAGAGAAGACCTCTACTATCGCTTATCGATTTTCCCCATCACCTTACCGCCACTTCATGAACGTAAAGATGATCTCCCAGCACTGATCAAGCACTTCATTGATATGTACTCAAAAAAATACCATAAAAAAACCACCACCGTATCTCCCAAAACACTCGACTTTCTCATGCGCTACCACTATCCAGGCAATATCCGAGAGTTAAGCAACATCATCGAACGCGCCTTATTATTATGCGAAGAAGGCACCAGTCTATTACCTGAACACCTCACCGAAATGAACCACGATATACGCAATGGCTATAACGCAACAATACTTGTCCATGAGCCAATCATCAAAGATTTAAAAACCGCCGTAGGAAAATACGAAGCCAGCCTCATTCAATATAAATTAAGAGAATGTAACTGGAACCAATCCAAAGCCGCAGAAGAACTAAACATCGCCAGACGGACCTTAATCGAAAAAATGCACCGCTATAATATACATCGTTAGATAATGATCCGTATCGGTTGACTAGCGAAGGCGCTTGATTGTGCTGTTTTACAACATAACAGTGTTATCTTGACGCGTCGACAGTTTGAGGCTGTTGGATGAGTTGAAGTACAGATTCAAGGTTGAAAAAGCCTTAGGCGTTATTTTTTGATCTTATGAACGGCAAAAGCCACCTCGAATGAGATGGCTTGACCTCTGGTAATATTGGACTACTATTTATGGGTTTTACGACGTGAAACGGAAAAACCTAAAAGCCCTAAACCCATAAGAGCAAGGATTGATGGCTCGGGCACTGTGCCGTTAATGGAAACGGTCACATTATCAAGGCCGAACGCCTCATCGCTCCACCCCTGATCCGTAAGACCGATAAAGTCAAAGTTAATTGATGGAGCGCTGTCTATAAAGGTCAATGAATAATGATATGTGCTCGCACCGCCATAAAAATGGCCATAGCCTAGAGCCGTCGGATCATTCGAAACCAATGTGCCCGTCACTGGCCCACTGATTAAGCTACCACCAAAACCGTTGTGACCATAGTAATCAGTGAACTGCCGAGCCCCATTGACGTCGAGCGCAAATGCATCTGAGCTTGTTGTACCATCAAGGCTGCGAATCCCATACACATCGAAATCAAGCGTCACTGAGGTATGAGATGCTAACCCCGTCAAATTCAGCGTTGGTGATGCTCCAAATGTGAGAAATCCAATAAAATTTTCGCCAGTAGGAGAAGTTTGCACAGTATTGAAGCCGGTAAAACCACTTGCAGAACCAGATTCAAAGTCATTCGAATAGATAATAGTGGCACTTGAAACCGATGAAAAACCAAGGCCTAAAGCTAGGATGCTGCTAATAAGAAATTGCTTGTGTAAATTCATGAGGAAACTCCTGGTTGGCTATTTAATGATCTGATTGAACATTGAGCAATTAATAAGCCAAAGTATTTTCCTATTATTTTTCAATTGGATACCTATTTAATAAATATAAAGCATCTTCAGTTTTAGTTAGCCTGTATGATTTATCGACAATTCTCCTCGCTCTAGAAATACCCTTTATTTGTACTACTGAGTTTAGCAAGTTAACAAAATTCTCCGATACACTATTTTTAATTCACATTAAATTAAATGTCACACCTAGGGTTAAGAGGATTCTCTCTATTAAATATATACTACTAGTCTTGATCTCTTGTTCTTTCACCGGATTTACACGTTAGGGGCTACCCCTTCGAGCCATTGGGGACTCCAAGGGGAGTTGAATAAAAAACTATTGCGCTCCTTGTACATCAAATATCAATTGGAAATGGAGATCAGGACCACCTTGTGGCCTAACCAGCGAGGGAGTACCACCATAAACGCGATGATCTGAGTGATAGGCGATAAGCAAGTTATCGACGACTTGATTCATGTTAAAAGGGAGAGTGCGTTTCATGGTGGCATTACCCTTAGCATCGGTGACAAAAATATTAGGGATACCACCAAAAGGTCCAGGCGGGCCACCTGCTTGATTAAACTGCCAAACGCCATACAGGCTATTAGGAAGCAGTCCTTTTATGATCATTTTTACTTTGCTCATTCCGTTGTTGAGAATTTTTATTCTCAACTTGGATTCACCGCCTTTAATCCAATCAGCGACAGTAATCGGATTCGGACTGCCAGGGTAAACCAATCCACGCGTTATATAGTCAGCGTTGATGGATTCATCAATGACGACAGGAGATTCTCCGTCAGTGAGATATAACGTTGGGACTTCTCGCAATGGCACAGGGTCGCTGCCATCAATGGGTATATTGTAAAGTACCTCATCTAGATCGGTGTCGCCTAATACCGGTTCTTCAAACCCATTATCTGTTTTAATTTGCAAAGATGGCAGTCTAAAGTTCAGCACGGGCTCACCATTGATAACCGTTAGATTATCATCACAGTGCTCACAATGGGCAAATGCCGGGTTTAGCATAAGGCCCCAAAATAAGCTATATGTCCATATCAATGTCAGTATTAGTCGTTTTCTGCTCATTAGTTTTTGTCTCCTTGTATTTGGGTGAGTAGCGGTTGTTGTTTCTAGTAATGATCAGTTGGCGAATTTATACCCGAAACACGTTGCAAACGATATCTTGCACTTCAGTCTTGCATTCAACGGGTTTTGTAGGATAAATGGCTAGCTTGGCAGGTCGCCTTCATAAGCCTGACATATGGCTTGCATAGCGAATTTATTTTTAAGATTTATATTTATCAGCAGGATAGAGTTTGATTTTGAGGGGGGAAGTTTGTTTGGCGCGAAATGCGGAGTGTTTGACATCAATCACGCGCTATCATGCTGGTGAGTTTGCGTGGCTATTCCTTATTATTGCCCCGGTCATTGATATCCAGACATCGACTTGTATCCGTGCCATTCGACAATTGCTCAGAGGGTAGACTTGATTTCAAAACACGCTGTGAATATGTCCCTATACGCTCTACATTTTTATCCCTGAAAATGAAGGTGTTTGAAATCAGGTCTACCCTCTGAGCAGGGGCATGTCCTAAGCCCGACTGGATATCAATGACCGGGGCAATATCTCCCCTCAGAGTAACGTGTCTTAGAGGGGAGATGCACAAAAATTATTGTGTTTCTTGTATGTCGAATTCCAGTTGCACGTGGATATCGTGGCCACCGAATGCATTGATCAGTGAGGGTGTCCCCCCATAGATGCGGTGATCCGAGTGATATACAACGGCTAATTGTCGTACGACTTCCTGCATATTGAAGGGGAGGGTACGCTGCATGCTGGCATTGCCTTTATGATCGGTGATAAAAACATTGGGGATGCCGCCAAAGGGGCCAGGTGCCCCTGGCATCAGGTTAAACTGCCAAATGCCGTAAAGGCTATTGGGGAGCAGTCCTCTTATTTTAATTTTTACGTGACTCATGCCATTGTCGAGAGTTTTCAGTATCAGTTTAGAACCACCACCTTCAATCCAATCGCCTAAGGTAATCGGGCTTGGATCACTGGGATACACTAAGCCGCGAGTCTTATTGTCAGCGCTGATACTTTCATCAATGACCACAGGGTTTGGTCCATCGGTGATATATAAGGTGGGGACTTGCCGTAATGGTACCGGGTCACTGCCGTCGGCAGGTTCATTGTAGAGTATTGCGTTTTCATCAGTGACGCCTATCTCAGGCCTCTCAAATCCACTGTCAGTTTTGACGTGTACACCAAGTACCGATGGTTTACCGTAAATAACGGTGACATTATCATCATGGTGCTGATAATCACCGCTATATATTCGGTGATCAATTTCATCCAATGACCAATTGCGATCAGCAAATGCAGGGCTTAGCATAAAAATCCCAAACAAAATATACGTCAATTTTGATGTCAGTCGTCTTCTGCTCATTGTCTCTGTATCCTTACTTATATTGGTTCGAATATAATAGGTGCTCTCGAAGCACCGTTTGCATAAAAAATAATCGACAGCGCATTGAATTTTGGTACTCCTATTCTCTCGGACAGCCTGCTGGGAAATGCGATAAAACAAATGCCCTATCGACGCAGAATCTTAAGCGGTGGTCACTTACAATAAGCTTACTCAGTTTGGTTAGATAAAAACCGCCCAGGTCTAAAGGATAATATTGGAATGATAACGTCCCGCTCGCATAAAATCTGTCGTCCGCTGGTGCACCATCATGTCTTGCGAACCCAGCTTTTGGAGCAGTTGGCTAACACTTCAACAATGCCCGTGATAGCGGTGCTTGCTCCTCCAGGTTATGGGAAAACCACATTCGTCTCTAGTTATATCGAGTCTGTCGCGTGTGATGATTCGATTTGGTATTGCGTTGATGAGGGCGATGCTGATCTAGCGAGTTTTTTTCACTATTTCAGTCGTGCGGTACGAGAAGCAACAGCAAAGCGCCGTAAAACAATTCCGCAATATCAAGCAGAAGATGCGATGAACGTGAAAGGGTTTGCGCGTCGTTATTTCAGTCAGGTTTACCAACGACTGGAGCCGCCTTTTTATCTTGTTTTTGACGATATACATGAATGCCAGTCACCCGCCTGGGCCGATGTCATCCGTGTGGCAGTTGATGAGTTACCAGCCGCAGGTCGGATTATTCTTATTGGTCGACAAGCACTGCCGCCAGCCTTTGCCCGTTTGAACATTAACCAGAAGATACGTACCTTCAGAGAGCAAGACCTTCGTTTTAATGATGAAGAACTTATTCAATTAGCGTCAATGCACAACATCAATACGTTATCAGCTGAGCAGTGTCACAAAGTTCAGGCGATGATGGCGGGATGGGGGGCGGGTTTGATGTTATTGTTTACCCGCATGAAACAGTTTGACGAAAGGGCACTGCTTGAGTTTGACACAAAACAAGAATTGTACAGTTATTTCATGAACGAGGTGCTGAGATGCCTTGATGAGCCAACCCATGAGGTATTGTATCGGACTTGTTTTTTGCCGGATGTTCCCGTTGAATACGCCATAGAATTAACCAAAAACAGTGCCGCAGGCAATCTTTTGCAGGATCTCTATGACCGGAATTATTTTACTTATCGCATTAGTGATACGGCGACAGTGTATCGTTACCATCCGTTGTTCAAAGCTTTTCTTATGGCTCAAAGCGAGAAAAAACTGAGTGCTCAAAGCGTTCGTGAAATTCAACAAACATCAGTAACGCTGCTGGAAAATGACGGTGCCATTATTGCTGCGGCTTCTTTGCTGGTCGATATGGGTGACGGAACGCGCTTAGCCGAGTTAACACTTCAATATGCACCACAACTGGTTGCTGAAAACTACACTCAGACACTTTTTAAGTGGTTGCAACACATTCCAAGCTCAGTCATTGATGACATGGGATGGTTATTATTCTGGCGTGGGGTCTGTGTTGTCTTTATGCGCCCGCAGATAGCGCGGCAAGACTTTGTTAGCGCTTTTAAGCATTTTACTGCGCTCTCGGATGCGACAGGTCAATGTTTATCCCTATCAGGTATTATCGATAGTTATATGTTTGAACGAGACGATTTTACCTTTTTAGATCCGTGGATTGAGCAGGTGGATCGACTTCATAGCAGTTTCGACCAGCAGGTTTCGCCACCGGCTTTGGTCAAATTAACATTGAGCATGTTTGATGCGTTAATGCACCGTGCGCCTGATCACTTTGAATTTGATCTTTGGCTTGAACGCATTATCAAAATACCGATAAATGAGCTGCCTCCCAGTTTGCAGGTAAGAAAACAGGTTGCAGTGATTTTGTATTATTTATGGCAAGGTGATTTTCGTCATGTTGAAATAAATCATCATTTGTTAGAAAAACAACTCAAGCACAACTCAGGTCCGGTATCCGAAATACTATGGCATATCATTGATTGCGCCTTTTTGTGGTCAACCGGTAATGGGCAGCGTGGCTTGATGGTGGCGAAGAACGGATTGAAGAAAATCAAAGCATACGGCTTAGAATCGTTGTGGAATATTTCGCTTATTACTCATGGTACAGCAGCGGCGTTGATAGTCCATGATAGCGAACAAGCCAGTCGTTTGTTGGATAACGCGGCGGGGTATGTTGCTGAATCAGGACGAATACATTTGTGTTTATATCATATATTGTATGCGATTCATTCATTCCGAAGCGGTACCATTAGTGCGGCCTCTTATCATGCACAAGAGGCGCATCATTGTGCGGAGGCATCAGGGTTGCCTTTTTTTCAGGCTTATGCTTACTTCATCCAGGCGCAGCTATGTTTTGTTCATGGCGATATGGAACAAGCTCGACAATACACCTTGACATCAAAGCGGATTGGTTGTGCGATGCGCAGTTATTTTCATCAATGTCAGGCGCAATTATTCGAAGCAATTCTCGATCGGTCGGTGGGTCAACATCAATCAGCTTTGGCGCTACTAACGAATGCGTTACGGTTAGCTGAACAGTACAACATGCTGCCCGGTTTGTGGGTTTGTGAAGATGAGTTGACTCAAATCTTAGTCGAGGCCATGCGCCATGATGTTGAATCAGTCGTGGCGCGCCGAATTATTCATAAACGTCACTTAATGCCCACTGATCCACCTTATGATATTACAGCGTGGCCATGGCCGATTCGCATTCATACCCTCGGTTGTTTTGACATCGTGATTGATGACCAGCCATTCGAATTGCCGAGTCGTAACCGACCAAAACTGTTTGCGTTTTTACAGACATTGATTGCGTTTGGTGGAAAGCAAGTCCGTGAAGAGGTGATCAGTGAGGCTGTATGGCCGGATGCCGAGGGCGATGCGGCGCATCAATTGTTTGACACCACGCTATTTCGATTACGAAAATTACTGGGGGTACCCGAAGCAATCATTAACCGAGGTGGCAAGGTATCGTTAAACAAGCGTGTTTGTTGGCTCGATACTTGGGCATTAAACGTTGGCATTGACCAACTTACCTTATTTGTTAAAGAAAACCCTACATCGGTTGATCAAATTAAAAAAAGCTATGATCAGCTGCAGGATTATTATCGTGGCGATTTTTTACAGGCTGAAGAAGACTTTCCTATTGTCACGCAACACCGGCAACAGCTGCGTGCAAAATGGCAACGTATCCTCTATTTGATGGCAAATTATTGGTTACAGCAGAATGATTCGATAGAAGCTGAGGCTTGTCTGGAAAAACTGCTCAAACTCAATCCACTTGAAGAACAAGCGTACTGCATGTTAATGAAATTGCATATCGCTCATGGAGAGTTCTCTAAAACCGCCGTTGTGTATGAGGCTTGCAAAAAGGCATTGCAAGCTGGCCTTGATGTGCAACCTTCAGCAGCAACCGAGCAGATTTTTAATGAAGTCCGAGACTAATTCTTCGAGAGCACCAACAGTAGTCGTTCTGAGCATAAAAAAACTTCTCAGTAAACTCCACATAAATTATGGATATAACAACGATTATTTACGGTGCTTCATTGATATTAGGGACTTCATTCATTATACTTATGGCTAGGGGTGGACATAAAATATAAAATAAGTTTTCCACATCAATATATTATTCCTCAACGTATAATTACTCACATATTTGATTGTAAGTTGCATGCTGTCTATTTGCATTTAGCCGCATTTAATTTGCTTGAATAATAACAATTAACTCGCATGCACACCTACATGGAAGGCCTCACTATGATAAAACATGTTTGTCAGTCGTTTTGCTGTATTATTATTGTTTATTTTACTACGAGCTGTAGTGAATCAATCTCTAACAAAGTCTCTAACTCTGAGTCCAAACCCAGTGCCAGTGCGGTTGAAACAGACCCCGCAGCAAGGGTAAACGCAAGAATTCTTAGCGATGAATTGAGCGATAAAGAACGCTTAGGAAAACTGATCTTCTTTGATATCAATCTTTCTGAACCGGCTGGCCAATCCTGTGCCTCATGTCATGATCCAAATAGTGGTTTTGCTGATCCTGATCGTCAATTACCGGTATCTGAAGGGGTGATTGCCGGGCGATTCGGTGTTAGAAATGCCTTGAGTGCGGGTTACACTAAATTCACTCCGGCATTTACGCTAGGTGAAAGTCCTATGGCAGTCCAAGGTGGTCAATTCTGGGATGGCCGAAAAATTGATTTGATCGATCAAGCAAAAGCACCATTTCTTAACCCTTTAGAAATGAACAACCCAAGCGAAGAAACCGTTGTTGAGGATGTAGCAGCAGCAGACTATGCACCCTTATTTCTGACGGTGTACGGCGCGGATGCATTTGACGATATCGACACGGCGTATCATAACATTGCAGATGCGATTGCCGCTTATGAAGGAAGCGTCGAAGTGAGTCCATTCACCTCAAAATATGATCAATTTAAAGCAGGTACTGTCGCTTTGTCCGCTGAAGAAACGCTCGGTCTTGAGTTATTTATTGGCAAAGGAAAATGTGCGAATTGTCATAGTTTGGAGAGTATTGACAACGGGGTGAATTCAGACATATTCACTAACTTTAGATTTGGCAATATCGGCTTACCGAGAAACACTGAGTTTCCTTATGACTTATTACCTGCGGACACCATCGATAATGGCCTGGGGGCCATATTAGAGGATCCGCAACACGATGGTAAATTCAAAACCCCACACCTCAGAAACGTGACACTGACGGCGCCTTATATGCACAACGGTGTATTAAAGACGCTCGAAGACGTGGTGCATTTTTATAATACACGAGATATCCCAGGATTGTGGCCTGAACCCGAGGTCAGTGCTAATATGGTCACGGGTATGGTGGGCGATCTTGGTCTGACCGAGGACGAGGAAGAAGCCATCGTTGAATTTATGGAAACCTTAACAGACAATTATAATCCTGCTATTGATGATTGATGATTGATGATTGATGATGTCTATCGTTGTGGATAACGCGACACAATTTAATGAATGTTTTCGTTGAAATAAATCATGTAGCCCATGGCCGGGCTGATAGTATCAATCTGTAAGTTAAGATCCAGTTAGATGTAGGATGGGTAGAGCAAAGCGAAACCCATCAATGTCAAGCCGATGTCTGGATATTGATCTGGCCATTGATATCCAGACATCAACTTGTGATTGCATCGCGAGGCGAAGGCTCAGGGGTTGGGTTTTGTTTCAAAACACGCTGTGAATGTATTCCTATACGCTCTGCATTTTCATTGTGTTACGCCTTCCTTGGCTTCACACAATGTCCGGCCATAAGGTCCCTTATATGGCGTTCCACGCTTAGCGCGTGTCACCCCTGAAAATGAAGGTGTTTGAAACAAAATCCAACCCCTGAGCTGGAATGCGCCCTAAACTCGACTGGATATCAATGGCGAGATTTATAATAGCTGCCGGAGCAATATCATGAGACATGATTTGCGTGATTTTTTTCTATGTCAATGGCAAATAGATGTCTGTGATCATTTCGTGCTCGGGTACATCGGGAAACAAATTCACCCGATGAAAGAAGCAGGGAAAATCTCGTAACTCTTCACCACTTTCCGGTAACCATGTTGCGTATAAGTAGTTGAAGCTCGCACCAATGTTATCATCTGGACCAATATGGCGCAGTACTGCGCAACGGCTATACGGAATGATTTTAGTGATCACTCGGTATAGGTTTTCTTTAACATCATTGTTAACCGAAGCACAAATATCAATTCGATATTTTTCTGGTGCTGTTGTCGCCGGGTCGTCATATACGATGTTATAGGTTTCGCTTATCTTTGGCGATAAGTTGTTTTGTTTTCGCCACTGGATGAAATGTCTCACTGAATCACTGACACGCTCTGGCGCCCCACGATGTTCTAATACAGCCACCTTGGTTTCTTTAAATTCAATGAGGTTAACTTGTTGGTTGTGTTTTCCTGTGATCATGCGATGAACCCTCTCTTTGTTTAAAAATTGATATTTTTCGCACCAAGCCTCCCATTCAGGGTTTTTTCTGAATTGGGAGGGCGTTTGCCCAAACATTTTTTTAAACGCACGGGAAAACGATTCGGCGTTTTCGAAGCCTGCATCCATGGCAATATCAATGACCCGTTCGTGCCCCCTAAAAGCGAGCTGATAAGAGGCGCGCTTTAACCGCATCAATTGGACATATTTAATGACACTGATTCCGGTATATTCAGAAAATTGCCGGTGAAAGTGATACTTTGAAAAGTGTGCAACTTGACTCAGCTCCTCGACGGAAAGGCTGTCATTGAGGTGATCATTGATGTAATTGAATACGCTGTTTAGCCGTTGCTGGTATGTCATGCAGGTCATCAGTGGTTCACCTCAGCAGTACCTATGGTAGCTAACTGGGTCAATGGTATCCTGACTAAAATTGCTATTTTCACTGCTAAGGGGTCACTGTCCTTGAAATTTGACTGAACTCATTAGCTTAGTGTAAAAAGCAATCTCCTTGCTAATCTTTTGTTGCTTTAGCTATGTCATTAGTTCTGTCGAGGGGTATGACGGATTATTGGGAAAGGTGTTATTTTATTGGTGGACGAGCAAAAATTGGATAATAAATGAACAAAATGGTATTTGTTAGCTTTGCATTACTGTTGATGAGTGTGAGTAGTTACGCTCAAGCGGAGATTACTTGTCCGACTAATCCCAATGTTTGCAATACGGGTTATGTTAATATCACCGAAATAAAATCATGGCGAACCAAAATCGATGTTATATTGACCGAGACACATAATTGCACTGGAGCAGATACAACACGATATCATTTGCTTAAAAACAGCAATACTCGTCATGATTATGCATTATTATTGAGCGCATTTACTGCAGATATGCGTGTCAACTTACAGTTTCAGTGCATTGAGGGTTACCCCAAAATAAGGGGCGTTAGAGTAAGGAAATATCGTTAAACTCATGGTTGACCGTCAATTTGCTTTATTGGCACCGAGTCCGGGCGTTATGTTAATGGGGATACTATGAAAATATTTATGGTTGCCATTATTCTGTTGTTTGGATATTCGGCCATAGCAAATGCTGAAGCGAGGCACAGAGATAAGCAGATTGCTGTAATCCAAAGTCCGGATGATAGACCTTGTTTGTTTTTTGTGTTAAGTGGAGTCAGTGAAGCTGATCCTATTGTTTCTGGAATGAAAGGATCAGAGTGGTTTGCAGTGCCGCACACACACCAAGGATATCGGGAAATATTGGGTTTATTAATTGCCGCAAGAATTTCCGCCCATACTGTTACAGTAATAACGACAGGTAATGTTGTGTGTGGTGGTTATGGAGAAGTAAAAGTTGTACGTTTGTAAACTAAATGTAGAGGATTGATGATGAGGATTAATCTTCCTTCTGTTCGAATGACAACGGCAGGTTTATTAATAGGTATCGTTTTATTCACCCTCTGGCAGCCTGTGGTTGGTAGTGAGATGGGATATTTGGGAGAGGCGCGATACCGTGCGTTGATTATTGGAAATAATCAATATCAAGATCCCGAAGGTATTTGGAACAACTTGAATACACCCATTGCCGATGCCTTGTCGATGGCAACGTTGCTAGAACAAGAATACGGTTTTCAGGATATTGACGTCTTAAAAAATGCAACGGGCAGAGAGATTGTCAAAAAATTTAATGGCTTAATCTCTACAGCACAAAAAAACGATAGTGTGTTAATTTATTACGCCGGCCATGGGTTCTTGAAGCCAGAAACTAAAGAGGCATTTTGGGTGCCGATAGATTCGGAAGGCTTAGACGATAGTAGTTATTTGAGTAATGCTATTATCAAAGAAAAACTCAAAATTTTAGCACACAAAACCAAGCACGTTTTATTGATATCGGATTCCTGTTTTAGTGGTACTTTAATTGGCGGTGGCAATGCTCGTGGTTTGATTCGTCACAATGAAGTCAATCCCTTATTAGCTGAAAAAGCCGCGAAACGTAGTGTTCAAGTGTTAGCCGCTGGGGGCGAACAATTTGTCGATGATAATTATAATGAATCGGGTCATTCACCGTTTACTTATTTTTTTCTCAATGAGCTCAAAGTCAATCAATCGCGTTTTTTAACGGCAAGTCAATTGTTTGACGATGTCGCGAGTTCGGTGATGAACAATGTTGCCCAGACACCACAAAAAGGAGTTTTACATGCCGCCGGTGATGAGGGTGGAGAATTTGTGTTTCGCAAAACCTCAGGTGCTTGGCCACATGAAGCATCAGATTCAATAAATGATGATGCTTTAACCAGGGATACCGTTTTTAGTGTTGCGCCGGCCGCGATTGAAATCCGTGTCTGGGATAGTATCAAAGATAGCGCCGATCCTGGACAGTTTCGTGATTATTTGGATCGATATCCCAATGGGAATTTCGCCGATTTAGCCAAACGCAAGATAATTAAACTAACAGGCTTGGCAACAGGTCAGCCTGTGATTGCCCCTATTAGCTTCTAAAACAAATAACTCAAACTCAGCGTGATACCTGAGAAAGTGCTTTTTTCAATCGCATTTGAGTATTGTTGGAATTTATAACCCACAATGGCATGCAAGGGGGTAGTGCCGAGTTGATGGGCTGCGTTAAATTCAAAAGCAGGGCCGCTTAGATTACTGGAGGTATCACTGTTCAAATGTGTATAGGCAACATTCGCAGATAAATGGGTATTGAGTTGTGGGACGGTATATTGCCCCATGAAACCAATCGCTGCGCCGATATAGGTTTTTGAGGGCGCTGTGTTATAACTGAATCGGCTGTATTTTAATCCAACGAATGGACTGATGTATTGGTTGACTCGATAACCGGTATACAGGTCCATATTGCTACGGTCTACATTAAGCTGGTCAAATGCATAATTGTTTCCCTGATAATACTGAATACCTCCCAACCAAGCTCGATAACTTACATTCACTCCTATCCCAAACGTTGTCGCACTTGCATTTTGACTTGAATCGTTTGACTTAGGGTTTAAGGCCCAATTTGAAAGCCAGGTTTTGGTGGCAACCGTAGTATTGACTGTTGCGGCAAACACAGGTTGTAGGAGAAAACAGAGTAAAAAGCTTAAGCGCCAAAAAAATTGTATGGCCATAAATTTCAATTGATTAAATTTTCACTATTAACAGTAACACGGTGGGTGATCACTCAAAAGTTAACAAAAAACTAGAATCCATACCGACATTGGGCAGCCTAGTGTTTAAAAATCGCGAAGGAAATTGATTTCACAAGGGTTTTCCTGAAGAAGGTACATACGGGCTGTATTGCCGACTGAAGAAAAATTTTTGTGGGATCCAGGTCTCAAGCGAGATCAAATGATAGGTTGCCCAATGTTGGTCCAGACTAATCTTTTTTCAATTTGGATCGTCCAGCGCTGAAAACGATGACTATTGTATCACGTTGGGTTTGGCTAACTTTAATTTATTTGGTGTAAAAATACGGCTTTTGTTATAGTGCTGTAGCAATCGATGGGTGTTTAAATATAAACTTTAGAGCTAAAAAGCAGGTAAACAATGTGCATGAATAAACTAGTGGTTAAAAACAATGCTCAGTTCATTCGATTTCTTTTGATCATCGTATTCAGTATTTTTTTACATGCTTGTGGTGGTGGGAGTGGAGGGGGGGGTGGAAGTGTGTTGCCCAAACAAACACTCATCATTGACATAGACAATAGTGAATTTCCAGTCGGTGAAAAAACCACTTACCAAGCAATACTGGTAAATGAGAATCAAGAAGAACAACCGGTTGTTGTTGAATGCACGTCATCAGATGAGGCGATTGCTAAAATTGATGCCAATGGCATTACAGGTTTAGGTGCTGGTGAAGTCACAATAACCTGTGGGTTTGGCACACTTTCTGTTGAAATTACCTTAACGATTTTGTCACGGCCTTACCCTATTCAAGTGGCTGTTTCCGGTCTCGTATCCGCCGCCACAACTCTAATATTGCAAAATAATGGCCAAGATAATCTCATTGTGAGCCAAAATGGTGTCAATAACTTTGATACTTCCATTGCTAATGGCGAAGCTTATCATGTTAGCGTGTTGCAACAACCCGCCGATCCTGATCAGGTGTGTACTGTAGAAAATGCAAGTGGCAATGTCGGTGATGCCGTTGTAACAAATATTGTGGTGACTTGTGCCGGTGTTTCCGGATATTCAATTGGAGGGTCAGTCAGTGGCTTAAAAGGAAAAGGGTTAATTCTAGCCTTAGCCAACGAAATCAAAGTGATCAACGCCGATGGTAATTTTACTTTTAATACCTTGCTCACTGACGGAAACGATTATAGCGTCAGCATTTCACAACAGCCAAGTCAACCGACTCAATTATGTGATATCAGCCAAGCAGAAGGCACAGTAGCCAGTGCTAATGTAACTGACATCACCATCAGCTGTGAATTACCGCCACCAATTCTAACATCGATTGGTTTTGATTCGCTACAAAGTGAGCTGCGTATCAATGATGTATTGCAACTCACCGTCACCGGTCATTATTCAGATGCGTCAGAAACTGAACTCATTGAGAATTTAACCTGGAGTAGCGACCTCGCTACCATCGTCGAAGTGAATAGCCAAGGACAGATAAAAGGGATTGCGCTTGGTGAAGCCACTGTGACCGCGAGTTATAATGAATTCAATACTTCAAAAACCTTTACTGTTGTATCTGATGCCGTCAACCTTGCGCCAACGGTTACCAGTGATAATAATATTAATGTGGCGGAGAATAGTGAAGGGGCGTTTTTAACGATTACTGCGACAGATCCGGAAAGCGATACTTTGGTTTTCACTATTAAGGGGGGAGATGATGCCGAACAGTTTAGTTTAGATCAAACTTCAGGGCTATTGACTTGGCAGAAAACAGCGGATTTTGAACAGCCCAATGATGCAGATGCCGATAATATCTACAAGCTTGAAATTGAGGTCAGTGATACGGATAAACAAGATCAACAAATATTGACCATTCATGTGACTGACGTGATCGATACCTCCCCTACCGATGCGCCAACCAATCTGAGTGTTATTGCTACAACGGATACACTCACGCTACATTGGGATACGGTTGCCAATACGGAGCAGTATCTTGTTTACTGGGCAGACAATACAACCCCCGATTTAACCACCATCACACCAGAAACAATCACTGACACGCAATTTACTTTGGAAGGTGATTTGAGTGAAGCCTCCGCGTATCATTTTATTGTGGTTGCACAAAACTCGGTAGGTTTAGGGCCTATCTCAATAGATATTTCAGGTAAATTGATAGCGATACCGCCAACTGTGGTAGCCCATGTTCCTAGTGCAAATGCGACAGATATATCGATTAACTTTGCGGCAATCACGGCAAGCTTTTCAGAAGCTTTAACACCGATTTCAGTTAATGATACGAGTTTTATGGTTCGTATTCAGGGCGGTGATGCGATCACTGGCACGCTTAGCTATACGGGGACGAGGGCATCGTTTACGCCAAGTGAACCTTTATCGTATGCGACCATTTATGAAGTTGCGTTGTTAACGAGCCTAACCGATGTCGCCGGCAATGCATTACCTGAAAATGTCAGTTGGTCTTTTACCACAGGAGCTGAACCTGCTATACCGATGTTTTCAATTGGTGGATCAGCGAACAAATTAGCCGGAACAGGGTTGGTGTTGTTGCTCAATGGTGAACATGAGTTGTCGATTGATGAAAATGGTGAATTCAACTTTCCAGTTAAGATAAAAGGAAATGATCTTTACTCTGTTAGTGTGAAACAACAACCGAACAAACCGTCTCAAAACTGTACGGTTGAGCGAGCCAATGGCACCGTGACAGCGGATATAACGGATATTCTAGTGGTTTGTACCACCATTGAATTTTCCATCGGTGGTACGGTTATTGATTTAACAGGGACAGGGTTGGAGTTACAGTTAAATGGAGAAGCAATAATCGGCCTAGCAAAGGAGGATAGCACGTTTAAATTTCCAGGAAGTTTACCCGATGGTTCAGCTTTTACCATCAACATCATCACTCAACCGACCGAGTTAACACAGGTTTGCCAGTTTTCTAATAACGCAACAGAAATAAAGAGCAAGGTGGCTGGCGAGGATGTCAATCTTAGTATGAGTTGTGTGACTAATAAATATGCAGTGAGTGGTATGATTTCTGGCTTAGCGGGTACTGGATTAACATTGCAACTCAATGAGGGTGAATCAATTGATGTACCCAAGGGGATCGCCTCGTTTGCATTTTCAACGGCATTGGTTGATGGGAGTGATTATGCTGTTACCATTACCAATCAACCCAAAAAGCTATCCCAAACTTGTGGCGTAAAACAAAGTTCACAAACTATTTCGGGTGGAGCGATAGCCGATGTCAGTGTCACCTGTCAAACCAATCAATATTCCATTGGCGGGGCAGTGGAAGGTTTAGTTGCTGATAATTTGGTTTTACAACTCAATGGAGCTCATAATTTACTCATTGACAAAGCGGCAAAATCATTTGAATTTTCCCAAAAACTCGACGATCAATCAGGTTATCTTGTTACGATAAAAACTCAGCCTAACGATCAACTTTGTGACCTTAGCAATCCTATTGGAATATTAACTGGCAGCCCTATTACAAATATCATCGTCAGCTGTATTGTTCAACCCGATCCACCGAGTGGTTTAACGGTAAGTTCTGTGGAAGATGCCATGACCTTGGGGTGGGAAGCCGTGGCAAATGCAGAGATATATCATATTTATCGCCGTGAAGATGCAAATACACCTGTCGATAGTGATCGTGTGACAGAGGCTAACGGCGTCACTGACCTATTGTTTACTGATGCCAATGCACTCCAAGCTGGTAAAACCTATCAATATTGGGTTTCAGCAGGTAACAAAGCAGGTTTTAGTACGATAACCAAATTCCCAAACACAGTGCAACTCAAGCCGGCTGCACCGCTCTGGACAAGTGTCGATAGTTGTGACAATAAAGTGTATTTACGCTGGCAAAAAATAGCGGGTTATCACTATGTCATTAAAGAAGGTAGTGACGTGCTCACAGAAGGTGACATCAATGAGTATACAACAGGTGAGTTAACCGTTGGCAGTGCTCATACCTACCATCTAGAGGTCACTTACTTGTCAGGCATTGACGGGGTAAAAGTGATCACTGCAACAGAAGAAAAAACCTTGACTGTCTCCGATGCCTTATGTACCCCAATCATGATTACAGTGCCAATTATGAAGGATGGAGTTAAGAAAAACATTTTAATACCCATGTTTTGAACTGCTATATTGCTATCGTGTTACGTTAAAACTAACACGATAGCAATAGCAATATAACTAAAATATATGATCAGGAATCATTAAACGAATGAAAAAAATATCTATACTATTTGGTTACATATTATTAACGGTATTTTCCAGCCATACTTTTGCTAAAGAGTATACTGTGAGTATTTGCGGAATACAGGCTGAGAGTAATACCAATATTGCCTATATTTTGATATGTAAAGATAGCAAAAATTTAAAGGGATGGATAAGTAAAAATGGGTGTCCTTATAATGGGTTTATTGGTTGGGATTTAAGTGTATTTCAAGGTAAATCCATGTATGCAGCGGCTTTAACAGCATTTTCGTTAGATAAGCAAGTAAATGTCAGGTTAGATATGGATTGGAAAGCATGTATAGGGACGGATGGTTTTGATTATGATCATACGAAAATGATTCGGATTATTAAATGAATAAAATTTATACTGCGGATGAATTCATAGTTAGTATTTGATCAGGTAAAACAATAATGAAACTAGTTTCCATTTTCTTTTTGTTTATTATTTTGCTAATACAAATGACCAATACCCAGGCAGAGGCGATCTGTGCGAGCGGTTTAGGGTATTGATGGGTTTCGTTTGGCTCTACCCACCCTACATTAATTATGGATTCACCGTAAAAAGTTCTAAGCTGGTTTTGGCTATACTGGTTTTTTGATTGTCGATCATTTGCAGCATTTGTTTGGCAAGGCCAGAGTCTAGTGAAAAGGCGTAATTAGTGCGCAGTGTTTCGAGTGTTTTATCAAAATTTTTAAACGCATAGGCAATGACAAGTTCCCGGCCAAAGGGGGGGGCGACGGTGGTTAACTCGATGAGTTGTAAATTTTGTTGAGCCTTGGTCGGCAGGAGTTCAGCTCGGTCACGCGGATAGATGACATTCACTTTACCACTTGCATCAATATTAATAATCAATAGATAGGCATCCTGCTGACTAGTGATCGAGAATCCGACATTATCACCCTTTACTAACGTACTCGCTTTATCGGCTTGGTTAAGTTCTAGGGATAAGCCGAAATGTTGTGGAAGCGTTGAATGGGCCATACGGGCGGCTAAAATTTGCAACATTAGCGTATTAATAAGATCATCATCATTGGGTCGGTGTAAGCGCAATATAATATCCCCACTGCGAGAAATAAACAGCACATCTGTACCTTGAACACGTAATTCTAAATCATAAGTGCTTGCATCATATTTGAGTAGGGGATGCGAATTAAGTGTCGGTATCATGCGTTCTAAGGATGGGTCGGTTTTGATGTGTAGTTGTTTTTGATTGTCATCTACCGATGCGAGTGGCATTGGTGGTTGTGGATCAAGTTGATTATTAGCTGGCGCTGATGCGCTACCAAACACCGCTCTATTGTTTAATAAAGTTGCATCATCGGCTAAGCTAGGTAAACCACGGGGTGTGTGATTAAAGCCTCGGCTACGCATTTGTAAGCGCAACGTTGTACTAAGCTCTCGATAACTAATTTGACCGTTATTATCGCGGTCTGCATTCATTTTTTTTGATAATACACGTAATAAAGTATCGCTAAAAGCACCATGGGGTTTACCATCGAAGGTGGGGTACAGTTTAAGCTTTTCTGGTGGGATATCCTGGGCAGGTTCATATTCACCACTGGCTGCAATGTAATATACATTTTTATAAGGATAGCTGTCGGAGGCTTGATTGGTCCATTTTTGTTTTAACATTTTATCTAAATCCAAGTCCCCAGCAAAACTGCCACCTCGATCAATCAACTCTGCAAAGGTCATGCTGCGCGTGGGGAGTCGATCGGAGGGTGAACGGGCTAATCCACGCACTGCATTGCCGGAATAACAGGCATCAATGGCCACAAACACATGTCGACCTCCTTGATCTAATTGGGTTAACAAAGGTCGTAAATCCATACGCCCTATCAGTAGGCGTTGAAAAACCGCCTGGGGGGTTTTGGCTTGTGTTGCATCAAACGGGATAAAGGCGCCTGAGGTGGTCGGTAGCACGGGTCGAAAGGATTTATCACCGGCACTGGTACCATGACCACTTAAATAAATAAACACTTCATCCCCGGATTGGCTTTGTTTGGTCAATGTGTTGATGGCATCAAGGATATTCTGCTTAGTGGCTTGTTCATTAAGTAAGGTGGTAATGTGTTGGGTTTTGAATTGCCAGTGGGATATCAGTGCGGCTTTAATTGCCGTGACATCGTTGACTGGACCAAACAAGGGTTTTTTGGGATAGTCGTTAATGCCCACTAACAGCGCGTGACGTGTTGCCACACTGACTTGTGGTAATATCATGACTAAACTACAAAGGATTAACAAAAATTTTTTATTCAGCATGGTATATTATCTAAACAATAAAGGGGCCAATATCCAATCAAGTGTAGGATGGGTAGAGCAAAGCGAAACCCATCAACACCAAGTCGATGTCTGGATAATCGCTGCGAAGTTATTGCGTGCTTATTGCTAAGTCAGTGCAAACCTTAGGCTGTGGGGCATCTACCATAACTTCTACCCGGCGGTTGAACTTAAAAATATCATTGCCTTCGCCATCATAAAGTGGTTCATATTCTCCTTTGCCTGCCACGGTCAGTCGACCAATTAATTCGGGTTGAATTTCTAACAGTTTAACCACGATGGCTTCGGCCCGTGCAACCGATAATTCACAATTGTGCTGCTCAGCCCCGCGTTTATCAGCATGGCCAGTTAAGGTAAATTGTTTTCCTGTTAACACCTCATCATTGAGTGCGGTTGCGATTGCTGTTATGGCAGATTTTGATTCGGCTAATAATTCTACGCTGTTGGTTTTAAAACGTATGGCTAAATCATATTGTGGTTTAGCCTCAGGGACGAAAAGTTGAATCGAACGGTTATCTAGTGCGCGGGTTAACTCGCTGACCGTTATCGATGAATTGATTCGTTTGGTATCAAGTTCGATGGCGAGTTGTGTGATCCATGCTGGTGGAGAGCTATGCAGCTTGCGAGCTTGATGTAATAAGGTCAATGGCCTGCCGATGTCATTTTGCAAGGCAAGCACTTGTGCATATCGTGCCATGGCGAGTGCGCGTTCATCCGCATTGGCCGCATAATTTTTAGCATCTTCAAATGCTTGTAAAGCAGCATTGTAGTCCTTAAGTTCTTTTTCGGCTTGCCCCAATAAATACCAGTTTTCAAATCGATTGCAAAGATCAACTGACTTTCTTAACCACTGTTGAGCTTGTTTCCAATGATCTTGTTTGCCACTGTCGACGCCTTTCAACATCAAGTTCTGTGCTTGCTCACAATCAGCGCTGTATGTGCTGGACATCACTAAGCACATTGCAATAAAAGTAATCATTTGTTTCATTATTATACCCCGACTAAAACGACAAAACCTGATATATGGTAATATTTCCCTATGACGGTATCAAGCTTAAGGAATGGCGTTGCTTTGTTTTATGACATGAGGCGGATAAACAGCCAATTCAATACGTACTATGAAGTATCGAGATTGGGAATGCTATTTTTGGGCGTAAATTATTCACTGGCACGTGCAATGAGGATCTGTTTCAGTTTATTTAATAACCGGTGCTTGGGTGATATGCTCAAACCTTCATCAATATATTGTAAACTAAGTTGGAAATCGTTTTTGCTTAATGCTTGATTGGCTAATACTACGAGTTGATCAGCCATTGTCTTTAAGGCTTGTTGTGCTTGTGTATTACCAGGGTCTCGGGTGAGGACAGATTGATAGCGTTCAGCGGCATTTTTATATTGCCGCGTCTTGACGAACGTTTTTGCTTGGGAAAGTAGTTGCGCTGTAGAGTATGTTGGGCGTGCTTGAGATGTTTTAAGCTCATCAACAATATCATTTTTGGTTTCAGTGGGGTTTATTGGTCGTGTCAAAGATTGTAGCGCTGTCTGTTCAGGTGTTGGATCACTGGGCATTAAGCCATAGCCAATGCCTATGAGTGCCACGACAGCAAGAATACCCCCATAACCCAGCAAAAATCTAGTTTTTGACTTGGCAGGAGGGGAGGGGTCGTCAAATTCATTGACATCCAGACTCACTGACCGTTGATTGCTTGCCATCTGCGGGCTTGCATCTGCATTGTCAAAATACATACTGTCCGCGATAACAGGCTTAGGCGGTGAGTCGGCGACAAGGTTATTCGTCTCAGTGATGCTTAAAATATCTTGGATAAAGTCTTCCGTTGTTTGATAGCGTTGATCAGGATGTTTTGCGAGTGCTTTGTTGATGATGGCTTGAAAGCTTTGCCATGGGGCAGGCAAGATGGGAATGGGTGCCTTGTTGTGTTGATAGCAGTAACCAAAGATACTTTCGGATTGATAAGGGAGGGAGCCCGTGAGCATTTCAAAAAATACAATACCTAGGCTGTAAATATCACTACGCGTATCGATATGCTTGTTTTCATTGGCTTGTTCTGGCGACATATATTGACAGGTACCCATCAGTGCTTGACTGCCGGTTAATGTGAATGAGGGGCCTTCATGCAGTAGCTTGGTAATGCCGAAGTCGGTTAATATTGCACGACCATCGGCATGGAATAAAATATTTGCAGGTTTGACATCACGATGAACATATCGCTTTTGGTGAGCATAAGCCAGTGCAGCGCTGATTTGAGTGATTATGTTAATTTTTTGAGCTAACGTGCAGGTTTGATCCTGGATTCGTTCTTTTAAAGTTCCGTCTGATAAGTGTTCCATCGCAATATAGTATTTATCATTTTTTACTCCCATGTCATAGACCGTCACAATATGATTGTGCGCAAGATTGGCGATGCTCTCACCTTCATGTTGAAAACGTGATCGAGCTTCTGCATCATCATCAATGTCACGTAATACTTTTAATGCGACTTCCCGTTTTAAGCACTCTTGAATGGCCAGATAGACATCGGCGTTACCGCCACGACCCAGTCGCTGTAAAATTTGATAGTCGGGAATTTTGACATCCATAAAGCCACTACCTTTTAATAAAATTTAATCATTTTGATAGTGGCATATTTTAACATGATTTGCTGGGTCGAGTAGTTTCTAGTTCCATCAGATCTTCAAGAACTCTGTCCACATTTTTTCCGTAAGATTCGTTAGGTTGTTCTGCAACCATGCCCGTATTTGTTAGCTTAAGCCTATAGAGACTTGTTGAATTAACATGAGTGATGACATGTGGTGAGTGGGTTGAAATGATGAACTGACAGTTTGGAAATACATGAATTAGTTTCGGAATAATCATTCGTTGCCACTTCGGATGCAGATGCAGATCGATTTCATCAATCAGGATAATGCCTTCACCTTCAAGTGGATTATCACAAGCTGGATTAGCCATGGCCATTCTTCGGGCTAAGTCACCTATCATTGCCATTAAACATTTTTCGCCATCGGATAGTTGGTTTACTGTCAATTGCTTGCCATTTTTTTCAACCTCCATACGTAATGGGTTACGATGAACCGTAAGGTTTTTGAACTCAGGGATTAATTGCTCTAGGGCATTACGTACTGATTTCAGTTGCAAGTCAGGAAATTGAAATCCTTCAGGTTTAGACGGGACGTTAATATATTTTCGATTCTCATTTTCAAGATCTTCACGTTCACGAAACCATTCAAAAAATGTCCGAAAATTGGCGCCGCTGGTTAATGCATCATCGTAGGCGGTTAGAAGGTTGAAGTTATGTCCCCCTCTTATTCGCAGAGGAATATCCAGTACTGCCCGATTTACCGGGTAATAGGCAAACAGAGGTAAATTAACTTGTTCGTTACTGGATGAGATTTGATTTTGCAATTTTTTGGTATATTCATTGAGGTCAGTAAGTACTGTGCGTTCATCATTGCTAGAATGACCTTGGCGGGATTTAACCAGTTTCCACTGGATAATCTGATTGTCGTTTATACAGTTAAGTTTAATGGTGGCGACAGACTGGGCTGATGAAAATCAGCCAAAAACACTCGATTTCCCTTATTTAAAATGATAGCCTTTATGATCCTCAAATGAGACCTTATTTTCTGAGACAAGGAGGTACAAAATGATACGCTATGCTTCTCA
>Ga0316206_1000238_pt1 | contig 95603 bp, 86 predicted proteins | sample 6monthpyrite_MG_FD_204942 | JGI IMG/M metagenome (GOLD analysis project Ga0316206, IMG submission 204942) | Microbial mat bacterial communities from mineral coupon in-situ incubated in ocean water Damariscotta River, Maine, United States -... | ecosystem: Environmental > Aquatic > Marine >...
ATGGAACCGATGAAAGTCTGAGCCGATTCAAACCAACCTAAGTGATGAATACAAAAGACTTGCTATACTTATTCTAGAAACAGGAGTCAGAATGACTAAAGTCGAACTTAATAAAGCAGTTTCCAGTTTCTCACTACCCGCCACAGGTGAACAAACCATCTCTTCGAAGTCACTGAAAGGACAACACGTCGTCCTTTATTTTTATCCAAAAGATAGCACCCCCGGTTGCACTACTGAAGGTCTGGATTTTCAGGCTAATCTGGCAAAGTTCAAAAGGCAAAATACAGTTATCCTCGGTGTTTCGAGAGACAGCCTGCGCTCACACGAAAACTTCAGGGCGAAACAGAAATTTAAATTTGATTTGCTATCTGATGAAGATGAAACATTGTGCAAATTGTTTGATGTCATCAAAATGAAAAATATGTACGGTAAAAAAGTGCGGGGCATTGAGCGCAGCACCTTTCTTATTGACCAAACAGGTAAACTTCGTCAGGAATGGCGAAAGGTAAAAGTAGCTGGGCACGTCGATGATGTGCTGACAGCAGTAAAGGCACTTAATAAAGAATATAAATAATTACTTCTTGTTTTGTTTAACCCAGAACATTTTTAGCACTTCTGGAAAGGATTGGTGACCAAAACTTATGAACTCTAAACAGATTGAAGGTAAGCGTCTTCTTGTACTCGATACCAACATTCTTATGCACGACCCCAGTTCATTGTTCCGATTTCAGGAACATGACATATTCCTCCCCATGATCGTTCTCGAAGAACTTGATAACAACAAAAAAGGCAATACTGACGTCGCGCGGAATGCCCGACAAACCAGCCGGTTCCTTGATGATATTATGTCAGGTGTTTCTCCGGAAGAAATCGAATCGGGTCTAGACCTGAATATAGAGCACCTTGATCTGACAAGTAGCACCGTGGGTACTGGGAAACTCTATTTTCAAACAAAACTTTTTACTGAAGAGTTACCCGATTCACTGCCAGGCAATAAAGCCGATAATAATATTCTCGGCACCGCGCTTGCTTTGCAAAAGCTTTACGATAAAACACATATCACACTGGTATCAAAAGATATCAACCTGAGAATAAAAGCCAGCATCCTGGGTATTCATGCAGAAGATTATCATAACGATCAGGTCCTTGAAGATGTCGACTTACTCTACGATGGCAGCGTAGGTCTCGATGACGGCTTCTGGGATTCACATGGAAAAGAGATGGACTCATGGATGGAATCCGGTCGCTCATTTTATCGAATTAAAGGCCCAGAAGTAAAAAGCTGGTCACCTAATCAGTTTGTCTATCACGAACAAGATGGTTTCCAGGCCTCTGTTCGTAAAATAGAAGAAGATGCCAATGAAAATAATAATAGCGCCGTAATCGAAACCACCAAAGATTACTCTGCCAGTAGCAACTCAGTCTGGGGCATCAATGCACGAAACCTGGAACAAAATTTTGCACTGAACTTATTAATGGACCCCGAGATCGATTTTGTATCCTTGCTTGGTATGGCCGGCACGGGCAAAACGCTGCTTTCACTTGCAGCAGGCCTGGAACAAACACTAGATAAAGGTTTATATAACGAAATTATCATGACAAGAGTCACCATCCCGGTTGGAGAAGACATCGGTTTTTTACCTGGCACTGAAGAAGAAAAGATGACGCCATGGATGGGTGCCTTGATGGATAACCTGGAAGTGCTGACACACTCTGAAGATGGTGGTGATTGGGGGCGTGCTGCAACCAATGACATTATTGCCCAGAAAATTAAAATCCGCTCGGTGAACTTTATGCGAGGCCGAACATTTCTGAATCGCTTTGTGATTATTGATGAAGCTCAGAATCTTACTTCCAAACAATTAAAAACACTGGTAACCAGAGCAGGCCCCGGTACCAAAATTATTTGCCTTGGTAATATTGCCCAGATAGACACACCCTACTTGTCTGAAACAACCTCAGGTTTGACTTATGTTGTTGATCGATTCAAGAACTGGTCCCATAGTGGACATATAACACTGCGCCGGGGAGAACGTTCGAGACTGGCTGACTATGCGTCCGAAATTTTGTAAGGAATAATATTAGACAGCCGTGTTCTGAGATTCGTATTCTTCAGCTATTTCGGAAGTTCGTGGCCAGGCATTTAACAGTGCATTCACCAGCGTCGCTAATGGTATCGCAAAAAATACCCCCCAGAAACCCCAGAGCCCACCAAAGACAAGAATGCTGATAATGATCGCAATGGGGTGGACATTTACAACACTACTGAACAATGCAGGTACCAGCACATTTCCATCCAGTGCCTGCACAATCAGGTAGGCTATAACCAGCCAGTAGAACTCTGCGCTCGGCCCCCACTGAAAAAAGGCAACTACCGCAACTGGCAACGTCACCACCGTTGCACCTATGTAGGGAATAATCACTGACAAACCAACCAACACTGCCAGTAATATAGAGTACTTGAGACCAAATGCGGCAAAGACAATATAGCTTACACCGCCAACAATGAGTATTTCCCAGAACTTACCACGAATATAATTACCCAGCTGCTTATCCATCTCAATCCAGACTTCTGTTGCAAGACTTCTATTTTGTGGAAGAAAACTACCGAACCAGTTGAGAATAAGCCACTTGTCTTTAAGAAAAAAGAACACCATTAGCGGCAAAAGAATCAGGTAGACAATAATCGTAATTGCACCGGTTGTAATGGATGCGAGTGAGCCACTACTTAGCGCCTCTTTGCCTGCCGACCCAATCAGATTCTCCAGATCGGTTGAAAGAGCCTGAACCTGCTCAGCAGAAACAAAACTGTATTTTTCAGGCAGGGTAACCAGATAGGCCTGCGCCTCTTGCCAATAAGCAGTGACCTCTGGAATAAATTGTGCGAGCTGAGTAGACAACAAAGGCAGCATACCAAACACTAAAAAAATCAAAAATGTGACAAACACCAGCCAGACCAGAACGACAGCATTGCGCCGGCGGGCTCCCCACCTTTTCATTTTTTGTACGATGGATTCAAGCAGGTAAGCAATAACGATTGATGCCAGCACGGGCGCCAACATATCGCCCAGGGTCAAAACAATAGTGAAACCCACCACCAACAGGACCAGCAATATGACCGCTTGCGGGTCAGAGAAGTAACGGTTGTACCAGACCTTAAAGATGTCAAACATCAACCACGCCTCGCGTCGCTGACAAATTTATCGTAGGCAGTGGCAAATATATCTTCTATTTCATCAATCACCTGGGGAGCAGGTTTGCCAAACATAATATGTTGCGCAACCAGCTCGGAAGCCTTATCGAGTAGATATTTTTTATCGAGCATCGGATAGGTTGCAGACAATCGCTTTAAGGCATCAACGACCTTTTCTTTATCCGGTCGTTCGATGTCCTCTGGCTGTGGGATGCTATCTTCTGCATCTGCAGTTGCTATAGACGATTCTGCTTGTTGCCCGGGTGACGTATCACCCTCTTTAATTATTGTAGCCGCCGTCACTTCGTATCCCGCTAAAAACTCGGCAAAGCGTAGCAAGCTATGTGCATCATGCTCAGATAATTGGCGATAGATATCCAGTAAGGATTGTTCTTGTTCCGTCAAAACGCGACCTTAAGTAATTGATAAACTGATATTAAGTTTAGGCTACTCAACCAAATTTATACACAGGGATTTTAGATCTCCTGATGTGATTCACAATAAGAACGTGCAAAGCTAAGTAGTTCATCCATCACTCGCGCCTTGAACTTTTGTTTCTGATGAACAAAAGAGAATGGACGATTAATTGGTGGGTCAGTATCAATGGCAACTAGCGTGCCTAGTTTTAACTCTTTGAGCAGGGTTGCCCTGGATAAAATCGAGATCCCCATGCCGGACTCTACTGCACCCTTGATGGCCTCCAGGCTACCCAGCTCCATGGCTATATTCAGATCTGCAGGGTTAAAGCCTGCAGATTGCATACTTTCTATCATCACTTCGCGGGTACCTGAACCTTCTTCACGGCAAATAAAGGGGAATTGAATAATCCTTTCCAGGCTAACATTTTTCTCATTCGCCAATTCATGTCCTGGCGGTACGATCAGCACCAGATGATCCGTTCGGCAGGCTTCAACAACCAGATTTTTGTTATTAACCGGTGCCTCAACAACGCCAAGATCAATCTCGTTATTTTCCACCTGTGCAACGATACCATCGGTATTAGCTACTTTTAAGCGGATGGTCACCTCAGGGTGTTTGGCTTTGAAATCACCCAGCAACACCGGCAACATATATTCAGCAATGGTAGTGCTTGCACCGAGCACAAGCACCCCGCTGATATCGCCCGTCAGCTCACGAACAGCATTGTCCATTTCACTATAAAGCAGGAATATTTTTTCAGCGAAGCCATAAACACGGGTACCCGCATCGGTCAGACTGATTCGGTTGTGCGTACGATCGAATAAACGGGTATTAAACTGCTCTTCAAGCTGTCGGACCTGAAAGGTCACAGCAGGTTGAGTCATATGTAGCTCTTCAGCCGCCTTAGTAAAGCTCAGAAGCCGCGCTACTGTGTGAAATACCTGTAATCGTCTGTCCGACATACCGATCCTTTAATATATTCGTAAATACTAAATAATTTGATTCTATGCGGCTATTCGCAAAACTAGGGCTGGATACTACCAATTCTCACCCTAAAGGCAAATACAACTGACGTGATAACCGCGACAAAATACCTATTTATTTGTCTGTTTTAGCTTATAAGCGTAGTACCAGACGGGTATCACGACGAGGGTCAACAGGGTTGAAACCAGAATACCGGAAATCAGTGAGATCGCCAGGCCATTGAATATGGGATCGTCCAGGATAAAAAAGGCTCCGAGCATAGCTGCCAGACCAGTCAAAATGATCGGTTTGGCACGCACCGCACCCGCAGTAATAACCGCCTCCTCCAAAGAGATACCCTCTTCAATTTGCTGATTAATGAAATCCACCAGCAAAATGGAATTGCGCACAATAATACCGGCCAGCGCTATCATGCCTATCATCGACGTCGCCGTGTACTGCGCATCTGCAAGCAAACCCATTAGCGCGTGGCCCGGCATCACACCAATAACCGTCAACGGAATCGGCGCCATGATAATGATCGGTACAAAATAAGAGCGGAACTGAGCCACGACCAGGAAGTAAATCAGCAGCAGACCAATCGCGTAGGCAATTCCCATATCACGGAAAGTTTCATAGGTTACTTGCCATTCACCATCCCACTTCAGACTGGCCTGATACGGATTTTCTGGCTGGTTTATAAAATACTGTTCAACTTTATTACCATTGCTATCTTTGCTAAGCCCCGATGCAACCTCAAACATGCCGTACAAGGGACTGTCCGTATCACCAACGACATCCGCCGTAACAAACACCACCGGCAACAAGTCTTTATGAAAAATAGCCTGTTCACGATCGGTCTTTGTTACCGTCACTAACTCAGATAGTGCAATAGATTGACCGTCACGTCCTTTAACCGTTATTCCGTATAAATCAGCCAGACGCGATTTGTGGTTATCCGCTAACTCCATCCGAATCGGTAATGGATATTTTACATTGCCGGGATGCAGGTAACTGACATCTTCACCATTAAGGGCGGTATGAATAGCTGAGACCACAGACTCCTGGGACACACCCCATAACGCAGCTTTGCGTTGATCAATTTTTATCAGTAACTGAGGCGTCGTGGTAATGACAGAATCATCAATATCAACAACAGCAGCATTGTCAGCCAAATGTTGGCGTACCCGTTTCGCGGTTTTTATTTGCTGCTCGTAACCGAGCCCATAAACTTCTGCAACCAAAGGTGACAGCACCGGTGGACCTGGGGGGACTTCGACAACTTTCACATTTGCCTGATATTGCTTTGCAATTTTCTGTAGCGGTGCACGTATTGCCACTGCAATTTCGTGACTCTTTCTATCTCTTTCGCTCTTGTCTACCAAGTTGACTTGAAGGTCAGCCATGTTTGCTGCTTCACGCAAATAGTATTGTCGTACCAGACCATTAAAATTAATCGGAGATGCTGTGCCGATATAAGCTTGATAGTTAGTTACCTCTGGCACTGTCACCAGATAGGCGCCTAATTCATCTGCAACTCTGGCCGTTTGTTCTAACGGCGTTCCTTCCGGCATATCGATAACGATCTGAATTTCAGATTTATTATCAAACGGTAGCATTTTTAAAATAACAACTTTGAAAACGACCAGACTAACCGACAATACAATCAGGCCAACCACAGAAAAAAATAACCGACGGCGTTTTTTTCTTCCGCTCTCGCCTTTCAACAGGGGCCTGACATATTTGTTAAACAACGCCTGCAGCTTTCCATCGTTTGAATTTTCATGGGCGACAACATCATCAACTTTGATCAGTTTATTGGCGAGCCAGGGAGTAACAACAAACGCAATGATTAACGATATCAACATTCCCATACTTGCATTGATAGGAATGGGACTCATGTAGGGACCCATCAAACCGGAGACGAATGCCATGGGTAGCAAAGCCGCGATCACCGTAAAGGTCGCCAGGATGGTCGGGCCGCCCACCTCATCCACTGCTTTGGGAATAGATTCAATTAAATTACGTGCACCCAATTGTATGTGTCGATGAATATTTTCCACGACCACAATGGCATCATCCACCAGTATGCCAATAGAAAAGATAAGCGCAAACAGAGACACACGATTAAGCGTGAAGCCCCAGACCCATGAAGCAAACAAGGTCATCGCCAGAGTAATCACAATCGCCCCACCAACGATCACAGCCTCGCGTTTGCCCAATGCAAACAAAACCAAGAGTACAACCGAGATTGTTGCAAAAATAAGCTTCTGGATTAGTTTCTTTGCCTTGGCATCCGCAGTCTCTCCATAATTCCGGGTGACAGTAACTTGCACGTCATCAGGAATGAAGACACCTTTTAGTTGCTCAACCCTTTCAATAATATTTTCCGCAATAGAAACCGCATTTTGTCCGGGTTGTTTAGCAACTGCAATGGTAACCGCAGGGTAAGTCTGCGATGATATTTGAGTTTTATCAGTATCGTGCTGACCGACCTCCTGCTGGCCGTTCTTCCCCTTAGCAAACCAGACGTATTGCTCAGGCTGATCGGGACCACGTCGTACCTCGGCGACATCGCGCAGATAAATCGGTTTACTATCATGGACGCCAACAATCAGATCCTTTACTTCATCGGCATTAATTAAAAACTGTCCTGCCTGAACAACAGTCTCCAGATTTTCATCCACAATGGAACCCAGTGATCGGGTTGCATTACTGAGCTGAAGCGAAGTGCGTAAGTCAGAAAGACTTAAACTATATGAAGCCAGTGCAGCCGGATTAAATAACACATGAACGACATTATCAGGCCCACCGAGAGTATAAATATCACGTGTACCCGGTACGCGTTTTAGCTCTGATTCAATCGCATGCGCAACGCGCTGTAATTCGTGTGCCCCAAGCTCTTCATTGTCAGACCATAAGGTCAGACTCACAATCGGCACATCATCAATGCCTTTTGGTTTAATAATCGGTTGCGCAACACCAAGATTCGCAGGCAGCCAGTCACTCTTTGAATAGATAGCGTTATACAAACGCACAATAGCCTGGGTGCGATCTTCGCCGACTTTAAATTGCGCCGTTAAGACTGATAAGCCTGGATAAGATACCGAATAAACATGATCAAGCCCCTGCAATTCAGAGATGATTTGCTCGGCGGGAGTACTGACAATCTCTTCAACTTCTCGCGCCGATGCGCCCGGATAAGCTATAAAAATATTGGCAAAGGTAACATTGATCTGAGGCTCTTCTTCCCTGGGAGTGACCATCACCGCAAACACACCTAATAAAAAACCTAACAACGCAATTAGCGGGGTAATTTCAGATGTTAAAAAGGCCTTGGTAATCCGACCCGAAAATCCAAGTTTATCTGCCACCGATTATTCTCCATCCTTGCTAGATGAAGCGGGCAACTTTATCGCGGCCACGGCCTTTGTCGGATCGAGGTAAACGGATTCGCCAACCGATAAGCCTGATAATACTTCCCGCTGCTGATCCTGGAGTTTTTTGCCAAGCCGTATGTAGCGAAAACGTATCGTATCTTTAACTTTAATATAAACACCGGTCACTTCGCTGCGGCGAGCAATCGCACTTTCTGGAATAACCAGACTGCTACGTTTTCCGGTCAGGAACGCCACTTTAGTGTGCATGCCAGGATAGACATGGTAATCACCTACCGGTAAATTCACGCGAACCAAAAAAGTGTGGCTATCTTTATCCGCAAAAGGACTTATCGTTAAACTCTCTGCCTTGATACGCGTTGTTAAATCTTTTCCTACCCACACCCAGGTCTGCTTGTGTTGACGCACATGATGCACCAACGTTTGCGGCAACTCGATGACCGCACGAAGTTTTTCCAATGACAGGCCCGTCATTAATTTTTGTCCCACCCGGGCAGTCTCACCCACCTGGACAAGGCGCTTCACCACAATCCCACTATAAGGTGCACGTATTAATGTGTTTTCCAGTGCCTCTTGCGCATTTTCTCGCTGAGCCTGGGTAGTCTTGAGCTGTGCTTCCGCCTTGTCGAGCGCAGACTTGGCAACCAGCTTTTTTCCATACACTTCTTTAACCCGCTTGTACTCTGACAGGGCTTCTTCATAGCGCGCTTGCGCAACCTTGAAGGCTGCACGTTGGCTTTTATCTCGCAAGCGAATAATGACTGAACCTTTGGTCACATAGTCATCAACATCAACCGTAATTTCCATAATGCGTCCACTAGTCTGCGCTGAAACCGTAGCTTTTTGCACCGCTTCAATAGTTGCATCAACGACCCGCAATTCGGGAAGCTCAAGCTTCTTAACCGCAACCGTCGCTAAATTGCCACTTGATTCGGTCGTGGCGGATACGGCATTACCCGTAAAACTAATACAGATAAAGCAGATCACTGCTATTCCAGAAATTGTTGACGGCATGTGCATGTCCTCCAGACCCTGCTGAGCATTTTTCTAAACACTATCTTTTCTAAATCCCATTTTCCTGGTCCTAAGTATCAACTAAAATCGAACCCGAGGCTATTGAGTCAGATCAATTTGACCACACTCATCACACTGATACCTTGTATGGTCAGGATTATTTTAGGCTACGTTGTTATGGCACGCGATCATAGCGTACAATTTCAACATCTTTTCAATTAAATACAGTGTCCCGTATGGCTCAATATATTTACACCATGAATCGGGTGGGCAAAATTGTCCCACCCAAGCGATTTATCCTTAAAGACATTTCGCTGTCCTTTTTCCCGGGTGCCAAGATTGGTGTTTTAGGCTTGAATGGATCAGGTAAATCCACGCTGCTGAGAATTATGGCCGGTGTCGACACGGAAATAGAGGGTGAAGCCCGCCCGCAACCCGGCATCAACATTGGATATTTACCGCAAGAACCTCAGCTTAATCCAGACAAGGACGTCCGAGGCAACGTCGAAGAAGCGCTGGGTGACCTGACCGATGCACAACAACAGTTAGATGCTGTTTATGCCGCTTATGCTGAGCCTGATGCAGATTTCGAGGCACTTGCCGCTGAACAGGCAAAACTTGAAAACATATTACAGGCATCCGACGGACATAATATTGAACGTACTCTGGAGATTGCTGCTGATGCCTTGCGCCTCCCGCCCTGGGATGCAGATGTTACTAAACTCTCTGGTGGTGAACGTCGCCGTGTTGCCCTGTGTAAGTTGTTACTTTCAAAACCCGACATGCTGCTACTAGATGAACCGACTAACCACCTTGACGCAGAATCTGTTGCCTGGCTGGAACGTTTTTTACATGAGTATGAAGGAACGGTGGTTGCCGTTACTCACGATCGTTACTTCCTCGATAATGTAGCCGGCTGGATACTGGAACTGGATCGGGGTGAAGGCATTCCCTGGGAAGGCAACTACTCATCCTGGCTCGAACAAAAAGAAAATCGTATCGAACAGGAAGAAAAAAAGGAAACATCTCGAAGCAAAGCCATGAAAGAAGAACTGGAATGGGTAAGGACCAATCCCAAGGGTCGACACGCAAAGAGCAAGGCCCGTCTAGCACGCTTTGAAGAACTCAGTTCCCAGGACTTTCAAAAACGAAATGAAACCAAAGAACTGTATATTCCACCCGGCCCGCGGCTCGGTGACGTCGTCATCGAAGCCAACGGCATCAATAAAAGTTTTGGTGACAGGGTTCTCTACGAAGATTTGACCTTCAGTCTGCCTCCCGGTGGTATTGTCGGTATCATCGGTCCTAATGGTGCGGGTAAAACAACGCTGTTTCGGATGATAACCGGTGAGGAAAAACCCGACGCCGGTGAGCTGCGTATTGGTGAGACGGTAAAGCTGGCCCATGTCGATCAGTCCCGTGATGCCCTGGATGACAACAAGACCGTCTGGGAAGAAATCGCTGATAGCCTTGATGTGATCACAGTGGGTAACTACACCGTTCAGTCGCGGGCTTACTGTGGCCGCTTCAACTTCAAAGGCTCCGACCAGCAAAAACGGGTTGGCGATCTCTCCGGTGGTGAACGCAACCGGGTACACCTTGCCAAACTTCTGCGAAGTGGTGGTAATGTCCTGCTGCTTGACGAACCCACCAACGACCTCGACGTCGAAACCTTACGTTCCCTGGAGGATGCCCTGCTCGCCTTTCCAGGTTGTGCCGTGGTCATCTCACACGATCGCTGGTTTCTGGATCGAACGGCCACTCACATTCTCGCCTTCGAAGGCGATAGTCAGGTGGTATGGTTCCAGGGTAACTACGCCGACTATGAGGCTGATCGTAAACGACGTCTTGGTGATGAGGCGGATCAACCCAGGCGGATCAAATATAAACGCTTAACCCGCTAACCAATACAAATATTTATAGGGCACACAGGATAGAAACAGGGTTATCTTGCATTTCGGTTGCTTAGCTTTTAATGACTACATTCAGGTTCTGTGACTCACTGAAGTCCTCATATAACACCGTTGACAAGCACACCCTGTTTCGCCCGGCATTCTTTGCCTTGTAAAGCGCTTCATCTGCTTGTGATAGCATTAGTTCAAGCGTTTTTTCAGCCGAACCATGTTTTCCAGCACAACTAATGCCAGCACTAACTGTCATATTTATTATTTGATCTGTATAGCGCACCTGCGTATTTTCAATAGTTAATCTGAGCTTGTCGGCAAAATTTGCTGCTTCCATAATATTTTTATGTACAGACAAGATCAGGAACTCCTCACCACCTATACGAAAGAGATAATCACTGACCCGTGACTCATGCCTTAACTGTTCAGAAAAGGATATCAGACATTGGTCACCTGCGATATGACCGTAAGTATCATTAATGTTCTTAAACAGGTCAAGATCCAGCAAGGTTACGTAGACAGACAACTCTTCCCTTCCTGTCTGCGCCAATAGCTTGGGAAATACTTCCTGCAGGTAGCGCCTATTGTAAAGGCCGGTCAGACTATCCGTTATTGCAGATTGTTCTAATTTATTTTGCGTGATTTCAATTTCATTCTTTTGTTCACGTAACGCCTTTAACATATCGGCAAAATGGTTGTTCAACTCATCAAATTCGTTTTTCACCTTATGTTTTTCCAGGACGGGTAATTTACCCACCGCCACCTGATGAGTCAGCTTCTTGATATGTTTTAACGGACGGCTAAAATTGCGCAGTATAGCAAGACCCAACAGCAATACACCGGCTAAGCCCACACCAATCAACCCTTGCATAAAGCTACGATGTTTTTCCAGCTTGGCGATAATATCTCTTTCAGAGAAACCAAACCATAAGGTCGGTTTTTCGGTATTATTTCCGGGTAAATCAATTTGATAAATACGGTAAGGGATCGAATCTGTCATCAGTTTATTATTATCAAAATCAAACTGGCTATGACCTATCGTCTTTACCGTTGTCATAATAATTTCATTATTCCCTATCAGGAAAAATTCGCCTTCTGTTGTCTGCTTGTTTTTATCAAACCATTCCTGATTTAGCAATCGACTAACCGCAACACGCCCCATAACATGATCACGGTATTGTATCGTTGTCACCGCAACAACTTCGAGTCCGCTTTTACCCTGATAATAGAAAGGACCAACGCCCCTTGTATCTGTATATTGCTGCACCGCTGCGGCTAGATCGTCATGTTCTTCACCAACCAGAACCTGATAATCATTATCCATAATAAGCTTGTGATCAATAGGCAACCAGCCAAACTCTCGGTCATACAGTTCACCTAGTGGCTTGCTGTCCCCACCAATGCCTGTGACAACATACATGTATTCCTTAAGCCGGAGATCTTGTGCCACGATAGCTGCATAGCGTTGCAACTCATTTCGTTCTTCATTCAGATGGCCGTTAAGTAATTGCTTAAGACGAACAAGATGATTATCTGCTTCATCTAGAATAACCTGGTGTATATAGCGATAAGAATAAACCAGGGTGCCTGACAAAAAAACTATCAACAACAATATGTATAGAATAAGTCTAGCGCGATAACTTTGAATCAACATATGGTCATTCTTATTCGGCGCGTGGTTTGTTTAAGGGTACCAGGTTAAATTGTTTTGCCACCTTAAAAAAAGCCTCGCCAGTTTGCACTTCCCGGATAATTCTTTTTACATTTTCTGAAGGTTGTAGATCGGTAACAGCTGATAGCTGTCGGTAGAATGGATAATGCTTTCTTTTCAGGTTGCTCGCAGTGGGAGCTTTACCGTCAATCGTAATATGTTTTACCTTGTTACCTGTTTCAAACAACCAGGTTGACCCCGTATGCCCGATTGCACCATCAAAGTCACTCACTCGTTTTACCATTTCATCCGCACTTGAAACATTCAGGCGAATTTTTCTAAAGTCACCCGCATTCGGCAAAATTGTTTTCCAGTGTCCTGGCCGTTTCTTGCAATGTAAGCGAGTCACGACGGCAATCGGTTGATCATTGCCACCCACTTCCTTCCAGTTACTAATTTTTCCTGCAAAGATATCCCGTACTTGTTGCTTGCTGAGATTACTCACCGGGTTTGTCTGGTTGACCAAAATCAAGATCGGTTCCAACGCCAGCGGATATACACGTATTTGTTTTTTCTCGACCTCTTTTTTACTTAGCGGGCAACAAACAAAACCAAATGTTTCCTTACCAGGACTATTCAGCTTCGCATTCTTTATGCCAGCATTACAGCCTTGCCCCAACATCGAATCCTTACCGTAAAGTGTGATTTTGTGTCCTGATACCCTTTCCAGATCTTTTTTCAGGGAGTTGAAAATAATCCACGAAAAGTGGGCACCCGCACCGGTGATGTACCCGCTTGGGTGTGTATCTGAGGCCTCAGGCATTGCGCAGGCTTCACCCGCCGTTTTATCCTGGTTGGCAGACTCTGTCGCATAACTGCTAACGAAAGCTGTCATAAGCAGGCCAAAAGCCACACTCAGCCCTGAAATCCTGGCCGCACGATTGACTTGATTGTTGTTAAAAATCATTGAGTTGCCTCATTCCACATAGCAAGGTATATATAGTGTTGTCCAAGTTATGCATTATATTTCGGCATTTTTAGTAAACTCTTTAACTCTTTGTCCTTGTAAGAAGAGCCAGGAAGTTAAAAACGACAGCGTACGACATGGTGGCGTATTATGTGCGTTGGTAAGAAATTTATTTATGGGCGATGGCTTGAAGCAATTGGCGATAGGATTATTAAAACAGATGGCGTAACTAATCAGGAAAAACTCAATCGAATGTTATAAATAATTGGAAAAACGGGGCAGCTCTTGTGCTGCCACATTAACTCAACGCCCTCTGTTCCACCTGTTGATACTCTGGCCCCATAAAAACGCCGCTAAAAAGCGGCGCTTTTATCGTACATGGGCAAGGATTGTTCCCGACAATCCTTTTGCATTTCCACCATCCATGGCGGTCACGGCCGAGAGCGACTTAATACATTAAAAATTAATGTCTTATTGAAGCAGTTCGGGATTCACCGGAGGCTGAAATTCTTCTGCAGCAGGTTGTGCCTCTTCCGTTGCAGCAGGCATTGTTTCTGTTGTTGCAGCAGAATCAGTAGCCGGAACAGGAACATCTGTCATACTGATTAACTCTTCTGAGATAGTCTCACCCGCACCGTTTAGCACAGATACTTTCCAGTCGCCCGCCCAACCTGGCGTAAAACTTTTGCTCGACCAAACACGCCAGCGAGGTCCACGCACATCAAATTTCACTTCAGCCATCACCTTGCCATCAAACTCCCAGCGATGAATCGCCGTCTGCCCAGACATGTCGCGTAGCTCAGTGAAATAGAATACACGTTCAGCCTCGGCAGATTTTTCCAGCTTATCTATCGGCTCACGATCCTGAATCGAGGTTGTAAAGATTGAACGAATAACGCTGCCACGCGAGAAACCCGCTTGCTCTTCCTGTGGCATGGCCTCTGCAGTTGTTGCCGGTGCCGCAGCAGGTTCCACCGTCGTCGTTGCGGCCTCGGTTGTAGTCTCGGCAGTTGCAGGAGCGGTGCTTGCTGGGCTTGACGTTTCTGGCATCGCATCGGCGGCAACCACTAAGGACGAAAATCCCAGGGTGCTTAAAGACAGTGCCATCAGGGTTGGAAGTAGTTTCATTTGGTGTTTACTCCTTACATTAAGAGTTAAAGAATTATTGTTGGCGTACAACAACAAAATATAGAACACTTATCTGTGAACGTTATCACAATGTGAATGATTCATTAACCTGATATTACTAAGCTTACCGTAACACCCGACGTTGGCACACGACACCAGATTTTCAATAAATCAGAGAAGTATCTACCACGTTTCTCATACAATATCCGCTATAAACCAGAGTGATGAATCTGATAGTATTCATCACAATGAAGTACTCTGGCCAAACTCAATTTAAGCATACTAATCAGCCCAGCACTGGCATATTGTTGGTCAACCTTGGCACGCCTTATGCGCCAACTCCTGCTTCGGTACGCAAATATCTGGCTGAGTTTCTCGCCGATCCTCGTGTGGTTGAGATGCCCCGAATCTTATGGCGTCTGGTTTTACATGGGGTCATCTTGCGCATCCGTCCGCGACCCGTCGCACGAAATTACGCAAAGATTTGGACGGAACAAGGTTCACCACTAATGGTGCACTCAAAGGCCACAGCAGAAAAATTGCAAGCAATGGTCGATCAAGATTTGCCTGGACCAGTGCATGTTGCCCTCGCGATGCGTTACGGCCAACCTTCTATCGCTGAAGGACTCCGGCAATTACGTGACAAGCAAGTTGAGCGATTACTAGTCCTGCCGCTGTACCCACAATACTCGGCAACCACGACGGCCGCGGTCTATGATGAGGTCAGTAATCAACTACGCAGATGGCGCTGGCTGCCTCAATTTAGAATGCTGATGCAATATCATGATCACCCGCAATATATTCAAGCTATCGCCGATCAAATCCAGCAGGCTAATGAAAAACATGGTCAACCCGACAAACTTATTATGTCGTTTCACGGTATTCCTCAGCGCTATCATAAAGCGGGGGATCCGTATTACTGCCAGTGTCAAAAGACCGCTCGCCTGGTTAGTGAAAACCTAAATTTCGCAGCCGATGACTGGATGCTTTGCTTTCAGTCTCGCTTTGGTCGTGAGCCCTGGTTACAACCATACCTGGATAAAAATCTTGAGAGCATGCCTGAACAAGGTATCAAATCCGTTCATGTTATTGCGCCTGGCTTCGCGGCAGACTGTCTGGAAACGCTGGAAGAACTAGCGATGCAAAATGCTACGCTATTCAAACAACACGGCGGCGAATCATTCCACTATATTCCTGCCCTGAATGATAGTCCTGCACACATAAAACTATTGCTAGCGCTGATAAAACAGGAAACACAGGGCTGGGCAGAAACAGATCCTGATGCCCAAATGCTGGATGCAAAAGATCGTGCTGCAAATGCAGAGGGCTTTGACGGCTATTAATTCAGAACTTATCTGAATTTAACGGCCTCAAGACCCAACAAAAAAACAGTCATAAAAAAAGGGAAGCAAATGCTTCCCTTTTTGATTACAGACTAGCGATAGTTCTATCAGGTATTTTCACCCTTGTATTCAGTAATACCAGGATTACCCTTACCGCCGATAATCTTCGGTATATTCATTTTCTTAATCTTAACGACCTTTTGATCACGTAGATAGTCAGCTACCGTCTCCCAGATAGGTTCACCGGGTGCCTGGCTACCAACCTGCGCCCAACCTGATACTCGGTAGTTCTTGTTGAGATCCATTTGAGTTCCGTCATCCAGACGCATGTCCTTGATACGATTACCGATAGTTGCGTTGATATCGATGGTGTAATCCATACCACCCAAACGCACCATATCACCACCCTGTTGCTTGTATGGGTCGGTATTGAAAATATTATCTGCAACATCTTCCAGGATATCTTTCATAATCTGACCTTTCATATCTCGGACATAGGTCTCGGGATAAGTCGTACAAGTCTGATCCATCACATTGTCCATGGTAATCGTCTGGCCTGGCAGTACCGTAGTACCCCAACGGAAACCAGGTGACAGAGAAATCTGACTGTCGTTGACTACATTCAATGCATCACAGATAACCTGATCGAAGGTACCGTTGAAATTACCACGACGGTAAAGCTCACCACCATCAGGGTCAGCAACCGCAAGTTCTTCCGTCAGTTTTCCAATATAGGGCTTGCGAACATCAGAGATGTAACTTGTCATCTCTTTATCTGCTTCCAGCAGGTTAGAGAAGACAGGTAATAAGCGATAACGGAAATCCTGAACCTTACCGTTACGTACATCCAGTTGCATAAAGCCAAGGAACTTACCGTTAGAACCGGCATTGGTTACCAGTGTCTGGCCACCCTTGTTCTTAACGACAGTAGGAGCAGGTACACCATCGTGCGTATGACCACCAAAGATAGCATCGATGCCACTGACGACAGAGGCCATCTTGAGATCCACGTCCATACCATTGTGAGAAATGACGATAACCGCATCAGGTTTCTCGGTCTCACGTACCACGTCCACAATCTTTTGCATTTCCTGATCACGAATACCAAAGGTCCAGTCAGGAATGAAACGACCCGGGTTAGCAATAGGTGTGTATGGGAAGGCCTGACCAATAACGGCAACACGTACACCGCCCATATCCTTGATAGTGTAAGGTTTGAACGCGCGAGAGGTATTCTCATCAAAACCTTCAAAATCAGCAAATCGATAATCAAATGAAGACTCATCTTTTACGAATACGTTCTGACAAACAAAGTCACCCTTGAAGTCTTTTACGTTAGAAATAATTTCTTCGTCGAGGTAGGTAAATTCCCAATGACCGGTCATGACATCAACGCCAAGTTTATTGGTAGCACCGACCATATCTTTACCACGTGTCCAGTATGCAGTACCCGAACCCTGCCAGGTGTCACCACCGTCAATAAGCAGTGTGCGATTCGCACCATGCTCTGCGCGTAGCTTTTTAACCAGGGTACGCAGATGGGCGAAACCACCGACTTTACCGTACATCTTGGCGGCTTCAACAAAGTTAAGATAAGAGAAGGCGTGTGCCTCAATACTGTTAGGAGCAACACCGAAGTGCTTCAATAATTTCTCGCCAACAATATGAGGAGGCTGACCAAAATTGCCACCGATACCCAGGTTTACATTTGGTTCACGGAAATAAATCGGGTTCAGCTGTGCATGGCAGTCCGTCATATGCATGATGGAGACATTGCCAAACTTGGGAACATTGTAGAGGTCTTCCGGCTTACGAGCCGCAGCGGCACCGCTTGTAGCAGTACCTTTTGAAGCTGAATCCTGTTGGCTATCACAACCAGGAACCAGACCCGCAGCAGCGGCGATACCCATAAGTTGCACAAATTCACGACGGTTAAGAGACATTAATCTCCTCCTGATAACTATGCTGAAAAGTTGGTTTATATAGAATTTACTCGCATTTCGATCACGCAATGTAAATTCTTGTTTTAGTTTGGCGAATTATGCCATGAATCAGAGATATTATTAACATGGCCGCACAAAATCGACCTTATATTAGTACATTATCCAGTCTGGGGGGTCACCAATTCGAAAATAATTTGAGTATTTCGCCGGGCTATTTTGCAAAATGCAGCCCAAAGTGGCTAAAAAAACGGCTTTCTGCCGAATTTACTTTTTCTGCACCAAAGTAGATTTAATCCACCGGTATCCAAGCAGCAGCGAAAGACAAATGGCAAAAATGATCGGACGCATTAGATCCAGTTTCACCAACATAAAGAAGTGTAAAACGGCCAGAATCGAGATGGGATACACCAGAAAATGCAGCTTGCGCCATTTTCGTCCCAGCTTGCGTTGACTCCATTTGTTTGAGGTCACGGCCAAGGGCAGCAAGCCCAGCAACGACAGAACGCCAATGGTGATAAACGGGCGTTTCTTGATGTCTATCCAGATCTCAGCCCAGTCAAAAAACTGATCCAGCCACAGATAACTTGATAGATGCAAAATAAGATAAAAGAAACAGAACAGACCCAGCATTCGGCGCAACTGAATAGGCCATGGCTGTTCAAGCAGATCCTTCAGGGGAGTCATACACAGGGTGACAATCAGAAGTTGCAGTCCCCATTCCCCCAGTCGTCGTGTCACCACCTCGATAGGATTAGCCCCAAGCTGGTCAGAAAAAACCGCATAAACCAGCCAGACCAGTGGCATCAGGCACAGCAGAAAAACACTGATCTTCAGGAGTAATCGTTGTCGCGTCGACATAGGGAGTAATCTTATCGGATAAGCGCAGTATTAATAGTCGGTGATATTGACGCCTAGTAGCTTTTCTTCAGATCCATGCCTTTATAAAGATGGGCCACCTGTTCTTCGTAGCCATTGAACATGAGTGTCTTACGCTTCAGGAACTCACCGATCCGTCGTTCACGCTTCTGGCTCCAACGAGGGTGTGCTACCTGTGGATTCACATTGGAATAGAATCCATATTCACTTGGTGCTGCCTGTTCCCAGCTCGATATGGGCTGCCGTTCCACGAACTCAATTTTGACGACACTTTTGATGCTCTTGAATCCATATTTCCAGGGGACAACCAGCCGAATGGGGGCACCATTTTGTTTGGGCATGACCTCGCCATAAAGACCAACCGCCATCAGCGTTAATGGATTCATCGCCTCATCCATACGCAATCCCTCTACATACGGCCAGTTGAGGGTACGTCGTCGGAGACCCGGCATTTCGCTTTTACGGTCCAGGGTAGTGAATTTGACATATTTGGCCTTTGACGTCGGCTGGAATCGCTTAATCATGTCCGCGAGGGAAAAACCTATCCAGGGGATGACCATGGACCAGCGCTCGACGCAGCGTAGACGATAGATACGCTCCTCCAGGGCATGGGGCTTCATCAGGTCTTCAAGGCTATAGGTCCCCGGCTTGTCCACCTCACCGGCGATGGTAATCGACCAGGGATCGGTGGTCAATTTTTGTGCATTTTTGGCGGGGGAATATTTGTCGGTGCCAAATTCATAAAAATTGTTGTAGCTAATGATGTCCTGATGAGGCGTCAGGCTCTCATCAATCTTATACTGGTCCGCCTTCTTATGTTTCAGAGGGGAATTACCATAACCGGCATGTGCTGGATTGAGCATAGGCAACATCGCCAGCCCCGCCATGGATTGCATAAATTTGCGGCGATTGAGGTAGGTGTCTTTATCAGTAATCTCTGATGAAGCAATATCAGAAGGACGTTTTATCAGCATAACTACTCCAGGCAATGTGCGGGTATCTTTAGTAAGTGAGTGTCACCGTACAGCAAAGTTCAGCCCAAATGTTCAAGAAAGTATCACAAGAATATCGGCCAGATCGCAGCCAGCATTAGAAGACAGTCCTGTTTTGCGCTAATATCAGACTCCGACACAAAATATAATTAAAACAGCGTGTCATTAAAAAAATATGCCAACAAAATAATATGTCAGAACAACGCTCGATTAACAGCACACTGGTTCAGGTAAGCCGAGCCAAGGGGGAAACCCGGACTTTTCAGATTTATGATGAAAAGTTTCTGGACGTGACTATCGACAATTTGTTCGGGCAGAAGAACTACCAGCTGAATCTGTGCATGCTGGAACCCTGGCCGGTGCGTAACCGTGAATTCTCCTGGCGCTGGTTGCTAAGCATGGCCTATTTTGGACTCGCTGCCCTCGCCTACATGGCGTACCTGTTTAATAACCCAACCAGCGAAATGTTAAGTCGGCTCATCCCATTCTTCGTGATTTTTATTCTGCTGCTGCTCGGCTCACTACTGATGTTTTTGTATCGCTCGCCCAACGTCACGGAATTCAGGAGCCGATATTGCGGTTGTGTATTGATCGGACTGCTCTATGCGAACCCCGGAAAAGAACAGTTCACCAAGTTTGTTGAAGAGTTAAAACAACGTATCCTGGCATCGAGCCAATCGGTAAGAATCGACAAGCATCGTATGTTAATCAACGAGATTACCAAGCTACGTCGACTACGCAACGAGAATATTATTTCCGAGCGCGACTACGTCGCCGCATCCCGCCGTATTCCTAACATGCGAGCCTGACGGTTTTCCATAACCGTTCACAAAACTTTTACTACCGAACATTTACTCAGGCCGCAGCAGCTTTTTTACTACTTTTTCGAAACGTCAACTTATCTGCTTTGATATCAATCTCGATCACATCACCCGGTAGGAATTTACCTGCCAGAATATCCTGAGCCAACGTGTTCTCTAATTGTTGCTGAATCGCACGCTTGAGTGGTCGTGCTCCGTAGACCGGGTCAAAGCCTGCTTCGCCCAGTTTATCCAATGCGGCTTCACTAATATCAAGCCCCATCTCGCGGTCTTTCAGTCGTTCGCGAAGATAGTCGATCTGAATATTGGCAATTAAACGAATCTGCTCTTTCGCAAGGGGATGGAAAACCACAACCTCATCGATACGATTAATAAACTCTGGGCGGAAATGCTGCCCCACACTCTCCATCACCGCAGACTTCATCGCATCATAGTTTTCTTCGCCCGTCAGTTCCTGAATATATTGCGAACCGATGTTTGATGTCATCACGATGACGGTATTACGAAAATCAACGGTACGGCCTTGCCCGTCGGTCAGACGACCATCGTCAAGTACCTGCAGCAACACATTAAAGACGTCCGGATGCGCCTTCTCGACTTCATCGAGCAAAATAACCGAATAAGGTTTGCGCCTGACTGCCTCAGTGAGATAACCACCTTCTTCATAACCAACATAACCTGGAGGTGCACCGATCAGACGTGCAACAGAGTGTTTCTCCATAAACTCGGACATGTCGATACGAACCATGGCCGCTTCGGTATCAAACAGGAATGAGGCCAATGCTTTAGTTAATTCAGTTTTACCAACACCGGTTGGTCCTAAAAACAGGAATGAACCATTGGGACGATTGGGATCAGATAGTCCAGCACGTGAACGACGAATGGCATCAGAAACGGATTTCACCGCCTCCTCTTGACCAATGACGCGTTGATGCAAGTCATCTTCCATGCGAAGTAATTTATCACGCTCACCTTCGAGCATTTTTGATATTGGAATACCGGTCCATTTAGAAACCACTTCAGCGATTTCTTCCTCTCCGACTTTGTTGCGCAATAACTTTGTTTCCTGCATCTCGGCCTGAGCAGCCATATCAAGTTGTTGTTCCAACTCTGGAATCCGGCCGTATTGCAGCTCTGACATACGTGTTAGATCACCAGCACGCCGAGCAGTCTCTAACTCAATCCGCGCACGATCCAGTTCTTCTTTAATATGTTGCGTGCCTTGCAATGCCGCTTTTTCCGAGACCCAGATCTCTTCTAAATCACCATACTCACGCTCAGCCTTGTCGATTTCTTCCTGCAGATTTTCAAGGCGTTTTTTTGAGGCCTCATCAGTCTCTTTATTTAACGCCTCGCGTTCAATCTTAAGTTGAATCAACTTGCGATCAAGACGATCCATTGTCTCGGGTTTTGAATCAATTTCCATACGGATACGACTAGCCGCTTCGTCGATAAGATCAATCGCCTTATCAGGTAATTGTCGGTCAGTAATATAGCGGGTTGATAATGTTGCGGCGGCTACGATCGCAGGATCAGTGATATCCACACCATGATGGACTTCGTACTTTTCTTTTAAACCACGCAAGATTGCAACCGTGTCTTCAACACTCGGCTCTTCGACTAACACCTTCTGAAAGCGTCTCTCCAGTGCTGCATCTTTTTCAATATATTTGCGATACTCATCAAGGGTTGTCGCCCCCACACAGTGCAGTTCACCTCTAGCTAGAGCAGGTTTTAACATGTTACCTGCGTCCATCGCGCCTTCGGCCTTTCCAGCACCAACCATGGTATGAATTTCATCGATAAATAAAATAACCTGACCTTCTTGCTTTGCAAGGTCATTAAGTACTGCTTTTAAACGCTCTTCAAATTCACCGCGAAACTTGGCGCCGGCGATCAATGAACCCATATCCAGTGACAGGACACGTTTGCCCTTAACACCTTCCGGGACTTCACCATTTACAATACGCTGAGCCAATCCTTCTACAATAGCGGTTTTACCGACACCGGGCTCACCGATTAGAACAGGATTATTTTTAGTCCGTCGCTGCAATACCTGGACCGCGCGACGAATTTCATCATCACGTCCAATAACCGGATCAAGTTTGCCCTGCTCGGCGCGTTCGGTGAGATCAATAGTATATTTTTCCAGAGCCTGCCGTTGTTCTTCCGCATTGGGATCATCAATCTTCTGACCGCCACGAATTTTTTCAATGGCCTGTTCAATCGCGGCTTTGTTGGCACCTGCCTTTCGTAAAAGATCGGCGACCTGATGTTTATCATCGATCAGCGCAAGTACAAATAATTCGCTCGAGACAAACTGGTCTTTGCGTTGTTGTGCGAGTTTGTCAGTGACATTCAGAAGGCGTGCAAGATCATTTGATATATGCAGATCGCCCGCCGAGCCTTCTACCGAAGGCATACGCTCCAGTGCTTCACCCAGCTGTGAGCGGAGCAAATTAACATTCGCCCCGGATATTTGTAACAGATGGCGTACGGTGCCACCTTCTTGATCCAGCATCGAGATCAAAACGTGTGCAGGCTCAACGATTTGATGGTCGCGGCCGAGCGCGACACTTTGCGCATCCTGTAGTGCTAGTTGAAACTTACTGGTTAATTTATCCATTCGCATGAGAACTGTTCCTCACCCTTTAATCTAGTCAGTATTGTTACAACTTTATAGGGGTAAATATCGATCTTTCAAGCAAGCAGGGCACTGATCCTGATCAATTTCTTTGCGAAATCTGCTCAACCCTGCCCAAACCTGTTCATATTAAGCGCTTTTTTTTCTAGCGTTTCTGCTTTTAGATTCTTTGACAAGCTGGTTCGGTTTAACCTCGGGATATAGCTGATCCAGAGAAGTGCTATAACCTGGTTTCTGTAAAATACGTACATGCTTACGCGTAAACTCACTGGCGTTTCTGAGACCACAGGAATAGGCAATTACATTGATTTCATGGTTTACCCAGTGCGCATACTTGGCAACACGCTGCGCTTTATCCTCAACCACCAGGCCTTTCTGAAATCGCTTTTTATGAGTCGTGATGCCGGTCGGACAGATATCAAGATGACACTGTAATGACTGTATGCAGCCCAAAGAAAACATGAAGCCCCGTGCACTCACTGCGAAATCAGCACCCATACACAATGCCCAGGCCACATTACCAGACGTCACCAGTTTACCTGAGGCAATGACACGGATGCGATCACGCAAATCATATCTGCTTAATGTATCAACAACGATGGGCAACGATTCTTTAAGTGAAAGCCCGACATGATCAATCAACACCTGCGGTGCAGCACCGGTTCCACCTTCGCCACCATCTACAGTGATAAAGTCAGGCGCAAATTCCAACCCCTTGTGGTGAATCGCTTCACAGAGTTCCTGCGGAAAATGCTCCGAGCCAAATACGGCTTTAAAGCCAACCGGTCGGCCAGTCAGTTCACGTATGGTGTGAATCATCATTAATAAATCATCACAGTTATTGATATCTGGATGGCGATTGGGACTTGATGAGACTTCACCTTGTTTGATTCCTCGTATCGCCGCGATCTCGGCCGTCACTTTTATAGCCGGCAGGACACCGCCCCGGCCTGGCTTCGCACCCTGCGACAACTTAATTTCAAAGGCCTTAACCCGCTTACCCACTTCTTTGAGTCGCTCGAGATCCAAATTACCATGCTCGTCACGCACGCCATACTTGGCAGTGCCTATCTGGTAAATAATGTCCGTACCATACTCTTCATGGTAGGGCGATATACCTCCCTCACCGGTGTTCATCCAGATACCCGCTTCAGCAGCGCCTTTTGCCAACGCCCTCACGGCTGGTTTGGAGATGGCCCCAAAACTCATACCCGAAAGATTGAACAGGTTTTTTGCCTCGAACGGGTAACGACACTGCGGGCCGATCACTTTTGGTGGTGACTCCGTCTTTTCCTCTTCCAGTAAAGGAAACGAAGAGTTTACAAAGATAACCGAGCCTCCAGCCTGTATGTCATTAGTCGAGCCAAAGCCGACCATGCCACCTAAACCTTTGGAGGTACGATAAACCCAGGCCCTGGCGGCACGATTAAAAGGTTGTTCCTGGCGATCATGGGCAAAAAAGTACTGGCGAAAATATTCGCCCAAGGCTTCGAAACGGTAACGTAAGCGGCCAAGAACGGGATAGTTGCGTCGAATGGCATGGGAGGTCTGCGAAATATCCTGAATATACATCACGATAATGACAATTAAGGCCATAGCAGCAAGCACTGCAAAACCAATTACAATCCAGTCAGCAATATTGTCTGTGAGCATCGTAAATATCCTTTGTTAACAAGGACATTGTCGGCCTCAGCGGGCAAGAACTTAACTTTCAGGCAAGAGAGTTACTTGTAGACCTTACGTTTAAAAAGGTCATTGCGCCGACTCACCAATCGATCCAGGAATAACATGCCATCGAGGTGATCCATTTCATGTTGAATGGCACGGGCCTCATAGCCATTCGTCTCAATCGATTGCTGTTTGCCCTGTTCATCGAGATAATTGAGCTTGATTTGCTCGGCACGGATCACATTGCCCGTGAAATCGGGCACAGACATGCACCCCTCCCTGCCGACTTTCATACCATCCCATTTAGTGATTTCAGGATTAATCAGCACGAGCCGTCCATGCTGTTGTATCTTGGGCTTACTGGAAACATCTACAATCGCTACTCGTATTAAATGGCCAACCTGGGGTGCCGCGATCCCAACCCCACCGGGTCCATTGCGCATGGTCTCTTCAAGATCGGAAATAAATCTCAACAAACTATCATCGATGGATTCAACGGGGGATGAAACCTGTTTCAGCAGCTCGTCCGGGTAGGTCAGAATAGGAAGTAATGCCATTTAATCAGGCAACAAGTGTTTCTATAGAGATCACTTTAATATCAATGCCATCTATTCCGGCCTTGCGCAGCGAGTCCAGTTCTTTATCCAACAAAGATAAATCAGATTGCGCTTTGCCCTCGATGTGCATGATAAAAATCGGCTTCGCTTCGGTGCCACCCACATCGGATTCAAGATCAAGAATATGAAAATTCTGCCGCTGTAAAACCCGGGTCACTTCGGCTACGATACCCGGACGATCAGCACCATGAACACTCACACAGGCATCAGGGACAATATGTTCGTGAAGGTGTCCTTCAATTTGATCTATGTGCAGTCGTAATTTAAGGGAAGATAGTTTTTCTTGCAGTAGTGATTCAAGGGCACTTTGCTGTTGTTCGCTCTGCACCATCAACATCACGGTAAAATTGCCGCCCAGGCGCATCATCGATGCCTCGCCCAGCTGACAACCCGCATCAAATAAAATATTGGTAACCTCGGCAACAATACCCGGTCGATCACGGCCAACCAGTGTCAACATATACCAGTTAGACATAACACCTCCCTTAAGAAGTTAATCGTGCAGACTAGAGTGGGCCAAATAGATGACAACAATCCCACCAATAATTAAAACGATCTGGCGCAAAGTCTCACGAAACTCGACACGCTTGTGCAAACCCGGGATCAAATCGGCCACCGCAATATAAATAAAACTGGAAGCAGCAATGGCAAGCACATAAGGCATAGCGGCTTGTGCCTTACTCAGACTAAAGTAAGCAATAAGAGCACCAATAACAGTGGTGAGGCTGGCAAGGATATTAAACAGGAATGCCTTGCGCCTCGAATAACCACTGCTTAGCAAAATCGCGAAGTCACCCACTTCCTGCGGAATCTCATGCGCCGCGACGGCCAGGGTAGTAATAACGCCCAGATGAAAATCGGTCATAAAAGCCGCGGCAATCAACACACCATCAACCAGGTTGTGAATACCATCACCCACCAGTACCAGCGTCCCTGCTGCATGCGAATGTTGCTGATCAGTCAGGGTGTGCGCTTCACAGGCATGTTCATGACAGTGGCGCCATAGCACCATCTTCTCCATCAGGAAGAAACCAAGGATACCAATAAGCAGCGTGAGCCCGAGTTGATGAAATTCAATGCCCGTGCCCTCGCTCAAGCTATGCGGGATCAGGGCAAGAAACGCGGCACCCAGCAAGGCACCGGTCGCAAAACTCACAAAGTGTGGAAGCATCGCCTGGCGAATACGATCGGGAAAAACCAGAAATACCGCTGCCGCAATGGCGCTAAAAATGCCGCCGATAAGGCTAAAAACAATAATCCAGGCTAATAAATTTTCAGCCAGTAAACTTTCGGTCGCCAACGACATAGAAATCCGATTCCGTTAAAAAAAGTTGCCACATCATACCCTAAAACACTGCCTTTACCAGATCAGGTCATCCAAATCAGACTGGCCATGCGCCCGGTAATCTTGTTGCGCCGAAAGGAATAAAAACGTTGGTCGTCCTGGTAGGAACAAAGGTCGCCACCATATACATCACCAATATTCATACCAGCCAATTGATGTCGGGCAATAGCGTAAATATCCAGTAACCACTTGCCTTGCTGCTTTCCTGCAACAAAGGCTTTTGCAAAATGTTGATCCTGTTTTAAAAACTGGTCTCTCACCTCTTCCCCAACCTCAAAGGCTTCCGGTCCAATCGCCGGTCCTAACCAGACCAGCAAATCCTGCTGTTTAACAGGCATTTTTTCGATGGTCTGCAAGATGGCCTGTTGTTCCAGCCCTCTCCAACCCGCATGTACTGCAGCAACACAGGTTCCCTGTCTATCGGTTATGAGTACAGGCAAACAATCCGCGGTCATCACCACACAAACACGCCCGGTTGTTTGCGTCATGCAGGCATCGGCTTCATCAGTTATCGCATTATCCGTAGAAACGTCGCAACCGTGTACCTGTGTGAGCCAGTGCGGTTCATTTGGCAACCCAAGATAATCGCTAAGGTATTGTCGATTAATCGCCACATGTTGCGGGGCATCATCGACATGCAGGGCTAAATTAAGGCTATCAAAAGGGGGGTGACTGACACCGCCCAACCGGGTCGTCGTGCCCGCATGGATATGGGCAGGTGCCGGCCATTGAGCGAGAATCCAGCTGCGGCTATCCATGTTGTTGCTTATCCAGAACGAGCATCTTCGGCCAGCACCGTAATCAGGTTCTGCATATCCTCTGGTATCGGTGCCTGCCAGCTAACCTGCTCTCCCGTTTTCGGGTGTTGCAGTCCCAGAGAGCGAGCATGCAGGGCCTGCCGTTTAAAACGACGCAGCATCTCAGTTAATGCCTCGCTACAACCAGCAGGTAATTTCAGACGACCACCATAGGTCTGATCACCGATCAAGGGATGGTGAATATGTGCCATGTGTACCCGAATCTGGTGGGTACGGCCTGTTTCGAGATTCACTTTCACCAGGGTGTGTGCTCGATAGCGCTGCTCAACACGATAGTGCGTAATCGCCGGCTTGCCTCCAGTATTCACCACCGCCATTTTTTTGCGCTGAAGTGGATGTCGTCCGATATTGGTTTCGATAGTTCCCCCGGCCGTTAACACGCCATTCACCACTGCGGCATATTCTCGCTCAAAGGCACGCGCCTGCAGCTGCTCAACCAGATATTTGTGCGCGGTTATATCGCGGGCAATCACCAGGACACCACTGGTGTCTTTATCAAGACGATGCACAATCCCCGCACGCGGTACTTTTTCCAGCTCCGGGGCATGGTGTAACAACGCATTTAGCAAAGTCCCCGACTGATTACCCACTGCAGGGTGCACCACCAGTCCCACAGGTTTATTGATCACAATCAGTTGCGCATCTTCGTACAAAATATCCAGAGGAATCGCCTCGGCCTGCCATTCACCCTGAACCGTGTCTTGTACTTCGACGACGATCTGCTGGCCGGTATGTACCTTGTCCTTGGCACGCAGCTTCGTCTGATCCACTAGCACAAAACCACCCTTAACCCACTGTTGTAACCGGCTTCTGGAGTACTGGGGAAACAACTGGGCGAGCGCCTGATCTAACCTGGCGGCATCCAGTGACTCCGGAATCTCCGCCCTGAGTACAGACTCATCACCAGACTCATCATCGGTTACATCAAATGCCAGCTCTGTATCTGCTGCATCTTCTGGCTTATTTTCTTCTGGCATATTTCCCCGGTTTGCTGACTAGCCCGATAACTGACTGATAATGGCTATGCCGTGTGCTTCTGTTTATAAAAAGGTATACTAACCCAAGGTTAGCTTGATGGGATAATTTAACGTGCTTGAACGTGTAATCAAACTTGGTCTTCCAGGATTAATACTACTGCTCAGTGTTGGCTGTGCTTCCACTTCGGAAGAAGATCCAACAGAAGGAATGGCCGTGGCTGAAATTTATGAAGAAGCCAGCGCGATGCTCCAAAGCGGTGACTATGAACGCGCAATACTCCTTTACGAGCGGCTTGAATCACGTTTTCCCTATGGCAAATACGCAGACCGGGCACAAATGGAAATCGCCTATGCCTATTACAAAGATTCAGAACCCGAATCAGCCATCGTCGCCGCAGACCGTTTTATAAAATTACACCCTAATCACGACAATGTAGATTACATGTTTTATCTACGTGGCCTCGCAAGCTATGACTTGAGCGAGTCATTCCTTGATAGTCTGTTTAATGTTGACCCTTCACAGCACGATCCCAAGTCAGCCCGACGTTCATTCGAATATTTTGCTGAGCTACTGAAGAAATATCCTAAAAGTCGTTACAGCAAAGATGCTCTGCAACGCATGACCCTGATACGAAATAATCTGGCCGTATATGAAGTGCATGTCGCAGACTATTATATGCGTCGTGGTGCCTACCTTGCGGCAGCCAATCGTGGAAAATACGTTGTTGTGAATTACAAGCGGACCCCTGCAGTGGCAGATGCACTGGCGATTATGGTTACGGCCTATGGAAAACTGGGTATGGCCGACCTGGCCAGTGACTCAAAGAGTGTTCTGGAGAAGAACTACCCCGATCATAAATCGCTAAAGAAATAACGCAGAATCTTTCAGAAAGAACATCCTCCTTCCCCTTCATTTCCAGGGCAAAACTATCGGGAAAGAGGATAACGATAGTCCGACATCTTTCTATATGGCGTCGTCGCCTTCTTCACCCGTCCGAATTCGAACAACACGTTCCACGCTGCTCACAAAGATCTTGCCATCACCAATCTTGCCAGTGCGAGCTGCGTTAGTAATCGCCTCAATACAGGTATCTGCCTGATCATCTCGCACGACCACTTCCAGTTTTACCTTGGGTAAAAAATCGATGACATATTCCGCACCACGATATAACTCGGTATGTCCTTTTTGACGTCCAAAGCCTTTAACTTCTAAGGCGGTCATACCGGCAATGCCGATCTCGGACAAGGCCTCACGCACATCATCCAATTTGAAGGGTTTGATGACTGCTTCAATTTTCTTCATTTTGGTTTTCCTTTAGGTTTTCTCTAATTTATAGTTATAGGAAATCTCAGTACCCGCCAGAACCTCCACTGGCGAGAATAATATTCTATCCCCCGGCACTCTGTGAGCCGCACTCTGGATGCTATGTAAGATATCGGGTATTGCCAGCCAACACTAGTCCCTTTTTAACCAATATTGATGCCGGTGCACTTATCCAGCCCCTTACCGGCCATAACGAAAGCCTGAGGTGACCGGGTACCTTCGGTCCCGCCCAAATGCACGCTCGGTAATACGTACACCAGGCGGAGCCTGCCTGCGCTTATATTCAGTGATATCCACCATATGCATAATTCTGCTCACAATCTGCTCATCAAATCCAGCCGCAATCATTTCCGCGGCACCCTGATCAAGCTCAATGTAACGCTGCAGGATGGGATCAAGAATGTCATAGCCAGGCAGGCTATCACTATCCTTCTGGTCGGGGGCTAATTCAGCTGAAGGCGGTCGATCAATAACGCGCTGCGGGATTACTTTCGATTGTGCATTTCGCCAGTTTGAAAGGGCATAGACGCTGGTCTTCAAGACATCTTTCAAAACCGCAAAGCCACCCGCCATGTCACCATATAACGTCGCATATCCCACCGCCATTTCACTTTTGTTGCCGGTAGTCAGTACCATCTTACGTTTCTTATTCGAGATGGCCATCAACAGGATGCCCCGACAACGTGCCTGAATATTTTCTTCAGTTGTATCAGCCGGTAAATCCTTGAACAGGGGATCGAGTAAATCCAGAAATGCATTAAAAGTCGGTTCGATAGAAATAACCTCGCACCCTATACCCAGGTTTTGACACTCTTCTTTGGCATCGTCGATACTCATGTCCGCGGTGTAACGCGATGGCATGGATACCGCCTCGACATGTTCAGCTCCCAGGGCATCAACCGCAATTGCCAGCGTCAAGGCGGAGTCAATACCACCCGACACCCCGATCACTGCACCTTTAAATCCATTCTTATGTACATAGTCACGCACACCAGTAACCAGTGCCTGATAAATACTTTCGTTTTCATCCAGCAGATCAGCACACTCTTGCTGTGGAACCGTGACCTGTTGCCCGTCCCACTCAAGAGTAACATTATATAAATCTTCTTCAAACGCGGGGGCACGAAACACAAGCTTTCCACCGTTATCGACAACAAGTGATTCACCATCAAACACCAACTCATCCTGTCCACCTACAAGGTTGGTATAAAATACCGGAACGTGATTTTGTCTGGCGTGATCTTCAACGACCTGCTGTCGCTGTTTTGATTTGTTAATGTGAAAAGGTGATGCGTTAATATTAATAATACATTTTGCGCCAGCCTTTACTGCTTGTGTTAAGGGTTGGTCAACCCAGATATCTTCACAAACAGTAATACCCATAGGAATACCGGCAATCGTTGCGATGCAGGGTTGGTCACCGGCGACAAAATAACGCTTTTCATCAAACACTTTATAATTTGGCAAGGTTTGCTTTGCGTATTCATGCGTGATACTGCCAGACTGAATCACACCGGCAATATTAAGCAAACCTTTATCGGTTTGTTTCGGGTAACCCAGGATGACATCAATATCTTTCACTGATGCAACAATGTTCTGCAAGGCAACATCACAGCGTTGATATAACTCGGGTCTTAGTAATAGATCTTCTGGGGGATAACCGGTCAGTGCCAGCTCAGGAAAGACGATAAGTTGTGCCTGTTGATCATGTGCTTTTTTACAAGCGGCGATAATCTTGTTGCTGTTACCTTCAATGTCGCCGACTAAAAAGTCGAGCTGCGCCATTGCGACTTTTATAGCAGTCATGCGGTCTCTTTTTGCTGCATCGCTTGCTGCATATAGTGGCCCAGCAATGCAGGTGACTCACTCACGGTCACGCCGGCTTCACTCAGTGCTTCCATCTTGCCACTTGCCGTTCCTTTACCGCCCGTGATGATGGCACCGGCGTGCCCCATACGTTTACCCGCAGGTGCCGTTTGTCCTGCAATATAGGCAACAACCGGTTTGGAAACATGGCTGGAAATATATTCCGCCGCTTCCTCTTCAGCACTACCACCGATTTCTCCAACCATAATGATGCCTTCAGTTTTAGGATCATCTTCAAACATAGACAGGCAATCAACAAAGTCCAAACCGTGAATCGGATCACCACCAATACCGATACAGGTACTTTGTCCAAGTTGGTTCTGGGTCGTTTGAAAAACCGCTTCATAGGTCAGCGTGCCTGATCGAGAAACAATACCGATGCCACCGGGCTTATGAATCGCGCCGGGCATAATGCCGATCTTACATTCACCTGGCGTGATCACGCCGGGGCAGTTTGGCCCGACCAGTTTTGATGATGTATTCTTTAATGCCGCCTTCACTTTCAGCATGTCCATAATCGGAATACCTTCGGTAATGCAAACAATCACTTCGATACCGGCATCCGCCGCTTCCAGGATTGCATCCATAGCAAATGCCGCCGGAACATAAATCATCGTCGCGTTCGCGTTTGTTTCATCGACTGCATCTTTAACCGTATTAAACACCGGCCGATCCAGATGTGTCTGTCCACCTTTACCAGGAGTAACGCCGCCAACCAATTGTGTGCCGTAGTCAATCGCCTGTTGTGAATGAAAACTACCCTGTTTGCCGGTGAATCCCTGGCAGATAACTTTGGTGTTCTTATCGATTAATACTGCCATGCTTATTCCCCTCTCGCCGCAGCGACCGCTTTGCGCGCAGCGTCATCCAGATCAACAGCAGCAATAATAGAGAGATCACTCTCAGCCAGAAGTTTTTGACCTTGTTCTACATTGGTACCTTCAAGTCTGACCACCACGGGCACCGACATGGAAACTTCTTTCACGGCTTTAATAATTCCTTCAGCAATAAGATCACAGCGCACAATCCCGCCGAAGATATTCACCAGAATAGCCTTCACCTTTGAGTCGGATAAAATAATCTTGAAGGCCTCGGCCACCTTCTCTGCCGTAGTGCCGCCGCCTACGTCCAGGAAATTTGCCGGCTCGGCACCGAAGTGTTTGATCATATCCATAGTCGCCATGGCCAGGCCCGCACCATTGACCATGCAGGCGATATCGCCGTCAAGGCTGACATAGCTCAGCCCATGGGCATGCGCCTGTGCCTCTTTCTCATCTTCCTGGCGAATATCACGCAAGGACGACTTGTGCTTATGTCGATATAGGGCATTCTCGTCGAAATTGATTTTCGCATCGATGGCCATCAAACCTTGCGGGTTGACCACGAGCGGATTGATTTCGACCAGACTGATATCTTTTTCCACAAACAGGCGATAAAGGCTCTGCATGATGCCTGTCATCGCCTTGGCGTGTTCAGCCAGGCCCAGCGCAAAGATCACCTGACGGCACTGATAGGCCTGAAGACCCGCCACCGGGTCTATATATAAGGTATAAAGTTTCTCGGGGTGCTCACGGGCCACTTCCTCAATATCCATGCCCCCGGCCGCTGATGCCATAATAACAACCCTTTCCTGGGCCCTGTCCACCAGCATCCCCAGATACAGCTCCCGATCGATGTCCGTCGGCATTTCCAGCAATATCTGATCCACAGGCTGACCGCCTGGCCCACTCTGTCCCGTCACCAACTGTGAACCCAACAGCTTTTCTGCCTCGTGCTCAACCTGCTCCAGGCTATCCACCACTTTCACGCCACCCGCCTTACCACGGCCTCCGGCATGGACCTGGGCCTTCACCACCCAACGATCGCCGCCAAGATCTTTGGCAATGCGCACAATGCCATCAACCGTGCGTGCCACTTCGCCTTCCGGAACGGGGATGCCATATTCTCTAAACAGAGCCTTGGCTTGAAATTCATGGATATTCATATTGTTCAACTACCGATTTTGTTGTAATTGCTGTGTTTTTCCTTGCTATCGCCTCACCGTTGTATTGCAAGACGCCGGCTATTTTGTCGGAAAGCGCAATTGAAAGCAAAATTTGCGCTGCAAAATGTAGTGCCCAAACGTTAATCGCCCGCCACGGTAAAACAGATGAACATTTTGTCACATATCGACATGTGCTACTGTATGCACTGATTGGTTAACAAGTAGAGGCCTCTGGCTGACTCATCATGGGATTCGTTCGTTTACTCACCATCCTGTTTATCGCATGGCTCGTTTATGCCATGTACAAACGCTATATCAAGAACAAAAAGCAACAAGCGCGAAAGTCTCCACCAAAAGAAGTCCAGAAGATGGTCAAATGCGAGAAATGCGCCGTACATATCCCCAGACAAGAAGCAATCGAACACAAAGGACGCTACTATTGTAGTAAGGCACATTTGCAGACGGATAAAAATGCTTAGTAGCATTAGTAGCGATGGAAACCTATTTTCTTAAATCTGATAATCCAACAAGCACTCTTCCCCCATTAAGTTACGACCAGCGGCGCCCGCTTCAGTTGTTGAGTGCTTTTCGCATTTTCATCTCAACATCGTTCTGTCTGTTATACATTACCAACAACCTGATCACCCCACTGGGTAGCTACAACCCAAATGCCTTTTTCAGTGTGAGCCTACTCTATCTGGCTTTGGGGATAGGTATCTGGCTAACAATTAAAACAGCCCGCATTCCATTTGAATTCAAAGTATGGCTCAGCGCTCTGACCGACATCAGCATGCTCACCCTGCTCATGCATTTCAGCGGCGGCATTCAAAGCGGTCTGGGTGTGCTACTGGTTATCACCCTGGCTACCTCCAGCGTGATACTGGGTGGTCGAAAAGCACTGGGGCTGGCCGCGATTGCGACGCTGGCGATCCTGCTAGAACAGTTTTATATCAGTTTCACTTTCCCAAAAGGTAACAGTTATCCATTTGCGGGATTGCTAGGTACTACCTATTTTGCATCCGCAATATTGTTTATGTATGTCGCAAGGCGGGTACGAGAGAGTGAAGCACTCGCAACACGGCGTGGGATTGACCTGGCAAATCTTGCACAACTCACTCAGCACATTATCCAACGGATGCAGACCGGCGTGCTGGTGCTTGATCCACAAGGCGACATTCGACTCATTAACGAATCAGCTGCACAAATGTTACAAATTGATGAGGAGCATCATAACGCCAATATTCAGCAGCTTACCCCCGAACTTGCTCAGCAGTGGAAAGCCTGGGTTAGAAACCCGGCACGAATTGCAGAAGCAATACAAATGCAAAACAATCCTATTGATATTTCTCCTCGCTTTTCGCAGATTGGAGAAGACGCTGATGCCGGCGCCGTAATATTTTTACAAGACATGGCGGCAATGGCACAACAGGCACAACAACTACAACTCGCCTCACTTGGTCGACTCAGTGCCAGCATCGCCCATGAAATTCGTAACCCACTTGGGGCTATTAGTCATGCTGGACAGCTACTCGCAGAATCAGAAACCCTGGACCAAAATGATAAACGCCTTACCCAGATCATATCTGATCATTCACGACGACTAAATACCATCGTAGAAAATGTCATGAGTGTGAGTCGCCGTAACCCATCGCAGGTTGAACTGTTTAACCTTGGAGAATATGTAGAACAATTTGTGCTTGATTACACGGTTGGGCACGGCATGGCCACCAACCACATCGCTATCGATATCAAGCCGAGTAGTACCATGGTACGATTTGATACCGGTCACCTTCACCAAATATTAAATAATCTTTGTCAAAATGCACTGCACCACAGCAGCCACATTAAAGAACTTCCACCGGTAATTATCTCAGGCGGTAGAATCGAGAATGAAGCCAGGCCGTACCTTGATATCTACGACAAAGGCCCCGGCATTCCTGATGATGTCCGCGAGCAAATTTTTGAGCCCTTCTTTACCACTGAAACCACCGGCACCGGGCTGGGGCTGTATTTATCACGTGAGCTTGCAGAAGGGAATCAGGCACACCTCAATTATATTAAAGATAATGACGGCAAGGGTTGTTTTCGGATAACATTTCAAGACCCTCGACGACAGATTGATTAAACATGCCAAAAAACTCACAGCTTATACTCATTGTCGATGATGAGCCCGATATCCGGGAGTTACTCGAGATCACCCTGTCACGCATGGGTAAAGAGACCATCAGTGCCGAGAATATATCAGTAGCAACATCTCTGCTAAGTGAGCATGAGGTTGACCTGTGTTTAACCGATATGAAATTACCCGATGGTAATGGCATCGATCTGGTCAAACACATTAATTCAAATTATCCCGACCTACCTGTCGCGATGATCACCGCCCACGGAAACATGGAATCTGCGATTGAAGCCCTCAAAGCAGGCGCCTTTGATTTTATTTCGAAACCCGTAGATCTAAAAACGCTGCGCCACCTCATCGATACCGCATTAAAACTTTCCTATCATAGTACTGAGGGTAGTACAGAGGAATCAGCAACGGTTGAACTTGAATTGCTCGGTGATTCCAGTGCCATGCTGAGCACTCGCAAGACTATCGCTAAACTCGCACGTAGTCAGGCACCCGTTTATATTAGCGGTGAATCTGGTGTTGGTAAGGAACTCGTTGCCCGACTAATACACAATAAAGGTCCGCGAGTGGATAAACCTTTTATTCCGGTTAACTGTGGCGCCATCCCAAATGAATTAATGGAGAGTGAATTCTTTGGCCATAAAAAAGGTAGCTTCACCGGTGCCGTTGGAGACAAACAGGGACTTTTCCAGGCTGCGGATGGTGGCACCCTGTTTCTCGATGAAGTGGCTGATCTGCCACTGCAAATGCAGGTTAAACTACTACGCGCGATTCAGGAAAAGGCGATACGTCCAATCGGCGGTAATGATGAAATCCCAATTAATGTTCGGATACTGAGCGCAACCCACAAGGATCTAGCCGGGCTAGTCGCATCAAATCAATTCCGTCAGGATCTATTTTATAGAATCAATGTGATTGAACTTAAGGTACCGAGTCTGCGTGAGCGCACCGAAGACATTTCGGTATTAATTAATCATTTTTTAAAATTAATTTCAGCAGAATGGCAAGTTGAAATTCCTCATTTAAGCGAACAGGCGACAAATGCATTAATGAATTATTCTTTTCCCGGAAATGTTCGTGAGCTTGAAAACATCCTCGAACGTGCCATGACCTTATGCGAAAAAGATGAAATAACAGAAGAAGATCTGAGTCTACCGAATGAAACTGCCAGTGCTGAACTGGATGAGATTACCGAGGTCACCCGTGATATAAATATCGATGACCCGGTCTTAAGCATAGAAGAATCATTCTCTCTTGACCCTGCCCTGGACAATACTGAACGTGATGCCATTACCAAAGCACTGGAAAAAACACGCTACAATAAAACAGCTGCGGCAAAATTATTGGGCATCACTTTTCGACAATTACGTTATCGAATCAAGAAACTTGGTATTGAATAATCTGGATTTAAGGATTTGTTTGTTACTATTGTATAAACGAAGAGAAACTAAACAGGAAAAATCTAGCGACGCCGTCCTTGTTGATTACCAAAGCTTCCGTTATAAGAAACCCAGTATCGTCCCGTGCTATCTGCTTTACCCATAATACGTAACGCTTCGGTGATATGCTGTTGATTTTCATCACGCGCCTTCAGCCAGCCATTCATACTATATTTGCCTTTACCGTCCAGCTTGATATTAATTTCGGCCTGCACAGGTCCCTGGTTTTCATCAGTAATTTTTATTTTAGTACCCGTATTATGTGGTGAGAGTACAATCAAAAAGTCCCCTAACTCAATATTTTGTGGTGTACGTAAAGCGGCAGACTGCCAGACAACTCGCCCCCCGGCATTCATTGTCTGGTTTTGGACAAAAACAAGTTCTTTAATCGTGCCACGAAAATCTCCCGAGATACTAATCGGAAACCCGTAAATAAGGGGTTGTAAAATTTCAGCAGGGAAAGCAACTTCAACATCTTTTGCGCTTGTCGCACCACCGAAACCTAAAGAAACATAGCCAGTACCTCGTGTTTCCTCATTGCGAACTTTAAGATTCAGGTCAACATCGCCCACTAGTAAACCCCAACCGCTCAACTTCCAGTCAAGTTTTCCCAGGTTGAAAGAGCCAACCCGTGCATTGCTAGCATGTCCATTCCAGATACTCCCATGCACACTCTGTAATTTGACAGTCCGAGCCGCCTGTACCGAGGGCAAAATATATTTAGTCAAAAAACTTGCCGGCAAGGTAACAAAAAGAAAAATGATATAGCAGGTAATACCAAGAATGATCAAGCGTCGCCCCAGCTTTGTAACTTTAATCCCGACCATCAACTTTCCACCAAAATACTTGCACGTACACGACCAACTGTTTTTTCACTGTCAATTTTAAAATCCTTGACATATATCTTATGTTTGAACTGTAAATCATCTAGCCAGTTCATAATGTCATCAAAGCCAGAGTTTTTAATTTGAATTCGTATTCCTTTTTTTCCTTCCTGCTGAACACGAATATCACTGCCAAACTTATTTCTTGCCGTTTTCTCGACAACACCATACAAAGGCGGACCTGCACCAACTGATTTCGACGTAGCTGCTGCCAGGCCTTTAACTTCGGCAAGATGTGACTGCATCCAGACAAGATCACTTTCCTGTTTTTCAATTTTTTCACGTCGATCTTCAACGGTATTCATCAAAGGGGCCCATAAAAACTGATAAGGCAGAAATATTAACAGGGCAAGTGCAGCAGCATAGACCAAGAATCTTTCACGGTCATTTAACTGTTCTAGTTTTGCTTTAATCTTGTCTTTCATCTTTTTCTCGATCTAACTATTACTTTTGATACTCAACCGGACTTTGGTTACACCCTTGGATGTACTCGCATTCGACTTAACTTCCCAGCCAGTCTGATTTTCAATTTTTTCTTTTAGGGGATCGACATTGCTTGATTGTTTGACGGTCAAATCGATATCAAGTTTGCCATTTGTATAACGCATGCCATCAAGAGTCACCCCGCTAACATTCTTCAGGATCGGCGCCGTCTTGACCAACATCTCCTGCAAACTTCCTTGAGCCTGCCCTTGTTTTTCTAAAATTTGATTCAGTTTGGCTTCCATGCTATTGCGTTCATAACCTGCAGCAGGCAGCTTTGCACCTGCAAATGCGCTTTTATAAACAGCACGCATTTGTTGTGTTAATTCGTCACTTTGATTACCAAGGTCAATCAACGCAGTAACGTTGACCATTAGTTGCCAGCTGATCCAGACGGCAAAAAGTGCAGCAGCAGGAATCCATGGCTTAATATGACGCCTTATACCCTGTTGGCGATTATAATTCCCCTGAAATAAATTAACGATATGACGTGGATCATAATAACGCGCAAGCACGCCAAAAGATCCATCAGCACAATCCATGACGTTAAATTCAATTTGAGTACACAGAGCATTAAGTGTTGTCATGTGGCTGGCTTTGCTGCAATCATAGATCATGACTTCTTCTGGAGAGTTATCGCCTGCATGTTGATAAAGATTATTCAACATGAAGGGTAAATTTTCGATGTCACTACTAAACATACCGTAGGGTGATCGCACCAGCGCACGATCAGACTCAAGTAGTACTGTCCATGACTCACTAGAATCCTGCAAAGCAAGCACATCAGGAATAAGTGTCTCAGCAAAAATGCCTGCTGCTTTTAACGACGTGTCCCAGTACTCCATCATACGGTGTTCTACTGCCGCAACGACATACTCACCATCCCTTGCCGTCTGACTCAGGGAAAAATGTAAGCTGTCAATATCATCAACGATCTGATCTTCCACCGCGTACGGAATAGCCTTAAGTAACTTCTTACGATTTTTTCCAGGCAAGGGAATTTTCGTGATAAATACTTCTTCTGACGGCACAATCACAATAACGTGCGCACCATGGCAGTACCGGGAAGCATCTGCTAGTTTTCCCTGATGAAAAGAACCCGCAAGCTGGCCATTCTCAACACGCTGCCAACTGGCATCGGTAGCCGTCGGGTCTATACGTAAGAGGATCGTACGCTGCACTAAAGCCCTCCCTGCGTACGTAAAACCACGCTAATATTCTTATTGTCCTGCCGATAAAGGATGCTGAGCATCTTTGCCCTGGCACGACTGACAGTAGCCATAGACTCAAGTAAGAAATAACTGCTCTCTGCGCTCAAACCATTCACATCAATCTTCTTGCCCTTGACCAGGGCATTGTCTAATAATTCATCCGGCTCTTTGATCGGATTCTCTGCCAAATCTTTGGCCAGCTCCTCAGCCTCTTTATCACTCAGACCTTCTACAATCACACGCAGCACTTCTGGTGGTGCCGTATTAATATTGATCGCAACATTGGTAGCGGGCAATGCAATCAAAACCTTTTCGAGGCTTTCATACATTTCTTCATCAATGCCTTTTAACAATCTGAGTTCCGAAATACTCCCCATCATGCCATTACCTGCGCGATAAGGTCGATCTCCGGCCAGGTAATCAATATCTTCTGCACCACCCGGCAAGGCCTCTGAGTTTTCATCAAGCCAGTCCATAATCACACTGGCAACATCAGCAGGCACATCATTATTTAAAAGGGTCTGTCGCAAACGTTGTTCATCCCAGGGATCACGTTGCAGCTTGGCAAGATTGTTAATATTAAACTTTCCCTGTAAGTCAGAAACCGATCCTGTTAACACGCCACCCTCGATTGGAAAAACAACAGGGGCTTCGCTATACCAATCATCCTGAAATGAATCTGTCTGATTATTATTAAAATCTTCAGTCAGCACAATCTTGGTGAAATCTTCCGCACTCAATAGATATAAATAGGCCTGTTCATGTAACAGGATGTTTTCAGTACGACGAAAATAAACTTGTTGCTCCGACGTCATTTGCACAGCCGTGATCGTCGCCAAACTCATCACCATCATGGCCGTGAGCAGTGCGATACCTTTCCTCAGCTTTTGTCGTTTAAGCAAATACAAATCTATTGTGCCTTTTTATTACGCTTCCGGTAGTAAAAACATGCGATTAATCTCGCCGTAATCTTTCAAGGTTATCTTTACCGCGACAGCCTTAGGTAGACCCACTGGTGCAGCAGATTCCTGTTGGCCCTCCGGTGTTCCCGCGGAGTCCCAACTATTTTCCCATTCCCCTTCCGCGCTAAGAAAACGAACTTCAACATTTTCGATATCGGCAAGAATTTTTGTCTTGCGGGGTTCCGAATCCTGAGCTTGATCCAGCACTAGCCAGGACATTCGATACAGTACTTCATCCTCAAGTAAATACCCTACGCGCTGTAAATTACTTTTCGCAACCCGGTTAGGAATATGTCTGCCACCACGAGTCAAAGTCAGACGGTAGTCCGCCAGTTCATCACCGATCAATTCACCCTCGATCGTGCCATAGCCATTTCGAATAGGCCGTTTCACCGTATGTTGCAGATCACGTTCGATATGCAGAAAAGCAATTTGTATTGCTGACAAACGTTTTTCGACTCTGCCCGTATGGTCACGCGCATTCATGACTTGTATCAAACCGCTGTAAGCCATTGCAGAGACAATGCCAAAAATAGCCATCGCCACTAATAATTCAAATAAGGTAAAACCAGATTGTCTATTTCTGATTTGACCTTTTAGTACCGGTAGCATTTTTTCAGCCATCACAGCTCACCTAATAGTGAAATCACAACGACAGTATGCGCTTCATCACTATCATCGCTAGCAGGTTTAACCCCGACTTCTACCTCACGCAGCTTTAGATAGGCGGTATTCTTAACAAGAATATCCCAGCGCCAGGTGCGCCCTGCCATTTCCTCTTCACCGTTGGATTTACCCAGCTTTGGTAGGTTTTTAGCGAGACGCATTTCTGCGACTTTGTTCATCGCAACCCACTGAGCTATCGTCTTGTCCTGCAAATAAATGGCCGAGTTAGTGACTTCAGTTGCAACCTTGATCGCCGCCAACAGACTGATAGAAAGAATGACCATCGCCACCAGAACTTCAAGCAGGGTAAAACCATTTTTTTGTTTTAGCTTGAGCATTTATTTTCCTGATTAACTCGTCTCTTCCGGCAAAATAATGTTCAACACACCATCCTCACCCATGACCAACTTAAATTCGACAGTCTCTTCGTCATTACGCATGATCAACTCAAACGGAAACATTTCACCACTAGGCTCTATTTGTATCCGCTGAACGTCATCATCTTCCTGTTTTTCGTCACCCTCACCTGAAAGAGCGAGTTTAAAATCCTTTCTCTTATCATCCTCAAGATCATCAATGACCAGCACTAAATGGGTACCGGTAACCAGACTACGCTCTCGAAAAACACGACCATCATTCATCGCAGACCAGGTTTCCTTTTCAATATCCTTGATATCAAAACGATATGACGTTTCCCCAACCGCAAGCGCCAACACCTGGCCTTGTAAAATCGCTTCTTCCTGCGCCAGTATGACCAGGGCGTGCAAACGATTCATCTCGATCTCCATGTGCTCACTGATGTCGCCAGTTCTAATCGAGAGCACCATGACGCTGATCATGATGCCAATCACAACCAGTACCACCATCATTTCGATTAAGGTAAATCCTGTTTGTCTAACACTCCTCATTCTCACGCCTTAGAAATTTTAATTAGCATCGACTTAATTAAATAGCGACTTTATTTAATCTCGATGTCCTCATCCAGATTCCAGTTGCCAATGTCGTCTTCAGGCGAACCAACAGCTTTACCCGTTGAGAAAATATCGATCTTTCCGTGTGTACCCGGATTCAGGTATTCATAATCATTTTTCCAGGGATCAACATTAATTTTTTTAACATAAGGTCCCTTCCAGCGTTTAGGCTCCGGTGAGCCTCCAGGTTTCTTCACGAGTGCTTTCAAACCTTGTTCGGTACTTGGGTAATCATAATTATCCAGCTTGTAACGATTTAAAGCCTCTTCAATAGCACGGATATCCTGTTTGGCTTTATTGACCCTGGCCTTTCCCGGCTCGTCCATAATATTTGGCACGATTACCGCCGCCAGGATCCCGAGGATCACCACCACGACCATCACTTCGATCAAGGTAAAACCTGACTGACGCTTATTTTTAATCTTCATTTCTTTCTTTATTACACGGTTCATTGCATTGCCCCTACAAAACTATATTCATTAAACTGACTGTATTTCAAAATTAATTAACTGATCAACTGGTTCATATTGAAGATGGGTAACAAGGTAGCAAGTACGATAAATAACACCACCATGCCCATCACAATAATAAGCACTGGTTCTAACATACTCATTAAAAAGGAAATCTGTGTTTCCTGTTCTCGTTCCTGATTGGTCGCCGCCCGCTCCAGCATATCTTCCAGATTACCACTGACCTCGCCACTGCCAATCAAGTTCACCATCATCGGCGGAAAGTAACCACTTTGCTCCAGTGAACGTGCCAGAGGTGCACCTTCTCGTACTTTGTGTGCGGCGGTTTTCACCGCCGCTCTCATTGGCATGTTGCTAACCACCTGACTGGCAATACGCAACGCCTCCAGTACTGGCACGCCACTGGCGGCAAGAATACTTAAGGTGCGAGCAAAACGAGAGGTATTCACACCCCGATTAAAACGTCCCAAAACAGGCAAGCGTAATAAGAAACGATGAAACTTGTACTTTGGTCCTGGCTGTTTCAGCACATAGGTTATCCCGACAATAATCGCGGCCAAAACCAATATCCCATAGATGCCATAATCACGAAAGCTGCCGCTCACTGCGATCAGGATACGCGTCATCAACGGCAAGGTCTGGCCCATGTCTTCAAATACCTCGACCACCTGTGGAACCACATAGCCCAGTAACACTGAGACCACCGCAATAGCCATAAAGGTCAGGATCGCAGGATAGAACATCGCCATTTGTATTCGTTGCGCCATTAATTGCTTTGCTTCCGTGTAATCAGCCAGGCGCTCTAAAATAGTATCCAGGTGGCCTGATTGTTCACCCGCCGCAACAGTGGCACGGTACAGCTCGGGAAATACATGAGGGAACTTGCCTAGGCCGTCGGCCAGTGAATGGCCTTCCATGACACGGGCGCGCACGCCGAGCATTAAACTTTTCAAACGCGGTTTTTCACTTTGACGGGCAACCGTCGATGTCGCCTCATCAAGGGGTAAACCTGAACGAACTAAAGTCGCCAATTGACGGGTAAGCAGTGCTAAATCAGTAGCACTAATGCCTCGTCGTAGCGTGAAGTTAAAGCCTTTCTTGCCGCCTGCCTTTGATTCTCTTTGTGTAACTTCGTCTACGGATAAAGGGATGAGCCCCTGATCGCGAAGTTGCTGCCGAATAGCCCGCGGTGAGTCACCTTCCAGAACGCCTTTCTTTTCCTTGCCGGATTTATCCAGTGCTGCAAATTCAAAGGCGCCCATGATCGATCCTCTTAATCCTCACGGGTAACACGCAAAACTTCTTCCAATGAGGTCTCACCAGCCAGGATACGTCGCAAGCCATCTTGTCGAATACTCGGCCAGGATTGCCGTGCATGTATTTCCAGCTCGTGCTCACCCGCTCCATCATGAATCAGGCTACGCATATTGTTGTCGATTTCAATCAATTCATAAATACCCGTACGTCCCCGGTAACCGGTAAAATTGCAATGTTCACAGCCAGTCGGCTCATAAAGTACGGGGGGATCATCCGGGGACAAACCCAACATGTCACACTCGGCTGTGCTGGGGACATGCGGGCGTTTACATTCAGGGCACAACAAACGCACCAGGCGTTGCGCAAGTACACCCACCATGCTGGAAGACAACAGAAAGGGCTCGACGCCCATATCACGTAAGCGGGTAATCGCACCGATCGCCGTATTAGTGTGCAAGGTAGAAAACACCATGTGACCAGTCAAACTCGACTGGATCGCAATCTCAACCGTTTCCAGATCACGAATCTCACCGACCATCACCACGTCCGGGTCCTGGCGTAAAATAGCGCGCAGACCTCGCGCAAAACTCATGTCCACTTTGGTATTCACCTGGGTCTGGCCAATACCATCAATAAAGTATTCGATAGGGTCTTCGACCGTCATGATGTTACGACTGGTATCGTTGAGTTCTCCCAATGCTGCATATAACGTCGTGGTCTTACCAGAACCGGTTGGTCCCGTAACCAGCATAATACCGTGTGGCTTATTAATCATGCGAGCCATGACTTCCTGAATCTCAGGGTCCATGCCCAGATTAGTCAAATCCAGTCTGCCCGCTGCTTTGTCCAGTAAACGCAATACAACACGCTCACCATGTCCCGAGGGTAATGTCGACACACGCACATCAACAGGATGCCCCGCGATACGAAATGATATACGCCCGTCTTGCGGTAAACGTTTCTCGGCAATATCGAGTTTGGCCATCACCTTAATCCGTGATGTTACCAATGGCGCAAGCGCACGTGGTGGTGACAGAACTTCACGCAGCACGCCGTCGACGCGTAAACGTATGTTAAGACGATTCTCAAAGGGCTCAATATGGATGTCCGAAGCGCCTTCTTTAACTGCTTGTGTTAACAGAGCATTGATAAGACGAATAATCGGTGCATCGTCTTCTGCCTCAAGCAGATCATCCGGTTCAGATAGTTCCTCGGCAATACTGCTTAGATCCAGTTCATCGCCAAGGCCTTCCATCATCTCGGCAGCTCCATCTGTTGATGATGTTTCGTACTTTTCCTGAAGTAACTTGTCAAACTCTTCTGCCGACACGCTATGTAATTTTAGAGGCCGCTTATAATGACGACGCAATTCCTGAAGAGGCGTGTTGCCACTACCTTCTCTTACTGTCACTTCAATCGAAACGGGTGTCGCCTCAGAAACGATCACACCATGTCGTTTGGCATAGGAATAGGATAATTTTCGAGGACCGGCAAATGCACTGGCTACACCAACCGAGACTTCACCAGTCTTCTTCACTAACTCATCTAGGACTAACTCATCTGGGGTTAGCTCTTCTTGCATCTTACTTGCCTATTCCTCGCCTAAATAAGGTGGTAATTCAGTTGGAGTTGTTCCTGAACCGGGTGAGGCAGGAGGTGGTTCTATTGCATCCAGCTCACTCTCTTTTGCTTCCGGAGTGCCTACCGAACCCAGGCTGGCACCAGGCGAGCTAAGTTCAAGCCGCTGCACAGATTCTTCATAGGATGGCGGCAGACGTAAAAACTCTTGCAACTCGGGCAACATAGGCGTGAGTTCATCATCGATCAAACGCAAGCCTTCTTCCTTCATTTCCAATTGCTTGGAACGCAGGAAGTTATATTTTTCACTGGTCAGCGACATCATGGTCTTGGCGTCTTTCATGATGGTTGGGTGCAGGAAGACCATCAGATTGGTTTTAACCTTTGTTGTACGCTGGTAGCGGAACAACCAACCCAGTAAAGGGATATCACCCAGCCCCGGTACTTTTTGTTCAGCCTCAATCAAGTCATCTTTAATCAAACCACCGAGCACAATAATCTGGCCATCGTCCACCATCACACTGGTCTTGATTGAACGCTTGTTAGTGATAATGTCAGATGCTCCACTACTGGGCGCCAGGCTGGAAACTTCTTGCACCACATCCAGTTTAATCGCATCACCTTCGTTAATTTGTGGTTTGATTTTTAACGTCAGACCCACATCTTCCCGGCTAATCGTACTAAAGGGGTTAGAGGGTGAAGATGAACCCGTACCTGTAAATGAACCCGTAACAAAGGGTACGTTCTGTCCCACAACAATCTCAGCCTCCTCGTTGTCGAGGGTGACCAGCGTAGGCGTAGACAAAACATTGGTCTGTGAATCACCTGCCAGTGCAGACAGTAAAGATGCAATTTTGTTAACGCCCGTCAAATCACCGAAACCAACATTGAAACCGACCGGTGACGGCGGGTTATCCAGGTTTGCATAGGCAGTGATAGGTGTACCAAGACTAAAGTTGACCAATCCAATCGCGTTGTTTCCATCGCGACCATCGATGGCCCATTGCACACCCAGCTCACGGGATTTTTCATAGGAGACTTCAGCAATCACTGCCTCGACCATAACTTGTGCCCGGCGCACGTCCAACTGCGTAATAACAGACTTCAAAGAACGAAATACATCGGGGGGGGCCGTAATCACTAGTGCATTGGTGTTTTCATCTGCCTGAATGTTGATTGCACCGCCCTGGCCGCCACCTTTCTTATTCTGAGCTTTTGCCGACTGACTGACACCCGTCAGCACCGACACCAAATCCTTGGCAACTGCATTTCGCAAATAAACAACATGGGTATTGCCACCAATATCCAGCGGCGTATCAAGATGCAGGATAAGTCCTTTGATACTAAGCCGTGCAGATTTATCACCACTGATCAACAGACTGTTGGTTCGCTGATCGGCAACAATCTTAGGTGCATTAGTCCCCGCTTTTTGACCTTTACTTTGCAACTGACCCAGAATGCGAACCAGCTCAGCAGCCGATGCATGTCTTAGCTGAATCACTTCGATACCATCACCCGTGGCAGTATCGATACGGCGAATAATTTTAGTCAGGCGCCCAATGTTGGCCGCAGAATCTGAAATAATAATTACATTTGATGATGGTACCGCGGCCAGGTGCCCCCGCTGAGGAACCAATGGTCGCAAGATAGGAACCAGTTGACTCGCATTAACATGCTTTACTTCTACAATGTGGGTAACAAGTTCATCGCCTTGACTACCATAAGGACCAGAGATCGAACCTATCGCATCTTGCTTGGCATTCACATCAGGAACAATCTTGGTGACATCCTTACCCGGTATCGCAGCAAAACCATGTACTTTTAAAATGGATAAAAAGATCTTGTAAACCTGATCTGCATCCATCGACTTTTGTGAAATAATGGTGACCTTGCCCTTAACACGCGGATCAATAATAAAATTTTGGCCGGTATGTTTTGCAACTGCATCGATCACCGTGCGGATATCTGCCTCGGCAAAATTCAAGGTGATGTTCTTTGGTTTTTCTTCTGCTGCACTAACTTTTGTAGCAGGTGCCGAGTGACTCTGTTGCGGTATCGTCAGCGCAGCGCTTAACGATAGCGTGAGAACCGCGGCAAACATGCCATGCATTGCCGATGTAACTTTAAATTTTTTGATCGTTCTTACCAACATCCTCAACCTACATATTAATATTTATATTTTCACGGTGGCCATTTCGCTCAATGCCCAGCGAGATCGTTGTCTGTGAAGAAAGATCACCGAGCAAGCTAGAGAACACAGATGGATCGCTGACACCCTGACCATTCACTTCAATAATCACATCGCCAGGACGAAGACCTAACGCACGCATCATTTGCCGATCTTTGTGATTAAACTTATATCCCTTCACCTGCCGATTATCACCATAAACAGGTTCTATGCGTACGTTCTCCCAAAACTTCTGAGGATTTTCTGCCAGTTCCTGCTTCAGGTTTTCCAGTCTCTTTCCTGCTCTGACCGTGCGGGTACGCACCACGCCCGAACTCGTTGGTTGTGCAGTCGGTCGAGCGGTTCTTGTCGACGTCGTCCGGGGGCGGCTTGTCGTACTAAGCTTATCCCGAGGCAAACTCAGCGTTTCAAAACTGCCACTGCGCTCCAAAATAACCTTGTCCGGATAAATCTCGTACAGGGTGACACCGGAAAAAATCATTTCAGATTTTTTATAAACTTTTTCCTTACCACGGGCATCGGCAATCAATGCCATCGCCTTCTCAGCCTCAGAAGCTGCGAATACGCCTCGTAGCGTGAGTTTCAAACCCGTCTTAGGGGCATCAATCGGTGCAGTTCGGGTAACCGGCTTTTTGCTGGCCAACCCAAATAAATGTAAATTAGCAACAGTACGCAAACGGGGTTGTCGAGTAGTGGGGGTCACTGGCGCAGAACGTCCTTGCTGATGGCTGGACAACGAAACGTCTTCCGGCGCAAAGATCAACCAGGTCAACTCAGAAGCCGACTTTGCAACGAGCACGACCAGGACAACCGATATCCACAGTGGCGCTGCACGCAACCACTTCTTCACTGGAAAATTTGTGAAGAGCGTCGCCCATTCCTGCGCGGCCTTTTGAAGTTGACCCTGCATCCAAGTCCTTAATAAATTGTTACGTTATATCTGCTAGTTATTACACTTTGGTTGTTAAACCGCATTGAGTTCCATTTACTTCGTCATGAAGATCTACCTTTTGCAGCCTCAGTCAAGAACTCTAGCTCCCCACTCGAATGCACTTGACAGCACCCTTTTTTTTATATTACAAGTAGTTAGTTAGTTTAGTTAATTTATTTAGTTAAGTGAAGTGATTGTGCTGGATTTGCACAAACTTTGTCAGGTTTTGCGCAAATCATCGCAAATTGACCAAAATTGTCACTTTGTGACCCAGGTTGAGATGTCTTTGAGTTCACTGATAATTGATTAAACTCTGTGCAAGTCCTTGTTTTTTGACGCCCTAAAACAGCAACACGTGAAGAGCGTCACATTAACTAAATGAAAATCAAGGAAAAATTGTCTAAGATCCGATATGGAGAAAAGATACTGCAGGATGCAGAAAAAACCTGGCACGTAAGGTGCAGTATGAATTATCAGTTCAGATTGTATCTTGCGAGTCGTAAACAGCCTGACCGTTCACGCGGCAGGGAACGCCGGCAAAGCAAACAAAGGGATTGGCGGTACAACAGGATTTAGGAACTACGCGTCACAACCCAACACAACATATTTTTTGGAGAGAGCAACATGAAAGCAACAACTAAAGGTTTTACACTTATCGAATTGATGATCGTGGTCGCGATTATCGGTATTCTGGCAGCGGTCGCGATTCCAGCTTATAACGGCTATATCGACACTGCTAAAATGTCAAAAGTCACCGAGCATGCTGACCTGGCACGCCGCATGATTTCAGAAGGCTTCCGTAAGCAAGCATCACGCGATGCAATGAATCTTCCAGCCAATCCGGCGTTAGATTTGCCTCTTACACAGGTTCTTCTACTTGGTCGGTTGAACTCTGCTGGCGCATCTGCTCCTGAAGGTGGTCTCCCATTTGTTGGTGGTGCTGCTGTTGTAGCCACTGGACAGGTAGGCATCACTGTGGCTCAAGCGGCAGCTGGTGCCTGGGCTTCGGGTGATAGTGTTGTTGTAGCTACACCAGCTTATCTCGAATTACCTGCTCAAGCCGTAACAGTCACCTATAACTAAGCACAGGTAATAAATTTGAGAGAACCGGCTTCTATGTTGGAAGTCGGTTCCTTCATTCCAACCAATTAAACTAGTAGATAAACGCATACCGGAGCATCACAATGACAACATCACTTAAGAACTCATACGGATTTAATCTTATTGAGCTTATGGTTACCGTTGGCATCATGACTGTAATTGCCGGTATCGCCTTTCCCATCTATACCGGTTATGTCGATACGACTCGACATACCGAGGCACAAAATGAATTTGCGGCTGTACATCTAGCCCAATCAGAGTTTTTTTTGGAAAACAACACCTATTTCGGACCTGTTGCCAATGCAGCGGATCCAACAGTACCAAGCGGGGGTTTATATACCACGCAAGCCGCGAACCTGAATTACTTCGATATCGCGATATCCAATGCCCCCTGTGGAAACTTTAATACCTGTTATCGCATTACCGCCACAGGAAAAAATGAGATGCTTGGACAGAATGTGACCGCCGATGGTCCATAGCGGTTTTTCGACATCCCGTTTTTTATCTACATATGAGAGCAACAATTAAAGGCTTTACCCTTATCGAACTGATGATCGTAGTCGCGATTATCGGTATCTTGGCCGCAGTAGCGATTCCGGCTTATAGCGGTTATATCGACACCACTAAAATGTCTAAAGTTACTGAGCATACTGACTTGGCGCGCCGTTTTATGGAGCATGGTTTCCGTAAAAATGCCTCACGCCGCAATATGAACATCGCAGCTGGCGCGCTTGATCTTCCAACGGCCATTGTTCCATTACTAGCGTCGCTCAATTCTAATGGCGCATTTGCCCCTGAAGGTGGTGGTCTTCCATTTGTAAACGGTGCAGGCGTCGCAGCTACCGGCCAGGTTGGCATCACAATAACTCAAGCCGTAGCTGGTATTTGGACATCAAACGACTCAGTCGATATTACTACACCCGCGTACCTTGAACTGCCTGGCAGCGTAATTACCGTTACTTACAACTAAGCTATTCTTTATTCTGTTTCACCTACATTAGGAAATAGTAATATTCAGACCGCTGCTTCATAAATAATTTCACTCATTTTGAAGATAAGTGAATAATTAGCTCAACAAATCTACGCTCTTTCCGATACCAATCATTGTGTTAGTCTATTATTATCATGTCTAGTATGTGATGAATTGCCGACTATAAATTGAACCGTAGAGGTAGAATACAGTTGTAAAGTTATGGCTACTCCGAACCCACAAATTCAGCTAGGCGGCCTTGCCCGCAAACTCGTGCTCGATGGGCATTTGCTCGAGGCAAAGGCTATTGAGGCGCAGAACAAATCGGTCCAGCAAAAAATCCCGTTTGTAAATTATGTCGTCAGCAATAAACTTGTTGATGGCCGCAAAGTCGCATTATCTGCATCAGAGGAATTTGGTGTCCCTGTTCTCGATGTCGATACGCTTGAGATCGACCCGGATGTTGTCAAACTCGTCAGCGAAAAGCTGATTAGAAAGCACAGCACGCTACCCATTTTTAAACGTGGCACCCGTTTATTTGTTGCCGTCTCCGACCCGACTAATCTGCAAGGCCTGGATGAAATCAAATTCCATGCGGGTATGAGTACAGAGCCAATACTGGTTGAAGACAATAAGTTACTCAAAACAATCGACAAAGCACTGGAAGCATCGGATACGGCGCTCTCTGATCTTGCAGGTGATTCTGATCTCGATGATGTCGAGTTTAGTGACGAGGATGCACTAGCTGGCGGTGGCCCCGATGCCTCAGAGAGTGAAATTGATGATACCCCGGTTGTGCGTTTCGTCAACAAGGTGCTACTGGATGCCATCAATAAAGGCGCCTCAGATATTCACTTTGAACCCTATGAAAAAAGCTACCGCGTTCGCTTACGTATCGACGGTATGTTACGTGAAGTTGCATCACCACCAGTAGGCATGGCGCCCAAGCTCTCAGCACGACTCAAGGTCATGTCACGACTGGATATCTCTGAGCGCCGCGTCCCGCAAGATGGTCGCATCAAATTGAACTTATCAAAAAATCGCGCTATCGATTTTCGTGTCAACACATGCCCCACCTTGTTTGGTGAGAAGATTGTGCTGCGTATTCTGGATCCTAATTCGGCCAAGATGGGTATCGATGCCCTGGGTTTCGAGCCCTTCCAGAAAGACCTCTATATGGAAAACCTGATGAAGCCTTACGGCATGATTCTGGTAACCGGTCCTACCGGTAGTGGTAAAACAGTTTCATTATACACTGGTGTAAACGTACTTAATGAGCCAGGGGTTAACATCTGTACCGCCGAAGACCCGTCGGAAATCAATATGCCGGGCGTCAACCAGGTCAACGTCAACACCAAGGTCGGCCTCACTTTTGCGGCCGCACTGCGTGCCTTTTTACGTCAGGATCCGGATATCGTACTGGTTGGTGAGATTCGAGACCTTGAAACTGCCGAGATCGCGATCAAGGCTTCACAAACCGGTCACCTGGTACTCTCAACCCTGCATACCAATGATGCGCCCCAGACCCTGACCCGTCTCGCCAATATGGGTGTACCACCTTATAACATCGCCTCTTCAGTGAACCTGATTATTGCCCAGCGTCTGGCTCGTCGATTATGTACTCACTGTAAAAAAGTAATTGATGTCCCTAATGAAGCACTACTTCTGGAGGGGTTCAAAAAAGAAGATATTGCAAAGGGCATAAAAATTCATGCGCCAGAGGGTTGCGATCAATGTAATGATGGTTATAAAGGCCGGGTGGGTATTTACCAGGTCATGCAAATGTCCGAAACAATGGGCCAAATCATTATGGAAGGTGGTAACTCCATGCAACTAGCTGAGCAATCATTAAAGGAAGGTATACCTGACCTGCGCCAATCTGGCTTAAAAAAGGTCATGGATGGACTCACCAGTCTGGATGAGGTCAACCGCGTAACTAAAGATTAAAAGCAATAAGATTAGGTTTGATATCCCGTAACAATTTTGATTAGCAAATTTTTTGTCGGCTAGATATTAATAATATAAAGCCAGGAACATAAAGCCAAAATATAAAGAAGGACAGCACATGGCAGCGACGGCAGCAAAAAAACAGGACACCTTTAGCTGGGAAGGCCGCGATAAAAAAGGCCAGAAGGTCAAGGGCGAGGTATCCGGCAAAAACATATCACTTGTGAAGGCCGGCTTACGACGTCAAGGCATCAACCCGACCAAGGTACGTAAGAAATCAAAACCGATGTTCGGCGGAGGCCGTGTCAAAGCCAAAGATATTGCACTCTTTGCCCGGATGCTTTCCACCATGATGAACTCAGGTGTGCCGCTGGTACAGGCCTTCGACATTATTGGTCGCGGCCATGAAAACAAGGCGATGCAGGACCTGCTGGTTTCAATCAAAACAGATGTTGAAGGTGGTAGTAACCTCTCTGACGCGCTAGGCAGACACCCCTATCACTTTGATGAGCTATTCGTGAACCTTGTACAAGCGGGTGAGCATGCTGGTATTCTCGATGATATCCTGGACAAAATCGCGACTTATAAGGAAAAAACAGAAACAATTAAGGGCAAAATTAAAAAAGCGCTGTTTTATCCCTCCGCCGTATTGATCGTTGCCTTTCTTATTACCGCAATCCTGATGATCTTCGTCGTGCCTGAGTTTGCACAACTCTTTTCTGGATTTGGAGCGGATTTACCCGCGATGACCAAATTTGTTGTTAACTTGTCTGAGATTTTCCAGAATTACTGGTGGGCTATATTTGGCGGCATCATTGGTAGCATTGTTGGCATCATTCAGGCAAAAAAACGTTCTAAGGCGTTCAACCACGCAATGGATCGCGTTATGTTGAAAATTCCGATTATCGGCACGATTCTCAACAAAGCAGCCATTGCCCGTTACTCACGTACATTAGCCACCATGTTTGCCGCAGGTGTACCACTTGTAGAAGCAATGACGTCAGTTGCGGGTGCCGTTGGTAACGTCGTGTATGGTGAAGCGACTCTCAAGATACGTGATGAAGTCGCCACCGGTACCCAGCTCAACGTATCCATGGCCAAGGCTGGCCTGTTCCCTAATATGGTGATTCAAATGACGGCTATCGGTGAAGAAGCCGGTTCAGTCGATGCAATGCTTGGCAAAGTCGCTGACTTCTACGAGGAAGAAGTTGATAATGCGGTGGACTCTATGAGCAGCTTACTCGAACCATTCATCATGGTGATCCTGGGTACATTGGTAGGCGGCCTGGTGGTTGCTATGTACATGCCTATATTCCAGATGGGTAAGGTCGTTAGCCATTAACAGACACCAATAGCTAAATTAAATAGAACTCATGGAATGGCTTTAGCACAAGTACTTTATTCCCCCAAAAGCAGTCGAGTCTGATTATTGAATATCATTTCTGTTTTACAACATGAACCCGCGCTATTTTATAGCGCGGTTGTTATTTTCAGTCTGCTCATCGGCAGCTTTCTAAATGTCGTCATCCACCGCACACCGATTATGCTCAAGCGTGGCGCAAAAAGTGACTGTACTGAATTTCTGTCTGAACATTATCCTGAATGCTTATCGGATGAGGGAAAAACAGCACTACCTGAAACAGAAAAATACAACATCGTCGTGCCCCGCTCTACCTGTCCGAAATGCGGTCACATGATTACCGCACTCGAAAATATTCCTATCATTAGCTACCTCTTTCTCAGAGGAAAATGCAGGAAATGTAGTACACCGATTTCGATTCGTTATCCTTTTGTTGAGGCATTAAGTGCCATCCTGGTGACGGTTGTCGCTATGAAATATGGCGTCAGTTATGAAACCCTGTTCGGCGCTATATTTACATGGACACTCATCTCACTAACATTCATCGATATAGACACACAGTACCTGCCTGACCAGTTAACCTTGCCGGTGTTGTGGCTGGGAATATTATTAGGTCTCGACAATATGTACGTAGACATATCGTCGTCAATCATTGGTGCCGCTGCAGGCTATATGACGTTGTGGGCGGTTTATCAGATATTTAAACTCGTCACCAAAAAAGAAGGCATGGGATTTGGTGATTTTAAACTGCTTGCCATGATCGGTGCCTGGTGTGGTTGGCAAGTGCTACCTGCTGTTATCCTTTTATCGTCCGTGATCGGTTCCATTGCAGGTATTTTGATGATCATCACCAAGTATCACGAAAAAGGAAAACCTATTCCCTTCGGGCCCTATCTCGCCGGTGCGGGTTGGATCGTCTTTATCTGGGGACAGGAAATTAATAATTTTTATCTGAATCTCCTGGCTTAAATAAATCAACAGCCATTCACTGACGGCACAGCTGGCACCGTTCACTTTGGTCTGACTTATCTTGATATATTCTGCAGTACCGAAACTATGTTATAACTATCTTTTCCAACATTCATAATTACTATGCTGATAGTCGCACTCACAGGTGGAATAGGCGCGGGCAAGAGCGCCGCGGTTGATATGTTCAGGCAATATAATGTGCCCGTTATCGACACGGACATTATAGCCCGCGAGTTGGTTGATACCGATCAGAACATACTTGAATCCATCACCGCTGCTTTTGGAAATGATATCCTTGATGACAAGCAACAACTCGATCGTGGTAAATTACGTCAGATTGTATTTAACGATACGCAAAAACGGGAAACGTTACAGAACATACTGCATCCCCGAATCCACCAACAGGTCGTGCATGATATTGAGACTGTAAGCGCTAACTACTGCATTATTGTAATTCCGTTGCTGGTTGAATCCCAACATGAATACCCGCACGACAGAGTGCTGCTGATTGATGCCGATGAATCGACACAACTGGAGCGCGCAACAAATAGAGATGGTGCTAGCGAAGAAAGTATAAAAAAAATCATGGCGGCACAGGCGTCACGAAAAGAGCGGCTTGCTGCTGCAATTGACATTATCGATAACAACGGTTCGCTCGAAGATCTGCAAAAGCAGGTTGATGCCTTACATATCAAATATAGTGCTCTGACAAAATAATGACTCTCAAATATTCACCACTATTCAAAACAGAGCCTGGCTTGAAGACAATAATTTTGCCTAATGCAACTCCCCGCGAAAACCGAAAATGTGTACAATGCCTGCATGAGTAACCGCGTCGAATATGAACAGCCATTAAGTGAGCGGGTCCGCACTTTTTTGCGGCTTGAGCACCTGTTTTGTCAGACTGACTACACCCTGCGTGGGTTTTCTGTATGGGACAGTCGCAGTACTTTGTTATCCCTGATTGATACCCTTGAAATCCTCAACCGCTCAGACTTCAAATCAGAATTGCTAAAGGAGCTCGATCGGCAATCCAGTAAACTCGCCGCCTTGCAGAATGCCCCCGGGGTCGACAACCAGCAACTCAGCCACGTTCTGGATGAGTTAAATAAATCGGAACAGGCGTTACACCAGCTCACGGGACAAATCGGGCAGTCCATTCGCGATCATGAACTCATCACAAACCTGCGCCAGCGAGCGTCCATACCCGGTGGTGATTGCCCCATCGATTTGCCCACATTACATCTGTGGCTACAACAAGCGCCAGAGCAACGTATCGAACAACTAGAAACATGGAATAGTGCATTGTCCATCGCACGTAAACCCATCGCCTTGCTGCTGGGAATGATCAGAGAAGCATCACACCCCGAACCCATGCAGGCAGAAGAAGGTTTTTACCAACAAAGCCTGGATAGCAGTACACCCATCCAGTTAATAAGAGTTAGCACAGATACCGCGCTACCCTACTTCGCCGAAATTAGTGTCGGCAAACACCGCTTGACGATCCGATTTCTGGAGCCCCAGGAAGGACGCCGTCCATTGCAGGCACAGGAAACGGTTGAGTTCGACTTAACTTGTTGCACACTATGACTAAAGTTAAATGCCCAACCTGCCAAACAGAAATCGAGTGGGATAAAAACAATGCATTTCGTCCCTTTTGTAGTGAGCGTTGTCGCTTGATTGATTTAGGCGATTGGGCAAACGAAACACACCGTATCCCCAGTTCAGAACCCCTTGGTTCAGAGCACGCCCCAGAATACCTTAGTGAAGACGAGCTTCAGTAAAACAACGAAGGGCTAAAATAATAAAAAACCAGGATGAAGCGCTAAACTAACATCTTAAGCTTCCCACAAGGCTGTTATTGCAGCGATTCCCTGAGCACCATTTTCTCGCGCCGTATTAATATATTCGGCACTCATGCCCCCTAATGCATAAACGGGCATATTAACTTTCTTAACAATTTCAGAAAATACCTGCCAACCTAATGAAGGTTCCCCAGGATGCGAGTTAGTCGGTAACACAGGCGATAACATAGCAAAGTCTGCATCGATGTTTGCCGCGTGTTGTATTTCTTCAAGGGTATGGGTAGATGCGGAAAACCATTTGTCTTTAGCAACAGGACGATGTTGGCAAGCACGTAAACGCTCGCCTGTCATATGAAGTCCATCTGCATCCGTTTGCTCATAAACGTTTATCGATGTATTTACGATCAATAGCGCGTCGTTTGTTAATGTAATTGCATGTAGTCTATTAGTAAGTTGAATAAAATCCTGCGACTGCATTTCTTTCTCTCGCAACTGGATTAGTTTAATACCACGGTTAAGTGCAGCCCTGATTTTTTGTTCGCATTCAGTAAAATCTTTGAACTTGCCAGTAATAAGATATTGATCCGGCAAAGTCAGCGCAGTTAAGATCGGTTTATTTGCTTCAGGAAAATCATATTGGCCAAGTTCATGCTGTTCAACCCATAATATTTCCTGGCCTTCTTTACCGTGTGCATGACCTTCAAAGCCCGATACGATATGGACATCAAGATAAACCTGTTTATCTGCATAGGCATGGGGAACCGTTATTAAGGGTGACATCCCAGTCACGCGAATACCCAGCTCTTCGTTCAATTCACGAGCAAGTGCCATCTCAACATCTTCGTGCTCATCAACCTTACCGCCAGGGAATTCCCACAAACCACCCTGATGTAAATGGTCGGGACGTTTGGCTATTAATATTTTTCCATCAACATTGCTAATAACGCCAACAGCAACATGAATTTCATTATTATCCATACCTAAAGGCCTTAAAACGGGAATTGGCAAGGCAAAAATATGCGAGGCCAGAGGAGTTTACATTTGTAAATGACGAAAGGGTGAGACATATTTTTAACGCCGCCAAAACCGTTTTAAGGACTTTAGGTTCGGTACTCGGCATTGATGCGAACATAATCGTAGGAAAAATCACATGTCCAGACGGTTGTGGTATGAGAACCACGCTGAAGATTCACGCGAACGGTTATCTCACTCTTTTTCATTACCGCCTGGCCTTGTTCTTCGCTATAACTTGTTGCAACACCACCGTCTTGCACCAGACAGACATCATCCAGAAATATTTCAACCTTATCGATATCAAAGTCGTTTACACCTGAGTAACCTACCGCCGCTAATATTCTTCCCCAATTAGGATCGCTGGCAAAGAACGCTGTCTTTACGAGTGGGGAATGAGCAATCGCGTAAGCAACCTGATTGCACTCTTCAATCGTTTTACCCTGTTCAACCACGATGTTAATCAGCTTGGTCGCACCTTCGCCATCACGCACAATCGACTTTGCTAACGTAATAAACAAGTTGTTTAATGCTGTCTGAAAATCACCCAGGTTTGATTTATTGATCTCAACACCAGAACGTCCCGTCGCCATCAGCACAACGGAATCATTGGTCGAGGTATCACCATCGACGGTAATACGGTTAAAGGAAAGATCGACGGCTTGCTGCAAGCAAGCCTGTAACTGTTGCTGCTCTACCTCAGCGTCAGTCGCTACATAAGACAACATCGTGGCCATGTTGGGCCGTATCATTCCAGAGCCCTTGGCCATGCCGGTAATGTTCACTGATGTACCATTTAAATCCAGCTGGCACGAGAATAACTTGGCACGCGTATCTGTAGTTAAGATTGCCTCAGAGGCAGGCCGCCAAAATTGTTCATTCAGGCCATCCTTCAAGGAAACCAATGCGGATAAAATATTTTCAACCGGTAAGGCCTCACCAATCACACCTGTTGAAAAAGGCAGGACCTCATTCGCACTGCAATCCATCAGCTCTGCAACGGAGGTACAGCATTGCATCGCTGCGGCATAACCCGCCTTGCCGGTACCGGCATTGGCATTACCACTATTAATTAATAAATATCGGGGGGATGTTTCAGCGATATGTTTTTTAGCGATCTGCACCGGCGCCGCGCAAAAAGCGTTTTGGGTAAATACCGCAGCTGCCTGTGTGCCTTCGGCCAGCTCAATCAGAACGAGATCTTTCTTATCCGGTCGGCGTATTCTGGCTGCCACTGATTGCAGACGAATGCCGTTTATTATTAACGGCCTATCTTTAATCGAGCCTTTAATTCCATCGTTAACCGAATTCTTTTCGGACATGACGTATTAACTTAACTTGCCATGACACTGCTTAAATTTCTTACCTGAGCCACAGGGACATGGCTCATTACGACCCACTTTACGCCCTTCGCGCACAAAAGGTTTCGCTTCGTCTTCCTGCTCTTCTGGCGCCATAGCTGCCGCATCTTCATGCTGGAATTGCATATCGCCGCCGCCACTGCGCCGACGCTGTTCTTCCATAGCTTGCACTTCTTCTTCACTACGAATCTGGATCTTGCTCAGGATGCTAACCACTTCATTTTTAAAGCGTTGTAACATTTCACCGAATAGCTCAAACGATTCACGTTTGTATTCCTGTTTCGGATTTTTCTGTGCATAACCCCGTAAATGAATACCCTGGCGAAGTTGATCCATCGTAGCAAGGTGATCCTTCCATTGGGTATCCAGTACCGTCAAAGTCACTTCTTTTTCTACATGACGCAGTACTTCGGCACCAACAGAATCTTCTTTCACCTGATAAGCCGCTACCATTTCTTCATGGATCTTATCTCGTAGCGACTCTTCATGCATACTGTCATCGTCATCAAGCCAGCGACGCAGTTCCAGCTTTAACCCAAACTCACTCTCAAGCGCATCTTCCAGCGCCCGTACATCCCATTGCTCTTCAATGCTTTGTGGTGGGATATACGTATCAATTACCGCGGCCAAAACATCTTCTCTAATAGCTTTGATGGTATCGGATACATCATCGGTCGACATCATCTCATCACGGATGCTGTATATTTCCTTGCGTTGATCGTTGGCAACGTCATCATATTCAAGAAGATTCTTACGCATATCAAAGTTATGTCCTTCAACCTTGCGTTGCGCATTTTCAATCGCGCGCGAAACCATTCCGTGTTCAATCGCCTCACCTTCTTGCATACCCAGTCGTTTCATTAAATTTGCGACACGTTCTGAGGCAAAGATACGCATCAGGTTATCTTCCAGTGACAGATAAAAGCGTGAAGACCCCGCATCACCCTGACGACCTGAACGACCCCGTAACTGGTTATCGATCCGGCGTGACTCATGTCGCTCGGTGCCAATAATGTGCAAACCACCAGATTCGAGTACAGCAGCATGACGCTGTTCCCATTCTTTACGCAGTGCTGCGGTCTGATCATCCGATGGATTTTTCAACGCCGCAATTTCTGCATCAAGGTTTCCACCTAATACAATATCGGTACCACGGCCAGCCATATTGGTCGCAATGGTAACTGAACCAGGCGCGCCAGCTTGCGCGACAATTTCAGCCTCACGCTCGTGATTCTTGGCATTTAACACTTCGTGTTTAATTTTTGCTTTGGTCAGAACATTATCTAATAACTCAGAAACATCAATCGATGCCGTACCGACTAACACGGGTTGCTTGCGCTGCATGCAGTCTTTGATGTCTTCAATAATGGCGTTAAATTTTTCCTGCTGCGACAAAAACACCAAATCACCATTGTCCTGTCGCACCATCTCACGGTGGGTTGGTACCACTACAACTTCCAGTCCATAGATAGACTGAAATTCAAAGGCCTCGGTGTCTGCCGTACCTGTCATACCGGATAGCTTGTCGTATAAACGGAAAAAGTTCTGGAAGGTAATCGAGGCGAGTGTCTGGTTTTCCTGCTGGATAGGCACACCTTCTTTTGCCTCAACCGCCTGGTGTAAACCATCCGACCAGCGACGACCATGCATAGTGCGTCCGGTAAATTCGTCAACGATCACAACTTCATTGTTTTGCACAATGTAATCCACATCTTTCTGGAACAGGGCATGTGCCTTTAAGGCTGAATTAATGTGATGCATCAAGCCAATGTTAGCGCTGTCATACAGACTTTCGCCTTCACCCAGGGCACCGGATTCAACCAGCAACGCCTCAACATGCTGATGACCTTCCTCGCTCAGAAAAACCTGTTTCGATTTCTCATCAACATTGTAGTCACCCGGAACATCGTCATATTCCTGCCCTTCTTCTTTTTCCTGTCGGATTAGCTTCGGAACCAGTTCGTTGATGGTGTAATAATGCTGTGAACTTTCTTCCGCCGGTCCGGAAATAATCAGCGGTGTCCGCGCTTCATCAATAAGGATCGAATCGACCTCATCGACAATCGCAAAGGCATGATCACGCTGATACTTTTCTTCTGCACTGAAGGCCATATTGTCGCGCAGATAATCAAAACCATATTCGTTGTTAGTGCCATAGGTGATATCGGCTTCGTATGCGGCCTTTTTGTCTTCGTGCGACATATTTGAAACAATCACACCCACGCTCAAACCCAGGAAGTTATATAACTTACCCATCCACTCAGAGTCACGTTTAGCCAGATAATCATTAACCGTAACCACATGCACACCTTTGCCTGGCAATGCATTCAAGTAGGCCGCCAGAGTAGCCACCAGGGTCTTACCCTCACCGGTACGCATCTCCGTAATGTTGCCATCATTCAAAACCATGCCGCCGATAAGCTGCACGTCAAAGTGGCGCATTTCCAGCGCACGCTTACCCGCTTCTCGCACCACGGCGAAGGCCTCGGGCAGAATCTGCTCCAGTGTTTCGCCGTCGGCGAGTCTTGAGCGAAACTCCGTGGTTTTATCCTTTAACTGCTCGTCAGATAGAGCACTTAAACCTTCCTCAAGCGCGGTGATACTGTCCGCGATCTTACGATAGCGTTTGATCATGCGATCATTACGGCTGCCAAATATCTTTTTGAAAATTCCGGTAAACATGAGTTAATAATCTTTTATATTATTTGTATATTGTCGCCCGACGAAATAAACCTGGCGACAAAATCTGAACACGGCAGCACTATTTATAGCTGCCTCGCTAAAACCCCGTATTCTACAGGTCCAACTGCTATTTGTCCCCGTCCCATCAGTCTTACTGGCATCTATTCTGCCGATACGGCCGTCTTTACAGAGATCAGGCCTTCGTAGGAAATTTCAAGGGGGGTATCTGGAAAATCCAGCCGGGTAAGTTCTGCCATCAGCCTCGCTGCCGAATGTAGGGGGTCCAGTGTTGGCCCGTCAGGGCGAATCTGCCTTGCCGAGATAATCTGCCCTGATTTGAACTCTCCGTCATCATACAACGAGACATTCAGAATCGGCGCAAGGCCATTCTTACCCCTAACGTTGATCCCATAATAGGTGCAGAAATTCCCCAGGCTATAAGCAATAAGACGTCTCTGGTAGAGTTCGAGCGCCCTTGGAACGTGCGGGCCATGTCCTAGAACCAAATCAGCCCCTGCTTCGACCATCGCGCGTGAAAACAACACGACGTCACCACGATTCTCACCATGAAACAGCTCTTCAGCAAAGGGAATACGGGTGGCCGTTTCGCCTTCCGCGCCCATGTGCATAGAAACCAGGACGACATCATGCTCTGCCTTAAAAGCCCTGATAGTGTCCTGGGCCATTTCGATATCCAGTGGATTATTTGCTCCACGGAAAGGGGCAAAAGCAATCAGACCAATTAACTTGCCCTTAACCTGCCAGCTCGCGAAATCACCCTCAAGACCTGAATGCTGAATACCGGCCTGCGACAACACAGTCATACTGGATGTTCGCCCCTCGTCACCAAAGTCACGAGCATGATTATTGGCGAGGCTCATAACATCAAATCCGGCCTCCAGCAGATTCTGAGCATAGCCAGGCGGTGTTCTAAAAACATAACATCGTGTTGGGTTGCGACACTGTTTTGCAGGCTCCCCACCGCTTAGCAAGGTACCTTCGAAGTTACCAAACGTTATGTCGGCAGCTCTTAAAACAGGGGCGATGCCTGATAGTAAGTACTGACCATTATCAGGGGGAAGGTGGTTCCTGGGATAGTCGGTACCGAGCATAATGTCCCCTACTGCATTCACCGTCAGCACCGTACGTGGTGGCCGCACAGCTTGCTCGCGGAGAACCTGTTCAGCTGGGTTCGACGATCCAGGTACAGCCTGTTCAGGCAGTCCTGATGATTGCTCAACCGAACGTGTATCAGGATCAGATTCAGGAATAGTAGAGCAGGAAAACATGGCCAGAGAGACCAAAATAAGCGCTAACGTGAATAGTAGATTACGAACCTGAGCATGATAGATTTCTAGCTGAATACCCCAGCAAGACATGCTTGGTTTCCTTTACGATGGTTATAGTAATGAAGAAAGAGTTAGCAACCCAGGTCTAATGACCCAGGGACTAATGTTTAGCAGATGCGTGGATGTATTTTTTAGGGTTAACCTTGTGGCCATTTACCATCACTTCAAAATGCACGTGGGGACCGGTTGAACGACCAGTCGTACCCATTTTAGAGATGACTTCGCCCTTCTTGACCGTCTGGCCAACTTCAACCAGGTTTTTCAGATTATGTCCGTAACGTGTTACATAACCTTTACCGTGATTAATCTCGACCAGGTTTCCATAACCTGAACGACGACCGGAGTACTGAACCACACCTGCGGCAACAGCAACGACGTCAGAACCCAGTTTGCCCGCAAAATCAACACCGGAGTGATGCACACGACGACCTGAGAATGGATCGGTTCGCAGACCAAAATAAGATGACAACCAGCCGCGAGAAACAGGACGACCAGTAGGCATCACTTCAGCCTCAAGGTTACGAGTCATCATCATGGTCTCAAGCACGTCGAGTTGTTTGCTACGATCATCAAGCTGTGCTGACAATCCGTTTAACGCAGAAACAAAATCGGGAACCTGTATTGGGCTACCTTTGGTTGCTTCTGGACCACCTTGAGCCGGTGGACTTTCAAAATCAAATTCACCCTTGTCTAAATTTGCCATATGGGTGAGGCGTGTTCCCAGCGCATCAAGGCGAATCACATGTGCCTGCAACTTACCCAGACGTAGAGCCAGGGCATTGAGATTGTCTTCAGCTTTGTGGGTTACTTCAGAGAGAACCAGGCGTTGCGAATCTAACTCGGCTTGAACCGCGACAGTAAGATCGTCCGGGTTGGCCTCCATGTGAGCCACACCCATATGATAACCCGCGTACATCAGTGCGGCCGGCATCATTATAAAGAACCCGACCACCAACGCTGCCAACTTCTTCTGGCAAAGCGTTACAAGACCCGAGCACCCCTTTTTACGTCTTAATACAACGATATTCATTTTTTACACGCCACTGGAGTCGGACAAAATATCCTGACTTCTCAAATAGTTATCGGTTAGGTAATGTACAACTTTATTTTTATTTACTTAAGGCTTGATTTCACACACAATCCTTAAGAATTTGTTAACAAAATTTAACGAAGCCCTTCGTAAATAGCAAGCTATATTTACCCATAGATTATGAGATTAAGTCGGTCAGTAGACAAGGTTCTTCAAGAAGCAGACTCGGAACTTGCGATCCTGGTCACAAGATCCAGGCAATTAAGGGGCTTGACGGAGAAATTTAGAACACTTTTAGAACCTGATCTAGCTCCACACTGTTATATAGGTAATATCGACAAAGATCGGCTAATTGTCATGGTTGATTCAGCGGCATGGGCAAGTAAATTCCGCTTTTATAGCCAAAGCATTCTGCCCGCCTTGAACAGCTTACATCCTTCTTTATCTAGAGTTACTCATATCCAGGCAAAGATCCTGAATCAGGTATTTGAACCCGCACCGATCCCCTATAAACCGCCTGAACTCAGCCCTGAAAACGCAAAGGGGCTAAGAACACTCGCGGATAGCGTGGATGACGGTGACTTACAGGAAGCGCTTACACGGCTTGCACAAAGGGCTAAACAGGGGAAGTCCACCCCTTAATAAAGGGGCCCGCAATAATCTAGAAAATCAATAGGTTAGCTGGTCCAGTTTAGCTTGCTTGGACAGGCTGCATGAATGAGATCGGTGCTTTTTTCTCGTCTTCGAAAGTCACCAGTTCCCAGGCTTTTTCGTTGGCAATCAGGGTACGCAGCAGCTTGTTATTCAACGCGTGACCCGACTTGTGCCCTTCGAAGGCACCAATCAGACTACGTCCAAGCAAGTATAAATCGCCGATAGAGTCGAGAATCTTGTGTTTTACGAATTCGTCTGTGTAGCGCAAGCCATCTTCATTCAGAACGCGATAGTCATCGAGCACAACCGCGTTATCCAGGCTGCCACCCAGCGCTAGATTATTGGCACGTAGGGTCTCAATCTGGTTCATGAAACCAAAAGTACGAGCGCGAGAGATTTCTTTCACAAAAGAGGTCGTAGAAAAATCGACCTCGGCCTTCTGGTGGCCTTCTTTGAAGGCAGGGTGGTCAAAATCAATCGAAAAACCGACCTTGAAACCGTCAAATGGCTCAAATTTGACCCATTTATCACCATCTTCGACCATAACAGGCTTTTTGATCCGAATGAACCGCTTTGGTGCATTTTGCTCTTCGATGCCAGCAGACTGAATCAAAAAGACAAAAGGCCCCGCGCTACCGTCCATGATAGGCACTTCAGCGGAATTCAAATCAATGTACGCGTTATCAATACCGAGTCCTGCGAGGGCAGAGAGCAGGTGCTCAACTGTAGAGATACGCACGCCATCTTTTATCAGGGTGGTGGAGAGTATTGTGTCGCCGACATTCTCAGGAATAGCTGGAATTTCAACAGGTTCGCTCAAATCAACGCGGCGAAAGATTATTCCAGCATCCGGCATTGCAGGCCGAAGTGTCAGATAGACTTTTTCACCTGTGTGTAATCCAACACCGGTTGCGCGGATAACATTTTTTAACGTACGCTGTTTAATCAAGGTTCTTGTTCCTCTAGCCATTTGGTATGTCTAATATATGCAAATTACCTGCCACTACCACATTAGATAATACTAATAGCATATTGGCGAACAGGTGATGATAAATCAACCATAGCCTGTAGGGCAATAGCTAAAATCCTAAAATCTTAGCGTCGGCACTGCATAAATCTTTAATTCACCACACCATTCTCACTTTAGCCGATTTTGCTGAATTCCCCACCACTTTAATCAGCCTGACGTCGCAAAAATGCAGGAATATCCAGATAATCCATATTTCCAGATGCATCAGCTTCATACTTGTCGCCTACTGCCTTCTTGCGGATGACTGTGGGACGATCCAGTTTTTCATAGTCAACTTCACCATTGTTAGTACGATCCACGACAAGTTTAGGTGTTTCGTTCCGCTCAAATCCGGCACCCAGTCCAGTTGCTACTACAGTGACACGCAATTCACCGGTCAGTTCCGGATCAATCACCGTGCCAACAACCACCGTCGCATTTTCAGAAGCAAACGATTTAATCGTGTTACCAACCTCTTCAAACTCACCGATGGCAAGATCCATACCTGCTGTAACATTAACCAGGATGCCGCGTGCGCCAGCCAGATTTACATCTTCAAGCAATGGACTTGCGATAGCGGCTTCCGCTGCTTCCTGAGCACGACTTTCGCCTGAAGCTCGACCAGAACCCATCATCGCCATGCCCATTTCTGACATCACCGTGCGTACATCCGCAAAGTCGACGTTGATAAGACCAGGACGAGTGATAAGTTCCGCAATACCTTGCACGGCACCCAGAAGCACATCATTCGCCGCCTTGAAGGCATCCAGCAAAGTAATGTTCTTACCTAACACGCTAAGAAGCTTCTCGTTCGGGATCGTAATCAACGAATCCACAAAGGTCTTCAACTCAGCAGTACCGTCCAGAGCGATCTCCATTCTTTTCTTACCTTCAAATGGAAATGGCTTGGTGACAACAGCGACGGTTAAGATACCCATCTCTTTAGCAACCTGAGCAACGATCGGTGCACCACCTGTACCTGTACCACCACCCATGCCAGCAGTAATGAAAACCATGTCTGCGCCCTCCAAAACTTCCTGAATGCGATCACGATCTTCCATTGCAGCCTGTCGACCAATATTTGGATCGGCTCCTGCACCAAGGCCTTTGGTTATTGTGCTACCTAATTGCAACAATGTCTTAGCGCCACTATTTTTCATTGCCTGTGCATCTGTATTGGCAACGATAAATTCAACACCTTCGATATTTTGTTGCAACATATGTTCGACAGCATTACCACCACCGCCACCAACACCTACAACTTTAATTACCGCTTCTTGCGAGTAATTGTCCATCAGTTCAAACATACTCATACCTCTACCCTCCTACTACTCATTAAACAACAAGAAATTGTCCGAATCCATTTCATCCAATTCCCCTTCTTAAAAATTACCTTGAAACCAACTTTTCATTCTCTTCATAACAGAACGTAAACTTCCGCTCATTCGCACTTCAGCCTCGCGCATCGCACGATTGTGAAAACCAAATAACAACAGACCGACGCCTGTTGAAAAAATAGGATTCTTAACGATATCTACCAGACCTGTAACAAACTGAGGTAGGCCCAGACGTACCGGCATATGGAAAATCTCTTCCGAGAGTTCAACAACACCTTCCATTTTTGCGCTACCGCCAGTTAAGACCACGCCCGCCGCGCATAAATCTTCAAAGCCACTACGACGCAGTTCAGCCTGAACCAGCGTAAACAACTCTTCATACCGAGGTTCAACAACTTCGGCTAAGGTTTGCCGTGCCAGACGCCTTGCTGGTCGGTCACCCACACTCGGTACTTCGATCGATTCATCAGGGCTAGCTAGCTGTGTTAACGCACAGGCATATTTAATTTTTATCTCTTCCGCATGCTGCGTGGGTGTACGCAAGGCAACAGCAATATCATTGGTCACCTGATCACCAGCAATAGGAATTACCGCGGTGTGCCGAATAGCACCTTCGGTAAATACGGCCATGTCGGTCGTACCACCACCGATGTCAACCAGACACACGCCTAATTCTTTTTCATCTTCGGTTAACACGGCATAACTCGACGCCAGTTGCTCGAGAATGATGTCATCAACTTCAAGTCCGCAGCGTCGAACACACTTAATAATGTTTTGTGCTGCGCTGACGGCACCTGTCACCATATGCACCTTGGCCTCCAAACGAACACCCGACATGCCAATCGGTTCACGTATGCCTTCCTGATTATCAATAATGAATTCCTGTGGAAGTATGTGGAGAATTCTTTGGTCAGCAGGAATAGCAACAGCACGTGCCGCATCAATCACACGTTCAACATCTGCAGTCGTCACTTCTTTGTCTCTTATTGCGACAATGCCGTGTGAGTTGAGACTTCTTATATGACTACCGGCAATACCTGCATAGACAGAATGAATCTGACACCCAGCCATCAGTTCAGCTTCTTCTACGGCTCGCTGTATTGACTGCACCGTCGATTCAATATTGACGACAACGCCTTTTTTCAAACCTCGCGATGGATGTGAACCAATTCCGATCACATCAATATCGTTTTCAGGCGTAACTTCTCCCACGATCGCAACGACCTTGGATGTGCCAATATCCAGTCCGACGATCAAGTTTTTCTCACCCTTTTTAGACACTGTCTTTTCCCTCGTCCTTATCCCTTGTTTAACCTGCGCCAACCGACCGCAAGTCCATTGCTATAACGCATATCGATCTTTGCAATCTCTGTTGCACGTTTCACTAACACTTTTTTATACACCCTCACAAAACGCTCCAGTCGACTTTGGATATGTTCTCTACCCAGTAGCAACTTAATATCATTGCTTAGCTCAAGTACGTATGCGCCACGTGAGTCAAGATTTAATCTTGTTATCTCAACACCTAAAGGCTCAATGACATCTCGTGCCTGTTTATAAAACTCTGTCATGTTACGTTCCATTCCAACAGGGCCATTAAAATCGGGTAAGCCTGCGGGGTAACTTTCTTCAAACGGTAAAATAATTGCACCTTGTTGATTCACGAGTCCTCCTCTTGCCCAAAAGGCAGTTGCCTGCTCTTCTACAACGCTAATTGAAATAGTATCTGGCCATATTCGACTCACACTTGCCGATTTAATCCATGCTAATGACTCGACAGCGTGCTGCACTTCCGAGACATTCACTGCGAAGTAACCACCATCAAGCACTTTTGCGATAACTGTTCGTAGCATTGCTTCATCGACTTTGACAAAACTGCCCACGGCATGAATCTTTTTAATCGGTAAAGTATCCGGCTTTCGCAGCTCAACAACACCCCAAACCAGCAACGCGATAGAAATCAGAATAAAAGCAAAACGGCGCACAACTAAACCATTAAATAGCATCAGCGGACTTGTGCCCATGTAAACTGCTTGTTGGCTAGCGCGAGCTGACATTGTTTTCCTCTTTCTTAAACCCACTATTTTTAGTTTCTAACGTGTTAGCTAAGATCCGATAAACCAGTTCATTAAATTCGATACCCGATGCCTTTGCTGCCATGGGCACCAGACTGTGATCTGTCATACCTGGCACTGTGTTCAATTCAATAATGTAAGGTTTGCCATCTTGATCACAAATGATGTCCACCCGTCCCCAACCTTCAGCACCAATCGATTTAAATGTTGATACGGCAAGACGCTGTAAACGAGCTTCATCTTCCGCGTCTAGACCACACGGACAGTGATACTGTGTATCATTTGAGACATATTTAGCTTCGTAGTCATAAAATGTGTTTGGTGTTTCAAGACGAATAACCGGTAATGCCTGTTCGCCTACTACGGCGACGGTATACTCCTTACCCGTGACCCACTGTTCTGCGAACACTAGCCCGTCAAACTGTGCAGCTAATTCGTAAGCAGAAAATATTTGTTCTTCTTCTTCAACCTTACTCATACCAATACTAGAACCTTCCAGTGCAGGCTTAACCATGAGAGGTAATCCAAGTTCGGCTACGACATAGTTCAGATCAGTGTCATCATCCAGTAACATATATTTTGGTGTTGGTAAGCCAGCACCGCCAAGTAACTGCTTGGTTCGGAATTTATCCATCGCAATAGCCGAGGCCATCACACCGCTACCGGTATAAGGAATATTGAGTACCTCAAGCGCTCCCTGAATCACACCATCCTCTCCGCCAGGACCATGCAACACGATAAAGGCACGATCAAAACCACCACTTTGTAAATCAGTAAGGACTGTTTCATGACTCACATCGATACCAACAGCATCGACATTTCGATCCAGCAATGCTTGTAGAACAGCCCGGCCACTGTTCAGCGAAACTTCTCGCTCAGACGACCAGCCACCCATTAACACAGCCACTTTTCCCAGTGTCTCTGGTGTTGGTAATTTATCCGCATGCAACGTCACGACTGTGCCCATATCCTTACTGTTCGCCTACAATTTTTACTTCGCGTTGTAATTCAACGCCCGTTTCTTCGGCTACTGTTTTTTGTACCCGATTAATCAAATCTTCAATATCTGTCGCACTGGCGGTCCCGGTATTAACAATAAAGTTGGCATGTTTATCGGAGACACAAGCCCCGCCGAGGCACGTCCCCTTTAATCCACAGGATTCAATTAGACGCGCAGCATAATCATTTTCTGGATTACGAAACACCGAACCTGCATTCGGTTGTTGCGTTGGTTGACTTGCGCCTCTTTTATTCAATAACGTTTTAATCTTGTTCTGGCTTTCTGTCGCATCACCTGTTGTTAACTTCAAAACACATGACACGAACCATTCTTCGCCTTCTTGAGTAGGACCGCTGACATGCCGGTAAGCCACTTCAAAATCATCCGGTGTATGCGCAACAAGCTCACCCTTTCTTGTGACTGTTTGAACTGATTCCACAACATCCCAGGTCTCGCCGCCGAATGCACCGGCGTTCATAGCCAAAGCACCGCCCATGGTTCCAGGAATACCGCATAAAAACTCGGCTCCGGCTAAAGCGTGTTTTGCCGATACTTTTGCCGCCTTTGGACAAGCCACACCTGCTTCAACGTACAAACGCTGTCGATCAAGGACTTCAACACCATTTAACACACCACTGGTGCATATCATCGTGCCATCAAAACCGGCATCTCTTACCAGCAAGTTACTTCCCAGTCCAATCCAGTACAGCTTTTCATCGGCAGGCAAGCTAGCGATAAACACGGTCAGATCATCGATATCTGCAGGCTGATAGAAACGTTTAACTTCACCACCTACTCGCCAGGAGGTATGACGCGACAACATTTCGTGTTCTTTTAAAACACCACGCAACTGTTGATTCGATTCTGTTGTCATGCCATTTGCTACCATGTCACTCACTACGATCCACATTCATCAGATTTGTTCCCATTTTTTCAGGCATTAATCTCTGCCTCTAACAATGGTTTTATTTTGCTTGCAATTGCACCTACATTGCCGGCACCTTGAGTCAAAAGAATATCTCCATCGTTAAGTACGCCACTCAAGACCTGTGGCAACTGATCAATTGATTCAACAAAGACCGGGTCGACTTTACCGCGTGTGCGTATTGCTCTGGCCAGTGCACGACCATCTGCGCCAGTGATAGGTGACTCACCGGCAGGATAAACATCAAGCAGGACAAGACAGTCGACCTCTGACAAGACAATGCAAAAATCTTCAAACAGATCCCGCGTCCGTGTGTAACGGTGAGGTTGAAAAACCAGAACCAGGCGACGCTCAGGCCAGCCACTACGAATAGCATGAAGCACAGCGGCCACTTCTGTAGGGTGATGACCATAATCATCGACATGTAAAACTGAACCCTCAGCAATACGAATATCGCCGTACTTTTGGAAACGTCGACCAATACCCTGAAAATGCTGGAAGGCATCAACGATGGATTTATCTTCGACTCCAATTTCATGCGCAACTGCAACAGCAGCTAACGCATTTAGAATGTTGTAATGACCAGGCATATTGAGTGAAAGAGACAAAGTCCCCTCACGTTCTGGCAGGCTAACTTTGAAGTGTGTCTGGAACCCATCACTGCTTATATCGGACACACGAACATCTGCATCTTCACTAGCACCATAAGTAATAATTGGCCGGGTAATTTTCGGAATGAGTTCACGCACAACCGGATCATCGATACACAATACTGCCAAACCATAAAATGGCAGGTGATGTAAAAACTCCACAAAAGTATTTTTAAGCACTTCAAAATCACCGCCATAGGTTTCCATATGATCGGCGTCAATATTTGTGACCACTGAAAGCATAGGTTGCAAGTGCATAAAGGAAGCATCACTCTCATCGGCTTCAGCGACAAGATACCGTCCAGAACCCAAGCGGGCATTGGTATCCGCACTATTTAGTTTTCCACCAATCACAAATGTTGGATCGAGGCCATCTTCTGCAAGTACGCTGGCAATAAAACTGGTTGTTGTGGTTTTTCCGTGTGTTCCTGCTACTGCAATGCCATAACGGAATCGCATCAACTCTGCCAACATCTCTGCACGAGGTACAACAGGTATACGTTGCTCGTTTGCCGCAACAACTTCAGGGTTATCTTGTTTAACCGCCGTCGACGTTACGACGACATCACAGCCCGTAATATTTTCTTCACGGTGACCAATCGATACTATCGCCCCCATTTTGGTCAGTCGTTCGGTAACGGTATTGTTCTGGATATCAGAACCGCTCACCTCATAACCAAGATTAAGTACTACTTCGGCAATACCACTCATTCCTGCTCCACCGATACCAACAAAATGAACGCGTTGAATACGGCCCATGCCGGGTTCACCTCGGCCAGTCTTTACATCAGTACTACGACGCGCATGCAGGATCATAAAGATACCTCCATACAATGCTGTACAACGACATCCGTTGCATCTGGGCGTCCCAGCTGCAATGCCCTGCTTGCCATCGCCAATAAATGCTCACGACCCAGGTTAATCAGGCTTTGTAGTTCTTTAGCTAAACGTATTGGTGTTAACTCTTTTTGTTGAATTAACAGTGCCGCATCTGCATCACTCAAATATCTGGCATTCGCAGTTTGGTGATCATCAACTGCAAATGGGTAAGGCACTAGCAAGGAGGCGATACCGACATTGCTAATCTCAGAAATCGTCATCGCGCCGGCTCTGCATATGATCAGGTCTGCCCATGCATAGGCCTCATCCATGTCATTTATAAACTCGACAACTTTAGCTTTGACTTTTTCGCTAGTATATTTTTCCTGTGTGGCATTCAACTTTTGTTTTCCTGCCTGATGCCAAACTTCAACATTATGATCGGCCTCAAGCAAAGCAATCGCACTTGGCACCGTTTCATTTAAAGCCTGGGCACCCAAACTACCACCAACAATCAATATACGTATTGGATCCGGACGTGATGCATAACGTTGCTCAGGTTTTTCTAAGCTCAAAATAGACTGACGCACAGGATTACCTGTGTGATAAACCTTGTTACTTTGTTTAAATGCATTTGGAAACGCCTGCAAAATACGCGTCGCTATTTTGCCAAGCAACTTGTTGGTTAAACCAGGCACTGCATTTTGTTCATGAATCACCAATGGCCGCGCCAGCAGTTTTGCTGCAACACCACCGGGCCAGGTCACAAAACCACCCATACCCAGGACAAAACAAGGACGAAGACTGAGGCAAATCTTCATGGCATGAACTGTTGCAAACATAATTTTAACCGGCGCAAGTATCCATCTGAATAATCCATTACCACGCAGGCCTTTAATGTTGATATAAGAAATATCAAAACCTGCTTCAGGTACCACTCTTGATTCAATACCATTACGCGTACCTAACCAATGAACCTTGATACCTTTTTCACGAAGCGCTTCAGCAACGGCCAGTGCAGGAAAAACATGTCCCCCTGTGCCACCGGCCATAATGAGTGCAATTTTATCTTGCTTACTCATAATCTTTTTCTGCCCTTCTGAATGATTCGATCTTCCTTTCGTGTTTCATAATCGATACGCACTAACATTGCGACAGCCATACACATCACAACAATGCTACTTCCGCCATAGCTCATAAAAGGAAGCGTTAATCCTTTGGTAGGCAATACACCCATGTTGACGCCAATATTTATAAACGCCTGCAGCCCGATCCAGATACCAATTCCATATGCGACATAACCGGCAAAAGGACGCTCACGATTTTCTGCCCTGCGGCCAATTAACAAAATTCGAAACACCAGGAAAGTAAACAGGCCAATGACCGTAATCACGCCAAACAAGCCAAGCTCTTCAGCAAGAACCGCAAAAAGGAAGTCTGTGTGCGCTTCAGGTAAATAAAACAATTTTTGAACACTGGCTCCAAGGCCAACACCAAACCATTCACCACGACCAAAGGCAATCAATGCCTGGGTTAGCTGGAAGCCGCTATTAAACGGGTCACCCCATGGATCCATGAAACCGGTTAATCGCTGCATGCGATATTCAGAGGTATACACCAGAAGTGCCAGTGCAACAGCTACCGTAGTGACAAGAATTAGGAACTGGCCAATACGCACACCACCCAGCCACATCATTGCCACCGCCGTACTAATTAACACCGCAGCTGCACCAAAATCAGGCTGAATTAACAGTAAAACCATAACCACCATCAGCAATCCAAGTGGACGCCAGAATCCGGCTGCTGTCGTTCTAACAGCATCCATATGTCTTACCAGATAGCCAGACAGGTATAAAACCATAAAGAGTTTTACAAATTCGGAAACCTGTAAATTAAAACTACCAACAGCAATCCAGCGAGTACTTCCATTAACGGTTTTACCCAGGCCTGGAATAAAAACGAGTAACAACGCTAACAGGCTAACTATGACCAGAGCTGGTCCCAGTTCTTGCCAAATTCGCATAGGCACTCTTACTAAAATAAATGCAGCAAATAAACCTAGACCGGCGTACATCATTTGCCGCCACAAATAATAGAAAGGCTCGCCAATATTTTTTTCAGCAATTGATACTGATGCAGAACCCACCATGATTAATCCTAAAATCAATAGTGACATAACCGTTCCAAGCAACCAGTAATCTGAAGACCAAATTATTTTCTGCTTCTGTACCTTCTGATTGAAGGCGGCATGCATGTACGAAGTCAGTGTCTCACTCATGAGTCACCTCCTGTACTAACCGCATGAACTCATTGCCGCGGTGTTCATAACCATCGAACATATCAAAACTTGCACACGCGGGTGACAACAGCACAATATCGCCAGGTACGGCCTGACTATTTGCTTCAGCAACGGCTTCTTCAAGACTGCTAACTGTTTTTGTCTTAACCGATGAACCTAACGCATCAGAAATAATATTTGCATCTTCACCAAGCAATATGACCAATTTTGCGTGCTGTTCGATGGACGAATGTAATTCCGAAAAATCCTGTCCTTTGCCCTGACCACCCAGGATCAAAATCACACCATCACTGCCAATTCCCTGGATCGCAGCAATAGTAGCACCAACATTGGTTGCTTTAGAGTCATTAAACCACTGTATGCCTTCACGCTCGGTTACCCATTGAGTACGATGAGGCAATCCCGAAAATTGCTGTGCAGCTTCCAGCATCGCAGGCATCGGCAGATCAATAGATGTACCAAGTGCGAGTGCTGCAAGTATGTTGGCAATATTATGTTGGCCTTTCAGTTTAATCGTACTAACAGGAATAAGTTCGGTATTGCCTTTGCATAACCACCGTTCACTGTTTATTAATCGGACACCGAATTGATTTTCAGCCTCAGGTTTATTTAAAGTAAAACCAATCGTCTCACGTGATGTAATCTCGTCATCAATCAGGGAACGTACCTGCGAATCATCCAGATTAACTATAACTGTTCCCGTTCCAGATACAATTCTCCGTTTTGCCGCAGCATATTCAGACATCGAGACATAACGATCCATATGGTCTTCGCTAAGATTCAGAATAGTGCTCGCTACAGCATCAAGACTGAGCGTTGTCTCCAGCTGAAAACTGGATAACTCAAGTACATAAAAATCCGTCTCGGCATCATCATTGATCAGCTCAAGAACTGGCACGCCAATATTCCCGGCAACAACGGCCTTTAGTTTTGCCTGACGAACCATCTCACCTAGGAGAGTAGTCACGGTGCTTTTACCGTTAGAACCTGTTATGGCAACAACCGGTTTTGTAGTGCACTGCGCTAATATTTCAATATCACCCATCAATTGCTTGCCTGACTTTTTCGCCAGTTGCAGGGCCGGTTCTTTAAGTGCAATACCTGGGCTAACGATTAAAATATCAAACTCATTGACCATACTCGCATCTAATGAACCCGTATGAACATCGATAGCCGAGTACTGACTTTTCATTTCATACATACCCGGTGGCTGTTCACGACTGTCCATAACAGCAAAGTCGACATTTCGTTCAGCAAGAAATTTCACGCAAGACAAACCCGTTTTGCCAAGACCAACAACAAGCACGCGTTGCCCGGAAAACAGATCTTCACAGATTAATTGTTTTTCTGTCTTTCGCATTACCTGCACAACAGCCTCTCTTAACGAACTTTTAACGTAGCCAAACCGATCAAAACCAGGATGACAGTAATAATCCAGAAACGAACAATAACTCGCGGCTCAGGCCAGCCTTTTAACTCAAAGTGGTGATGTAAAGGCGCCATTAGAAAAATTCGCTTACCTGTTAACTTAAAGGAGGCAACCTGTAAAATGACCGAGACCGTTTCGACCACAAATACCCCGCCCATGATAAACAAAACAAATTCCTGTCTGACCATAACAGCGACAACGCCTAAAGCGGCGCCAAGTGCCAGCGCACCAACATCACCCATAAAGACCTGTGCCGGATAAGTGTTAAACCAGAGAAAACCCAACCCTGCTCCCACTAATGCTCCGCAAAAAATAATCAGCTCTCCAACACCCTTAATGTACGGAATTGATAAGTATTCTGAAAAGTTTGCGTGACCGGTGACATAAGCAAAAATACCCAGGGCACCTGCGACCATTACCGTTGGTAAAATTGCCAACCCATCCAGTCCATCGGTAAAGTTCACCGCATTACTTGAACCAACAACAACTAAAAATGAAAGCGTTACAAAACTAACAATACCTAATGGAACAACTACTGACTTGAAGAAAGGCACAATCAATTCTTTCTCGACAGGACTGGCTGTCTTAAATAGATAAATTGAAACAACCAGACCAAACACTGATTGCCAGAAAAACTTGTAGCGTGACTTCAGGCCCTCAGGATCTTGCTTGACTAATTTCTTGTAATCATCGATAAAACCTATAAGACCAAAACTGGCAAGAACACTAACCACGACCCAGATATATCGATTTCCCAGATCGGCCCAGAGCAAGGTCGCAATCGAGACAGAAATAAGAATAAGCGTGCCACCCATTGTTGGTGTCCCTGCCTTAGAGAAATGAGTTGCGGGGCCATCATCCCGAACTGTCTGGCCAACTTTCATGATACTTAACTTTTTGATCATAAATGGACCGATAGTGAACGATATTAATAACGCCGTAAGCACACCCAAAATCGCACGTAACGTTAAGTAATTAAAAACGTTAAAGCCGCTATAATATTGTTGTAAGTATTCTGCAAGCTGAAAAAGCAATTTAACTCTCCCCGTTGACTGCCAGCGCGTTAACTATATTTTCCATTTTCATTACTCTCGATCCCTTCACCAATAAAGTCACGTCATCGGCCAGATGATTTCCTATTTCTGAAATCATGCTAGGTTGATCTTCAAAAACGTAACCATTTTCACCAAAACTTTGAGCGCTGAATTTTCCAAACTTTCCGATTGCATAGAGTTTGTTTACACCTGATTCCCGCGCCTGTTGTCCCGCATCAAGATGTAACTTCTCTGATGCATCACCTAATTCACCCATATCTCCAAGTGCTAACAAATGTTCGCCTGGATATTCTTTCAACACTTGAAGCGCCACCCTCAACGATCCTGGATTTGCGTTATAGGTGTCATCAATAATACGGCTGCCAGCTTTGCCCCTTCTGGGCTGCAAGCGCCCAGATACTGCTTGCATGGCTTCCAATCCCTTTTTCACATCATCCCGACTCGTTCCTGCAGCACTACATGCAGCCGCTGCAGCCAGGGCATTTGATATATTGTGCTCTCCTGGCAACTGAAAATTCGCTGATACATTTCCATCTGGCGTTGAGATGATGATTTGTTTATCTTTTCTATTTGCAGAAAAATCTGCATCCGGATTTAAACCAAAGGTGCTAATACTGTTGTCTTTGCGTAGTGACAGCCAGTAATCACAAAATTCGTCATCTTTATTTATTATTGCCGTGCCTTTTTCATCTAACGATGAAAAAATCTCACCTTTTGCTTTTGCGACACCATCAAGATCACCAAAACCTTCAAGATGAGCAGAACCTGCATTAGTAATCACGGCGACGGTCGGCTTTGCAATATGGGTCAGGTACTCAATTTCATTCGGGTGGTTAGCTCCCATTTCAATGACCGCTGCACTGTGTTCTGCGCCTAGTCTTAACAAGGTCAGCGGGACACCAATATCGTTATTCAAATTTCCTTTTGTCGCTAACACGTTGTGCTGTTGGCTCAAGATTGATGTTGAAATTTCTTTTACGGTTGTCTTTCCATTACTACCGGTGATCGCAATAACGGGTATAGAAAACTGCATACGCCATGCGTGCGCCAACTTCCCGAGTGCAATGCGTGTATCAGCGACAATAATCTGTGGCAATGAGGTTGAAATTTCATGGGCAACTAACACGGCTGCCACACCTTTTTTCTCAGCCTGCTCTACGTAATCATGCCCATCAAAATTTGGCCCCTGCAAGGCTAGGAATAACTCACCACTGACAGCGCTACGGGTATCAGTAGTCACCCCTGTCACAGTGATATTGTCACCGACCAACGTGCCTTGCACCGCTTCAGCAATGCTTAGTAAATTCCAATTGAAAGACATTTTACTCATCACTATATATTTTTTATTTTATTTTCCAAAATTTCTTTGGCTATACGAGCATCATTAAAATCTATTCGTTGATCGCCAATCAGCTGATATGTTTCATGGCCTTTACCGGCGATTAGCACAATATCATTTGCGTCTGCATTAGCTAATGCATATTCGATAGCTTCTCGACGATCTTGCTTAACGATAATGCTATTGCTATCCATACCCGCAACAATGTCACCGATAATTTTTTCAGGTGATTCAGTCCGGGGGTTGTCACTGGTTACCACAATATGGTTAGCCAGGCTTTGTGCTACCCGTCCCATTAGCGGACGCTTCTCTTTATCACGGTCACCTCCACAACCAAAGACACACCAGACATCATTGTTAAAATGCTGTTGAAGTGAATTTAGCGCTGCTTCTAAGGCATCAGGAGTATGTGCGTAATCAATCACTACAGTGGGTTGACCAGGTACCTTGACAATACTTAGTCGTCCATCAATCGGCTTTAAACCGGATAGTCGGCTCGCTATTGCATCAACAGTGAAATTTTTAGTTAATAGAACGCCAGCCGTGGCCAATAAATTGTAGATATTAAACCGGCCATAGATATGATTATTTATGACTGCATTACCTGCAGGAGTATGTAACGTAAAGGTTAAACCTGATTCTGTTTGCTGAATATCATCAGCAAAGACATCGGGTTTACCATTGTTAGTTAACAGACCGTAACTCAAAACATTTAATTCTCTATTCATCTCAATAGAAAGCTGCTTTAATAATGTCTGCCCAAGCTCATCATCCGCATTAATAACTGCCGATGACACGGATTCCAGTTCAAAGAGTTTTGTCTTTGCTGCAGCATAATTTTCCAGCGAGCCATGATAATCAAGATGCTCATGGGAAAGATTGGTGAAAACCGCACAGTCAAAATGAATATTATCAACGCGGCCTTGATCGAGCGCATGAGAGGAAACCTCCATTGCGACAGCCTGCGAGCCTTGTTTTAGCAGTTCAGATAACCACGCATGACAGGTAATAACATCCGGCGTGGTATGTGATGATGTCTGCAGGTCATGTAGGAATCCCCACCCTATCGTACCAATAACACCACACGGTGCATCAGGTGCTAACGCCTGGGCTATAAAATGACTGCATGATGTTTTACCGTTGGTACCAGTGACACCAATCATCGCCATTTGTTTTGATGGTTGGTGATAGAAACGGTCGGCAATGCTGCCGACCCTGTTTGACAAATCATTAACCGCGATCACCGGCACCTGTAATCCTGAACTGGATGATCGCCATGCTATTGGTATCGGAACAGTACCCTGCTCAGATTCCCAAACGATTGCCTTTGCCCCAGCTTCAACAGCTTCACGAATATATTTTCTACCATCAACGGTTAGTCCGGGTAGAGCAACAAACAGATCGCCTGGTTGAACCTGACGACTATCCAGGACGAGTCGTTCAATAACTACACTAGACAGTGTCGCAGTATCAACGAAGCCATCAAGCAGGATATCCAATGTCATTGAGAATACTTTGCTGACAGACGTCATCATTGTGCTCCCCCTAACATTGCAAACGTTGCTGGTTTTTCTGGTAAATCATCCGGCGCTATATCAAGTAAACGTAATGCACCTGTTATGGTGTGACTAAATACAGGGGCTGCGACAGCGCCACCGTAGTAATGCTCACCGCGAGGTTCATGTATGGTTATCGCCATGACCAGTCGTGGATTATCTGCTGGTGCCATTCCAACAAAAGTCGAAACGTATTTGTCGTCAGAGTAACCCTGCTTACCCACTTTTTTAACTGTTCCGGTTTTACCTGCAACATGAAAACCCGGTACGGCTGCCTTGGTACCGGTACCACCTTCAGCAACGACACCCTTTAACATCTCGCGTATTTGTTTGGCATGTTTTGCCGATATCGCCCGCTCACCCTCAACACCACTGGTCTGAAGTTCAATGCTAAGTGGTTTAAGCATCCCGTCACTGGCCAATACCAGATACGAACGCGCCAGTTGTAACGTCGTCACCGATAAACCATATCCGTAGGACAAAGTAGCGCGTTCAATGTCACGCCATACCCGAGGCTGATGAAGCGTACCCATCACTTCTCCAGGTAAGCCACTTTGCGTAACATCGCCAAAACCAATTCGTTGATGTATTTTCACCAGGTTATCCGGATTGATCGACAATGCGATTTTGCTTGCGCCAACATTGCTTGATTTTTCAATCACCATTGCCAACGTCATTCGACCGTAGTTCTTAATATCACGAATCACACTTTTGCCAACACGCAAGTAACCCGGTGTTGTGTCGATAATAGTTGTCGGTTTGTATTTTCCTGACTCCAGTGCAGCAGCAATCGTAAACGGTTTTACGGTCGATCCCGGTTCAAACGTATCGGTCACAACGCGATTACGATAGCGATATCCTTGTAAATCAGCTCGGTTGTTGGGATTAAATGAAGGCTGGTTAACCATCGCCAGAATTTCACCGGTTTGCACATCCAGAATAACGGCGGAACCTGATTTTGCCTTGTGCTCAAAAACGGCACGTTTTAATTCACGATAGGTTAGATACTGCAGCCGACGATCAATACTCAGTACCAGATCCTTGCCTGCATGTGGCGATTTAATTAAATCAACGGGTTTAAAGACACGTCCCAGACGATCTTTCATCACAAGTTGACTACCGTCTGTTCCTTTTAACCATTCGTCATAAGCAAGCTCAATGCCTTCCTGACCAGTATCATCCACATTGGTAAAGCCAACCGCATGTGCCGCAACTTCCCCAGTTGGATAATAGCGTCGGTATTCGCGTTGCATTGATAAACCTGGAATCCCCATATCAACAACTTTTTGTGCGAGAGACGGGTTGATTCTGCGTTTTAAATAAACAAACTCTTTGTTTTCTTTTTTCTTTTCATTAACCAGCTTACTAAGCTGTTGCGGCTTCATATCAAGCAGTTTCGCAAGATTATATAGTTGCCTTGTGGTTGCCTTGAACTGTAGTGGATGCGCCCAGATGGAATCTACCGGCGTACTAACCGCCAGAGGTTCACCATGTCTGTCGACAATCATACCGCGATGTGCCGCAACCGGGATTGAACGCAATGCCCTCGCATCTCCTTGCCCTTGTAAAAAGGTTTTATTCGTAACATGTAAATCAAAGCCACGAATGACTAAACCTGCAGGCACAGCAAGTATTACCGAAAGGACTACACCTATACGAAAACGATTGGCCGGCATGTGAACTTGCTCTGTCATGGCTTGATAATCACTACCTCTGCATAATCAATATTGCGCATGCCTAAACGTTTTCGCGCTGCACTTTCCACACGACCATGCGTTGCCCAGGTACTTTGTTCCAGTTGTAAGCGACCCCAATCTACATTGAGGTTGTCCCGTTTTGTTTCCAGCTCACGTAACTCAACATACAACATGCGGTTATGATGCTTGGAATAAATCACACCAATCGCACTCGTCACAATCACAAGTACCAGAGCAAAATTTACTATCCGCAGGATCATGATAATTTCTCCGCTACGCGCATGATGGCGCTGCGTGCACGCGGGTTGTTTTTAATTTCATCCTCACTTGCACGCACAGGTTTACCCACTGTTTTCAAATGCGCAGTTATCTCGATGTGGCGTATTGGTAGGTCATGCGGATATTGCTTACCCTTACTTTGCTCACGCATAAACCGCTTCACGATTCTGTCTTCTAGTGAATGGAAACTGATCACCACTAAACGACCACCTACTTGTAATGCATCAATCGAGGAGGCAAGACACGCCTTGAGGTCATCAAGCTCGTGATTGATCTGAATGCGTATCGCCTGAAAAGTACGCGTCGCGGGGTCCTTACCTTTTTCACGAGAAGGCACCGCTTGAGCAACAATGCTGGCCAATTGGTGGGTACGGGTAATAGTTAGATTTTCACGTTCTCTTAAGATGGCACGAGCAATACGACGGGCAAAACGTTCTTCGCCATAATCGAACAAAACAGAAACAAGCTCATCTTCTTTAACCTGTGCAAGCCACTCTGCAGCAGACATCCCTTGTTCGGGATCCATGCGCATATCCAATGGGCCATCACGACGGAAACTGAAACCACGTTCTGCATCATCGAGCTGAGGGGAAGAGACGCCAAGATCCAGCAAAATGCCATTTGCCGTCTGCTGCCAACCGGTGCCCTCGATAATCTCGGGGATATTGGCAAAACTGCCACTATATATATAGGTACGAGGGTCGTCGCCAAAACGCTGCTGAGCAACCGCAATTGCAGCAGGGTCTTTATCTATAACCAGCAGGCGGCCAGAATCTGACAATTGACTCAGAATCATCTGACTGTGACCTCCCCGTCCGTATGTCCCATCGACATAAACCCCCTCGGGTTTGATTTGCAATGCTTCAATCGCCTCGTTGAGTAATACCGTTTCGTGTAGATGTTCTTGCACCGGCATTTACAACGACAGTGACTCCAGCTCATCAGAGAGACCATCATCCAGATCGGTCTCCTGTAGCCATTCGTCACGGCGATCATTCCAGGTCTGTTCATTCCAGACCTCAAACTTGTTGCCCTGCCCCAGCAAAATGATGCGTTTTTCCAAATGCACCAGTTCTCTTAAGGCGGGTGGCAACAAAATACGTCCATGGGAATCAAGCTCGACTTCAGATGCGTGACCTAAAAGGAGGCGTTTTAGACGGGCAGCTTGCTTATTCAAACTAGGAAGACGAACCAGCTTTCTTTCAATGTCTTCCCATTCAGTCACCGGATAGATCAATAGACAGGGGTCACTCATATCGAGAGTGACCACTAACTGACCATCCGCAGTGGACTGCAAGCGATCACGGTACTTGGTTGGTACCGCCATGCGACCCTTGGCGTCGATATTAAGTATCGTGACACCTCTAAACACTTTGTATTATCCCCTTCAAGACCATTAGATCCATCTAGCCCCACTATTTCCCACTCTGTAACACTATGGTGCGAAAACAGTAAAGTGTCAAGGTAATTGATCCACAAAAGTAAGGAATTGTTGCTTATCTGTCAGTAACTTAGGAGCAAACTGGTTATAAAACGTACAGATTGGATCGCACATCACTTGAGTAAATATACATCAAAAACAGTGGGTTATAGGATCTACTTAAAGTGAAAAATTAGGAATATTTGATCGAATTTTGATCATTTTGAGGGAAAAAGTGAAAGTCGGCCGATAAGCCGGGTTTTGTCGTGGACAATCATTCATCTAGGCCATTCGTCACCAAATGGCTCAAGCAGCCTACCCGAGTGCAACGCGGGCCGCGTCAATGCACTCCTATTTGGCCTTGCTCCGAGTGGGGTTTACCCTGCCACTGATGTTGCCATCAGCGCGGTGCGCTCTTACCGCACCATTTCACCCTTACCAACCGAGGTTGGCGGTATATTTTCTGTGGCACTTTCCATCGACTCGCGCCGCCCAGGCGTTACCTGGCACTTTGCCCTGTGGAGCCCGGACTTTCCTCTAGAAATCAAGTTTCGAGCGATTGTCTGGCCGACTTTCACCGGCCATTTTACCGCATCGCACCTGTTTGTGCTGCCTCTGTTTACCCCTGTTTATATACTCAGAGCAGACTGAACCTACTTATTTTGTAGATTTAGGGCCCGCTCATAGAGTGCATTCTTTTTCAGGCCGGTGATATCGGCAGCAAGCTGGGCCGCGTCTTTTAAACTCAGCTTCTGCAGCAAACTGAACAGCAAAGCCTCTACTTCGACTTCGACTATCTCTGAACTGACAACACTGCTGGCTCCTTCAACAACCAGCACACATTCACCTTTTTGCTGTTCGGGGTTAGCACTCACCCATTCCAGTAAGCCTGCAGTGGTGTCCCGCTTAATGGTTTCGTACATCTTGGTCAATTCACGTGCCATGGTAATTAATCGATGTTCACCAAAAATATTGCGGAAAGATGTTAGGGTCGCCACGATTCGGTGCGGTGCTTCGTAAAACACCAGGGTCCTTGTCTCCTGCTTTAGCCCTTCGAGTACCTTATCTCTTGCACCGGCCTTAGAGGGTAAAAACCCTTCGAAGCAAAAACGATCCGTCGGCAAGCCGGCTACCGACAAACCCGCGACTAATGCACAAGGCCCAGGGATAGGAATGGCCTTCAAACCCGTTTGGTGCAGACGACTGACCAAACCGTAACCCGGATCGCTAATCAACGGCGTGCCCGCATCACTTATCAGGGCTATCGATATACCCGCCTGCAACTTTGTGATGATTTCGTCGGTCTGTTCACGTTCGTTGTGCTCATGTAATGCCATCATGCGTACTTTGATACCAAAATGGTTAAGCAACTTTTGGCTATTTCGTGTATCTTCAGCTGCAATCAGGTCAACAGATTCAAGCACCTCGATCGCGCGCCGAGTCATATCACCCAGGTTACCGATAGGGGTCGCGACAATGTAAAGCGCAGCAGCTGCATCAGACACGTTATAATCCTTTCATTGCGAACGAAGGAAGCAATTTAATATGACAAGACGTTTTACCATCTTATTCGTTTTCTTATTCATTTTCATCGGTTGTACGACCACACAAGTAACAGACGATACCTCCATTGGGGTTTCAGGTGAAGATCCTGAACTGTTGTTCCAGGCAGGTCAATTTGAAAGTGCTGCAAATGGATTCATTTCCCTGTCCACAGGAGCCTTAGGCACTCAACAAACTTTTTACCGCCTACGTGCAAGTGCAGCACTAGCGAGGGCAGGCAAAATAACCGAAGCCAAACAATGGCTGGCCCAGACACATACGGATGCACTGGACAGTTTTACCGATACAATTTATAGCCTGACACTTGCCCACATCGCCATCGCAGAACGACACCCAGCTGAGGTGCAGGAATTATTTGCCGATTCTGTCGCGCCCGCAACCTCGGCCATATATGTCGCAGAATATTACAGTTTACGTGCCGAAGCCTATAGATTGTCTGGCAACCGTCTGGAAACAGCGCATCATTTAGTCGAACGTGAAAAGTATTTAACTTACAGTCAGGCAATCCTCAGCAATCAGCAAGCTATATGGTCTTCGCTGGCTAGTATGTCGGAGCGTACCCTGCAACAGTTACGCACCGCGCCACCACCTGATGCGTTGAGTGGTTGGATGGAGCTGGTACAAATTGCAAAAGTGCACCAGCTCAGTCCGGTCCGCTTGAAAGAACAAATTTATCTCTGGCGTGGAAAATATCCAGACCACCCCGTTGCAGAAGACATTTTGATCGCACTTTCGCAGCGCAAACAGGAAGATGTTGCCTATCCTGATCGACTAGCCCTAATGCTGCCATTGAGTGGCAAGTTCTCTAAAGCAGGTGAAGCGCTGCGCGATGGTTTTATGGCTGCCTATTTCACCTTGCGCCCGAATGCCAGTCAGTCCATACGCATCTATGATGTTGGTGGCAAAGAAGATGTTTCAAGTGTTTATGAAAAGGCAGTTGATGAAGGTGCACAATTCATCGTTGGCCCATTGACCAAAGCGGCAGTAAGCCACATTAGTGAAATGGATGAGCTGCCCGTTCCAATACTTGCACTTAATTACACCCTCGAAGACGAATCAGCCCGAAGTAATTTTTTTCAGTTTGGTCTTTCACCTGAAGAAGAAGCGAGACAGGTTGCGGAACGTACCTGGCTTGATGGTCACGTCAATGCTGTGATACTGGCACCCATCGGCCCCTGGGGTGAGCGAATCTACCAGGCCTTCAAACAACGCTGGGAAGCGATGGGTGGAAAGATCATAGAGAGACAAACCTATGAGCCAACAAAAACCGATTTCTCCATACCAATACGTTTGCTGTTGAATATAGATGATAGTCAACGACGTTATCGGCGTATTGCGACAACGCTGAAACGTGATATTAAATTTACCTTGCGTCGCCGTCAGGATATAGATTTTGTTTTTCTTGCAGCATATCCAAGACAGGCCCGGCAAATCAGACCACAGCTTAAGTTTTACCACGCGAGTAATGTACCCGTATATGCTACTTCTCATGTATTTACGGGTAGTCTAAATCAGGAACGTGACCGCGATATGGACGGACTGTTATTTGGTGATATGCCGTGGGTATTGGCAGAAAGCACAACCCATAGAGGCATTCGTTCGGAAATTGATAGTCAAATTTCAAATGCAGGCAATACCTTGCAGCGACTATATGCATTAGGTATCGATGCCTTCAATATTATTGGTGCATTAAATACCCTCAGGAGCTATCCCTATGAACGCTTTGATGGCGAAACGGGTAGTCTGAGCCTGGATGACAAACTGAGAATTAGACGACAATTGACCTGGGTAAAATTCAGAAGTGGGCGCCCAGTGGCTTTAGATCAAGGCAACCTCTAACCGGGTCACGACTTCGTGGGATATACACAAGAAAAAGGACAATTCGCAGAAGAGCTAGCCTGCTCGTTTTTGAAACAACAAGGTCTGTCCTTTATCAATAAAAACTACCATTGTCGTTACGGTGAAATTGATCTCATCATGAAACAGGATTCCACTATCGTGTTTGTTGAGGTACGATATCGTAAAGCCAATAGCCAGGTTGACAGCATTACGAGTGTAGACGCACGCAAACAAAAAAAACTTTATCGCAGCGCCGAAAATTATTTGCAAAGTAACAAGGTTCACCACTCTACGCTAGCTCGATTTGATGTTGTTGGCATAACGCAACAAAGCAATTCAGAACCTGAAATTAACTGGATACAAAATGCGATCGAGGGTTAATACCAAACATGAGTGAACAAGACAAAATCAGGAAGCTATTTACCGCAAGCATTAACACCAAACAAACTGCAGCTGATGCAATGACTGATGATATTTGCAAAGCGGTCGAGTTACTCGAAACAACAATCAAAAATGGTAACAAGGTTCTTAGCTGTGGCAATGGTGGTTCCGCTGCTGATGCACAACATTTCTCTTCAGAATTCATCAATCGTTTTCATCAAAACAGGGAAAGCATACCGGCTATCGCCCTGACCACGGACAGCTCAACGATTACCTCCATCGCCAACGACTATTCTTACGATGAGATTTTTTCCAGACAACTATCATCACTGGGGCAGTCAGGCGATGTATTGCTCGCTATTTCAACTAGTGGCAACTCTGGTAACGTTGCTCGCGCCATGCAAGAGGCCCGCAAACGTAAAATGCATACCATCGCTTTCACTGGTCGTGATGGCGGCAAGATGGCCGATCTCATCCAGGCCAAGGACATTGAGTTGCGCGTCCCATCTGACTCAACCGCTCGAATTCAGGAGGTTCACCTCCTTCTCATTCACATTCTTTGTGCAAGAATCGATAACCGACTGTTTAATCTGGATGAATAAGCCCAAAGATCGGCTCACCAGATAGTTAAAATGTGTTAAATGTCACAGTTTTAATAGGTCTATTTATCCATAATCTGCATCTGATAAATAAAAATAATATTATAAGGATTGGGGAAGAGATGGCGGTAATTAGCCAGATAAAAGGAACATTTGTATCAAAGTATGTGAAGCCAAAGACGATTGTTCGTACCGTCCAGCTGCTCATTCCAGATACACTACGTCCTCCACAGGAAGAGCAGCCTGTTCGTCGGCCAATCGATCGCCGCTGTGGACGTGATCGACGCCAGAATGATCGTGCTATTTTATTAAATCTAAGAAGCGCTCATGCACGCCGCAAGAATGGTCGCCGTGGCACTGAAGCTGGCAACACGATATCCGGAATCGATACCTACACTTAGAGGCTTGAGATAGTTTGGTTAGGCAAGCAAGTCGTATGCTTACTTAACAATGCGCAAGCTGGGTTTGTCTGGTTTAGGCGGGGTCGGTTCACCTTCGCTTTCATTGAAAATCATGCCCTGCCCGTTTTCCTTGGCATAGATCGCGAGTACTGCTCCCATCGGAAAAATCACATCCATAGGTTTGCCGGAAAAGCGTGCATTAAAATTTACATTCTCGTTACTAAGTTCTAGGTGGTTAACTGCCCTGGGGGCAATATTCAGAACAATTTTTCCATTCTCAACATATTGCCGAGGGACATGGACATCATCGTTGCTGGCATCGACCAGCAGATAGGGAGTGAGATCATTGTCGACTATCCACTCATAGATAGCTCTGAGTAAATAGGGTTGGTTTGGGCTTAGATCCATGACATTATTTCCATAAGACTTCACCAATAAAACTTCACCAATACCCCTCCAGGATATTTATAGAATCAAGCGCGCATTTCTAATTCAGATTCGGTCAGGCTTTCCTGAAATGCACTTCGCGCAAAAACTTTATCCGCATAATTAATTAGCGGTTTAGCCGCACCCGGCAATTGAATACCATATTCGGGTAGACGCCATAACAAAGGTGCAATCGCACAATCTATCAGGCTAAATTCGTCACTCATGAAATACGGCTTTGAATCAAAAATAGGCACTGCACTCAACAGACTATCGCGCAAATCATTCCTTGCAGCGTCAGCATCTGAACCACCCGCACTGACTTTATCTGCCAGGCTATACCAGTCGCGTTCGATGCGATACAACATCAAACGATTTCGACCACGAGAAACAGGATCTACCGGCATTAAGGGTGGGTGAGGAAAACGCTCATCCAGATATTCAACAATAACCTGGTGCTGGTATAGAGCAAGATCACGATCTACTAAGGTCGGTACACCGCCATAGGGATTTAAATCGAGTAAATCTTCAGGTGTGTTCTCCTCAGTAACAACTTGCATCTCAAAGTTAATACCTTTTTCTGCCAATACGATGCGTACTGTATGACAGCGTGGGCATACATCAGATGAATATAGTGTCATTGCCAGACGACGATTAGCAACTTGTGCCATGCTCGAATTCCCTCGATTTATCTTGCTAACGTGTAGTGTGTAATGAGGGGACTATCGGCGATAGTCCCCTCATACAAGTAAGATCTAAAACTAAAGACAGACGTTTAGTGTACGTCCTTCCAGTATTCCTTCTTCAGCAGATAAGCAATAACGAAGAAGATCACCAGGAAAAACATCACAAAAATACCAATACGCTGACGTTCTAACTTGATGGGCTCACCCATGTAGACCATGAAGTTAACCAAATCAGTCATGGCGGCTTTATACTCAGTTTCACTAAGCTTACCCTTGGTAACATACTTGAACTTAGGTTTACCGTCTTCATCATGGCCGACCAAGTTCTTCTGACCTTCCAGTTCCCACAACACATGAGGCATACCAACGTTACCAAACGTCGTATTGTTAACACCAAACGGGCGTTTCTCATCGAGATAGAAGGTCGTCAGATACGTGTACAAATAGTCGGCACCACGCGCACGAGCGAGAACCGTCAGGTCAGGCACGGCAATATCAAAGTATTTTTCACCGTCTTTTTTCCGTAAAGCTACCGTCATCAGTTCACCAATTTTTTTCGCCTGGCCTTGTTCAAGCTTGTCGAAATTAGCGATGAACATCATGTTTTGCTCAACCTGCTCATCGCTGAGACCAAGGTCTTTTGCCATGCGGTTATAACGCATATAACTCGCAGAGTGACAACTCAGACAATAGTTAACAAACAGCTTTGCACCACTACGCAGTGAGCCTTTGTTTTCCAGGTTGATATCTGCCTTTTCTAAATGTACACCCGACGAGGCATGCGCAAAGATTGGCAAACAGAACAGTAAACAGGTAATTAGTTTCTTCTTCATTTTGTCACCCTTTCTGGAACAGGTTTAACAACTGCCGGAATTACATAAGCCGGAAGAATAAGGAAGTACGCAGTATATGCCAGCGTGATAACTGTCAGTAGCGCTTTGATTTCATAACTCACCGCACCACTCCACCAATTAGCAATAATGACGAGAGTTATAAGCGAGTACAGTGCTACCAGAGGAGCCCTGAACATCGTCGCTTTAATTTCAGTACGGCTGTAAAACGGCATATACAGGAAATACCCAAAGTAAATTATGGTTCCGCATTGCGCCAACATGGTTTTAACCGGACTCGCTGAAACCACACCGAAGTAGCCTAATACTACAAAGCTGATAGCAAAGGTCGCTAGAGCCAGCTTGGTACGCACATCTTTGTAGCGAATCGATTTAACCGGTGATTGATCAATCCAGGGCAGGAAGAACAACACCACAATCGCGCCACCCATGACGATAACGCCGGGGAATTGCGAGGCAAACATTGGAGGTACCGCGCGCAACATTGCATAGAAAGGCGTGTAGTACCAGACTGGGGCAATATGATCCGGCGTCTTTAACGCATTAGCCGGTTCAAAGTTCGGTACTTCGATGAAGTAACCAAACATGGTTGGCGCAAAAAAGACCACGGCAAAGAAACCGATCAGGAACACTACCACGCCCATGATATCTTTCACGGTGTAGTAAGGATGGAATGGAATGCCATCTAAAGGTATACCATCCGGGCCCTTGTTCTTCTTGATTTCGATACCGTCTGGGTTACCAGAACCAACCTCATGCAGCGCAATAATATGTGCCGCAACTAACATGATGAGCACCAGTGGCACCGCAATCACGTGAAAGGCGAAGAAACGGTTCAAGGTGGCATCAGAGATAACGAAGTCACCACGAATCCACTCAGACAAAGGCTCACCAATACCGAAAGGTACGGCCGCAAATAAATTGATAATTACCTGCGCACCCCAATAGGACATCTGCCCCCAAGGTAATAAGTAACCAAAGAAGCCCTCCGCCATCAGTGCCAGATAAATGAACACACCGAAGATCCAGATAAGTTCACGTGGTTTACGATAAGAACCGTACATCAAGCCACGGAACATATGTAGATAGACCACGATAAAGAACGCAGAAGCGCCGGTTGAATGCATATAACGAATGAACCAACCCCATTCGACATCACGCATGATGTACTCAACTGAGCCAAACGCCAGCGCAGCATCGGGTTTGTAGTGAATGGTCAGGAAAATACCACTGACAATCTGGATAACCAGCACCAACAACGCCAACGAGCCGAAGTAGTACCAGAAGTTAAAGTTTTTAGGGGTGTAGTATTCTGCTAAATGCTCGTTCCATAACTTGGTCAGAGGAAAGCGGTCATCGACCCAGCCTAACATGGCTACCATCATATTCATTATGCTGTCCCCTCTGAATCATCACCAATCAAAATCGAGGTGTCCGTTAAAAACTTGTATTTCGGAACTTCCAGATTACTGGGAGCAGGAGCACCTTTGTATACGCGTCCAGCCAAATCAAAAGTTGAACCGTGACATGCGCAGTAAAATCCGCCTACCCAGCCATCTTCAAAACCAGCCGGCGCAAGATCGGGGAAATGCTTTGGAGAACAACCCAGGTGAGTACAAACACCCACCATTACCAGGATATTTTTATTATCTTTACGAGAACGATAATCATTCTTAGCATAATCAGGTTGCTTGGAACCTTCAGAAGTCGCATCCGTTAGCTTGCTTTTGACCGTTGCGAGTTCATCGAGGTTTTTGTCGGTTCGGTTAAGAACCCAAACTGGTTTCTTGCGCCACTCAACGATAACCAGTTCACCTGGTTGTAGCTTGCTGATATCGACTTCAACCGAGGCACCCGCTGCCTGGGCTCGTTCACTCGGTAACATGGATTTTACAAAGGGCACAGCTATCGCGGTTCCGCCTACGGCGCCCGTTGCTGCAGTTAATCCGATCAGAAACCGGCGTTTACTGTGATCTACTTCTTCGCTCATGCGATGTCTCTCCGCGTCGTTTGAATCATGAACCTAACCTACGTAAAATTAGGCCACGATTTGACTCGTTCGAATGGTAAATAAGAATGTCAGAATATTATTGTATAGTCTGGCAAAAACGGTGACACATTTTGCAGGAATACCCCTAGTCGGTCAAGCAGTACTTGAAAATATAGCCAAATATCAATGAGTTATACTGGATTATCAATATCGATATAGATATGATTTATGCCAAAATCCTCGGCCAGATGCGCTCCAAGGGCTTGAACCCCGTAGCGTTCGGTGGCGTGATGCCCAGCGGCCACATAGTGGGTACCCGTCTCACGAGCAATATGGGTAGTCTGCTCGGAGATTTCACCGCTCAAAAACAGATCTACTCCTAGCTCAACCGCAGCTTCTATATAAGACTGTGCCCCGCCTGTACACCATGCCACCCGCTGAATCTGTTTAAGCTCGCCTGGGATATGTAGGGGTTCACGTTCCAGCTGCGTCCCCACCATTTGCAGGAAGTCTGCTACAGGCATCGGCTCGGCCAGACTGCCATAAAGTCCAATTGCAGGCTGTTCACGGCCAAACTGGCCTTCAACACCAAGCCCTAACTTAAGAGCAAGCTGAGCATTATTCCCCAGCACTGGATGGGCATCGAGTGGCAAATGGTAGGCAAGCAAGCTTATTCCAGCATTTAGCAACGCCTGGATACGGCGACGCTTCAGACCCACGATACGCGCATCCTCTCCCTTCCAGAAATAACCATGGTGAACCAGAATCGCATCGGCCTGCTGCTCGATCGCCGCGTCAATAAGTGCCTGGCAGGCAGTCACACCACTAACGATGGTCTCGACCTGGTCCTTACCCTGAATCTGCAGACCATTAGGGCAATAATCACGAAAACGGTCTACCTCCAGGAGGTCATCGCAATGACTAACCAGCTCGTTTAATTTCACCATGCGCTCACCATCTCCATCGGGTATGCTTAGACTCATATCTATTCTAGCCATTCTAACCCAAGTAAAAATATGCACATCAGAAAAAACATCGCCTTTATTTTCCAGTTTACGACCATTGGCCTCGCCCTGGCCTTTGTCGTGATTTATCTCTATCCGGATCTGCTGGGTCAACAATCTCAGGAAATCCATCTGCAACAAGGCGACGGTGAAATACAGCGCCACACCCCGGGCGAAGGTGTAGTTTCCTATGCGGTGGCCGTAAAAAAAGCTGCTCCCGCCATCGTCAACGTATATGCAACAAAGCCGGTTACTGAAAAGCGCTCACCATTTTTTGATGATCCTTTATTTCGTCACTTCTTCGGTGATGGTGAGCGTTCGAGCAGACAGCGAAGTGAGCCCAGTCTCGGTTCCGGGGTGATCCTGAGTGCAGAAGGTTACATACTAACAAACAATCACGTTATCGCAGATGCCTCGGAAATTGCCGTAGCATTAAATGACGGCCGTACCATTCCCGCGAAATTGTTTGGCGCCGATCCAGAATCCGATCTGGCCGTATTGAAAATTGATCTTAAAAATTTACCAGTGATCACACTGGGACGTTCAGATAATCTTGAAGTCGGTGATGTGGTGTTAGCAATCGGAAATCCCTTTGGTGTAGGTCAAACAGTGACCTCGGGTATCGTGAGTGGCCTGGGCAGAAACGGACTGGGTATAAACACCTTTGAGAACTTTATCCAGACCGATGCAGCGATCAATCCTGGAAACTCAGGTGGCGCCTTAATCAATGCCAATGGCGAACTCATCGGAATCAATACGGCCATTTTTAGTCAGAGTGGCGGCTCACATGGTATCGGTTTTGCAATTCCCGTTAACCTTGCCAAAGACGTGCTAACGCAATTGATCGAACATGGTCACGTTATTCGTGGCTGGTTGGGTATTAAGATCCAGGACATTACACCGAAGCTGGCGAAAGCCTTTGAGCTGGACTCAACAGATGGTGTCGTCATTAGCAACATCGTCGTAAATGGTCCTGCTGATAAAGCAAAGCTGGATCGCGGTGACATTATTACCCATGTCAATGGGAAGAAAGTCCGCGACTTCCGTGAGACACTGGATCAGATTAGCATGCACAAACCCGGCGAAAAAATAAAACTAACGGTTATTCGTGACGGTACGAAAACTGAAAAAATAGCGAACGTAGGTGAACGACCTGGCCGATAAGTAGATCAGTTCAGTTCAGTAATTTAGATTAATAAGGCTACTTTTAGCGCTGACAGAAACTTTTCATTTTCGTCTGGCAAACCGACGGTCACACGCAAACAGTTGTGTAAGGTAGTCGATGCCTTTAATAGATTTTTAATTAAAACCTTTTGCTGTTTGAGTGACACAAACACATCATCGGCAGGCTTGGTAGTCGTTCGAAATAAAATAAAATTGGCCCGGGTCGGAAAGACCTCAACACCCTCGATCGCTTTCATTTCCGAAACCAAACTCTCACGGTCCTGTTTAATTTGATCTGTTTGTTGATTGAGCTCTTCAACATTATCTAGCGCAAACTCGGCGCTCAGTTGGGTCAGCACATTAATGTTATACGGCAATCGAACCTTATCAATTTCATCAATCAGATTTTTTGCACCTGCTAAATAGCCCAACCGGAGTCCGGCTAGTCCCATTTTTGAAACCGTACGCATCACCAACAAATTTTCATATTGGTTTAACTTGTCGGCATAGGTTTTATCCGCAAAGGCATAGTAAGCTTCATCAATCA
>Ga0316206_1000239_pt1 | contig 95032 bp, 100 predicted proteins | sample 6monthpyrite_MG_FD_204942 | JGI IMG/M metagenome (GOLD analysis project Ga0316206, IMG submission 204942) | Microbial mat bacterial communities from mineral coupon in-situ incubated in ocean water Damariscotta River, Maine, United States -... | ecosystem: Environmental > Aquatic > Marine >...
CCCACAATCCTCCGACACGATCCAGCATCGAAACATCTGACGCGGGGTGGAGCAGTCCGGTAGCTCGTCAGGCTCATAACCTGAAGGTCGTAGGTTCAAATCCTACCCCCGCAACCAAATTAAACCCGTAACTTCAAAGAGTTACGGGTTTTTTGATTCTTGTCCCATGTGCCCAAAATGGCCACTGGAATCACTATGGAATCATGGGGGAGCGAAGTTCTGCGCAATTGGACGGACGCCATTAATTTCCCAAAACCTGTTCTCTTTCCCGATCCTCGATCTGAGTGAGAGTCCTGCTCAACATCGACCGACGTTCGAACCGGAGACGGACAGAGCCGCGTCCAACCATTGTAAATCTGTTGCGTGTGGTCTCGCCCATTGGGTTGGGAAGCTCTAGAACGCACCACTTGTTGGGCGAGAAAACATATGGGACATAGAGGATGCGATAGCGCCGGCGGCCATCCTTCGATGCGCCACTGGCGATACGGAGTTCATTGGCGGTCAACTCAAATTCGCCGCTGTCTTCCAGAGATGACTTGACCTCATACAACCAGTCCGCCTGAGGTGTCTTGAGCAGAAAGTCATAGCCTGCCGAATCGTCACCTTCGTCACCGCCGAAAAACTGTGCGCGGTTCTCTGATATCCAGCACGTTTCATCGACGAAATCACTGTGGCGTCGGCACAGAAACTGAAAAGCAAGCCACTCGCTTGCCAGGCCCATCGCCTGTCGCTGTGCATCGGTCGGTTGCTGACCACGCCGGCGCTTACCGCCACCCTTGCCGCCAGCACTCGACCCGTAACCGGGCTGCTCTGGGTTCTGGAACTCGACCAGCCGAGTCCGCTGACGGCTTCGTTCAAACCAGGTCTCGTCTTTTGAGAGCCAGGCTGTGGCGATCTCTTGAAGACTCTCGGCGAACATTGGGTCGCCTGTGTCGAGCGAGTTGCCGGCAAACTCAATGCTACGCCGAGCGATCTCCCGTTGTTGCCGCTCACGCTCGCGCCGCTTTTCCTCTTCCTCAACCTCATTCTTGTCGAGCCCCAATGCTTTCTCATCGAGCGTCTCGGGCATGCCGATCGGCCAGCAAGCGGCTCGTCGGCAGAGGGCCGGGATGCTCTCTGCCTTAACTGCCTCGAAGTCCAGAAGCCCCTTGTTCTCCAGGTGCCGGACAACCGCCTGTACCTCGGCTTGGGTCCACGGCTCGGGCAATGATACGTCGCTCTGCCGGCACCAGACCCGTAGTACCGGTAATGCAACCGCTGCAACCCCGCGCACCACCTTGCGGTTCGCCTCAACGAGCCGGTTCAGTGGTGGCAACTTGACCGACACATCATCCCCAAAGGTGTCGGCGAGAAGTGCCGAGACGTGCGCCTCAACAAGCTCCATCTCCAGTGTCTCCCGCGTCAGAACCCACTCCGCGTTGAAAGCGAGGAAACCTAAGCTCTTGCGTTCAACGTAGTTTGTGAGGTCATTGCCTTTTTGGAAGTCGGCGGCATGGTGTCGCCTCAGCCGTTCTATGATAGCAGGGCGTAGGCGTGCCAGATGCGCGTCGTATAACTGTCGTAGATCCGCTTCGTTGGACAGCGTTGGTTCGCCTAGCTTCAACAAAACACGATTGAACCTCTCGTAGTCCAGTTCCAGATCCCTGCGCAACTCGGTGCGGTTTGCAGCCTGCTCGCAGGCCTCAATCAATCTCTCCGGCCCATACTCCATGCCGGTCAAATGAAGCTGGAGCCACTTGCGTACGTCGAATCTTGCCCCGGCCCGGTCCACGTCGCGCTGAAGTTGCAGCGATAGTTCGATGTCACCGTAGTAGGCCGCCACTGGAAGCAGCAAATGCAGGATATGCTCAAGATCAGTCCGCAGCGAAGCCCGATGGTCGTGTACTGTCTGGACATCGCAATCAAGCGCACGTGCTAGCGCCTCGTCGCTTGGTGCATCCAAGGCATCGGATGCTCGATAAAGGGCAAGTTGTGAGAGCAACAGCCTAGGCGACCTCAGCCTACTGTCTATCAGGCGCGAAAGCCCACCGGACAGCGGACCCGCCAACGTCATCCAGTCGAGCGATAGGTTGTGGGTCAGAATCAGGGTCGGTAACGTTTCATGCTCAAAGGCATACCACCCCAGATGTTCGGACGGAGACACCTCTTCGTCATCGACAACCAGAGTCATCGCCTCGCACCGCCGAACCCTGATGGTCCGTATCCGGCGATCGATCGTCGAGCTTTGGATGCCACGCTCAAGCTGTTCCCCACGGATCTCATGCCCGATAACTATGACCTCCGGGAGCCAATCCAGTCCTTGCGAGGTCAAAAGTGCGTCGTTGGAGCGTGGAACGAATGGCTCACCGTCCACAAGAAGTTGCACGCCTATGCCGTCCAGACGGCGAGGCATGAAGGCGCCAGTCTCTTCGAGCAAGGCGGCTATCCGGTCAGTCGGCGTTGAGCCGACTTCCAGAACCGGCTGCCCGGCCGCAGACAATATTCGCGCCTCAAACCTTTGAGCATCCTCCGTGACGATAACATCAGCGGGCGCTTCCGGCGCACCGCAATGGACATCAAGCTGGCCGCGTCGCGTGACGATCAATTCCAGGTCAGGCGGAAGCGAGGTGCCGGTCTCCACAACGTCTTGCCACGCGCGTCGGTACTCATTTCGCGCCGTCGGGCGTTCGTTTGACGCGAGGCTCGTTGCAACGCTTGCCAAGTGGCGAAGTCGAGCAACGGCTGTTTCCTGACTTTGCCAATCGCGCAGTCCCAAGGCTTCACCAAAAGCAAGTTCTACCAACTCGCCGCCTTCGGAGAAGTCCGCCACCGTTTCGGGTACGCGGTCTATGAACCTTGGCGGCCCCCCGCGACGCACTCGGGATGCCCAACACTCTCTGGGATCTCTAAAGGCTATGCCGTCTTGCGTGCTCGCCGCTATCCAAGCTTTGGCCCGGAGGAAGGTCGCCAGCGGGGTCGGTAGTATTTGCCGATCCCATTCACGCTCGGAACGCCCAAAGCGACCGACCTCGAATTGAAAGTAACGTATGCCGTGGGATTTCAAATGCTCGAAGATAAGAGCGCACAGAGCCTCTCTTGCACTTTCCGGCAATGTCTCATGTTCAATCTGGCCCGGTAAGCGCCAAGCCTCTCCCTCCATCCGGTAGTCCTCGGTATAGGGGTGATTGAATGAAACGCGCTCTACTTCGGCACACCAAGCTTCGTCAAGTCCTTCGGCGGATTTTCCGTGTCTCAGGACGCCATCCCACAAATAGGTCGGCGAGCCCTTGCGCGTCATCCGGGCCGCTACGGGCCGCAGTCCGTCGGCCACGCCAATGAGATCGAGGAAACGTGCCCAGTGCCGCTTGGCATCCTGAACTGCCACGGGCCAATCCTGTTGTCCGACCAACATGAGATCACGCGCGCGCCGGCAGTCTGCCGATACCTCTGCCGCCTCCACTAGGTAGTTTTCCAATGTTCTGCCGACCGGTGTCCATGATGACGAAAACACAGCGCGACTTGCCAGTTGCCAGCCCGAGAGCGTTGGCACTTGAAGCTCCGCCTCATGTAGTTCATCATCCACGCGCGCGCTCGCCGCGCGCCACACCTGAAACGCCCAAAGAAGCGCCTCTTGCCGCCGCTTACTATTCGCCTTCGTCCCAAGAGCGGACTTGAGGCCGGCCAAGGCTTCAACCGGGTCGTATTCTCGCACCAGACCCGCTTCGATAAGGGCATCCAGTGTCTCGCGTTTGAGTGTGATTCTCTCATCGAGAAAACGGTATCGGCGGGCCAACGTTGCGGGCGGCAGCGGCACTCCTGCCTTCTTCCGTTTGCCCTTTGGTACGTCACGCCGGACATACACGCCGGCCCGTGCTGTTTCGTCATGGCCACCGGCCGGCCTTAGCTTTCCTGATCGGTCGAGGAGAATCTCTTTGCCGTCCAATAGCTCCAGCACCGCGCCAGAGGCATCAAAGACCCTAGGGAGATCGTTGTAGAAGCTTGACCAGGTTCGTGCTGCCGACTTGCGGCTCAGCAGTGAGCGGGCGAACGCCTCCGACCAGTCCGCCAGTTGTCCGCTGGATGGTGTGAGTGATCGAAACGTACGACGGGCTACCTCTCTGAGACGCTCTATTCGCCGGGTATCAAGGTCTTTTGAGACCAGTCGGGCTCCCACATGCCTCGCGACGTCCCTGTCCTTCAGCACCGCGAAACTGCCCTCCGGCCAAATACTGACTTGAGAAATGCTTGCCCATTCCTTGCTGCCCCGTTCGGCAATGACCGGGATGACCGGCGCATCGCGCAGGGCGCTGTCGATCTCCTTCAGTGCGCCATCGAGCTTGCCGGCATGTTCCCCCGTCCAGGCGAACAGGTCGAATACCGCTTGCGGCGTTATCGGTAACTCATGCTCGACAATGGATAGAGCGGCTGCGGCACATGCCTCCGCTGCCGCTTCTATCAATGTTTTGTTTAGAGGCAGGTCGAGGTCAGCAGCACGCCGGTCAATGTCCGTAAAGAAGGGCGCGTCGAGGTATCCGATCAACGGCGCGTCTGCCTCTTCACCCATTGGAAGAAAATTGTAGAGGCGGCCATTCGTCACCGCAGCTGTGGACAGGCCAACGGCCACCGAAACCTCCGGCTGCCCTTTCCAGTCAAGCCAGCGCTTAAGTTGAGGGACAGACGGGATGCTGCTTTCGATAGCCGCGCGCACCCGCTCCTTATCAACCTCGCGGCGCACCACCAGGAACCGGCGGCCTTCGCCTACATCCACTTCGTAGATTGCGCTGCCTTGAAGCTTCGGTATGACGCCTAATGACTTATGGCGCCGATGCAGACGCCGCCGGTAGGGGGGGTGGTTTGGCCGCTCGACATCGATCCGGACCTCAACAATGCGGTCCAGGAACAATAGAAGCGGCACATCAAGGTCGGCGAGCGTTTTGACCTGCTCGCACGCCAACGCCACCGCCTCAGCTGTCCGTAGCGGCGCGACAATAACCGTCGCATAGCCACGGCGGGCAAACGAGATTATCTCTTCGGGCTGCTCGTTCAGCGGTCTTGGGACAAGGTATCGCGGAATGGTTCTCGCCACTTCGCTACGCGTCGAAGCGTCAACGCCGTAAGACTGCAGGACGGATTCAATCTCAGGTGTGGAGGCAAAGCGAAAACAATAACCGTTGAACCTGTTCGGTTTCTCCTTCCCTTGCTGTGAGAATATCCGTGCGTCATTGGTCAGCGCCTCAATGCTCCTGAAACCGAGCCCCTTATTTCCAATGCCTTCGCCAATTTCCTTGGCGCTGATCGCCAGGTTCCTGATGGCCTCCACATCTTCCTTTCGGAATCCGTTGCCATCATTTGCGATGTAGAGCTCGCCATCGTTGTCTGATCGGATGACCAGTCTGATTGCGATTCGGCCCTCGTCACCCGACTCATGAGCGTCATGGGCGTTCTGAATCAACTCAAACAGAACCCGATCGCCGTACTCGGTGCCGATAACCTCGTTCAGATTTTGGAGGCTCTCGTAGACCTTTAGGCTGCGTCGCTGCGCGTCAACGGCATGCTCCAGTACCGCCCGGACTTGCCTCTCCAGATCCTCGGCAGGCCGCCCAGAAATCACGTCATTCATGGCCGCAAATTCCCTTCACCGGCCCCGTCTTTGCGTACAATTTCATTTGCCTGTTCAGGCCAAATCTGTTTCCCAATCTGCTTAAACTTGGAGACGGCCAAGGCGCCGCGCTCATTTCGTGCTTTGCTGCCGGGGGCGGTCAGCGCCTCGACGACCGCGCCACGCTCCGCTTCCCAGATCTCCAACGTTTCGAGCACCTCGTCCATCAAGACCAAAAGAACAGCGTCCCATTCATGGTCTAGTTTGATGGAACCGAGCCGTTGGCTTTTTCGGCGTCCGGCTGCGGAAATGGCGCGGGCCTTGATCTGGTAACGCACGCCGTACTCGTCAGTCGCGTCGTATCCGGGAGCCCTCGCATCGGCGAGAGTGAGACCGAGAAGCCGTGCTGCTTCATATTCCCCGACCTCACCTGTAATGCCGAGCGGTTTCCCTGTCAGCCGATAGTAGTCGATCGCCGCTTGCTTGGCTCTCGCGAGGATCTCGCTGATCGACGTCGTGATGTCGGTCATGACCGCGCGCCAGCGGTGAACTGATCGTAGGTGTCCCACTCCTTCGGCTCGTCAAGATTATCGCCCCACATCCGGTCCGGTGCATCGTTAGGATAGAGGAGCAGGGAGATCGACATTTCATTCCGTGGCGAGAAGACGGTCATCTCGTGGACCTCCTCGCCTCCCAGCCAAACGCCTTTTGCGTGAATAACGCCCGTGGTGTTATCAATCGACATATCCTGGCGTGCGGCGAGCGAATTTTCGGGCAAGGGCACGATCTGCTGGCGGGCGCGGTAGAAGACGCCCGATTTGATCAACGGCTGGCTCGACCAGGCCCAGTCGATGAAGCCATTCTCGCCAATCACGATCATCGCCCGCTTATCGGTTATGCCGAGCCACTTGAGAATGGCGGCGGTGATGGAGACCTCATATTGGTCTGACAGGTGGCTCATGAGATCCATGGTGATGTCTTGGCCACGGATCTGGGCACGAAAGTCATCCAACGGCATCAGCAGATACGATGCGAAGGTGTTCGCTTGCGCTTCGACCTGCCCACGCTCCGACCTCCAATCCAGCATGGCGCGGTTGCTGCACTGCAGCCCCCCTGGAGACAAGGTCCGGTGAAGCAGGTAGTGCCCCAATTCGTGGGCCAGGGTGAAGTTGATCCTGCCCTTCGATGTGATGGCGCTGTTATAGACGATGCCCCATTCGCCATTGCCGTCGGGATGCGGGATCAGCATGCCTTCGAAGTTTTTGGACATTTCCAGGCCCTCGACCATGGTGATCGGCGCCTCGGGGAAAACCTGCCTGGAGTAATCGGTCGCAATGGCGGCCACGTTGATGGGGAAGCGATCCAAGCCATGCACCTCATGGAACAGTTTGACGAGCTTGGTTAGGTGGATCGCCCATCCCTCTGGTGTGGTCGGAAGGTTCACCGTTTTTTACCCCACGCCTCGACCATGTCTTCAATGCGTTTCTTATCATCGAGATCGAGCTTGCTGAACTTCCGAAAGAATGCCTCCCGTACGACTTTTTCATCGGGATCAGCCGATTCGTCGAGCAGATAGTCCGTTGTCACCTCCAGGGCCTGAGCGATTCGCGTTAGTTTTTCACCGGACGGCTTGCGGGTGTCTCGGTTTTCGAGTTCCCAGATGTAGCTCTTGCTGGATTCGGTGAGTTTGGCGAGCTTGTCGAGGGAATATCCCTTCTCCTGCCGGTGCCGCTTAATCTTCTCGCCCAGGGATGTCGTCATTTTTTTCCTACCCAATTAACAAAATGGTCTTGTTCGATATATAGCGAACAAGATCGTACTTGACAAGACATGTGCGCGTGTGTTCGATATACATCGAACGACCACGTATCGCTAGATTTTGCGCTTGGTGGTCACCCTTCTGTCATAGGAGACCATCAATGCCGTTTCTTAATCGTATGATCCGCAACACCTCTGTTCCCTCCCTTCGGGAGTTTTTCACTAGCCGTGCCGTCGATCTGCCGCCCGCCGTGAACTGGGCCGCGCCCGAGCAGGATGTTATTCAGTCCTTGCTGCGGGCGGTTGATGAAATGGACGATATGGCTCTGGCCCGGGTCGTGAACGACGCAGAGCGGGTCACCAACATGGTCGACGATGCAGGCCAGACAGCACTTTACAGTGTAATCGAGGATCGTGCCCATTTGGACGACCTCGGCAACGCCCATGAACGGGTGCTGTGGATGTTTCGGAATGACCCGACCGGCTTCCTGCGGGCCGAAGAGGTCCGCTTCACCGACGAGCGGCGTCGTGGCCGCATGTGGGACGGCTTCATCGGGACGCCGAACGTCGCCTTGCAGCGGAATGCCGAAGCCGTGGCCGCATTCGAGAAGGCGGTTCGGGAGCGGTTCGCCTCGAACAACGTCCATATCGATATCTTCGACCGCCACCGGCCAATGTTTGATGGCGAGGACTGCGAACTGGTCCAGGTCGTGATCTACCGGGAGGGGCTTCCCGATGATGACCTTGCCTTCGATGAACACGGCAAGTTAACCCGTAGGCCTCGACGGCCCGTCTTCGAGGCGGCCATGACCTACGAGCCGGCAACCGGCGTCATTGAGGTCGTCGCCAGCGACAGAGAAAGCCGCGAGGACATGGTCCGGTTTCTGGCCCGTGATCTGCTCGGGATCGAGTTCCGGGAGGAACGGCTGCCGTTCCGCCAGTACGATCTTTCGGTGTTGCTGCGACCCCACGATTTTTCCACCGATCCGGCGGACGGGATTGCCGCCGTCGAAGTCAAGTCATTGCGCCTGATGCCCATCGAGAGCGTTGGCGAGCGGTTGACGTTGGAATGCCTGCGCAAGGCCGACCGCTCGATCTGGGACATGGCGCGGGAGCGTTTCGGCGGCGCCGATCCCCTTCAGGGCGGGTGGGTCGCCACCCAGGCCAAGCTGACCATCCGTTTCCATCCCACCGGCGGATCGCGGCGCACGCGCACTTTGCCCCTGACCATCACCATGCCACATGGCTGCAATCTCAAGGATCAGACCGAACGCGAGCAACTGATCGGGGAGAAGTATTTGCGGCTTTGGGGCATCCTGCGCGATGCCGGGTAACGGCTCCGGCCTCGAACCGACGGCCCTGGAGTTGTTGCTGAACGCCGTCGAGACGCCGGAAGCAGCCATCTCCGGGGGCGTGCTGGACGACTACCATGCCTCCGAGTCCGTTGCCCTGAAGGAGGCCGGGCTACTGAAACCGCATGGGCACGAGGCGGCGTCCGCATCGTTAGCCGATCACGACGACGTTCCCGTGACCTTGTCGTGGTCCGCCGAGGACGGGGGATTGGGATATTTCAGTCCGACCGCCGGCTGGGTCACCGTGGCGGAAGACAGAATCGCTCGCTTCCGGGTGGACTTCCCGGTTCTTCTCGCCCGGTTGATGGTTCAGGCAGATGTGTCATCCCGTTCCGGGCCGGCGCCGCTCGTTCCCGACCTGCTTTGGGAGATCGGCGACGTCCGTCTCGGCCGCCGGACCCAACGGGTGCCGATCTGGTTCGCCAGACGCATCCATGAACGGTCGGTGTGGCGGCAAATCAAGGATGTGGCGAAGGCGCGTCCGACATTCGGGTTGCGGGTGGTGCTGACCAGCACCCCGTCGCATCGCTTCCCGGATGAGGCAATCGCTGGTCACCTGCTGGTTGGCATCCGCGACGTGATCGATTTCGCTTCAGGGTTGGCCGTCCATCCGGACATCCTCGCCGCTCGCCTGGACGGTTCGCATCAACCGGATGTCGAAGAGGCACTCTATCTCTCGCCGGATGGGAAGCAGTTGATAATAAACGGCGACGTCACCATCAGGTTCAGGTCCGCCTACCACATCGCGATCATCCGCAAACTGGTCACGGGCTTCCGGGAAGGGAAGCGATTTACCGCCCGTGAACTCCTCGACCATGCCCAGTCGAATTCCGATACCCTCCGCCAGGCCTTCGGTGCCAAGAAGTGGGCCCAACTCGAACCTTATATTAAGACCCGCGACGGGCTCTGGGGCTTCGAACTCTAGGCGATTTTCTCTCCCTTTTTCTCCCGTTTGACCCCTCGGTTTTCTCTCTGATTTTGCGCGACTCTGCCTTCGGACGCAATGCAATCCGAAGGAGAGCGAAGTGACTATCAGACATCTCAACCAGACCGAATTGGCGGACCGGTGGAACATCAGCCACCGGACGCTAGAGCGTTGGCGGTGGACCGGTGAAGGACCCACCTTCCTGAAAATCGGCGGCCGAGTCGTGTACCGCCTGGAAGACGTCGAGGCATTCGAGGCGGAACAGACGCGTAACAGCACCGCCGACAATCCCTTCGCGGCGTCGGTTTGAGGGGAGCGGTCATGACCATCCCCAATCACCCCACCCTGAACGACCTTCCCAACATGCCCATCGGCGACATCGCCGCCCTGCCGGCCGAGACCTTGGCCTTGCTACAAGACGAGGCCGACGAGGCCCTGCGGTCCGCAAAAACGACCCGTGATTGGATCGGTGGAGCTCTGGCGCTCAAGTATGACACCGCCGCTGCAAAAGCCCGACAAGCTGGCGGCAAGGACACCGGCACGGTTCGCTTCGACGACGGCCCGGTGACCGTGGTCGCCGACCTGCCGAAGAAGATCGACTGGGACCAGACCCAACTGGCCGCCCTGGTCGAGCGCATCCGAGCCGAAGGCGACGATCCCGCCGAGTATGTCGACATCGCCATCAAGGTCCCCGAGCGGAAGTTTACCGCCTGGCCGAGCCACATCCGGTCGGCCTTCGAGGATGCCCGAACCGTGCGGGTCGGCAAACCCACCTTCCGACTTTCCCTGAACGATGAGGTGCAATCATGACCACCAAGACCAAGCTGGACCGCTTGCGCGAGGACAACTGCTTCTTCGCTGATCTCCCCGAAACCATCCGCATCCCGCCACTGGGGCCGCGCCAGGACGAGGTCACCAAGCCCATCGAGACGGCGTCGATCGACGACATCGCCTTCGCCCAGTTGGCGCTGCAAGCCAAGTCTTCCGCACTTTATGCCGAGATCGACGCCTTGCGCCGCATCTACGACATAGCGCGCAAGAACGGCGCCCTAGGCGCCGACAACGCCATCGACGCCATTCCGGACACCAAGGGAGGTTCCAAATGAGTCTCCCCATCATTTCCGCCGATGAACGGCTGGCCGAGCGGCGCGGCATCAAGGGCTGCATTTTCGGCAAGTCTGGAATCGGCAAGACGAGCCTGCTGTGGACGCTCGAGGCTGCCTCGACATTGTTCATGGATCTGGAGGCCGGTGACTTGGCCATCGAGGGTTGGCCCGGCGACACCATCCGGCCACGCACTTGGGCCGAATGCCGGGACTTCGCGGTGTTCATCGGCGGCCCCAATCCGGCGCTCCGCGATGACCAAGTCTACAGCCAGGCGCATTTCGACGCCGTTTGCGAGAACTTCGGCGACCCGGCTGCGCTGGATAAATACGAAACCGTGTTCATCGACAGCATTACGGTCGCCGGCCGCCTGTGTTTTCAGTGGGCGAAGGGCCAGCCACAGGCGGTTTCGGATCGTACCGGCAAGCCCGACATGCGCGGCGCCTACGGTCTGCACGGCCAGGAGATGATCGCCTGGCTGACCCACCTGCAGCACACCCGGAACAAGAACGTCTGGTTCGTCGGAATCCTCGACGAGAAGCTCGACGACTTCAATCGCCGGGTCTTCCTGCCCCAGATCGAAGGTTCCAAGACCGGCAACGAACTGCCCGGCATCGTCGACGAGGTCATCACCATGGCCGAGATCGGCGCCGGCGACGGAGAGCCCTATCGGGCCTTCGTCTGCCAGACGATCAACCCCCACGGCTACCCGGCGAAGGATCGCAGTGGTCGCCTCGAAATGATCGAAGAACCGCATCTCGGCCGCCTGATGGAAAAAATCGGCGGCCCCGTAAAACCGGCGAGCGAGAGGTTGGAGTTTGGTCGCCCCGCCCCTCAACCCGCCGATACCCCCGTCACCCAAGAAGATGAAGGAGCACACTAATCATGAATGGTGCATGGAACGATTACAACGACGCGGAGTCCCAGAACTCCTATGACCTGATCCCCAAGGGCGCCATCGTGCCGGTCAGGATGACCATCAAGCCGGGTGGTTACGACGACCCCAGCCAGGGTTGGACCGGCGGCTACGCCACCCACAACGAGACCACCGGGTCGGTCTACCTGAACGCCGAGTTCGTCATCACCGAGGGAACGTTCGCCAAGCGCAAGGTCTGGAGCCTGATCGGTCTCCTCAGTCTCAAGGGCCCCGAGTGGGGCAACATGGGGCGCTCGTTCGTGCGCGGCATCCTCAACTCGGCCCGCGGCCTGTCTGACAAGGACAACTCGCCCGAGGCGCAGACGGCGCGGCGCATCAACGGGTTCGCCGATCTCGACGGCATCGAGTTCCTGGCCAAGATCGACGTCGGCAAGGACGCCAATGGCGATGCCAAGAATGAAATCCGGTTCGCGGTCACGCCCAATCACAAGGACTGGAAGGCGTTCCAGGAAAACGGCGGCATCTGGAGGCCGGGCGTCGCCACCGCCGGCGCTTCCGCTTCGGCGCCCGCCACGACGGATGCACAGCCGACCGCCAATCCCAATCGTCCGACCTGGGCGCAATAGGAGGGCTGAGCCATGTTACTCCGTCCCCGCCAGAAGACCTTCGTCGAGCGCAGCGTCAACGCGCTCGATGAACACGGCAACACCCTTGGTGTGGCTCCGACCGGTGCCGGCAAGACGATCATGCTTTCCGGCGTGGTCGGAAAGATGCTGGCCGGCAACGACGCCAGGGCCGGCGTGCTGGCGCATCGAGACGAACTGACGGCGCAGAACGTGCTCAAGTTCGCCAAGGTCAATCCGAACGTCAGCACCTCGATCGTGGACTCCCGCACCAAATCGTGGCGCGGGCGCACCACGTTCGCCATGGTGCCGACCCTGGCTCGTAAGGCGAACCTGGACGCCATGCCGGCGCTCGATTTGCTGGTCATCGACGAAGCCCACCATGTGGCCGCCGACAGTTATCGGCGAATCATCGACCGGGCCCGGGATGGCAATCCGGACGTCAAGGTGTTCGGCGTTACGGCGACCCCCAACCGAGGTGACAGGAAGGGCCTGCGGCCGGTGTTCTCCAACGTCGCCGACCAGATCAACATTGGCGAGTTGATCGGCTCCGGACATCTGGTTCCGCCGCGCACCTTCGTCATCGATGTCGGCGCTCAGGAGGCTCTGAAGAGCGTACGCAAGACCGTCGACGACTTCGACATGAAGGCGGTCGACGCCATCATGAATACGGCGCCCATTACCGAAGCGGTGATCCGGCATTGGCGGGAGAAGGCGGGTGATCGCAAGACGGTGGTGTTTTGCTCTACCGTCGATCATGCCCGCAACGTCCGCGACGCCTTCGTTGCCGACGGCATCCATGCCGACATGATTTATGGAGACATGCCGACGGCAGAGCGCCGCTCGGTGCTGCGGGCATTCGAGAAGGGTGACACCCAGGTCATCGTCAATGTGGCGGTGCTGACCGAAGGCTGGGATCATCAACCGACCAGTTGCGTCATCCTGCTCAGGCCCTCGTCCTACAAATCGACCATGATCCAGATGGTCGGGCGGGGGCTGCGCACCGTCGACCCGAACGAGTTCCCCGGCATCGTCAAGACCGACTGCATCGTGCTGGACTTCGGCACCTCGTCTCTGCTGCACGGCTGCCTTGAACAGGACGTCAACCTGGACGGGCGGACCGGCGACGGCGAGGCCCCGACCAAGGACTGCCCGGAATGCGGCGCCATCGTTCCCTTAGGCCTCCGGGAATGCCCTCTTTGCGGCCACCTGTGGGAGATGTCCGGAGACGGCGATGGCGAGACGGTTCCGCTCACCGACTTTGTCATGTCGGAAATCGATCTGCTCAAGCGCTCCAGTTTCCGGTGGTGCGATCTGTTCGGCGACGACGCGGCCCTGATCGCCAACGGCTTCAACGCCTGGGGCGGCATCTTCTTTTTGCATGGGCGTTGGCATGCCATCGGTGGGGCCAAGGGGCAGCGCGCCCGGCTCCTGGCCGTGGGCGAAAGGACCGTGTGCCTGGCGGCGGCCGACGACTGGCTCAACGAGAACGAGACCGACGAGAGCGCCCACAAGACCAAGCGCTGGTTGAACCAGTCGGCCACCGACAAACAGCTTCAGTATTTGCCCCCGGAATATCGCCAGGACTTCGGTCTGACCCGTTATCAGGCCTCGGCGCTGCTGACCTTCACGTTCAACAAGGGTGCGATCACGAATCTGGTGACGTCGGCTTCCAACGATCAACGGAGGGCGGCATGAGCCATGAAGACCATCTCCGAAACCGCCGCCGCGCGACTGCGGCTTTGGCATCCACGTGGTGCGCTCTGTGCCGTCTGTCGGCGTCCAACCCGTGGCTTTGGCTGGTTCGATCCTCGGTCCTCGAAACGTCCGCGACGATCCCGTTGGTTCTGTTCCATGAATTGCCAAGGCTACTGGTCGCGTTTGGCGAAGGGAGGCTTGAGCATGGTTGATCTGACCGAGCAGGAACAGGCGGCAATCCGGGCGGCCATGAAACCGGTCGCCGAGATCATGGAGGAGATCGGCTGGCAGACCCGGCTGATCGACCTCTCCGGACCCCAGGTTCTCACCCTCATCGAGGTCGCCGTCGGCGGCTTTCAGGACGCCATGCTGGCCACGGCCAAGGGCGACGATACGGAGATCCCATTCTAATGCTGGACTATAACCACACCGCCAATATCGCCGATCAGGTGAATGCGCTGATCGACACGGCCCTCATCGCCGAGAACCATGCCCAACCATCCCGCCAGTATCTCGGAGGATCGCGTCTTGGCGTCGCCTGCGACCGGGCCCTGCAGTTCGAATATGCTCAGGCCCCGAAGGACGCCGGGCGGGATTTTGACGGGCAGACGCTCCGCATCTTCGCCGCCGGCCATCTGTTCGAGGATCTGGCCATCCGCTGGCTTCGTCTGGCCGGATTTGACCTCTACACCACCAGAGGCAACAAACCGGGTGGTGAGCAGTTCGGGTTTTCGGTCGCGGGCGGTCGCATTCGCGGCCATGTGGACGGCATCATCAATGCCGGTCCCGAGATGCCGGGATTTCCGGCGCTTTGGGAATGCAAGTCGCTTAACGCCAAGTCCTGGAACGACACGGTGAAGCGAGGCCTCGCGCTCTCCAAGCCGGTCTATGCGGCCCAGATCGCCGTCTACCAGGCTTACATGGAAGCGACGGTGCCCGGCATTTCGACGAACCCGGCGCTGTTCACCGCCATCAATAAGGATACGGCGGAACTTTATCACGAACTGGTGCCCTTCGACGGCGCCCTGGCCCAGCGCATGAGCGACAAGGGCGTGCGCGTCATCCAGGCGAGCGAGGCCGGTGAGTTGCTTCCCCGCATCGCCCAGTCCGCCGATTTCTTTGAATGCCGGTTCTGCTCCTGGTCCGACCGTTGCTGGAGGGAGAGTGCATGAGCGGGGATGTGATCGATCTGGACCGCTGGCGCGACTTCAATGACGCCGAACCCCAGCGTCTCGATGGCACCCGGCCCTGGGACGGCGCCGAAGCGACCCAAGACATCAAGGCGCGCATGCTCGCCAACATCCGGGGCGTGCTCTCCTACCTCTTGCCGGGCGGCGTGTTCCAGCGGGGAAAGTTCCTGGTCGGCGATATCTCTGGTAACCGTGGCGACAGCCTCACCGTCGAGTTGTCCGGTCCCAAGGCCGGCATGTGGCACGACTTCGCCACCAAGGAGGGCGGCGACATCATCGGTCTGTGGGCGGCGGTGACCGGTCGGGACACCCGGACCGAGTTTCCGGCCATCATGGACGACATCCGCGAATGGTTGGACGGCCGCAGCAGGACCCTTCATGACGACCGGGCGGACAAGGGCCAGGCTCCAAACACCAACAAGGCCCCTCCCTCCGACGATCTCGGGCCGGTGACGGCCAAATGGGATTACCTGGACGAGGCAGGAGTTCTGCTGGCCTGCGTCTACCGCTACGACCCGCCCGGCGGGAAGCAGTTCCGCCCTTGGGACGTCCGCGCCCGCAAGATGAAGGCCCCGGACCCACGCCCGCTCTACAATCGGCCCGGCATCAAGGTTGCCGACGAGATTGTCCTGGTCGAAGGCGAGAAGGCGGCGGAAGCACTCATTCAACAGGGCGTCTCGGCCACCACGGCCATGTTCGGGGCCTCCGCTCCGGTCGCCAAGACCGACTGGTCGCCGCTTACGGCCAAGCGGCTGGTGATCTGGCCCGACAAGGACAGCGCCGGCTGGCGGTACGCGGAGGCAGCCGGCCAGGCCGCGCTGGAGGCGGGCGCCGTCTCCGTCGCGATCCTCATGCCGCCTGGCGACAAGCCCGACAAATGGGACGCGGCGGACGCGGTCGACGAGGGCATGGATGTCGCCGAATTCATCGCAACGGGGGAACGCCAAACAGTCCGTCCCGAGAAGAGGTCGCTCGATCTCAACGACTGGCACGCGACCCGCTATGCAGGCGATGCGCCCGAGCAGCGCTTCCTGGTCGAGGGATCGTTCCCCATGGGCGTGGTTTCGATCCTGGCTGCCATGGGCGACACCGGCAAGGGCATGATGACTCTCGACCTGGCGCTGTCGGTCGCCACCGGTCGTCCAGGATCGGTCTCGGTCTGTCCCGAACCCCTGGCTTTCGGCGGCGCGGTCCGAGAGTTCGGCGCCGCCGTCATTTTCACCGCCGAGGACGACCAGGGAGAAGTCCATCGCCGTCTGCAACGCCTCGATCCCGAGGAGCATCGACTCGAACAACCCGAACGCCTAATCGTCGTGCCCCTGCCCAACGCCGGCGGTCCCATTCCTCTGGTGGTGTCCGGCAAGGATGGCCCGGAGATCACGCCGCAGTTCCGGATGCTCCGCGATCAGATCCTGCGTCTTCGGGAACTGAAACTGGTGGTGTTCGACCCGCTGGCGTCGTTCATCCATGCCGACGTCACCTCCGACCCAGCGGCGGGCAGCTTCGCCACCGGCCTGTTGGCGAGCCTAGCCACCGAAACCGGCGCGGCGGTGATGGTTGCGCACCACATGCGCAAACCCCAGGGCAATCGCCCCATCTCATCGGTCGAACAAGCCCGCGACGCGGTGCGCGGCACCAGCGCCATCGTCGATGGGGTGCGTATGGTCTACGCCCTCTGGCCGGCGCCCGAGGAGCATCAGGGCTATGTTTTAAAGGCGCTGGAAGAGCCCTTTTCCCGCAATGCCGTGTTTCAGGGCGCGGTGGTCAAGGCCAACGGTCCCGCCGACCGCACGATCCGAACCTTCCTGCGCGCAGACACAGGCCTTCTGATCGACGTCACACCGCGCCTTCGTGAACATCGCCGTCCGGTGCAGGATTTGATAGATGCGCTCGTCGCGGCGATCGCCCGCGCTGCGGAAAACGGCCATCCCTACACCCACACCGGCGGAACGGGCATTTATCAGCAGCGTCACCGCCTGCCCACCGAGTTCCGGGAAATGGGCAGAAAGCGGATTCAGGACATGGCCCAGGAACTCCTCAACGACGGCGTTCTGGTTAAAGGCATGGCCTCTGGCTCGAAGGAAGACAAGTGGCTGGATGTCCCAACCGGGCCGTTCGCACGCGGTGTCGGAGAGTTCGTGCACGGCGCTGACGAGGGAGAAGATTGATGGCCCGATCAACTCCGTTGCCAACCGTTACCAGCCGTTGCCAAGCCCGTTTTGGCAACGTGTTTGCGTTGCCAATTACCACGTTGCCACTTGGTTACCAAATTTCTTTGGCAACGGAAAAATATGCACAACATCTTGAAAACATTGATGAAATCGGATCAGTCCCCGTTGCCAAGGCGCTCCGTTGCCAACCAGCAAAAACATCAATGATTTCAACGATTTCCACGTTGCCACCTCCCCCTAAAGGGGGAGGAGTGTGCTCGGCAACACACACTCCTCCCACCAGTGATTGGGTTTTCCATTGCCAGGCCGTTGCCACCCCCGACCCGATGACCAGAACTGATTTCCATGGAGAGCCGATATGACCGCGACCGTATTGATCGAACCACTGACCGACCCTCTGACCGACCTAGGGGAAGGACATCTTGTCGTCCTGGCCCTCGACCTCGGCACCAAATCCGGATGGGCGTTGCATGGTCATGACGGTCAGATCACCAGCGGTACCGTCGAGTTCAGAAACGACCGGTGGCAGGGTGGCGGAATGCGCTTCCTGCGGTTCAAGCGGTGGCTCACCGAGATCAAGCAGATGGCCGGTGGTCTGGACGCGGTGTTCGTCGAGGAAGTCCGCCGCCACGTCGGCGTCGATGCCGCCCATGCCTACGGGGGTTTTCTGGCCCACGTCACCGCCTGGTGCGAACACCACGAAATTCCCTACGAGGCCGTGCCCGTCGGCACCATCAAGCGCCACGCTACCGGCAAGGGCAACGCCAACAAGGACGCGGTGATCGCCGCCATGCGCGGCCGTGGATTTAATCCCGCCGACGACAACGAGGCCGACGCCTTGGCGTTGCTCTGCTGGGCCATGGATCATCGCATGGGGGGGCTGTCATGAAGTGGCACCCGAAGGGCTACGGCGGCGAACGCCGGTCACCGGATCAGGTCAAGCGGGAAGGTTGGCGCGAACAGGGCGTGCTGGCCGTCTCCGTCGAGGACGAGCGTCTGACCTGGCCGGAACGGGAACTGGTTAAACAACTCGGAGAAAAACTCTACGGCAAGCTCCGGGAGGAATCCCATGGGCGATAAGCGATGGACTCCCTCACTGGTGGAGGAACGGCTGGTGGAAGCCGCCGACGTGTTGAAGCGGCTGCCCGAGGAGCGGGTCCAGGGGTATTTCTCCGTCTGGCCCGAGGTCGTTCGCAGTGTCTATGACGCATTCGGCTGGCATGATCCGGTACTCAAGCGCCCCTGGCCGTCACCGTCGTCCATCGACCGCATGGACGAGACGATGACCTGGCTCGGATGGTTGGAGCCGGACGTGGCGAAGATCGTCTGGTTTCGGGCGTCAGGAAGCCGCTGGAAATCCATCTGCGCAAAGGTCGGATTGCAGCGAACGGCGGTCCATCAGCGCTATCTTTTTGGCCATTGTGTCATTGCCTGGAGGCTTAATGGCCGGCGAGTTCCGCGTAACCGTTCGCGGCGGCACGTGATTGCGATGGTCCAATCGGCGAAGGCGTGAGTAGTGGATAGAAAGGTGTTCGGCGAACACTTTTCGCGCGGACAGAACCGGCCGAAATGGCTATGATTTTCGCTATCCTCAGGAGAGGCGCGCCCGGAACAGGGCGGCGCTTCAAAGCAAGGAATTCCATCGAATTTGTGAGTGAAAAATGGTTCCTTCCCAAGCCAGAACGTATGCTGGCGGGCACAGCCCGACACTTTCCTAGTGACAACCTGAAAAAAGCCATTTCGTTTCGTTTCAAGCACGGCGGAAATCCGCTGTAGGCCGTGCTGGGCATGGCTTGCTGCGTTTTCACCAAGGTTCGCCGAAACGAAATGCACCGCCGGGCCGTTTCGTTTCAAACCGAAATGCCCCCCGACCCAACAACCTTTTCGAAGAGACGACAGTGAGCGCTCAAATCATCAACATCGGCGACAAGATCGAGATGGTCGCCACCGGCGATCTGTCCTGCCACCCGGACAATCCGCGCCGGGGAGACGTGGATGCGATCCGCACCAGCATCAGCGCCAACGGATTTTACGGGGCTCTCGTGGTACAACGTTCCTCGGGCCACATCCTCGCCGGCAATCATCGTTTCATGGCGGCGCAGGCGGAAGGCCTCGCCAAGGTTCCGGTTATCTACGTGGACGCCAGCGACGAGGATGCCAAGGCCATCCTGGTCGGCGACAACCGACTGTCCGATCTGGCCGAGAACGATCCGGCGTTGCTTGCCGCCTTGCTTCAGGCAATCCAGGCCCGAGAGCAGGGACTGACCGGCACCGGATATTCCGATGACGACCTTGCCGAACTGCTGGCGGCGGGGATGGATGGGGATGAAGGTCTTGCGGGCGAGGACGAGGTTCCAGAACCTCCCGTTACTCCTGTTTCCAAAGTCGGCGATTTGTGGCTCCTTGGCGACCATCGTCTGCTTTGCGGCGACAGCACCAACGCGGTTGACGTCAAACGCCTGATGGACGGCGAGCGCGCCATCCTGTTCGCCACCGACCCACCGTATCTGGTCGACTACGACGGCACCAATCATCCGGGCTCGAAGAGCAAGCCGGTGGCCGACAGCAAGAACAAGGACTGGTCGGAAACCTACGGCGTTACCTGGGATGACTCGCGGCAAGGGCCTGAGCTCTATCAAGGGTTCATCAAGGCGGCGATCGCCGAGGCCATTGAGCCCAATGCCGCCTGGTACTGCTGGCACGCCAGCCGCCGCCAGGCCATGGTCGAGGCCGTTTGGGTCGAGATGGGCGCCTTCGTGCACCAGCAAATCATCTGGTCCAAGGACCGGCCGATCCTGACCCGCTCACATTATCTCTGGCAGCACGAACCCTGCCTGTTCGGCTGGATCAAAGGCAAGAAACCGCCACGGGTGTCGGAGGATTATCTCGGCACCATCTGGCAGATTGCCTCGCTCGAAGGCGAGGATCGGCCCGACCATCCGACGCCGAAACCACTGGATTGCTTCGCCATTCCGATGCGCCAGCACGTCAAGAAAGGCGGCCTGTGTTACGAGCCGTTTAGCGGATCTGGTTCGCAGATTGTTGCCGGTGAAAGCACCGGGCGCCGGGTCTTCGCTATGGAGATCAGCCCGGCCTATGTGGACGTGGCGATCCTGCGCTGGCAGAAAGCAACCGGCAAGGAAGCAACGCTGGACGGTAACGGCAGGACGTTTGACGAAGTCGAAGAGGGGAGGATCGCGGCATGAGGCAGTCGAGGCGAATGTCGTTGGCGGAATCATTGACCAACGTGGCGGTAGGATACGGTATCGCAGTCGCGACACAGATTGCGGTGTTTCCGCTGTTCGGCCTGGAGGTGCGGCTATCCGACAATCTTGCCATGGGAGCGATTTTCACGGGCGTGTCGATTTTACGCAGCTATTCCCTGCGCCGGCTGTTCGAAGCAATCCGGGTTCGCAAGGTCTGGATGTGACACCGCCGCCCATGGAAGGGGCGGCGGCATCGGGTTCCCGACCGAGTTCAATTATTGGGCTGGCCGAAATAGACGTGGATCATCCGCTGGATGGTGTCGTCGTTGGTCTCGCCCGGCAGTCGTTCGTCCAGGAGCCGTTCATGGACGTCGTCCTCGACCGGAACGAGCCAATCGCCGTCCGCCATGCGTTTCGCCGTCGAACGGAACGGCAGGATGGCGGCTTCGGCGATGGCGCGGTAGGTTGTCTCGCTGACTTTGATGGTTTTCATGGGCCTGCTCCCGATCAACCTGCGATCCGATAGACGCGGCCTTTTCCGTCGACCTTCTCCGAGGTGACGTTCAGGCCCAGCTTCTTTTTGAGCGCGCCGGCGATAGCGCCCCGCGCCGTATGGCTTTGCCAGCCGGTGGCCTCGACGATCTGGGCGATGGTGGCGCCTTGCGCGCGGCGCAGCATGTCGATCACGAGGGCCTGTTTGGTCCCCTTGCGCTGTTTGCCGTTCGGCGATGACTTTTTGTTTGGATTGGCTCCGACAGCCAGCAAACCCTCATCCGTGGCGATCAACACATCGCCCTCGTAACGGGCGAGCCCGGCTGAGATAAGAGCGTCGGCGACTTTCTTGATGGCGCCGCCCTTGAGACGATCCGGCCATCGGATGGCGCGGTCTTCGTAACGGGCGGCGATTTTCAGAACCGACTGCTGGGTGGCGGAGAGCTTTGTGGTCATGGTGGTTTCCTCCTGGTGGATCGGAGGCGCGGCCATCGCGCCTCTGCTACCACCCGGAGCCCCGCCGGGCTGAGCCGGTCGGGGTGGTGCGGGGGAGGCGCCCGTCTTATTCTGCGTGTTCGCCCTCTTGGAAGGCGGAGTCGGTGATGCGCTTCAGTAGCTCGACGTAGTGCTCCAGGGTGCCCACGTGGCCCCAGTTGATCTCGTCCGGGCTCCAGTTGAAGTGATCGCCGCTCAATTCCTGGAGACGGGCGAGCATGGCGTCGATCTGGCCCTTCTTGGCGATGAAGGCGTCGAGTGCTGATCCGTTTTTCATGGCGTCCTCCGTTGGTTGGCGTGCGTCCATACACGCTCCACGGGCTCGGAACATCAAGTCTAATCGACTGTAATTACATGATAATTTGATGCCATGTCCGACAACACCCAGCCCATCACGGTGATTGCCAGCCTGCTCGACATCTCCGAGCGCCGGGTACAGCAGCTGTCCCGGGCAGGGGTGATTCCGAAGGCGGCGCGGGGCCGTTACGAACTGATTGGTTCGGTCCGAGGCTACATCCGCCATCTGCGTGATCTGAACATCAAAGGCGAGAGAGGGACCGCTGATTACGGCACCGAGCGCGCCCGCCTGGTGAAGGCCAAGGCCGACCTGGCGGAGATGGAAGCTTCCCAGATGCGTGGCGATCTGCTTCCCGCGCCTGACGTAACGGCGGCCTGGACGGAGATCGTGGCGCTGATGCGCGCACGGCTGCTGGTGCTGCCCGACAAGATCGCACCGGTGGTTCATGAAACGACAAGCCTCAACCAAGCAAGGGACGTCATCAAAAAGGCGGTCTACGAAATCCTCACGGAAATCGCCGCCACGGACGTCGAGATCACGCCTCGCTCTGACGGGGACGCCGGCGTTGAAGAAAGCGGTGACGACGGCGTGCAAGGTGGCGGCTCCGCCCCCGGACCTGACGGTAAGCCAGTGGGCGGACTGGAACCGTAGGCTCAGTTCGGAGGCCAGCGCCGAGCCCGGACGGTGGGTGACGGACCGCGCCGAGTACCAGCGCGGCATCATGGACGCCATTTCCGACCCCACCGTGGAAACCGTGGTGGTCAAGACGTCGGCCCAGGTCGGCAAGACCGAGTGCATTCTTAACACCGTCGGCTACCACATCGACCAGGACCCGTCGCCGATCATGGTGGTGATGCCTACCGAGCGGGACGCCGAGACCTGGTCCAAGGACCGCTTCGCCCCCATGGCGCGGGACACGCCGTGTTTGCGGGGCAAGCTGTCGAACCCGAAGTCGCGGGACGGATCGAACAAGATCCTGCACAAGAAATTCGCGGGCGGGCACCTGACCATCGTCGGCGCCAACGCGCCCTCTGGTCTGGCCATGCGCCCGATCCGCATCCTGCTGTGTGACGAGGTGGACCGTTACCCGGCCAGTGCCGGCGCCGAAGGCGATCCGGTCAACCTGGCCAAGAAACGTACCGTCACCTTCTGGAACCGCAAGATGGTGATGGTCTCGACCCCCACCATCAAGGGGGTGAGCCGGATCGATGCGGCGTGGGAGGAAAGCGACAAACGACGGTTCTGGGTTCCCTGTCCCGACTGCAGCGAACATCAGGTTTTGCACTGGGAGCAAGTCCGCTGGGACAAGGACGAGGCCGGCAAGCATCTGTCGGAGACCGCCCATTATGTTTGCGAACACTGCGGCTCGATTTGGAAGGACGCCACGCGGGGTGCGGCGGTTCGCTTGGGCGAATGGCGGGCGGAAAACCCGTTCACCGGGATTGCCGGGTTTCATCTGAACGAGATCTACTCGCCCTGGGTCAAGCTGGAGGAAATGGTTCGCACCTTCCTCTCGGCCAAAGAGCACGGTGAGGAGGCCATGAAGACTTTCGTCAACACCTCGTTGGGGGAAGTCTTCGAAATCCGGGGCGAGGCTCCGGAGTGGGAGCGCATCTACAACCGCCGTGAGGAATACCCCATCGGCACGGTGCCGGAGGGCGGGTTGTTTTTGACCGCTGGCGCCGACGTGCAGCGCGACCGCATCGAAGTCGAGGTGGTGGCCTGGGGCCGTCACCGGGAAAGCTGGTCGGTCGATTATCGGGTTCTCCATGGCGATCCGGCCAAGGCCGGCGTCTGGAACAAGCTGGGCGCGATGCTGGAGGAACGGTTTCCGCATGCGGGGACCGGAGCCGGCATGGTCATCGAGCGCATGGCCGTCGATTCCGGCTACGCCACCCAGGAAGTTTACGCCTGGTCGCGGACGGCCCCGTTGGGGCGGGTGATGCCGATCAAGGGCGTCGACAAGAGTCGGTTTCCGATCCAGGGGCCGAGCGACGTCGAGGTCAGGATCGGCAAGCGCAAACGCAAGCGTGGAGCCAAGCTGTGGACGGTTTGCGGGCCGGTGTTCAAGGCCGAGCTTTACGGCGACCTGCGCAAGGATCCGCCGGAAGATGAGGAAGAATTTCCACCGGGATATTGTCATTTTCCCCGGTACGACCCGGAGTATTTCAAGCAGCTGACCGCCGAACAGGCCGTCACCCGGGTCAAGAAGAACGGTTTCGCCTTCATCGAATGGCAGAAGACGCGGGAGCGCAACGAGGCGCTCGACTGCCGCACATACGCCCGCGCGGCAGCCGAGTACGACCTGGTTCGCCTGACCGAGCGCGTGGCGCGGAACAAGGAACGCAAGCTGGAGGAAATCACGGTGGCGGAGACGGACGTGGAACCCGAGGCCTCCGAGCCATCGGAAGAGCCCGGCGCGGGTTCCCGCTGGGCGGAACCGGTCCTGTCCGATGACCCTTGGCTTTGATTGGGGCTTTGATTGCGGCTCAAAACGGGGTTTTGAACGATGACCGATCTGACCACATTGGAAACCCGGCTGACGGAGGCGGAAGCCGCCCTGCACCTGCTGGCCACGGGCGGCCAGCGCCAGACCGTGGATATCGGCGCCGGGGGGCGCGTCACCTACACGGCGGCCAACGTGGCCGACCTGCATCGTTATATCGCCGATCTCAAGAACCGGGTCGCCAAGCTCAAGGGACTACCCAGACGGGCTCCCATCTACATGGAATTTTAGATGCTTCACTATCTGCGTTCCTTCATCTCGCGGCCAAAAGCCGAGGCGGGAGCCCATCATGGCGCCTCATTGAGCGACCGGGAAACGGCCTCCTGGCTACCGTCGTTCGGCTCGGCGGATACGGATCTGCTGGACGACCTGCCGCTGCTGCGCGCCCGCAACCGGGATCTCGCCATCAACAACGGCATCGCCTCGGGCGCGATCCAGACCATTACCGACAACGTGGTCGGCACCGGGTTTCGGCTGTCGGCCAAGCCCGATTACAGGGCTCTGGGTCGTGACAAAGCCTGGGCCGACGACTGGAGCAACCAAGTTGAGGCCTTGTGGCGAACCTGGGCCGAAGGAACGGACTGCGATGCCGGGCGGACGCTCAACTTCGCCGGCCTCACCCAGTTGGTGTTTCGCTCGGGGCTCCTGAACGGGGAAGCCCTGGCGCTGCCGTTGTGGTTGCCAGGTAACGGACCGTTCGCCACCCGCGTTCAGGTGATTGAGGCCGACCGGTTGTCGACGCCGCCGCACCGGAGTGATGGAAAGGGAATGCGCGCCGGGATCGAGATTGATGCCTACGGCGCTCCGCTGGCCTATTGGATCAGGAAGAGCCATCCCGGCGATCATTTTGCCTGGATGGCCACCGTCGACGACTGGCAGCGGGTTCCCGCTTTTACGCCCTGGGGCCGGCATCGGGTCATTCATGTCCACGATAAGGAACGTACTGGCCAGAGCCGGGGCAAGCCTCTGTTCTCGGCGGTGATGAAGCAGTTCCGCATGTTGGACAAATATCAGAGCAGCGAACTGCAGGCGGCCGTCATCAACGCCATGATCGCCGCCTTCATCGAAACGCCGATGGACCAGGACAGCATCGTCGAGATGGTCGGCGGCGACACCGATCAATATCTGCAGGACCGCAACGCCTATATCAAGAACCGCGTCCGGCTCAAGGGCGGGGCGGTGATGCCGCTCTATCCGGGCGACAAGCTGTCGTCCTTCGCGCCATCACGTCCGGCGGACGGTTTTGCGCCCTTTGTCGAGGCCATGTCGCGGCATGTGGCGGCGGCGCTGCACATGCCCTACGAGCTTCTGCTTAAGGATTTCAGCAAGACCAATTACTCCAGCGCCCGGGCGGCGCTGCTGGAAGCCTGGCGGTTCTTCAACGGTCGTAGGCAATGGTTGTCGGCCCACTGGACACAGCCCGTCTTTGAACTCTGGCTCGAAGAGGCGGTGGACGCAGGGATGATCGATGCCCCGGATTTCCATGAGCGCCGCCGCGCCTATACCCGGTCCCGCTGGATTGGGTCGGGACGGGGTTGGGTCGACCCGGTCAAGGAAGCGAAGGCTGCTCAGACCCGCATGGATATCGGGGTCTCGACCCTGGAGAACGAATGCGCCGAGCAGGGCCTCGACTGGGAAGAGGTGCTGGAGCAGCGGGCGCGGGAGCGCGAACGCATGGCGGAACTCGGCCTCTTGGACGCGGCGAATGTCGTGGCCGGGCAGCTGTTTGTCGAAGATCCGACCAATCTTGAGGACGCAAAATCATGAAATATCCCCGTCTCTGGTCGCGGCTCTACAACACGCCGTTGGCCATCGGGTTCGACAAGCTGCGCGTCATCGAAGGGGTGTTTAGAAAGCATCTCGATGAGCCCCTGGCCGCCTTAACCCGACCGCCATCGAAAGGCCGGGCATCCTATGCCCTTTCCGACGGCGGCGTCGCGGTCATTCCGGTCCAAGGCACCCTGGTGCAGAGGTCCAGCGGTCTGGATGCGGAAAGCGGGCTGACCAGTTACGCCCGTATCGGTGCCGAGATGCGCGATGCCCTGGCCAACGCCGAAGTCCGCGCCATCCTGATGGAGATCGACAGCCCGGGTGGCGAAGTGGCGGGCCTGTTCGACCTCGCGGACGCCATTTATCAGGCCCGGGAGGTCAAGCCGGTCTGGGCCATCGCCAACGAGAACGCCTATTCGGCGGCCTATGCCATCGCGTCCGCCGCCGAGCGGATCGTGTTGCCGCGCTCCGCTGGTGTTGGCTCCATCGGCGTGGTCGCCATGCATATGGACCAGAGCGCCAAGGACGCCAAGCAAGGTTACGTCTACACGCCGGTGTTCGCGGGTGATCGCAAGATCGACGGCAGTGAGCATTTCCCGCTGAGCGACGAGGCGAGGAACTCCCTCCAGGCGGAGGTGGACCGGCTTTATGGCCTGTTCGTTTCCACGGTGGCGCGCAACCGAAACATCAACCCTGACGCCGTCCGCGCCACCGAGGCCGGATGGCTCAATCCCGGGGAGGCTGTCGCCGGCGGTTTCGCCGACGGCATCGCGACCTTCGCCGACACCCTGGCGGAACTGGAACGGCGGGCGGCCCCGCCGAATGGAATCGTGGACGCGCGGGCCGCCGTGCGCCGAGTTTCAACCACGAGGAAAAGACAGATGGATGATCTGGAAAATGCGGTGGCGGAAGCCTCCGATGAGACCCCCGATAAAAACCATGACACGCCGGTCGCCGACGCGCGGCCCGTGAACGAAGACGCCCTGCGCGAAGAAGGTCGCCAGCAAGGAAAAACGGCGGAGCGCGAACGCATTGCCGCCATTCTGGCCGCCCCCGAAGCCGATGGACGCGCCGACCTGGCCCGTTCCCTGGCGACGGAAACCGACCTGGATGCGGAGGCTGCGATCCGGGTGCTGTCGTCCGCGCCCGAACAGTCGAAGGGCGGAGCGGCACTGAGCGCGGCCATGGCGAACGTCCGGAACCCGGTCGTCGGGGCCGACGACCCGGAAACGCAAGAAGACGCCGATATCAAAGCCATGACGGCCCGGGCGCTGTCTTCCCTTGGCCATAACATCAAGAAAGGAGTCTGATCATGGCGCTACGAGATCCCAATTTCGGCAATGTCGATGCCTTCACCCAAGAGAACCTCATTGCCGGCGATTTTCCCCGTCACACCGATACCGTGACCATCGCCGCCGGCGAGACCTTGGGCCTCGGCGCGGTGCTGGGCGAGATTACGGCCACGGGCGAGTTCAGGCTCTCGGTCGCCGCCGCCACCGACGGCTCCGAGGTGCCCATCGCCGTCCTCCAGGCCGACGTCGACGCCAGCGCCGCAGCCACCAAGGCCGCTGTCTGGTTCACCGGCTGCTTTAACGAGGACGCCCTCGTCTTCGGGGCCGGCCACGACAAGACCACCGCCAAGCCGGGACTCAGGTCCCGGAGCATTTTCCTCAAACCTGTTGTGGGAGCTTAATACCATGCCGATCAACGCTTATGACACGGGCCGGTTGGAGCGCGTTATCGAAGGAATCGTCGCCTCCAACGCCGAGCCGGTCCAGTTCCTGGCCCGGACCTTCTTCTCCACCGTATCGCGGTCCGACACGGAGGAGATTTTCTTCGACGTGGTCGACGGCAAGCCGCGCATCACCCCCTTCGTCTCGCCCCTGGTGGAAGGCAAGGTGGTGGCCCAGCGCGGTTACGAGACCAAGAGCTTCAAGCCCGCCTACCTCAAGGAAAAGCGGGTGGTCCGTCCCCAGCAGGGGCTCAAGCGCCGGCCGGGCGAGCCGATCATGGGCGCCATGTCGCCCGAGTCCCGCATTCAGGCCGCCGTCGCCGACAACCTGGCCGACATGCTCAAGATGCTGAACCGCCGCTTCGAGGTCATGGCGACGGAGGTGCTTAAAACCGGCAAGCAGGTGGTCTCCGGAGAAGGCTACGCCACCCAGGTGGTGGACTTCCAGCGCGACCCGACCCACACGGTGGCGCTCACCGGCGCTGCCCGCTGGGGTCAGGCAGGGGTCAGTCCCCTGGCCGATCTCCGCGCCTGGGCGATCACGGTGCGGACTAATTCGGGCCTCAGCCCGCGCACGGTGATCATGGAGGACAGCGCCTTCGAGGAGTTCCTCAAGGATGCGGACGTCAAGACCCTGTTCGATGTCCGGCGGGGCACCTCGATCGGGCTCTCGCTCGATCCCATCGTCGCCGACGAGAAGGCCGTCTATCGCGGCAACATCGGCAGTTTCGACATCTGGACCTACAACGACGTCTACGTGGACGACGACGGCGTCGACCAGACGCTGCTGCCGACCGGCACTGTTTTGCTGGTCGCTCGCGAAGGTCTGGAAGGGGTACGCCACCACGGGGCCATCCTCGACGAGGCGGCGGGCATCCGCCCAGTCGAGTACTTCGTCAAATCCTGGTCCGAGAACGACCCGCCGGTGCGTTACATGCTGCTGCAGTCCTCGGCCCTGGTGGTACCCTATCGGGCCAACGCCAGCTTCTGCGCAACCGTATTGTAAGGAGCACGGTCATGAAACTGAAAGCCAACGTCATGGTCGTCGCCGGGAAGAAGACCCATTCGCCCGGCGAGACCTTCGAGATCAACGAGGACGAGGGCCTGAGCCTCGTCGAGCGCAAGCTGGCCACGTTGGTCGAGGAGCAACCGGCAAAGAAAGGCGGCCAAAAAACAGGCATGTCCAAGCCTGACGCGGACGCGCCGAGCCAGGACGAATGACCTTTGCCACCCTGGCCTCGGAGACACTCGATGTCACGTTCGCCGAGTTCGGCGTCGACGCCCTCTACACTCCGCAGGGTGGTGTTGCTGAGACCATCCGTGTGATCGCCACACGTCCCGACGAGATCGTCGGGTTCGGCGACACCCGGGTTCACTCGGAAACCGCCCTGTTCGAGGCTCGGGCTTCGGAGGTGTCCCAGCCTCGCCCCGGCGATCTGCTTACCGTCGATGGCGCCGACCACATGATCCAGGGCGAGCCGGAACGGCGCGATCCCCATCGGCTGGTCTGGGTATTGGACACAAGACCGGCATGAAACTCGCCGCAACCATTACCGGTTCCATCCTGGCGGACATGGAAACCGAGGTGCGGAGCATATCCAAGGCCGTGACGGCTGGCGTCAAGGATGCGGGCCGGGGTCTCAAGGGAGATTTGCGCAAGCAGGTGGTTGCCGCAGGGCTCGGACCACGGTTGGCCCGGACATGGCGGGAGAAGATCTACCCGCGTGGAAAACCATCCATGCGCGCCGCCACCCTGGTCTGGTCCAAGGCGCCGCAGATCATCCGCATTTTCGACGAGGGCGCGGTGATCCGAAGCAAGTCCGGCCTCTGGCTGGCCATCCCGACGCCGGCGGCGCCCAAGCGTGGCGTCGGAGGAAAACGGATCAATCCGTCCAACTTCCCGGAGCACCGCTTCGGGCCGCTGCGGTTTGTCTACAGGGCGCGAGGTCCGTCGCTTCTGGTCGTCGACAGCGTGCGCATCAACAAGTCCGGTCGGGTCGGCCGCCGCGCCAAGGGCGGCGCCTATACAAAAACAGGCCGCATGAAGCAGGGCATAGCCACCGTGGTCATGTTCATCATGGTGCCGCAGGTGAGGCTCAAGAAGCGGCTGGACGTGAAGCGAGAGGCCAAGCGCTGGGAGGGGCGTCTCCCTGGGCTGATCAATAAACACATGAGAACGGATTAGACATTGGCGAACAGTAAATCCGAACAGGTTCTTGAGGCGATTAAGGCGCTGCTTATGCCCGTGCCCAGCGCCAAGGTCGAGCGCAATTCGGCGGTGCCCGAGAAAATCCCCGCCGGCGGCTTGATTGTGCTGCGCGACGGCGATCCGGGCGAGCCGGACACGGCCTTGGGTGGGTTTGGCGGCGTTTATTACAGCCACGACGTGGAGATCGAACTCTATGTCGAGGAGGGCGACGCCATGGTCCGTGATGCCGCCTTCGATACTTTGGTGCAGGCGGTGGGCGCCGCATTGGAAACCGATCCCACCCTCGGCGGCCTCGCCTTCGGCATGACTTACGGTCGGCCCGAGATCGACACCGAGGCCGTGACCGGCGCGCCCGCCATTAAGACCGGCACGATCACCGTGACCGTCGAGTACGAGACCACCAGCCTTTTGGGCTGACTATTCACTTTATATATAGGAGACACCCAATGTCCCGAGCCTATGGTTCGAGCGCAACGCTGCTGCTCAAACGGGAAGCCACCTATGGCGTCCCGCCAACCGGCAATTATATCCGCATGCCCTTCAACAGTTGCGCGCTTGGCAGCGAACAGGGCCTGATCGACGATCCGGTGCTGGGCCAGGGGCGCGATCCCCTTGCCCCCTTGCAGGATGTGATCAACGACGAAGGGGACATCACGGTTCCGATGGATCCCCGTTATCTGGGGATATGGCTGACGGGGTTATTCGGCGACCCGGCCTCCACGGATAATCTGGACGGCACCTTTGATCACGTATTCGCCTCGGGCTCGGATGTGTTGCCCAGCTATTCCATCGAGGTCGGCATGGGGCAGGTCCCGGCGTTTTTCATGCACGGGGGTGTGGTGCTGAACTCCATCGCCTTGGAATTCCAGCGCTCGGGCGCGGCGGCGGCGACCGTCAACGCCGTGGCTCAGGGGGAAAGTCGCAATGCTACGTCCCAGGGCGGAACGCCGGCGACCCTGGCGTTTTCGCGCATCAGCCAGTTCCAGGGCTCCATCACCAAAGCCGGGCAGCCGGTCGGCAACCTGACCTCCGGCTCGCTTACCTATTCTAACAATCTTGAGAAGATCGAGACCATCCGATCCGATGGTTTGATCGACGGGGCCGATCCGACAGTGGCGGCGCTCACCGGGCGCATCGACGTTCGCTTCGCCGACACTACCCTGATCGACGCTGCTGCCGGCGGCACGCCGGTGGACCTGGAGTTTGGATACACCGTCGGCACGTCCAAGGTCCTGTTCACCGCTCATGAGGTCTACCTGCCCAAGCCGAAGCTGGTTGTCGATGGCCCCGGTGGTGTGCAGGCGAGCTTTGATTTTCAAGGGGCGAAGAACGATGCCGCCGGACGGATGCTGACGGTGACCCTCATCAACGATCTGGACGGGACGGTGTACCAATGATCTCCCTAAAACCTCGGACGGAGCCTTTTGACATCGAGCTTCCCTACGGCGTCACGGTCACGGTGAAGCCTCTGACCACGGCCGGCATGGCGGTGGCCCAAGCGGCGGCGCGGCGGACGCTCGAAGCCATCGAAACCCAGGCCCGCGAGCGCAAGGAAGCTGGCCTGCCCCTGGATGGCCTGCCGGACCTGGATATCGAGGCCGAACGGGACGGCCTGTTCCAGGACCTGTTGTCCAAGGAACTGGCGTTCCGGCATATCGTCTCCTGGTCCGGCATCGAGGACGACCCGGAGATCACGCCAGAAAACGTCGCCGCCGCCCTATCGCTCTATCCGGTGGGCGAGCAGTTCCTGCAGAAGCTGACCCTGCAGCAGGTGCTGCTCAACGCCGCAAAAAACGCATCAGGGCTCTTTGCCAATGGCACTTCAAGCCAGGCGGAGGGCCCGGATACTGCCAAGGGTGCCGGGAAGACGGCGCGGCCTGCGCCAAAGGCGGCAAAGGCCTAGCCGGGAGTCCGTGCCCTTACAACGACCACGCTTTGCGGTCTCTCGAAGAACACCAGGCCTGGGACCTGCTCATGGCCTGTCTTGGGCAACTGCGCCTGGCCCCATCGGGCCATGTGCTGGGCATCGATATGACCGCCGCCCTACACATTGCCGAGGCCAGAGGTTTTGAGGCGGGCGTCGTGTCCGTGCTCTTGGGCGCGGCGGAAACGGGAATGATCGAGGCGATGCAAGAGGACAAGACGGACTGATCCATGCCCAAAACCCAGAACACATATGCGATCCGCCTCACCGTAGACGGCGGCGGCAAGGTCAAGGCCGAATTGATGGACGTGGGCCGGACCGGCGACAAGTCCCTCAAGAAAATCGAAACGGCCAGCGGCAAGGCGTCGCGTGGGCTTTCCACTCTGGCCGGGCGGGCCAAGACGCTCAAGAGCGGCATCGGGATATTAAGCGGCGTGCTTGCCGGTGTCGCCTTGGCCGGGTTCACCCGGTCCCTCGTCATGCAGGCCGATGCCTACAAGGTCCTACAGACCCGGATCAAGACGGCGACCAAGGCCACCGGCGATTACGAGGCGGTCTCGCGGGCGCTGATGGCGTTGTCCAACGCCAACGGGGCTGCGCTCGAAAGCACCGTTGGGCTGTTTCAGAGCTTGGCGCGCTCGGCGCCGGAGCTTGGGGCCACCAACAAGCAGATCCTCGACCTCGTCGATGTGGTGCAAAAATTGGGCGTCATCGGCGGCGCCAGCACGTCCGCCATGAAGGCGGGGCTGTTGCAGTTCTCACAAGGGCTATCCGCCGGCGTGTTCCGGGCCGAGGAATTCAACAGCCTTCTGGAGAACATCCCCGAGGTGGCGGTCCGCATCGCCAAGGGGATGGGCGTGACGGTCGGTCAGCTTCGCCAGATGGTGCTGCAGGGTCGTGTGTTGTCGAATGATGTGTTCGAGGCCCTGGTCAAGCAGGCGCCGGAGATCGCCCGGGAGTTTGCCGACATCCCGCTTTCCATCGATCGGGCCACGGTCCAGTTGGACAATGCGTTTTCGGAACTGCTGGGAACCCTGGACAGGGTCACCGGTACGAGTTCCATCGTTGCCGAGACCTTGAGCGGCGTCGCCTGGTCCATCCGGGCGGCATCGGACGGCATGAACATTCTCTACGACGTCCTGACCGACAAGCGTCCCATTGACCAGAACATCAACACTCTCAAATGGGGCATCGAGGGCCTGAGCGAGGCCATCGCCGACCTAAACAGGCAGATCGCCGAGAACGACGTCGGTTTTCTGGATGGTTTGTTCGGATCGGATATTGACGACCTGAAAGCCCGTCGCGCCGAGTTCGAGAAGATATTGAAGGAGCTGCAAGCCGCCCTGGACCAGAAATCCCGGATGGGCAAGGCGGAGAACACTGCGCCCAATGCCGGGATCGACATCAAGGCCGCCGAGGCTCGCGCCAAGAATATCGCCCGGATCGAGGCCAAGCTGCAGCAGCAGTTGTTCGCCCTGACTTACGAAGGCGCCGCCAAGATCCGCGCCGAATACGAACGGCTGGGCAAAGACATAACGGCGTTATTGGCCCCGGACGGGAGCAACCGGTCCCAGGTGGATGCCTTGATGACCAAGGCGGCGGCCATCCGCGACGCCAAGCTGGCGCAATTGGCGGCCAAGGAACAGGAAGCGGCTAATCGGATCACGGAAGCCAACCGGAAGATCATCGAAGGGCTGCGGGCCGAGCATGACGCGCTGGCCATGACCGATCGCGCCAGGTTCGTCTCCCAGGCCCTGCGGCAGTTATCCGCCGAGGCGACCGATGCCGAGCGGGGCCAGGTGCGCGAACTGGCCGGCGCCCTGTTCGACGAGCAACAGGTCATCCTGGCCCGCAACAAGGCGGAACAGGAAGCCGCCAAGCTCAAGGAGAAGGGCCGCGCCCTCACGGAAAGTCTGCGGACGGCGGAGGAAGCCTACAAGGCAGAGATCGCGGACCTGAACCGGCTCCTGAACGAGGGGGCGATTGCCCAGGAGACCTTCGCTCGGGCCTCGGAAGAGGCCTATGACCGCATGCTGCGGGCCAGCCGGGACTGGTCGGCGGGCGTCATTCGGGCCTTGCGCGATTACGCCGACGAGGCGTCCAACGCCGCCAAGCAGTTTGAACAGGTCACGACCCGGTCGTTGAAAGCCGGCGAGGATGCTTTCGTCCAGTGGGCGACGACCGGCAAGGTCAGCGCCACCGATCTGTTCAACACCATCGCCGAGGAGGCGCTTCGGGCCGCATACCGCATGGCGGTGATCAAACCGTTCAGCGGTTTCCTGGAGAACGTGTTCGGGGCCATTGGAAGCAGTCTGTTCAGCGGCGGCGGGGCTATTCAAGACGCTGGCGGCGGGCCGGTCCAGATTGCCCATAGCGGTGGCGTTATCGGGATAGACCCTCTTGCCGCCCGTTTCGTCGATCCGGTGGTGTTCGATTCCGCGCCACGGTTTCACTCCGGCGGTGTCGTCGGAAACGAAGTTCCCATCATCGCCAAGCGCGGCGAGACAGTGTTCACGCCGGGCCAAATGCGAGTGCTGGGCGCGGGCCTCGTTGGCGCAAGAATGGGGCAAAAACCGGAGGTCAAGGTTGTCGTCAACGTGGACAACCGGGCACCGGGAACGGAAGCCAAGGTTCAAACACGCCGGGACGGTAACGGCAACCTCGGTCTGGACATCGTGGTCGAGAAGGTCGAGGGACGGCTTTCGCGCAACATCGGGCGTGGTGAAGGCCTGGCCCCGACCCTGGAGCGCCGATATGGGCTCAACCCGGCGGCGGGGAGTTATTGATGGTTGTTTCCTGGCCGGTGACTTTGCCGCTGCCCACTATCGACGGCTACGGCGTCCATCCCGGCGAGGCGATTCTTCGCACAGAGATGGAGGCCGGTCCCGCCCGCCAGCGCCGCCGTTATACCCAGGTGCCGAGCCGGATATCGGTTCGCTGGATCCTGCGAAGGGATCAGTTTGCTCTGTTCGAGTCCTGGTATCGCTGGCACGCCAAGGAAGGCGGCGAATGGTTTGAGATCGAGCTTTTGGGCGGTATCGGGATGTCAATCCACGAGGCCCGGTTCACCCGTCCCTTCGATGCCCAGCCCCGGTCAGGGATCCTGTGGGAGGTCACCAGTGAACTGGAAATCCGTGAGCGGCCCGTTTTGACCGAGGATGCTTTGGCGATCGCGCTCGACAGCGATCTGGCCGACTTGTTTGCCACCGTTGATCGGCTGCATGGGCTGGTGAACGTGACGTTGTTCGGCCCCTATTCCTGGTAGGAGGAACTTTATATGACAATGCAGACCGACCTGCAGGCGGCCGTCGACAAGGCCACGGCTGCGAGCGCCAAGCTGCATGACGTCGTTCATGGCGATGCCGTTTCCACCGTTGCAACCGAGTCCGGACCGGTCAAGACGGTGGCCAAGGCGGTCGCCGACATCGAGGCCGATATCGATGCCAGCCGCACTGAACTCGACCAAAAGGTTACAGACGCTGCGGCCAGCGCCACCGCTGCGGAAACCGCGCGCACCGCATCGGAGATCGCCGAGGCAGCATCGAATACAGCCCGACTGGGTGCTGAAGCAGCGGAAACCGGAGCCGTTACCTCGGAGTCGAATGCCGATACCGCAAGGATCGCCGCCGAAATAGCCCGCGATGCGGCGAACGTAAGTGCTGGTCAGGCCGCGACAAGCCAATCTGCGAGCGCCGTCTCGGAATCGGGTGCTGCCGCCAGTGCGGCCGCTGCCGCGACTTCCGAGACCAATGCCGGTGCGAGTGCCGGCGTCGCGACGACGAAAGCCACGGAAGCTTCGGCCAGCGCCGATGCCGCCGCCATTTCCGCGTCGGCGTCCGCCACCAGCGCCTCAGAGGCGAGCGGTGCCGCGGCATCCTTGAACCTTCCTACCGCTACGGGACAGGCTGGTCTGTATCTCCGCCAAAAGCAGGACGAGACGGGTCTCGAATATGCCGAGGTCGACCTCGCTAGCCGTGTTTTGAAGAGCGGAGACACCATGTCCGGTGACCTGGCTCTGCCGAACCTGGTAGCGACCGGCAGTGTTCGCTCGGGTGCCGTTGGCGATGATGGACGAGGCACCGGGTTTCAGATTGCCGACGGCACGGATATCGGCGAGCTCAACCGGGTCAGCCAATACTACGACGACCTTGTCGATAACTGCGCCGGCTATCTTCCGGGCGGGAACTGCAACAGCGACCCGCAGTGGACGCCGCCCAACGGGGATTGGTGGACCTGGGGGTTGGGGTTTTCGCCCGGTAACCCCAGCGGTTTCGACTTCGCGGGCGGCCAGACGATCGGATACCAGCCGGTCTCGGTCGGCTTCGTGTTCGGCTCCTACAATCTTGCCGCCGACGAGATCGGAGGCGGGGAATATCGGCGAGATTACAACAACTGCAATTGCGGCAGCTTCAACTGCTACTCCAACTGCAATTGCAACTGCAACTGCGCGTGCGATTGCAACTGCGATTGCGGCGATGCCTGAGGTGCGATCATGATCCAGCCATTTACGCGACACTTCTTCGCGCTGTCGGTGCCGGTCCTCGTTCAGGTCATGAAGGCCCCGCGCAAGGTGACGCTCAGGACGTTTCGGGAAGCGGAGGGCGTCACGGCCAAGGAAAGCGGCAGTCGGGTCCTCAAGGGAGCCGGCGTGGCCGCTCGGCTGGTCGCTCAGTCAAGAGGCCGGGAGCAGGATTGGCGTGGACGGTTGATCGCCGGGCATCTGCTGCACGAACGCTTCGACGGTCGTGCCTTCGAGTTTCTCGGTTCTTCGGTGCTCGACCTGGACGGCGCGCTCGGGCGTTCGGAATGGACCGATTACGGCAACTGGGTTTTTCCGTTGGATCGGGAGGGAACCCCAGGAACGCCGTTCAACCGATACATCGACAGCAAGGCATCACGTGTCCGCACACCCCGTCTGCTCGCCCTCAAGAAGATCAACTGCGCGCTGCAGGTCTACGTACCCTTCGCCGCCGGCGATTTCGATGGCTGCAGCTTTAGCCTGACGCTCAATCCCGACTATGGCCTGATCGGCAATCTCGATCCGGGCACGGAGACGACCTACGAGGAAGTGCTGAAGGGAGCGGGACAAGCGTTTCCGAAGCTCGGGCTTACAGGGCCGGACAACATACCAGCCGACGGCACCGTCTCTCTCACACTCGCCGTAACCGACTGGGCCGGGAACCCTGTCGCCGACGCAGCGCCGGAAGTGTTCCTGGAGAGCATTGGCGGGTATCTGCCGCTGCAGCGAGCCGTTCCCACTGGTGGCGCAGCAGAGATCCGTGTCATGGCGCTCGGTCTTGTCGCCGGCGAAAGCATCCGCGTCAAGGCCGGTTTCCGCCATGTCTCTGGTCTCGCCGAGCACACCCTTGCTGTAATCTGATGCTGAATATTCATTTGGGCCATGCCTGCAACTTTCGTTGCGGCTATTGCCTGCAGACCACCCATGCCGACGGGGCGAGCGGCCGCCAGGCAGTCGATCCGTTCATCGAGCGTGTCGTTCCCTATGTCCAGGCGCAGGGCATCAGGGAGGTCGCCTATTGGGGCGGGGAGCCGCTGCTCTATTGGCGCCGTATCGAAGCCATCCATGAAGCCTTTCTCGATGCCGGGATCACGTTCGACTTCGTCAAGTTCGTCACTAACGGATCCTTGTTGACGGAGACGCATGTGGAACGCCTCAACGCGTGGGGCGCATTCGTCGTCGTTAGCCGCCATAACGGAGCGGGAGAGCCGCGCTGGGACCAGGTCGCGCACCTCAAACGCTCCAGTGTCTCGTTTCTGTTCCACCACGGCTCGCTCGTCGCCTGGCCCTGGTTCGAAGAACTGAAGGCGCTCGAGGATCGCTTCGGACGCCCATTCTGGCCCTATGCGCATTGGGTGCGGGCGACCGATGGGTGTGACCCGAGTTACTACCTGACCCATGACGACATCGATCGCCATGTTCCGCATCTCTGGGATCTCGCCAGGACGAGTTTGAATGGGCACCGACATGCCACGAGGGTATTCGCCGGTCACCTCAGGGACTGGCGAGCCACCCTGAACCAGGATGCGAGCGCACCGCCGCTTTGCCACAACGATCGACATCTGTCGGTCGATCTCGCGGGCGACCGGTACACCTGCCACCACAATGTCCGGCCCTTCGCATGCACGGGCGAGCTGTTCTCCGGCAGCGGGCCCAGAAACGAAGACGAGGAGAAGGCGCTGGCGCTGTCCCGGCGATGGATTGACAGCGCCAACTGCCGCTCCTGCCCGATCCGGACCTGGTGCAGGGGCAATTGCCATCTCTCGAATACCCATGACGTCGACTGCCGGCTATCGAAAGAAAAGCACCGGGTGCTCGCCTGGCTCGATGCCCAGGAGCATGGCGCCAATGCACGCAATCTGATCGAGGTTTCCTGACACATGACCGACGAACTCGAATACCGGCTCGCGATGGCGGGCCGGAATGGATATCTGCGTCATCTGCTATATCGCCCGCATGTCTCCGCACTGGTCTGGGAAGACAGCGGCGAGCCGGTGAGCCTCGCAGCGGTCGGAATGGACTACGCCCGAGCGGATCGGGAATGGTCGAGAGCGTTCGCCGTCAGCCCGGACAACCCCGCGCCCAAGTCGCGCGAGGTGCGCGTGCTCAAGATCCAGATGGGTCTCAAGTGCAACTACGCCTGCGCCTATTGCAATCAGGCGAGCCATCCCCACGAGATCCAGGGCAACCTTGATGATGTCGAGGCGTTTCTCGGCAACCTGCCGACCTGGTTCGACGGCGCTGACGGGAAGGGTTTGCGGATCGAGTTCTGGGGTGGTGAGCCTTTCGTCTATTGGAAGGCGCTGAGAGCGCTCGGCGACAGTCTGCGGTCGGCCTATCCGCTGGCCGACTTCAACATCATCACCAACGGTTCGCTCATCGACGATGAGAAGATCGAGTGGCTGGACCGCCTAGGGTTCCACGTCGGAATCAGTCATGACGGACCCGGCCAGGCGACCTCTCGCGGCCCGGACCCGCTCGATGATCCGGTCAGATGCGCGGCTATCCGTAAGCTCTACGATCGGCTGTTTCCAAAGGGGCATATCGGTTTCAACTGCGTCGTGACGCGGGACTTTCGCTCGCTCGTGGCGGTGCGAGAGCATATCGGAGGGCGTCTCGGTATCGACCCGGGAGACGTTCCACTTTGCACGGAAGAGCTTCTCCTGCCCTACGATCTGGGCGGTCTCGGGCTGTCCCCTGGGAATGCCGATGAGCATGACGCGATCCTGCAGGAAGTCTGGTGGGAGGCGGTGACGGGCCGGTCCATGTCGGTCACCACGATCCGGCGCAAATGCGAGGACTTCTTCCGCTCGCTTAGCCAGGGCCGCCCCGCATCGACCCTTGGCCAGAAGTGCGGCATGGATCGCCCCGAGAACATCGCCGTCGATCTGAAAGGCAACGTGATAACCTGTCAGAATACCAGTGCCGGCACGCGGCACCGGATCGGTCACGTCGACGACTTCGAGAACATTCGCCTCGATACGGCGCATCACTGGTCGACGCGGGCCGAGTGTACGAACTGCCCGGTCGTGCAGATATGCAAGGGAGCCTGCTTCTACCTTGAGGACGATCTCTGGCGGCAGGCCTGCGACAACAGCTTCACCTGGAATCTCGCCATGCTCGCCGTGTCGCTCTACTGGTTGACCCGCCTGGTGTTGGTCGAGATCGAGGGACCTGTGCTGCGACGGCCCGAACTTCCTCAGAAGATCCGAGTCATTCGCCAACCGGCCGAACAGACGGTGGTCTGAACAGCCATGCCCGATCCTTCGCTTTCCGCCGCGATCCGCGAAGCCTACGCCGCCGCGCCTTCCGACGTGGTGATCCTGCATACCCTTGAACTCCGTCACCCTGCCTTCGTGGACGACGCCGGTAATCCTACTGCCATCCGCGTTGTGCGGGATCATGCCGACCTGACGGCAAGGCTGGAGGCGGGTGCGCCTCTCGATGGTGGGGCCAAGGTGATGTTTATCGCCCTGGCCTTCGATCTGTCGCTTCCGCCGGTCGACACCGCGCCGGTGCCGGAGATCACGGTGACGCTGGACAATGTCTCCAGAGAGATCGTTCGCCACCTGGACGCTGCGGTGGCGACGCAGGACAAGATCGAGATTACATACCGACCCTATCTCTCCAGCGATCTGGAAGGGCCGCAGATGGACCCGCCGATCACCCTGGTGCTGACCGAGGTCGAGGCCAACGCGCTCCAGGTCGCAGGCCGGGCGCGAATGCTTGACATCGGCAACAAGGCGTTTCCGTCGGAGACCTATACGGCGAAGCGGTTTCCGGGGTTGGCGAGATGACACATTGGGCTGAACGCTATATCGGCATTCCCTGGTCTACCACCGGGGAAGGGCCGGCAAGAGGCGAGGACGGCGGTACGCCGGACCGGGAAACATGGAGTTTTCATTGCTGGGCTTTCGTGCGCCATATCCAGGAGAAGCACTTCGGGAGGATCCTGCCGGGCATCCCCAATCCGGAGGACATTCTCTCCATCGCCAGGGACTTCCGTGATCACCCGGAACGGCGGCGTTGGGATCTGGTGAAAGTCCCAGCCGAAGGCGACTGCGTGCTCATGCGCCAGGCTCGCTATCCCATCCATGTCGGCGTGTGGCTCGACGTGGATGCCAAGGGAAATGAGTGCGGTGTCCTCCATTGCTCCCAAGAGGCCGGGGTGGCGTTTCAATCCCTTACTTCACTGGCCATCAACGGCTGGCGAACCGAAGGTTTTTACAGGTTTATCGGATAATGCGTGCCATCGTCGTCATGATGAACAACCCGTTCTGTCCGGAGCGGGGCCGGGAAGTGCTGCCCGTGGCGCGGCCGGTTTCCGTACGGGATTGGCTGGACAAACGAGAGATCGGGGAGTTTCAGCGACCGACCATCTGCCTTCATAACGGACAAGCCTTGCTGCGGGCCGACTGGGATATCACGGTCATTAATGATGGTGATGTGGTGGCCTTCGTCGCCCTGCCTCGTGGTGGTGGCGGGGGCGGGGGCGGCAAAAACCCACTTAAGACCGTCCTTTCCATCGCCTTGATGGTGGCGGCCCCGGGCTTGGGGGGCGCACTCGCAGGGTCATTAGGGCTCACCGGAAGCCTGTTCGCCGGGACCGCCTTCGAGATCGGCTGGGGCACGGTGCTGGGCGGCGTCATAACGCTTGCCGGGTCCGCCTTGATCAACGCTGTCATTCCTGCACCCAGGCCTTCGGTGGCGTCCATGAGCTTCGGTTCTGTCGGCGCGCCGCCGGCGCCGAGCCCGACCTATTCCCTGTCGGCACAAGGCAACGAGGCGCGTCTCGGCCAGCCGATCCCGGTGCTCTATGGGCGCCACCTGATCTATCCGGACCTGGCCACCCAGCCCTATCAGGAGTTCGCGGGGGGCGACCAGTATCTCCATCAACTTCACGTCATTGGTCAGGGTGAATACGACCTGGAGCAATTGCGCATTGAGGACACACCCATCGCGTCCTTCGAAGAGGTGATTTACGAGGTTGTCGGTCCCGGCGGTTCCGTCACCCTGTTCGAGACCGACGTGATCACGGCGCCCGAGGTGGCAGGCCAGGAATTACTGAGCACCGGCGACGGCGGTGGGTTCGTCGGTCCGTTCGCAGTCAATCCGACCGCGACCCAGGCCGGAAATCTCGGCATTGACGCCATATTCCCGCGCGGTCTCTATTACGCCAATGACGCGGGTGGGCTGGATGCCCGCACAATAACCTGGGATGTGCAGGCCCGGACCATCGACGATGACGGTGTTGCTACCGGCGCCTGGGTTACGCTGGCCAGTGAGACCCATACGGCGGCGACCAATACCGCCATCCGGCTCAGTTTCAAATACCCGGTCACGTCTGGACGTTACGAGGTCCAACTCCTACGCACCGACGCCAAAGACACATCTTCGCGTGCCGGACACGAACTACGCTGGGGGGCGCTCCGGGCATATCTGGGGGGCACGCCGGACTTCGGCGACGTGACCCTACTGGCGGTTAAGATGCGGGCCACCGACAACCTGTCGCAGCGCTCGTCGCGCATGATCAACTGCATCGTCACCCGCAGGCTGTCCGTCTGGGACCCGATAACGGGATGGAGCGCGTCCGCGCCCACCCGGTCCATCGCCTGGGCTTTCGCCGACGCCTGCCGGGCAGCCTATGGCGCCAAGCTGGCTGACATCCGAATCGATCTCGCTGCTCTGCATGCGCTGGACCAGGTCTGGACGGCCAGGGGAGACGAGTTCAACGGCGTCTTCGACTCATCGATGACCGTGTGGGAGGCCTTGATCCGCATCACCCGCTGTGGCCGCGCCGTGCCGGTGCTGCAAGGGGGCATCGTGCGGATATTCCGGGATGCTGCTCAAACCCTGCCCATCGCCATGTTTGGCCCTCGCAATATCGTCAAGGGGTCCTTCAAGATTCAATACATCATGCCCGGTGAGGAAACGGCCGACGCGGTGACCGTCGCCTTTTTCAATGCGCGGACCTGGAAGCAAGACGAAGTGACGGCGCAATTGGCCGACAGCGCCGCCGAGAAGCCGGCCAAGGTGACCCTGTTCGGCTGCACGGATGAGATCCAAGCCCAGCGGGAAGGCCTCTACATGGCCGCCGATAATCGCTATCGCCGCAAGCTGGTCTCCTGGTCAACGGAATTGGAGGGAATGATTCCGACCTATGGCGACCTGGTCGCCGTTACCCATGACATGCCCCACTGGGGCCAGGGTGGTGAGGTGGTTGATTGGGACGAGCAAGCGCAAGTGCTGACCCTCTCCGAACCTCTGACCTGGGAGGCAAACGCCGGCCATTACATCGCCCTTCGTCGCCGCGACGGATCTCTCGCGGGGCCGTTCCTGGTGGAATCCGTGGTCGGCAATGACCGGCAGGTCCACCTCCTGGAGGCATTGGACATCACCCCCTACACAGACACGTCCGAAGAACGCACCCATTTTGCCTTCGGGGCGGGGGAGGCCTGGGGAACCAAGGCCCGGGTGATCGCCGTCAAGCCGCGTGGCGAAAATGTCGAAATCACCGCCGTCGCCGAGGACAACGCCGTTCACACCGCCGATCTCGCAGCCTGATTAACCCCCAAAACCAAGGAACCAGAAAATGAACCGACCGTCCATGGAGGACGGGCATGTGCTCATGCCCGAAGAGGAGTTCGAGGAACTCCTGGAACTGGCCGCCCAGCGCGGAGCCAAGAAAGCCCTCGCCAATGTTGGCCTTGTTGATGAACACGCCGCCAATGACATCCGGGATCTCCGGTCCCTTTTGGGAGCGTTTCGCGTCGCCAAACACACCGCCTGGTCGACCGTTGTCAGGCTGATCACCACCGGATTGATCCTGGCGCTCATGGCCGGTGTCGCCATCAAGCTCAAGCTCTTCGGGGGCCAGTGATGCCGAGTTTTTCAGAAAAATCGATTTCCAAGCTCGCCACCTGTGATGCGCGCCTACAGCGGGTATTCCATGAGGTGGTCAGGAACTTCGACTGCACCATTCTCGAAGGCCATCGGGACAAGGAACGCCAGAACCAGATGGTGGATGAGGGCAAGAGCCAGGTTCGCTGGCCGGACGGCAAGCACAACACCGTGCCGTCCATGGCGGTGGACGTGACGCCTTATCCCGTCGTCTGGGACGACCGGGAGCGCCAAACCCTGTTTGCCGGCTTCGTGCTGGCGACCGCCAAGGCCATCGGGATTGACCTTCGTTGGGGTGGTGATTGGGACCGCGACACCGAGGTTCGGGACAATTCCTTCGATGACCTCGTCCACTTTGAAATCGTGGAGTGAACTATGCTGAACAAGATATTCGGATCGATCATTGGTGGCGGGGTCGTCTCGGCTGCAGAGGGCGTCGCCAACATCATCGACCAGTTCGTCGAAACCGACGACGAAAAACGCGCCGCCGAGGTCATTAAAGCCAAGATGATGATGAAGCCAAGTCTGGCTCAGATCGAACTCAACAAGATCGAGGCCGGGCACCGCTCAATCTTCGTCGCCGGCTGGCGTCCGTTTATTGGCTGGGTGTGCGGCTTTGCGCTGCTCTGGCACTTTATACTGTTCGATTTTCTGACCTGGATCACGGTGAACTACTTCCCCCATGTCACGGCGTTGCCGGAACTGACGGGCACCGAGACGCTTGTCACCGTGCTGCTCTCGCTGCTCGGCCTGGGAGCCATGCGGACGGCGGAGAAGTTTGGAGGGCGAGCCAAATAATAAAAACCCGGTCTCGGGCTTGGTTGGGGGTTAAAGAGCCCGGATACCGTCGAGAACGACACGCGTCGCAACGCAATCATCCTCGTTATAGTCGAGGATCCGCTGCTTGACGGTGGTGTCGCTCGTTTGGATCCAGCGATCAAACCACTCGATTGAGGCCGCACCCGACGGGTGCGAATCTCTCCAGTTGAAGCCGAGGAATTTTGCGAGAGTCTTGATCGAGTGATCGCGTGTCGGCCATTCGGTCGCCTTCTTCACGACGTCGTAGTAGAGATCGACCGACTGGCTTGGATGGAATAGATCCTCGATGTCGTCGGCGGTGCAGATCGATGGGTAGCTCGATTGCAGTTTTCGCCAAATCGTGCGCTCGTACTTCGAGTAGTAGTAAACGACGCAGGGCTGATGATCGCCGATGTAACGCCACGCCTCGGCGAAGGCCCGCTCTTCCTCCTTGGCGTCGACCGCGTCGGCAAAGAATGCGACGTACCGCTCGGTCGAATTGTCGCCGCCGTGGCGCTCGACGAAACCGTGCAGGTAGCAGAGGTCGCGCATCGGATCGACTTCGATGTCGAAGAAGAGCTCTGTCTCGGAATGTGGTAAACTGATCGGCGCGGTCAGGTAGGGGCTGGCACCCTTGGTGGTGTTGAGCTTGGCGCGAGCGTGGAACTTCCGGAGCATGTCGGGGCCGACGCCCTTGAATGTCGTCTTCTTTCCCGAGATGAACCCATCGACGTTTGCTGTCGCCAAATCGGACACAGTTGGGATTCGGTCGACCATCGCATCCCGTCGGGCCCGGCCAAGCTCGGGTAGGAGCGTCAGGTCGTCGGAATTTTCGAGATCCGACAGGCAAGCTGTGTACCAATGGCAGAGCTTGCAGGCTCCGCAGTAGGCCGGATCGGTTTTTTCGGTCCGCGCGACGATGCGCTGCGCCCGAGCCAGCGCGTCCTGATATATCTCCCACATGGTCCACGGAGGCCGCTTCCCTTGCGATTCCTCAAGGTCGTAGGTGACCTCCTCCCCGTGAATGTCCCACACGAATGGGCGCTTTGATCTGGCTAATCCACGGCGCTTCAGGATATCTGTGTATAGGGCGAGTTGCACTCCGTAGTGCTTCTTCAGCTTGGTGTCGTCGCCGTCGCCGTATTCTCCCGATCCGGACTTGATGTCCCCCGCCACATAGCCGTCGCCCTCCAGTCGCAACAGGTCGGGATCTCCCAGAAGATCATCCGCGGTGATGCGGGCGCTGTAAATCAGCGGCTCGCCGCGCTGCATGGCCTCGAAGGTTTGACGTTCTTTTTCGTCGCCGGCGTAGCGTGAAAGGTCGAGAATCGGCAGTGTCAAACCGTCGATGACTTCATGCTCGTAGGCTGTGCCCTTTTCCCAGAGAAGCTGGACGAAGGAGTTGGTTTTGTCACGCTTTGCGGATTCGCCGAACAGGTCCATTGCCGGTCGGTGCGGGCACTGTACAAGATCGTAAAGCATGGTGGCAGTAACGGGGGAAGCCATTTAGCAAGGGTATCTGGTGCAGGCTACTGAGTACAGTTACCAATTAAGCCGTTGACTAATGCAGTGATTCGCTGCAATTTTGCACCATGAATAAGCAAACAAAGACGTGGTGATTTGGGTTATATGATTGAGATCCAAGGAATTATTGGCTTTTCTGCAAACCGAGAGGTGTTTCAAGGGTTTGCGAAGGCATCTCTGCTTCACGAACTGAGCTTTTCTGATGTCCTAGATGAGGCCACGGGGAAAGGGTATCAGCGACGCTTTAACGAGAAGCATAGCTTGGATTTTCGCCGATATATCCATCAAGCTGACAGCACGACAATCCCACTTACGTTCAATCTCAGACCTTCAGAGGAAGTCTCGTGGACTTTGGTCCGGAACGACAACGGCTTGTCGGTTCTTAAGATCGACCCCGCGATACCTCGAATTCTATCGCGGGTCGATTGCCAGCATCGCCTAGGCTTTCTCAGCGACAGCGAAGTGCCTTTGCCGTTCATGATGTATCTCGGTCTTTCACTCCGTGAAGAGATGGGGGTCTTTAACATCATCAATGGCAAAGCCAAGGGGCTAAGCGCGAGTTTGCTAGACTACCACGAAGCCAAACTCGCATCAGACGTAGCTATAGAGAGGCCGGAGTTATTTATAGCGCTTCAACTGCATGAAGACCCCGAGTCGCCCTGGCACAATCAATTGGATCTCGGTGGCAAGAGGACTTCCGGTTTGAAGCGTCGGGCTTCGTTGAGAACGATGCAAAAGGCGGCAAAGCGCTTTCTGAGCCAGACGAAAGCTTTGGATCATATTTCTCCCGAAGAGGCTGTTTCGGTCGTAATCGGTTTTTGGTGTGCGGTTTCGGTCGTGTTGGAGACACAATGGGCCGCCCCGCGTAATCATCTGATTACGAAAGGCATTGGTGTTTACGCGCTTATGGGAATTGCGGGCGACCTGTTCAAGGAGGCGGAAGGGGATCCCGGTCGGTGCGACAAAGCATATATGTGTGAGAAGCTGTCGGATTTCCTCCCTCACTTGGACTGGTCCAATCAGGGAATTTTTAAAGCATTAGGAGGTGAATCTGGTGCGAGTGAAGCCCTCTCCATCCTTCGCCAGACCCGGCGAACTCACACCCTTAGAAACGTTCGGCCGACCGGATAACGCACATGGCAAATAAAAACATCCTTCTCATTGAGCCCAGCTATCGGAACAAGTATCCCCCATTGGGGCTGATGAAAATCGCGCAGTACCATGGGCTGCGAGGGAAAAACGACAATGTCACCTTTATCAAGGGAGAAGATAAGAGCGTCCTAGGTAAGGCATGGGATCGAATATACATCACCACCCTTTTTTCCTTCGAATGGCCTCGAATCGCACGCGCCATCGATTTCGCGGTTGAAGTCGCCAACGGAGAAACAAACAAGATTTTTGTTGGCGGCATCGCCGCATCACTCATGCATGACAAATTTGTGGGTGAAGTCAGATGGGCTGGAATTCGGTTTATCAAGGGGTTGTTGGATACCGCTCCAGCGACGTCGCTACAGCTCGATGAGTTTGAGGAGGAGTTGTATTCGTCCGATACGCAAGGGACCCCGATCGAAGACATGATCCCGGACTATGGGATTTTGGAACAGATTGACTACAAATACCCCGTGAGCGACGCCTATTTCGTCTATGCCTCTCGCGGCTGTATCAGGAAGTGCAAGTTTTGTGGGGTGCCAAATTTAGAGGGCGGGATGCGCGACACTTATTCTGTCACTCGGATCGTACAAGAAATCGAAAAGCGATACGGCCCCAAGAAAGACCTGACGTTCATGGACAACAACGTTGTCGCATCGCCCCGTTTCAAAGACATCATCGCGGAAATCCGGGATTTGGGTTTCACGCCGGGGGCTAAACTCAAGCGTGACCGAATACCTGTTTTGCGCCGCGTCGACTTCAACCAAGGCGTCGACGCGCGCATTCTGTGCAAAGACCCTATGTATCTCCGAGAGCTAAGTACGATTGCGTTGAAACCGCTTCGCATCGCCTTCGATCACCTGGGAGTGCGCAAACCATACGAGCAGGCTATACGCTATGCGGCGGAGTTCGGTCTGACGGATCTCTCCAATTACATGCTCTACAATTTCATGGATACGCCTGAGGATTTGTTCCAGAGGATGAGGCTTAACGTCACGTTGAATGAAGAGCTCGACATCCGGATTTTCTCCTTTCCGATGCGCTATCAACCGATCGAGCTTCCTGACCGTAGCCATATCGGGCCGAATTGGAACAGGCACTTCCTGAGGTCCATGCAGATTATCCTGCAAGCAACGCATGGGATCGTCAGCGGCGCACCGACGTTCTTCCGTCAGGCGTTCGGAGACACGGCGGAACAGTATTTGGACCTCCTCCATCTTCCCCACCACTTCATTTTCAACCGGTTTTGGTTTGAGTTTGGCGATGGCCGAGGGGAGTTGGATGACTATAAGACTATCTACGGGAAGCTTTCAGAATCGGAAAAAACAGAACTGGTGACGTATCTTTCGGAAACCGAAAAATCAGACATCGGCGTCGAAGGAATGACTGGTTTAAGCCCGCTGGTGCGGTCGATATTGCCATTCTATAAGCCAATGGCCAAAAGCGAGGAACGCAAAATCTGGGATGCTCAAAAGGAGCGTACAAAAACAATCGTCAAAGAACGGTTCGACGTCCCTGAGGATGAGCGTGTGGAAGACGCGGACCTCGAGATGGCGAGTTAGTGAATCTAGTGTGTATCAATAACCAGAAATCCGGCTGAAATGAAAAAAGCAAAAGTGTTCGTGGGTAAGGATGTCATCGAGCTCGTTGGTAATGCGATGTATCTCGATCCACTGACGGTCTACAGGGAATACATCCAGAATTCCGTCGATTCTATCGACGAGGCCATTAAGAAGGGCTTGCTAGGCGGCCCAAACGACGGACGCATCGAGATCAATATCGATATGGCAAATCGGCGTATCGTCATCAGAGACAATGGGATTGGCATTACCAAAGAAGAGTTCGAGCGACGGATGACGTCAATTGGCGGCAGTGCTAAACGTCGCACGAGTGCTCGCGGGTTTCGAGGCGTCGGACGGTTGGCGGGGTTGGGTTTTTGCCAAAACCTCATTTTCCGGTCCAGGGCGCCCGGTGACGCTGTCTGTGAACAAGTTTGGGATGTTCGAAAAATAAAGTCTGCCCTGGCCGAATTTCAAGGCGAAGGCGACATTGGTCAACTGATCGCCGATGTAACAGAAAGTCGAACCATTGATGGTGAGGATTATCCCGATCACTTTTTTGAAGTGGAAATGAAGAGCCCGCTTCGTCTGGGTCAAGATCTTCTCATGAATTTCGAGAAGGTCCGCAGTTACGTCGGACAGGTTGCTCCAGTTCCATTTTCCCAGACGTTTTCATACGCAGGTGAGGTCAGAGACTACCTTGAAAAGCACGTGGATTTCCGCGAATACCCGATCTTCCTCAATGATGACATGGGGCAGATTTTCAAGCCCTACGAAGATAGCTTTGACTACTCGGAGTTCAAATCCGGTAAGCTTGCGAAACTTGAGCTCTTTCAGCTGAGCTCTCTCGACGGTGGAAACGGGGCGGTTGGCTGGGTTGCGCACCATGACTACCAAGGTGCTATTCCGAAGAGCGCCGGTGTGGGGGGGCTAAGGGCTCGTGTCGGGAATATGCAAATCGGTGAACGAAATGTCTTTGTTGATGTGTTCCCCGAGGAACGTTTTAACTCCTGGACGATCGGGGAAGTGCACACATTCGACGGCCGCTTGATTCCCAATGGCAGACGGGACGGATTCGAGCATGGCAACCACTTGACCAACTTGAAATCTCAGCTGCTACCTGTTGGACATGCGATCGCCCAGCATTGCCGACGGGAATCATCCATCCGCAATCAGTCAAAAAGAGTTGAACTCGCGCTCATGCACGCCGAGGCCATTGGCGAGATGCTTGATCAAAACGCGATAACGAAATCCGCCGCCAAAATAAAAATCTCGGAGGCAAGGGGAAAGCTCGCTGAAGCAAAGGCTGCCTTCGACCCGGGAATATTCGCATCGAATGGGAATGGCGATCTCGCGAAAAAGCTCGATGACCTCGAAGAGCGGTTCTCTGCCGGTAACGATGTTTCCAACGGCTCAGGCCCCCTCGACCATCTTCCAAAAGCGAAGCGGACGGCCTACCTTGAAATCTTCGATTTGATTTACGCCTGCTCAAATAACCAGCAAAATGCCAGGAGGTTGATTGACAGTATCCTGACCCGTCTTTAGGCCTTCGACGCGACATCACTTGGAAATAACGCCTTGCAGTCTCTTGGTATCCTTGGCCAGCTTTTTGAGCTCGAAGTCGATCTTCTGACGCGCTTCCGCCGAAACGTTTTTCAGCGAGTGGGCAGTTTCCTCGGAGCCGAACCAAAGTCGGAATTTGTTAATCTTGTTGTAGGCTACATCCGTACTTCCAGAGGCTTCAGCGCGCTCGTGCGCCTCGTCTATGGAGATGTTGCCGGCTACAAATTCATTGACGATCTTCTTTTTGCTGACCGGAATTTTTGAGAGCTTGTCCCGGATGTCCGCAGCTCGATCAATTTCCCCTGATTTAATACGCTCTATGACGGTGTCGTGAAATCCCGCATATTCTTCGCGCAGTTTCTTGAGTTTAGTTGAACTCAAGAATTCGTAGTAGTGGCTCCATCGCGATGTATCGGTATCATCGTTGTCGATCATGCATTGATAGACGCGAATGAGTTTTCCTGCCTCTTTCCGACCAATGCCGAGTTCGGTTCCCAATTCCGTGATACCAATGCCATGTTGCATGTGGCGACGATAGAGAAATCCGGCCTGCTCATATGGTAACCAGTCTTTCTTCCCTTTGATGTGATACTGGCCGAGAAGCGCAAAAACCTGAGATTCAGGAATGCCTTCTGGCAGGAGCGTGCATTTGATCGTCCCCCACTTTATGGGATCCACTTCAGCGAGTTTGCGATAGGCAGCCAGGCGGCTATTACCTTCCAAAACCTCAAGAGTCCCATTCTTCACGAGGATCGGGTCGATAAGGCCACCGTTTTGTTCAATGTCGAGGCGAAGGTCCCTGACATGCTCCATCTTCCAAAGCCGCTTTTGGATTTCGTCCTGATCCGGAACGGCACCGTCGGCTCTGACGACGGAATAAATCCTCGGGTTTTCCGTGAAATACTTGAGATCCACATGCTCGATCATACCGGTCCGCACTTTTACGTCTTCCCCACGGATCGTTATCGAACCCTCTTCCCATTTCATCCTTTGTCTCCCATTTCTTCATCCGGGTCCAAGATTGCCGCCACGATGTCGTTGAACGAGTAATCCGCGACCGCTTGGTATTCCTCTGTATCGATGTCGCCCATGCCTAATTTCGCCGCTTTGGTCTTAGCGTCGATCAATACATCGACCCACTCGTCGATGGAGTTCTCCAACACCAGGTTATGCACGTAGCAGGTCTGTTCCTGCGATATGCGATGAATGCGGTCCTGTGCTTGCAGGTAGTCGTCGAGGCTGAACCCGCGATCATAGAAGATGACGTGGTTCGCGACCGTCAGTGTAAGACCTTCCTTCGCCGCGCCGGGAGTCGCGATCAGCAGTTTGGATTCTGAATCGTCGAGGAACGTGGTGATCGACTGGTTGCGATCGGCGTAGCTCATTTTGCCGTGGACCCGTCTCGGCCGGAATTCCTTGAGTTGACGCGCCAACCAATCGACGTTTCCCGTGAACGATGACCAGATGATCGCTTTTTCCCCGGCATCGCCAATTTGATGGACCAGGGAATCCAATTGGCCGAATTTCCCGGGCTCCGCCACATAGCTCTCGTCGACCAGGGCGGGATTGGATGCGACCTGGACCAATCGCAGGAGCCGCTTGAGAACCTCATCGGCCCGTTCTTCAATGATGTTGCCCTCCCGAACGACCTGGGCGCTTAGTTCTGTCCGAAGCGACCGGTAAAGCTCCCACTGGCGGGTTTCCCAATCACAAGCAATATTGGCGATGATTTTTTCCGGAAGCTCGATTACACCGCCGTCCTTTGTCTCCCGGACACAGAATGAACTGACACGCGCAAACAAACCCGATAAGGCGCGCTCGAAAACCTTGGTTTGTTCTGAAGAACGATCGCTGGTTTTGGGGAGATCAAGTTCTTCGCGAAATGTGCTGAAACCGGTACCGAGAGCCTGACCCTGATCCAGGAAATAAATTTGCGACCAAATATCAAACGGCCGGTTCGCAATCGGTGTGCCGGTTAGGATTAGCCGGCGGTGGAACCCAGGCGCCAGTTTGAATGCGGCCTTGGAAATTCTCGCATCCGGGTTTTTGATCTTTTGACTTTCATCCAGAACGGCACCCAACCTACGCGTTCTGGTGAACAAATCGAACCGCTCAGACTCGGCGACCAGCACCTCGTAGTGCGTGACAAATACCCGAGCTGCACTGTTGAAGTGCTGGAAATTTTCTGCTCGGTTTGACCCGAGAATCCGGGGCTTGATCTTGGTGTGGGCTTGAAACTCTCGCACCCAATTGGGAACCAGGCCTTTCTTAGTCACCACAACTACCGAATCGACCGCATCTGATGCTAGCCAATGCAGAAGCACGTCGATGGCGATTTTGGTTTTGCCTAGCCCTTGTTCGTGAAACACCCCGGAGTATTCGTTTTCCTTGATTGCGTCGCATGCTTCGCGCTGGAAGGAGAATGCCTTGTGAACCGCTGTCAGGTTCAGCAACGGATTGGGCTTGAGGCGTGCCGTCATCGCATGTCGCTCCGCATCAAGCTAAGCGAGCAGTCGACTACCCGGGGCATTACCTCCGTGGCGCCTTCCGTGTTGATTATCTTGCGTAGCATGGATTTTGCGGTTGGCATGTTGTTCCAAGTCACGCCGAGAACAATGTAGCCCTTTCCGACTTCCATCAAATGCCGGACAAACGCCCGAAGTTGGCTTTCCGTCCGGTCGGTATCCAGGTCCTTCGTTGTTTTCGCTTCGCCGATCAAACAACAACCCGGGTTCTTCGACATAGCAAACAAATCCGGTCGGCGGTCGTGAATGGTCGGCGGGGCTATGCTAATTTTCGGGTAGAGCGAACACTCTGTCGAGATCAATTGCGGCCTGAAATCTAGCTCCCCGCTATCCAACCAATGAATGAGATGGAGAACCATCAGTTCGTGATCCACCGAAACTGACAATGTTCATTCCGATTCGCTGATGATAAAATCGGCAATGGTTTCAATCTCGTCTCGCAAACCAAGGATGGCTTCGGCTTTCTCTCCCTCCGGATTGTCCTGCATATTCTTAACTTCCGGAAACGGCAATACGGCCAAGCGCTGGCGTAATTCATTGCAAAGCGCTTCCATCGTCGCGTCCTTGAGTTGCGCGGTTGTGTCCTTGGTATCCAGCGCCTTCAGCGCTTCTCGGCTACCTTGCTTGAGAAATATCTTCTTCGCTTCGCGATGTTTCAGGATTCTCGGAAGGCTGCGAACGTGTTCCAATCGATCGAAGTGGCGGTCGTGAATCCAGCGGGCAAAATCGCTCAACGAGAAGCCGGCCAGACCGAGCGATTGCTTGACGCTTTGTTTCTGGAGCTCGACGAAACCGGAAAACCGGTTGACGTCGAAATCCGCGCCTTCGGCCTCGACGATCGGCCGGTAAAACTCCTCCATATCCTCGAACGCGGCAATGAACCGCTCGACATCGGCCCGCCGACCGCCGCAATACTCGACCAGACGACTGAACGGCATCTCCTCGTGTTCGCTCAGGTGATGAAGATATTTGGCCTTTGAATAGGGATCCCACTCCCGAGGCCCGACAAGATGCGCCTGCAGGCGAATGGCATCGATTTCGCTCGACGGTAGGGTGTCGAAAACGATCGCGGGGATTTCCTCCCAGTTCCCGGGAATCTCCTTGCGTTTGAATTCGCGGAAGATTGCCAGCCGCGTGTTTCCCTCGACCACGACCAAGCGGCCCATCTCGTCCCTGTTGACGATTATCGGGTGGATGATCCCCTTGTGGGTGCGGATCGATTCTTTCAGGCTGGAAAAGCTCGTTCCCGACGATGTGCTCTTATCTTCCCCGAAACCGAGGGCCAGAGCGATCTGTTCGGCGCTCGGTTCCCCTTCGTATATCTCCAGAAAACGTCGGATTCTAGGGTTCTCGAGATCCAGTACGATCTCATTGATCCCCAGTAGCTCGTGTGTACCTGCCTGCATGATCGCCTCGGGCCCCGATCAATGAAATCATCGGAAGTATAGTCGCACCGATATTTTTCTCGCACAAGTATCTAGTCCTTTCCGAGGAGTGGTAGACGATTACAAAAACGGTCTTTTTACTGCGTTGAGGAGCGAAAATTGGAAACCTTGCGATAGTTTATCCTGGTTTTTGTCGCGAGTGGTTCCTGGGTGTCAGCTTGAGGACAGTTGAAGGGAGTGAATTCCGCCAACTGGAACATCCATGGAGGCTGCTATGTCGGATGCAACAGCATTCGCGGCTAGTTTTACGGGATCAGCTGCGAGGTGGGCGTAACGAGCGGTCGTCTGAACCTGGGTGTGCCCCAAGAGCTTGCCGATCATGGGAAGGCTCATTCCTTGGGCCACGGCGTTGGAGGCGAATGAGTGTCGCAAATCATGGATGCGGACATCTTCAATGCCAGCGCGTTCCCGAATCCGCTGCCAGAATTTTTGTATCTCTTTGCGATTAGTCCCTGGGATTTTACCACAGATAACCCAAGGGTTTTTGGGCTGTCGTTTGAGGTTTTTGAGGAGCTCAAGTGCAGGGGTGCCAAGATGCACAATTCTGGCTCCGGTCTTGGAATCCGACAGCCGCAGACAGCTGTTCTCTAAATCGACCTCAGCCCATTTGAGCGTCATGATTTCGTTGAGGCGGCACCCGGTAAAGATGAGGAGGCGGATGGCTGAAATGGCATAAATGTCCTCGACACCAATTTGTTCTGCTTCGGACAACACGGAACCGAGAGACGTTAGTTCCTCCTGGCTGAGATACCGCTCCCGCTTTTCTTCGGGGTATTTTTTGATGTGCAGACGAGGGTTGGACCCGTCCGGTCGCATTCCCCACATTTCGGCCAAGACAAACATCTTCGAAATCACCTCGAGGTTCCGGTTCGCCTGGTATGGAATGTGCCGGAGGTCATGATGAAACTTGGAAATATCGGCGCGAGTCACGTCAGCGACCTTGAGGCGGCCAAGGGCAGGGAGGATGAAACGGCGAAGGTTGCGCCGGTACTCTCGGGCCGTGCCTACCTTGAGACGAACCGAGATATGCTCCTCGTCAAAGCGCTTCGCGAGTTCCTTGACCGTGCATGCCTTCCGGGCTTGCGAGCGTTCGCCGGCCGGGTCTTCCCCGTCCTTGACGGCGGCCAGGACCTTGAAAGCCTTGCGACGCGCTTTCTCGGGGGTGAGGACGCCATGTGCGCCCAAGCTCATGCGCCGGTAACGATTACCGATACGGTATTGGGCGATGTAGGAGCGCCGTCCGCTGGGCAGCACACGAACGGCAAAGCCCGCAAGATCGTCATCGCAGATGATGTAATCTTTGTCGCGAACCTCTGCGGCTTCGACGAGGCGTTTGGTGATTTTTGGCATGGTAGAATACCTTCTTTCGCTGATGGTTTTTCGCTCATCGCCATCCCCTTGCCCCAATCCATGGAATCACTATGGAATCATGAGGGCTGGTTTCGGCGAGCACTTGAGCAAGTGACAGCGTAAAGCGATATTCAAAAAAGTCCAGTAATATCAATTAGTTAGCGTGGTTCTGCGCAATCATTAGAACCAGCGAGAAACCTGAATGTCACGACTCATAACCTGAAGGTCGTAGGTTCAAATCCTACCCCCGCAACCAATGAAAATGCTGTAACTCCAATGAGTTACGGCATTTTTGATTCTATCCGGCAATTCCAGTAATTCCGGTTCGGAATTCAGTCGGAATTTTCTGGGAGGCAAATTCTGCTATCTTCTGACCACAAAACAATTAGGCCGAGTAGCAATCCTCGGTGTTGTTCCTATCCACGATCTAAAATGCTGTTCGTAGCCTACAGGGGAGGCAGACCGGGCAACATTCGGGTGATGTGTCGCAGATTTCAGACGGTTTTGAATATTTCGGTGTGTTTTGCTTTTTCCTGCTGTTCCTTCATCCGCACTACTGCTTGTTCCGCCGCATCGTAAAACGGCAGCAGGATCAGAGTGGCCCCTTTCTCCTTCAGTAGTTCCTGATCGTGAAGGTGTTGCGTAGAAATTGCGATGCCGGCGCTGTAGCGTTGTTGTTTCAATCCTTCCAGAAGTATAAGACGCGGGTCTTCATGCGTGACCCCGATATCATGCTGGGGCATAGCGGAGACAATCCACTTGACGCCACTTAATGGCAGGCTGGCGATAAATACCGGATCACTCGCATCTCCATAGACGGCCGCATGACCCTGGGCACGCCAGCGGCGAACCTCATCGGGATTGAAATCAACAGCCAGCAGGCTGAATTCCTGCTGCTGCAAATAATGAGCGATGGCTTTGCCGTAACGACCCAGACCAAAAAGGATGACGTCGTATTCCCCTTTGGTCATGTGCTGCTGTTCGAGTTTTTCCTCGCGGTAGGGCTTTTTACGCTCGAATAAGCCGAGCCGGGGCTCAAGCCTGCCATAAAGGCCGTGGGAATAAGTGATCATATAGACCGACAGGGAAATCGTAATCAGCCCAACCAGAGTCACCAATCCCAGCGACTCTGCAGAGACATGACCCAACGTGAGGCCCATCGCCATAAAAATAAGCGAAAACTCGCTGATCTGAGCGACGGTCAGGCCAGCCAGAAAACCGGTGCGTTTTCGGTAGCCCATCATGCCCATAATGATCATCACGATCAGCGGGTTACCGATGAGCACAAAGACAGAGAAGGCTAATGCGGGAGCGATTTGTGCGCCAAGCAAGCCAAGATCGAGTTGTGAGCCCAGCGCAATGAAGAAAAACAACAGTAGGAAATCCCGCAAGGAGGAAAGGCGCGCCACAATCGCCTCGCGGAAAGGCGTGGATGCCAGCGATATACCGGCGAGCAAACCGCCCAACTCTTTACTGAAGCCGAGCTCGCTGCCAATGGCTGCCAGCAGCGCCGCCCAAGCAATGGCAAAAATAATCAGCAGTTCTTGCGAGTGGGCAATACGGCTAACCAGTGGTGTCGCCAGATAGCGAATAAAAAGCAGGATAAAGCCCAGCATCATAAGGCCATAGAGCAGAACGGTGCCGATATGTACGAACACCGAACCGCCACTCCCCTCCTGGGCACCCACACCGAAGGCGGACAGGACCATCATCGCCAACACGACGACCAGGTCTTGCACAATCAGAAAGCCGATGGCGATCCGGCCGTGCAGGGAATCAACTTCCCGTTTATCTGAAAGCAGTTTGACAATGATGATGGTGCTGGAGAAGGTCAACGCCACGGCGACATAGAGCGAGGTCACCGTATCCAGCCCCAGCGCCAGCCCGATGAGAAAGCCGATCACCGAGGTGAAAGTCACTTGCCCTAACCCAGTTGCCAACGCCACGGGGCCCAAGGTGCGGATCAGCTTCAAATCCAACTTAAGGCCAACCAAAAACAGCAGCACGGCGATGCCCAGCTCTGCCAGCAATTCAATATGTTCGTGAGATTGCACAATCCCGAGCGCAGACGGGCCGGCCAGTATGCCGACCGCAATGAAGCTGACGATCAACGGCTGGCGCAGCAACAACCCCACGGAACCGATTACTGCGGCCAGGGCAATGAGTGCGGTCAGCTCATAAAACGGCGAGGTGTGCAGGAAGTTAAGGTCGGGCATAATGATTCCTCATTTTTTTGATGCCCGATGGCGAATTTGTTTTTCAGTTTCAATGATCGCAAACAGCGCCACGCCGACACCGACAATCAACAAGCCATCCCGGAACGGGATGGGCTCTGTGGCAAATACAGTCTGCAAAAGTGGGAGGTATGTGATGGCAAATTGTGAGACAATAATGACGATGACCACCGTCCAGACCATTTTGGTCCCGCGCACCGCCTTCCATGTCAGCGAGGTGCCATAGATATTTCGGATAAAGAACAGGTGGAATATTTCCATCACCACCAGCGTATTGAGCGCGATGGTGCGGGCGAGTTCTACCGAATAGCCCCGGTCAACGGCATAGTGATACATACCGAACACGCCACAGAGAAACAGCAACGAGACCAGCACGATATGCCAGACCAGCCCGCCGGTTAGCAGCGGTTCATCGCGCGGGCGTGGTGGACGGCGCATCGTGCTTTCCTCCGTCGGTTCAAATGCAAGCGCGATGCCCAGTGTCACAGCGGTAATGAGATTGACCCATAGAATCTGAACGGGTGTTATCGGCAGCGTCATCCCCGCCAGCAACGCCACGATGATGGTCATCGCTTCACCCGCATTTGTGGGAAGCGTCCAACTGATGACCTTCTTGATGTTGTCGTAAACGGTGCGGCCTTCGCGCACTGCGGCGGCGATGGAAACGAAATTATCATCCGCCAGAACCAGTTCCGCCGCTTCCTTGGCGGCCTCGCTACCCTTCATGCCCATGGCGATGCCCGCATCGGCGCGCTTCAGGGCGGGCGCGTCATTCACGCCATCCCCGGTCATCGCCACCGTCATGCCATGCGATTGCAACGCCATAACCAGCTGCAGCTTATGTTCCGGGCTGGTCCGGGCGAAGATATCACAATTCAGCACAGCCTGACGCAGCGCGGCGTCATCCATGCCGTCGAGATCGCGCCCGGTCAGGACCTGTTCCGGATTTTTCAAGCCAATTTGCTTTGCAATGGCGGCGGCCGTTTTCGCATGGTCGCCTGTAATCATTTTCACACGGATGCCTGCGCCATGACACTCCTCGACGGCCGCAATCGCTTTCGTGCGCGGCGGGTCAATCATCCCCGTCATGCCCAGCAGGGTGAGCGTGCATTCAACATCCTCATGTTCGAGCACCGTATGTTCCGACTTCACCGGTCTCACGGCAAAGGCGAGCACGCGTTCTCCGAGCGCGGCGATGGCCTCGGCTTTCTCGTGCCAATAATCAATATCCAGCGCTTCCGTATTTCCATCCATGCCACGCTGGTCCTGGCACATGGCGAGTATCTGTTCCGGTGCGCCTTTAACGAACACGAACGCATGGCGTTCATGGTTATGATTCAGTGTCGCCATGAAGCGGTGCTTGGCATCGAATGGGATGGCGTCGGTGCGTGACCACACGGCCTGTGTCTTGCGGACATCCACATCCATTTTTCCAGTGAAGGCGAGGAGCGCCCCTTCCATCGGGTCGCCCTCCACCGTCCATACGCCGTTATGCTCGCGTAAGAATGCATCGTTGCAGAGCGCCGCCGCACGGGCGAGTTCCTCCAGCACGGCATGTTCGGACGGTGCGACATGCGCATCTTCCAGCTTGAGGAGGCCTTTGGGCACATACCCATCGCCTTCCAGGGCGAAAAGATGCTGGCTGGTGAGTGCGGAGGCCACCATCATCTCGTTGCGTGTGAGCGTGCCGGTTTTGTCGGTGCAGATAACGGAAACCGATCCCAGCGTCTCAATTGCGGGCAAACGCCGGACGATGGCGTTGCGTCGCGCCATGGCCTGGACGCCGATCGCCAGCGTAATGGTCAGTACGGCGGGTAAGCCTTCGGGGATCGCGGCGACTGATAGCCCAACCACCGCCATGAACATTTCCGCAAAATCGTGGTGACCAACAAAATAGCCATATGCCAACAACAGCGCTGCGATCAGTAGAATGAGGACAGTGAGCCACTTGGCGAAGACACCCATCTGCGCCACAAGCGGCGTGGTCAGCGTTTCAACTTCTGAAATCAGTCCGCTGATGCGCCCGATCTCAGTTTGGCTGCCGGTGCCCACGACAACCCCTTTACCCTGGCCGGTCGTCACGAGCGTACCGGAAAATGCCATGCACGAACGATCTCCCAGGGCTGCGTCTCCGGCCACCGGTTTTGTATGTTTCTCGACCGGCACTGACTCACCGGTCAGAATAGCCTCCTGCACCGACATGCCATGCGCGGTCAGAAGGCGCAGATCGGCGGGCACTTTGTCTCCCGCTTCAAGCAAGACAATGTCACCTGGAACGAGCGCGTCGCCTTCTATGCTGTGTCTTTCCCCATCGCGGAGCACATTGGCGCGGGGCGCCAGCATATGGCGGATTGCATCCATCGCCTTTTCCGCCTTGCCTTCCTGAATGAAGCCGATAAGGGCATTGGCGACGACCACGGCCAGGATCACGCCCGTATCGATCCAGTGGTCGAGCGCCGCTGTAATCACAGCGGAGCCAATCAGCACGTAGATCAGGATATGGTGGAATTGCTGCAGAAAGCGCATGAAGCCGCTGCGCCGGGCGGCTTCCGGCAGGCGGTTTGGGCCGTATTCCGCGAGCCGCTTTGTTGCTTCGGCAAGCGAAAGCCCGCCCGCTGGAGCATTAAGAAGCTCCAGCGAATTCTCAGTTGATAAAGTGTGCCATGATTTCTGGCTCTGATCCGCGCCCGGCTTTTCCATTATCTTCCCATGCAATCAGTACGCCTTCACCGGCGAGACAAAGCCCTGTGGTTTAAGCGCCATCAGTGAGCAGGAGAGTTTCTGTACGGTATTCTCTGCCGTATTCCCGATGATGAACCCGGAGATGCCGGTACGGGCGACCGTACCCATCACCAGAATGTCGATCTTCTTGTCCGTCACGAAAGAGGGGATGCATTCCTCTTGTCCGTCACGAAAGAGGGGATGCATTCCTCGGGCTTGCCGCGCGGATGGTGAACCCGGTGACTGCCGGAAATGCCGGATGCCTTGATCAATCTCTCAAGTGCCATGCGATGTTCCTGCTGCGTGTCCAGAACAGCTTCGGCAATTTGCGCATCCGTGGCTTTTACCCAGACGCTGCCGCGCAAAAAGGACTCAAACTCGTAATCCCAGCAGGAAACGATATGCAATTCGCCGCTGCAGCTATCGGCCATGGAGCGCGACAACTCCAACATGCGCTTTGACAGACCTTCCGCCGCTTGTTCGATGCTTTCCGGATCAATGGCGACAGCCACCTGAATATGCTGCCTTGAGTGTGCAATCGGGCGGCATAGCCACATTGCACAGGGGCATTTGCGCAGCAGGTCCATATCGATGGCTTTAAAACCGCTGCCACCACCGTCACGAGGCTCCGCCTCTTTAATCAGCAGATCGTGGCCGTGCTGAAGCACGTACTGAATGATCTTTATGGACGGGGTTTTGTCGCTGACGAGTTCAATCGAAATATCGACAGCGCCTTCCTCCAGCTTGATCGCTTCTTTTGTCGAACGTATCGACGCTTCAGCCTGAGCGATAAGCGACTCTTCGTACTTCTTCCGGTAGTCAGGAAAATCATCAGGAAATTCCGGGCACACCACCAGAACGCCCAACGGAGCGTTGTTGTTGCGCGCCAGACTCAGCGCCTGCTTCAGCCCCTCGGTTTCATCGGCGGTTCCGTGGCTGACATAGAGCGGGTTGTGGTAGTGGCGCATGTGAATCCCCTTCATTCCGGTTGCCGCCACACATCATAAAATCAGAATTGGCAAATGCAAATGAAAACAGGTATAAACGAGAGCAAATGAGCGAAGATAAGAGGAAATGAGTCATGCTACGCGCGCCGTTTATGACGGTTCAGGATGTCGCTGAGCTTCTGAAGGTGAGCAAAGCGACTGTGCGGACCTGGATAAAGAATGAGGAGCTACGTGCCGTGAAACTTGAAAGGGAGTTTCGAATTGCGAAGGTGGACCTGGAGCGTTTCGTCAAAGCTCGGGCGACCATGGCAATGCCGGAGACCTGTCTGACGAGAAAACGCTGGAACGCGGTATGAATTTATCATACCATGATGCAGATCAACCACGGAAGGTTATTGCCATGGCGGCTTCTCAAAAACGGACCATCAGTCTACCCGACGAACAGGCGAGCTACATCGACGGTCTTGTCAATTCCGGTTCTTATGCAAGCGCCAGCGAGGTGGTGCGCGCCGGCCTGCGCGCCTTGCAGGAGCGCAACGATGCTGTTGAGCGTTGGCTGCGCGAAGAGGTCGCGCCGGTCGCGGCCGCGACCCAAGCTGACCCGTCCCGTTCGATCCCTGCCGAACAGGTCTTCGGAGATGTGCGTGCCCTCCATGCCGCACGCGGCAAAGGACACCAGCGTGGCGCATAAGGTTTTGTTTGCGCCGGAAGCTCGCGACGATCTCAAGGAACTCTACCTCTATATTGCGGAACGCGCGGGCGATGAACGCGCCATGGCTTATGTTGAACGGATTGAGGGGTATTGCCGCGGGTTTGCCGATTTCCCGGAACGGGGAACCCGGCGGGACGATCTGTTCCCAGGACTGCGGATCGTCGGCTTCGAACGCCGAGCCACGCTTGCATTGCTCGTCGACGGAGATACGGTAACGTTTCTGCGGGTTCTTTATGGTGGCCGCGATATCGGCGTTTTGGCGGACGATTGAGTTTAGGCAGAGAGTCGAGGCATGATGCCTTCATCTAAAGAAGAGCAAGCTCTCATTTGGGATTACTACAAACCGCGCCATACGCATGCATGGAATATGCTGGTGCTTTCGTGGCGTGAACTCGATCAGCCTGACGACGAAGCAACCATTGATTTCGAAGTCGAATATTATTGGGAAAATTTCATAATCCGCCTCTGGTTATACCGAACGACCGTGAAAACCTTGACGAAGTTGGCCGAGGTTAAAAATGAGGCGGAAACGGCTCTGAGCACTTTTGATTCTGTATTTGATGTTGGTGGCCGAAACGGCCTCAAAGCGCTTCGCGATATGTATGAGCATTTTGACGACTATGCGGCAGGTATAGGGTATGGACCGGCCAGCCGAGCAGAAAATTTGGATCCTTGGCGCTTCATCAGTCGTGACCGGTACGAGCGCGGCCAGTTTGTTCTTGATCGGAAACAATCCTATGATGCGGCAATTAAATTGCACTCCGATGCAAAATGCGTGAGCGATAAACTTATCCAATGGCTCAAATCATCCCGGTGATAAGAATTTCGCTCCCGCCCTTTTTGCAAATTCGGATTTCGGAAACAAGCCGCCGACAATCCCGTTGTTCAAATGATCTTCGATCACTTCGAGCCTGACGCCATCTCCTTGATGATGGCGTTCGACTTCGTATTCGACCATCATCACTAACTCGTTCATGCACCCGGTTACGCGGCGCGACGCCGTCTTGCAAACCCGGAACGCGCCGGGGTCGGACGTAAAGTCCCGCCCCGTGATGTGTTCGATCCGCTGCTGGAACACGCCGACGATTTCATCGATGCGTTCGCGGCGGTCGAAGGGATGGACCAGGGAATAAAGCGTCTCCGCATTGGTGAACAACAGCGCGTCCAACGGTAGGTCCAGTGGAATATCCCTGACATACCAGCACCCCAGCCAGTCGGTCCCATCGGGGACGGGCGGTTCTTCCGGCCTGATCTTCAGGGCTTTGGCGAGTTTGGTGGTGACGTGAAACTGGAGCATGCCTCGATTTTTCCCAACGCGACGACCGTGCCTCAATGGCAAGGCCGTTCCTCGTGGCAACCATAAAAGTGAAAGGGGGGAAGGAGAAGGGTGAAGTTTCACCCTAAAGAGGAGTTAAGATCATGTACAGCATCAACAGCGTTACCATCGTGGGCCACCTGGGCGCGGACGCCGACATCCGCACCATGCAGAACAACCAGCAGGTCGCCACGCTCTCCATCGCCACCGACCACAGCTACAAGGACAAAAACACCGGCGAGTGGATCAAGCGCACGGAATGGCACCGGGTGGTGACCTTCCAGCAGGGCCTGGTGTCGGTTCTCGAAAAGCACGCCCGCAAGGGCCGCCTGACGGCGGTGCAGGGCATGCTGCGCACCCGCAAGTGGACGGACCAGAACAACGTCGAGCGCTACACCACCGAAATTCTCGTGACCCCGGTTGCCAAATCCAGTTCCTGGAAAAACTGGACGACCGGGGCGAGGATGATATGCCGCCCTCCGGCGGCCAGGATGTTCCTCCCGCCGATCTGGACGATGAGATCCCGTTCTGAGTGCTTCTTTGAACAACACGCAAAACCACGGCGGGGGCTTATCAGCCTCCGCCGTTTTCCGTTTCGGAGGGAGAGGTCATGGACAGCAAACTCATCGCCCTGTCGGGCGCATCGTCGCGCAAGCGGCTGGACACTTTGAAAGATCAGGTCAAACGGTATCCGCACTATGGCGGCAAGGTCGATGTCTACCGCCAGGGCTTTCGCCCCCTGGCATTCCGCCATTGGCCGGTGGATGCAAATGACCGCGCCTGCGCGGCGCGGCGGTTCTTCGGCAGCGCCACGGACGCGGGCCTGCGTTTCGAGGCCTGGGCCGACGACGTTCTCCGGCTGCGCCACACCGGATGGTACGCAGACGAATTCCAGGACGAGACCTTTCGCGGCGCGGTGTTCCGCTTGCCCGGCGGGCGGCAGGGGTATGAGCGGTTCGTCGCCGGGTACGGCGAATCCTTAAGCGAAGGCTTCGTGCTCGACCTGACCGAGATCTGGGACGGCGATTTCATCGGCGCGGCTCGCGAGGCGGATCGCTTGGCCGAACGAGCTGCCGAGGACGCCCGCGAATGGCAAGCCCGTGAATCTGCCCGCTTGCGCCTTGAAGACATCGCCGGAGAATTGACGGCCGTGCGCAAGGACATTCTCGATCTGTGTCGGTCCATCCGTGCTGTCTGCCCGGCGCTCTCGGATCAACAGCCTATCCGGGCGGCGTTGCGCGGCGCGCTGCAAAACCATCTGCGTCATCGCTTGGGCCTGCGCGAAGAGCGTGAGCGGCTGCAAGCCGAGTACCCAGGTCTGGGCGAGGAAACGGCTAGGGCGGGCCTAGGTTCCGCCTAGCCGCCCTATAGGTGCGCGCGAGGTGGTGGCGAGGGGGCGGCGAGGCCATGGCTACATCCTGCCGAGTTTGGGTCCGGTCATGTTGCGATGGCGTGGCGATTCTGGCCAGGTCAATCCCGGTCCGGCGCGCGCGCCGACAGGCGACGGTTCCAGCATCTGCGGTGTGCCCGTTCCGGCAGGGGTCTCGTGGCGCATGACTGGTCGACATCGCCGGGGGCGGAGTCCGTCGTATTCGGTATAGGAGGGGGCTCGCCAACCGGCGGTTCGTCTCCGAGCGTTCCTTTGGGTTTTCTTGCACCGTGTGCATCTGCCGGTGCGCCGAACGTCCCGGGCGCATCGGAACCTCGTTCGGCCTTCCCACGCCAAGCGGTCCGATACCGCTCATGAGGTGGGCTGTCGCGGATCGGGGGACGCGAACTCAACGGCTCCGGCGGCTTTTTTCCCCTGGGCGGCCTGTGGCCACCCATTCCTCGCGAGGCAAAAAAGGCCGCCCTGCGCTGTCCTCCACTGCGTTGCGGCCTTTCAGGTGATTTGCGTCCCGAACCGATCCGCAGAGTCAGCCCCATGAGCGGGATCGACCGCTCGCCAGATAAAGGAGTTGAACGATGTATTCCGAAACACCCGACGTTTTCGACGATCTCACCGGCCAGAGCGCCACCGCCGACATCATGAACCGCATGGAGCTGTTCGGAGCCATGCCCCCGACGGACGAGGAAGACCCCCGCCCCTTGCCCGAACTGGACGACGGATATTGTGCCCTGGAAGCGGTGTTCGAGACCTTGAGCGCTCTGTTTGCCGACACCTGCCTGGAAGGGGAGACCACCGATGTGCTGTGGAACACGGTCAACGTCTTCCAGCGCAAGTTGGAGCGCCTGGACAAGGGCTTCGACCAACTGGGCTTCGAGATCCGCCGCGCCATCCGTGAGCAAGACGGAACCGAGGTCAAATCGGTGGAACTGGAGAAGCTGGAACTCCGCGCCCGGTCCACCTCCGACGCCCGCGACACCTTCGAGGCCCTGCGCGACCATGCGGCCGGCCTGTTCGCCGCCGCCACAGGCCATCCTTGGATGCCCGGCCGTGGCTCGAAGGTCAGCCGCTCCGGTCTCACCGCCGCCGTGGTCGACAGCCGCGAGTTCCTGGCCGCCACCGAACGCCGCAAGACTCAGTCTCTGGCTCCCGAGGGCCCGAAGGTGGTGGTCAGCGGCGGCATGGACTTCACCGATCACACCTTGATCTGGAACGCCCTGGACAAAGCCCGCGCCAAGCATGCCGACATGGTGCTGGTTCACGGCGGCGCGCCCAAGGGCGTCGACCTGATCGCCGCCAAGTGGGCCGAGCCCGGGGCGTCGCGCAGGTGGTGTTCAAGCCCGACTGGAAGCGCTACGGCAAGTCCCGCGCCGGGTTCGTGCGCAACGACCAGATGCTCGACCTCCTGCCCATCGGCGTCCTGGCCTTTCCCGGCACCGGCATCACCGAGAACTTGGTCGACAAGGCCCGCAACCTCGGCATCCCGGCCAAGAAGTACAGCTGATTGACCTTACGGCCCCGTCGGAATCATCCGGCGGGGCCTTTTTCTTGTTCGCCTGTCGAGTGTTTATAAGCGGACAAAGCCGCGAGCGGCTTTGACGTTATTTGTTGAAGGGCATCCTCTCTGGTCCTCCCAGCCTGGGGCGCGGCAAAACCGCCGTCAAGGATGCGCGGTTCCCCCAAAATACTCCACCTCGCTGGCGCTCCATTGCGTATTTCGGCTCCCCCACGCCCCGCTGGCGCGGCCTCCGGTCCCTGACCGCGGTCCCGCCGCACCCCCACCGTTCGACGTTTTCGATGACTTGAACCCGATGGAGGACATTATGACCGAAGAACAACACATCATACGCGCCCGTGCCGAGGAAGACCGCTGGGAAGAGATCGAGCGCCTGTTCGGCTCCTGGGCCGACGATTTCGACGCCGACGAAGAAGAACCGGACCTCGACCCGGAACTCGAAGAGCTCATCAGCGCCCTGGGATACTGAGACGCACGCCCCGCCGGAGCCATCCGGCGGGGCTCTCTTTTTGCTCGGACACCGAGTGAGAGCGGGGGCCGCCTGACGGCGGCCCCCGCTCTTGGGCATCGCGCCGACAAAGTCCATCGAGACCTTGGACGCCGGTTGCGTTTGCCAGGCCGTTTTATGTGGGGGCTTCGTTTTGTGATTTTGGACTGTTCGTCGTGGGTCCGAATTTGGGCGCCTCCGCTCTGTGAGCGGACCGCGCTCTATTCCTCACTCCTGCGTCGTTCGGAACGGAGCCGCGTGCCGCGTCTCCGCCCATGCGGGTGACGATCGCTGGCGCGAAAAGCTCTCGAAAATCTTCCCCCCTGCCAGTCCCCCAACCGGGGATCGAACACGATTGAACCCCTGTGGATTAGCCGATAGCTCCGTAGGCTTCGCCTTCCCGCTATGGATGAACGTCTTACGACGGCAATTCGTCCACACCTGTCGCTACCAGTGTAGCGGTGGCGAAAACCTAAGGTTTGCGCGGGTTTCGGGGCGTTTACAGGGAGGTGCGGTGCGTCATACGAACGTCAACGGTGAAAAGGCGTTGTTGTCCCATGCGTTGCGGGGCGGTGTCCGACAAATGTTTGCGCGGGGTATCATGTGTCGTCCGGGTCGGGCTTGGTATGGAGACGGTCGAAAACCTCCGCCGCGTCTTCTCCTTGTCCGCCCTGGACCTGAGTCAAACCTTTGCGGATTCCGGAGGTTGCGCTCATGCGAACGCCGCCTTCTTTCAGGGTGGTCTCCAAAACCGCGGCGATGCGGTTGCGGGACGTAGCTCCGACGCCGCATGCATCGGCGAAGTGCTGCCAGTCCGCGACCGCCCCGGCGACGGCGTCGATGATGTCGTCAATCTCGCCCCGTTTCAGGTCGGCCTTCTTGCCCAATTCGACGAGATGTTCCCGCGCGACGGCCTTGCCGTGACCGAGCACCGAGGTCGAATGCTCGCCGCCGGGTCCCGGCGCGAAGGTTAGGTCGTAGGCGGGAGCGAGCCGCCATGCGCCATCCCGCGCCATGATGAAGCTGAACTGCCGGGCATGGTCGTCGCGGTTGTGGGACAGCACGTTGAAGACCGCGAGCGTGAACATGGCCGTCCCCTCACGCCGGTCGCGCGTGAGAAATCGGGTGAGCGCGATCAGATCCTTGTAATCCAACGACGGTAGGCGGATGTCGGCGTACAGCAGGCCACTGGCGGAATGGACATGCAGGCGCTTGGCCCCTTCGCGGTCGAAGCGCCGGGCGGCGAAGTAGGATTGTTCCCCAGCGCCCACGATCAGACGGGTCTCCGGCATGCGCACCCCGGCGGCCTTGGCCATCTCGGCGTAGGCCTGTTCGATCTGGGCGGCGTCTTCTGGGTCGTCGGGACCGCGGAACTTGACGAGATAGGGGGTATACCCATCCGGCGCGTCATCGGCGCCATGAATGGCGTGGCCTGCATCGTCAATGGCGATTAGTGCCTTCGGTCGCGCGCCGCCGGGCGATCCGCCCGCCTGACCCAATTCCGAGATCACATCGCCGGCGGCGCCTTCGAGAACCCGGTGGGCGTCGGCCGCCAGCCTGTCGAGATCAAGGGCAGGGCCGGATGTATCCCAGACATCAATAGCAGGGGCGTAACAGAGCGCGCCGATGGCTTGTTCGCCGACGCAGGCGAGGCGGTCGAGCGGCGTCAGCGTCGCCGGTTCGATGCCCAGTTGGCGGGCGCGGCGGTCCACCAGAAGACGGCCCCAGCCGTCGGGAAGGCTGTCGTTGAAAACGCCGTGCAGCCCCTCGAATACGGCGATGTCATGAGGGCGGATCACGCCGGGCTCGGCCCGGTGATGAACCGGCGAGATTTCCAGTTTAGAGGCCAGGAACGCCTCGTCGTATTCCAGATAGGCGACGCGGTCGCGCCAGGCGAGCCGTCCGACCGGCTGGATGTCGCGCGTATCCCAGCGCAGGGTGACGAGGAGCGGCGCGCCCTGTGCAATTCTTAGGGGCGTAATTTTCAGGGATGGGCTCTTCATGTGATCCGCCCCCGTTTCGGCGTCTTCGGCTCCGAGAGAACCTGATCGAGGGTCTTGAAGTCCCGCTCCTTAAGCAAGTCTTCAAGCGCGGCCTCCTCCTTGAGCGCGACGAGCAAGCGGATGAAGGACTGAAGCGAAACCGCCCCGGTGCGTTCGAACTTTTTGAGCGTGCCGAGCGGTACGCCGGAACGCTTGCTGAGGCCTTCCTGGGTCAGGTTGCGGGCGAGGCGGCGCGCTTTGAGGCGCGCCGCCAGTTCCAGCGCGATCTCGTCCGGGGGTGTAATAACAAAGGATACCATAATAACCCTATGTGGCAGTAATGCATTGTAGAGGATATTATCATATCTGTTATGCGCGCGAAATACATATGTTTGTGGGTTCATGGCGCGTCTTTGCCCCTAAACCCATTTATGAACCCATCCAGGAGCCGCTTCAAGAAATCCTCGCCGGTCTGCGCGCCTGCCGCATGGGCCAGGGTCCAGAAGCGGTCCTTGGTGTCCGGGTGGACGGCGATGTTGAGTTGCGTCGTGCGGTTGGTGGCGCGCAGCTTCCGTCCGTCGATCCGGGCCTGGGGAGCTGCGGGGAGCGTTGCGGGTTGCGGAGCGGCTTGAGGTGTCGACGGCGGTGCGGCGTGGCGGGTGGTGAAGCCGCTGATATCCGCCGAGCGCCGAGCGGGCTCGACCGAGTCCGGGTGCACCTGGGCGCGCGGTTTGAAGGCGCTGAAGTCCGGCGTTCCGCCGCTTTGCGCCTCCGCGTCGTCGGCGATATCGAGGCCGCCGCGTTTGCGTTCTTCACTCATGACAACCCCCCCATCCTCGGTTGGCGTGCGCTCATGGATGAAGGCGACCACGGCCTTGGCCAGGGCCTCGGCGTTGTCGATGGCGGCGCGAGGGTTGTGAACCTCGTTGTTCTTCAGATCGTAAATCGTGCCGCCGAGCTGGATGATGGCGCGGAACGCAGCCCGTTCGACCATTTCGACGGCCAGCACGGGGACGCCGTTTTCCGCCGAAATCCGGTCGATGTGCCGAAAATCCCGGCTGCGCAGCGCGGGCGAAGTGCAGGTATAGACCACCACGTAGGGGATGGCGCGGCGGTAGGCCTTGGACTCGCGCTCGACCAGCTTGATGACGCGGGCGGCCTGGTCCGCATCCAGTTGACTGCCGCGCATGGGCACGATCACCAGGTCGGCGCGCCCGATGGCATACGACACCGCGACGTTGGCCGAACCCTCCAGGTCCACCAAAACGAACGGATTGCGGGCAGCCGCCGTGTCGATGGCGTCCACGATGGTTTCCTCGGTGATGTCTCGCAAGACGGAGAGGTTGGCGGGGATGCGGTCCGGGTCACGTGCTGCCCAACGGGCGAGCGGTTGGTTGGGATCGGCGTCGATCAGGGTGACCGGCGCGTGCGCCTGGGCGAAGACCTGGGCCAGGGCCAGCGCGGTGGTGGATTTACCGACGCCGCCCTTGGAATTGGCGAATGCGATGACGGGCATATGGACCTCCTAGATTTAAGCTATGGACAATGAAGGGACCGGATAGGGACAAGTGCGGGGCTACCTCTCGAATACCTATGGGCTAACTTTGCGCGACTTGGCGGCTACCTATCGGACGGCTAGGGACTAGGCGTCGCCTAGGCGGCGACTATGTTGGGGATAGGCATGGGCTATTCTCCGGCTTTGATTTTCTCGATCTGGCGCGCGGCCTTGTCCGCGAAGCGCCGCTTGTCGTCTTCGGCGACATCGCGCCCGACCATCTGAAGGACCACCAGGACGGCGCGCAGCAGGGCGGTTTCTCCGGGCGTGGCGGGGAACACGCTCCCCTTGCCGTAGACCTGGGCGAGGGCGGCCTCGCGCAAGGTGGCGCGCATCCACGCGCTGGTGGTGACGCCCTGGCCTTCGGCGGCCTGTTGGAACAAGGTGATATCCTCCGCCGTGGCGCGGAGGCTCAAGACTTTCGACGCGCCGCTCATCGGCTCAACTCCTCATCCATGCCTTTGCCGTGCTCTTGGGTCGGTTCGGGTGTCATCGAGCCCCGTTCGAGGTTTGGCGCAAAATCTGGCGCATGGTCCGGCGCGGCCTCTAGGGCGGCGATGCGCTCGCCGGTTTTTTCGGCCAGGGTCTCGGCGAGGCGCTGGCGGTCGTCGGTGACCAGGATGGCGTCATGGCGCGCGCGGGAAATCTCCACGTAGAAGGCCTTCTGGTGGGTGAGGTGGGGATGGGCGGACTGCATCACGCCGATGATCCCGTCCACCGTGCGGCCCTGGAAGGCGTGCACGGTGGAAGCCCAGGCGTGATCGATGAAGCGTAGCGCCGGGGCGTCGCGCTCCAATGTCAGGCGGTCGCCGTCTTCCTTGACCAAGGTCACCCGGCCCTGTTTGTCGATGCTTTCTACGTCCGCCATGGCGGAGTTGACCAGCCCGAGGCCCTCGTCGTTGCGGGTGAAGCGGATGCGGTCGCCTTGTTGTAAGGACAAAGGACCGGAACGCAGCACGTCAACGGCTTGGGCAGCGCGTTTTTGATCCAGGGACAAGAGAACCGGCGCGCCGTTCTCGCGGGTGAGCGCGACGGTGTTGGTGTCTTCATTGCGCCCGGCGACGTCGAGGACTTCGCCTTGTTTGACCTCACCTGCGTTGGCGCTCCCATCGCGGTTCATATCGCGGTTAAAGATCACGCGGTCGCCCGGGAAGTAGTTCTTGGCGCGGCCTTTTTCGGCGGCTGTGTAGCCTGCGGATTTCAAGGCGTCGATAGAGATCTCGGGGCCGGTGAGGCGGCCTTCGCGCTCCAACTGTTCGCGCGCCAGGGCGTTGATCTCCTGGTGGATGGCGTGGGCGGGGGCGGCGATGCCGGTGGCGTCGCGTTTGTCTTCAGGCAAAGCGTTCCAGGCCTCGAAGGCGGCGCGGGCCAGCGCTTGGTCCCACGCCCCCGGCTCGGACTTTTCCGGCTTTTCGGCTTCGACGATGTTGTCGCCGATCTTGGCGAAGGCGGCGCGCACCTCGCCCGCGATGGCGGCGTGGACGGCGGTTTTGAGGTCCGGGTTCTTCTGGCGGACGATCTCGTCGACCTTGACGGTTTTCATGCCATGGGTTTGAAGCTGGGCGAATGGCTTGCCCGCGTCCACGGCGTCGAGCTGCTTGGCGTTTCCCACCAGCACCAGCCGGGCAGGACGGAGGGCGCCCACGATGCGGAACAGATCGCGCACTTGCCGGGTGCCGGCGAGCGAGCTTTCATCCACCACGATCAGTTTGTTCTTGAACTCGCCTCGCACCCGTTCCAGCCCTTGCCTACTGCCGCGCCCATGGGCATAGCCGTCATGGCGGCCCAAAAACTTCTGCAAGGTCTGCGAAGCGATGCCCGCCTCTTGCGCGAGAGTCTTGGCGGCGCTGGCCGAAGGGGCGAGACCCATCACCTCGTAGCCGTTATTCTCGGCCAATTCACGCGCGGTGTTCAGGAGCGTTGTCTTGCCCACGCCCGCGTAGCCCTGGATGCCGATGATCCGATCCGTACCGGAGAGAAGCGCGCGCACCACGTTCTTCTGGCCGTCGTTCAGGATGGTCCCGTCCAGACCCCGGTTGATTTCGGCGAAACCCATGAAGGGTCGCACGGTGTTCTTGGCCGCTTGCACGGCGGCGATGGTTTCGCGTTCGGTTGCGATGGCGTCCTGGGTGGTGACGAACTCCAGGCCCGCATGACTGGGGTGGCTGGACGGGATCAGGCGTGCATCGGCGGTGATGGCCTCATCCAGGGTGCGGGGGCGGAACTGCCCGACGCCGTAGCCGTTGGCGGTGGTGCGCAGGTCCGACAGGCTGAAGGTGCTGGCGCGTTCCGACAGATGGCGGATTCCATAATCGACGGCTTCTTGGGCGAGGCGCAGTTCCTCTCCCTTGTCGGCGCTCACCGGCTCCAGGGAAGGAATGCGTTTGTCGAGGCCGAGCTTTTCACCCCGCTCGCGCCATCCTTGATGCAGCACGGCGCGGTCGATGGTCGTCTTGTGGTCGCGGGTCATCAAGGTGGCGACGGCGGCGGTTTTGGCGTTTTGGTGCTCGTACCTGTTCGCTCTGCCAGGCTCGATCGGCGCGTGCAAGGATGCGTAGGATGACATCCTCGCACACCAATTCGATGCCCGCACACGGTCGTGCAATATGGTCGAACTAATGCCACGGTTGAGGGAGCACCTTTGACCCTATCTCCTTGCGATTAAGGAGCGCCCATGCGATCCGCGAGGACTTGTTGGCCACCGCGACCGTTACGACGTTAACGGGGCAGCGCTCAAGCAGGCCTTGCAGCCATTACCTGTGATACCTCTACGGCCTTTGGCGGCCCAAGGGCAGTCATGCCGAAAGATCGGAATAGGTGGTTTGAGCCATTCCTTGATTCCGTATTATGGTACGGTCTTTATTGTCTTAAAAAAAGGAGGTGTTCCCATGGAGACACTGACCATCAGCAAGGCCGCCGAGCTCGCGGGCGTCGGCGTGGAAACGATCCGTTTCTACGAACGCAAGGGGCTGATCGCACAGCCTCTCAAACCGCGCGATGGCGGATACCGAACCTATCCGGACGAAACGGTTCAAAGAATCCGCTTTGTCCGCCAAGCCCAGGAACTCGGGTTTTCCCTACGAGAAATCGAGGAATTATTGGCGCTTCGGGCGGCACCCGGCACGGATTGCGCCGACATTCGCAAGCGGGCGAGCGCAAAGCTGGAGGAGGTCGAACGCAAGATCGGCCAATTGGAAAAGATGGGTTCCGCTTTACAAGCCGTCATTGCCTCTTGCCCCTCGCGCGGCGGATTGGATGGCTGTTCGATCATCGAAGCGCTGGAAGCGTCACCGCCTCAAGGCGGCGAAAACTGAACCAGTCTAGGTCTTAGCCTGATTTTCAACGGAAATCGACAACCACCATCCAAAGCAGGATGGGCGGCAGATTACGTAACAACACCAGGCGCGCGATCTTGCGTGTAGTCTTCACCGGTTTGAAGAGCGCGCTCGGCTCGGGCGAGTTCCCGGCCCAGGTAGGCGGCGTGATCCAAACGGCTGATGAGCTCGGCTTCGACTACCGCTCCATATATGGCTGCCGAGGAGGTCGCGGCGAACATCCGGCTCAGCACGCCTTTGTTGCTGTAGTGCTCCAGCACCAGTCGGTTCTGAAGCCGGTCGGGATAGACGATAAAGTATCCTTTCGGGTCCAAAACCAGTCGCTCCGGCTCGCTGACGGGTTCGATGCTCAGCGGAACGATATCAGCCGTTGCTCCCTCAAACGGACCGGAATCGCTAGCGGCGGTCTCTGAAATCAAGCCCAGCAGAGAAGCAATGTCCGTTTCTCCGATGCGCTCCACGAGCTGCACCTGATTTCGAAACGCTTCTATATGAGTCGGCCCGAGGTTCTTGAGCAGGGGGCGTTTCCCTTTGGCTTCGACGATACGCATCTTGTCATTGACGCCATGATGAAACAGACTGACCAGCGACTGGCCCGGCAGGTGTCCTATGGCTTTACGGGTGTCTTCTCCGCAGATAATCAAAAAGCGGATATGGGGATCGGCGAGCACATTGCGGATCAGATGTTCGATCCCTAGGTTCTCCGTGTGCAGGCTGCCGACAATCGATAAACCCTCGATGCCGGTGTCCGCCAGTTCATGCACCAGATGGTCGGCGTTGAGCGTACAAATCGCCACCGGTGCCTGAAAACGAACCACCCGGTAATCACCAGGCAACGGCGGCCAGCCTTCGCGTTGTTCCGGCTCTTCCGTGGCGCAATGGCTGCCTTCGGCAATGACAGGGTCAAGCTCGGCGGCTAAATTCTGCGCCGCCGCAGGCCAGCAGACTTCACAGCCGAGACAGTCATATCGTTTCGTCTCAATCAACTTATGCGCCTCATCCAGCAGGGGACCCAGAGATGCCGCGATGATACTTGAGGCTTGCAAGGCGGAAATCGTTTCCTGAAAGCAGCCGCAACGCCAACATTTTTTCGCCGCGATTGCTTGGCGAAATTCCGTCTCAATACTTGCGAATGTGTCGCTTGTCTTGGTCACGATCATTCTCCATCACGCTGAGTTGAACAAGCACGTTTCCGGATTCGAAAATCCCAGACCGAGGCCGCCACAAGCCCGCCGAATCCGGCCATCTCCAGGACTTGTGAGTATGTTCCATAGAACACCCAGACCAACACCGCAGCCGCCGTGGCGCTCAGCACGAGAGGGGCCGGATGGCGGTGTGTCCGGAAGGAATACGCCATACCCAACAGCGCCACGACCAGAAGTCCAGAGATGATCTTTATGAACAGCCCTTCATCGAGGTCAACGCTGACGCCTATAATAGAAAGCAAGGCGACAGCCGCCAGCGTGCCATAGCACGTCACGACAGCCAGCAAGCTCGTCAGCGATCCCAGCCGGGACAGACGTTTGGATAGTGGTGTTTCGATATTTCGCATGGTCAATTTCTCCCCATACTTGCGCCCCATGATAATTTATCATTTTCGATAATGTCAAAATGATTATGTCAAAAAAAAATCACCCCAACCGCGACTTGAGCAAAGCTAGGTCGCCTTCCAAGGCCGTGCGAAGTTCGTCGTTGTCGAGTTGGTAATAGACCATCTTACCATCATTGCGCATGCGCACCCAGCCGTGATCCCGCAACAGTTTGAGTTGATGCGATGTCGCTGGAATGCTGAGCTTTAGGACATGGGCCATGTCGCAAACGCACAGTTCTCCGAGACGCAGAGCTAGCAGGATCTTGAGCCGTTTCTCATTTCCCAGCAGTTTGTAGAGATCAACCAGTGCCGGCAGCAAGCTGTCCTCTTCCGAAATGATCTTTCTGGCCGCCTCCACCTGCTCCTTATCAAAACACGGCACCGCACACATATCGGCTGCGGCTGAAAGGGCTTTCACAGCCATATGGAAAACTCCCCTTGTTGAAAACGAATACGTTTGAAAGATAGAGCATTTCTATATTTTCGAAAATGTTATTTTCCGCTCGTTCTCTTCGTGGTTCCATCGGAAGCCTCATATCAGGAGTGCTTCTGAAGCATCGCGACGTCCACACCTTGACTCCGGACTATGGTACGGGGTTTAGCATCTCCTACGAATTGAGGTGTCGATGGCCAGGTGTCTCATGACTCGCTGCGTCCTTTGCCCTGTCGTCGCCGATTTGCCAAACCAAGGTGCAAGATTAGACTCGCATGAAACGCATATTTCCCGTCGTGACGTTTACCGCCGCCATGTTCTCCACTGGTATGGCCTTCGCCGCCGAAAGGACCGTTACCCTTTCCGTCGACAACATGTTCTGCAACGCGTGCCCCATCATGGTGAAGAAAAGCCTGATGTCGGTTGAAGGCGTGAAGAACGCGGAGGTGTCGTTCGAGGAGAAGAGGGCTGTTGTGACCTTCGACGATGCCAAAGCGACGATCGATGCTCTTGAGGATGCAACGTTCGAAGCCGGCTACCCCAGCGAGTTGGTGAAACCGTGATTTGCTGTAGGTGACAGAAGGCGAAATTTGTTTTGGTCTATGTTCGGCACGTTCGTGGTATCGGACAGTCGTCTTCGCCCTGAAAAAGCGTGCGCTAACTTCTCTACTCTTTCGTCTTGACTCCGTATCTAAGTACGGGGTTTAGGATCATGATACCGAAATGAGAAGCCTTCTACTCAAGGAGGAATTCGGAACAATGTTCGAAAAGGATTTCCAATGCCGGAATTTGCCGCTTGGCTCGATCAGGTTTCAGCAGCGTCCCCCCTTGCCTTTGCGATCGTCGCGCTGGCCGGACTGATGATGGGGATCGCCCCAAGCTCTCTGCCGCTCTATTCCGTGGTAGTCGGTTATGCCGCGGGAACGCCCGAAGGCGAAACACAGGAACCTGGGCGCCGAGGTCTCGTTCTCGCCCTCGGCTTCGTTCTTGGCATGTCCACGGTGGACGCCGCCATTGGCGCTTTGTTCGGTTATCTCGGTTATGCCGTCATAGGATTCCTAACAAGCTATACAGCCCTTACCAACCTATTCATCGCCCTCCTGCTGGCGGTCTTCGGCTTAGCATTGCTGCGGAAAATCCGCATCCGCTTTCCGGTTCTAAAGCCTGCTCTTCGTAGAGCCGAGTCATTCCAAGGCGCCTATGCGCTCGGGATTCCGTTTGGCCTGTCCACTTGCCCGGCCTGCACGCCGATGATCCTGCCGATCCTCGGCGCGGCCGCCGCGACCGGGACGCCGTGGCTGGGTGCCATTCTGCTTTTCGTCTTCGGCATTTCCAGGGGGATTCCGCTCTTGGCTGTCGGAACGGTGGTTGGTTCGGCCACGAAGACACAACGGTTTTCAGCCCTGGTTCCCGCGTTCGAACGGATCAGCGGCATCCTATTGCTCCTGGCAGCGCTCTACTTCCTTTATGAAAGCGCGGCCTATGCGGGATACGTCACGCCCTTCCGGTTCCTTTTTTAGGGAGGTGGCCATGAACACACTCGATTTAACCATTGACGGCATGCACTGCGACGGCTGCGCTGGAAGGATTCAGTCCCTGCTCGAAAAGGAAGCGGGCATAAGCGAGATCACCATCTCTGCGAAGGCCGGAACGGGCCAAATCGCCTACAGCCCACATTTGACCAATGAAAAGCAAATTGTCGCGATCATCGAACGCGCCGGGTTCACTGTTGGAAGGGCCTAAGCCACTATGGAAATCGATATCATCAATCTGGTTTTGATCCCTATCGGGCTTGGGCTGTTCGGTTTTGTCGAGCCGTGCTCGGTCGGTTCCAGCTTGCTATTCATCAAATACATCGAAGGCCGCAGTCAAGCCGCCAAGATATCTCAGGCCATCATCTTCATGATGACACGCGCGCTATTCATCGGCGCCATGGGGGCGGGCGCCGCCCTTTTCGGCGCATTGTTCATAGACTTTCAGAAAGGCGGATGGCTGTTGCTTGGCGCGGCCTACATCCTGCTGGGCATTTTTTATCTCCTTGGCAAGGGCGGTGTTCTTTCCCGGTCCATCGGGATCGGCATGGGGCGAATTTTCGGAATGCGCGGAAGCGCCGCCCTGGGCGTCCTATTCGGGCTCAACATCCCGGCCTGCGCCGCGCCCCTCGTTTTTGCCCTGCTCGGCGCAACGGCGGTGGGAACAAGCGCCAACGTGGCAACGGGGTTCGTCACCTTGGCCCTTTTCGGTTTGGCACTGTCCTTGCCGCTGGTGGCGGCTTTGTGGGTTGCCCCGGTGCGCCGCTTACTCGACCGCCTTGCCGGTTTGTCCGTGCGCATGCCGTTCTGGACCGGCGTTCTGTTCGTGGCGCTCGGATTGTGGTCCGCGTACTTCGGCCTATTTGTAAACCTTGAGGATTGGACATGAAAAAAGCCTTCGCAATCACCCTACTCGCGGGGGGCCTGTGGGCCTCGGCCGCGACTGCCAACGATCAAGGGTTTCACTACGATGAAAAAAGCGTTGAGCCTGCCACCTATTACGCAGCGATCACTAACCTCGCCAACGCGGTTATGTTCTCCGGCTTGGGCGAGGAATTGATCGTTTCGCCCTATGAACGGGACGATTGGCTGCGTCGGGCGGGATACGTCACCCGTCCACCCATGGCCAACATGGGGATTGTTGGCTCGGTTTACGCATCATCCGAACCAACTTTCGAACAGACCCCAGATTTTTCCAAACCGGAGACCCTGCGCTGGAAGACGGAGACCTTCGACCACACGCTTGATCCCGGCGCTCAGGCCTGGACGTTGTTGAAGATCACCAGCCCCCAATTCCATCTGCAATTTCACGACTTGCCGGAAAACAAGATCGCCGCTTTGATGATGGTGCCGCAGGCGCGCGTCCAGGCGGAGGTTTTGAAAGACCGCCTGCTCGACGCTGGCGGCCTATTCGCGCCACGCGCGCCGAACGGTAAGTTTCTGGCGCCGCGCGCCCGCGATCAAGCGGCGGTGCTGTGGGCGAGCTCCAGCCTGATTCTCGCCGGGAGCAGTTCGCGCGACGACTACTGGCACAAGGCCTATGGAGCCCTTACCAAGGCCGACGATTACCGCCCCCTAGCGGATGACGCGTTCGCCGCCGTCGCCAAGCTACCCCCGCGCACCCCCGCCGAGCGCGCCATCGCCATCGAAGCGCTTGGCCGCTACGCCCTGGCCGTCAACGACGACGGCAAACGCCGCCGGGCCATCGCACGCGCCCGCAAGCAGGCGGACGCGCTTGTCGAAACAGGGGGAACCACCCTCGAGGATATCGCGCTCGGCGTCTACGGCCTTGTCGAGGCGGGCCGTCTGTTGGACGCTCCGCGCTACATGGACGCCGCCGCCAAACGGTTCCGGTCCGCCTTGATGCCTTTGTGGAACGACACCGCCGGCGTATTCCTGCCGTCGAACGGCGAGGGCGTCTATACGCCCGTGACCACGGGCGCGGCCGTGGCCGCGCTGAACGCCATGCGTTGGTACGGCCCCGACGATTTGGCCGGTGAGGCGCGACGGCTTTATCCCAAGTTCTTCGAGAACGCCGTCATCCGTTCCGGTCTGTTGCGCGCCAGCCCACTGGCGTTAGTCAGCAAAAAGTACCGCGACGCCCTGCCGGCGGCCGATTTCGCCCATCCTCTGCTGCCCGATCCAAAAGATACCGGCGTCGCGCCCGTGTTCGCCACAAGCGTCATCTACCGGAATGGTAAGTGGTCGGTGACCGAAACGACCTTCGAGACCTCCCCCGCCATGTTCCTGTCCGACATGTTGGCCTTAAGGAGCGACGGCCGCGCCGATCCGTTCCTGCCCGACGACCTGCTGTCGTCGATCCGATAAAGGAGAGATTTGATGACTTCCGCCTCCACTGTGGCGCCCTCCCTGAACCCGAGTCTCGCCATCTTGCAATTGAAGATCGGCGGCATGAGTTGCTCGTTCTGCGCCAACTCCATCGAAAAGGCCTTGTTCAAGGAAAAAGGCGTCGATGAGGTTCACGTCTCACTCGCCCACGAGGAAGCCCTGGTTCGGTATCACGCCGACAAGACGTCGCCCACCGCGATCAAAGACACCATGCGGGCACTGGGTTTCATCATCCGTGACCCGAACAAGGTCGGTGCGTTTGAGGAACAGCAAAAGGCTGCGCGGGAGGAACGGCGTGACCTGATCACGGCGGCGGCCTGTGCCATCACGTTATTTCTGTCCATGTCGGCCATGTGGCTGGACCTGTGGCAAATGCAGAACTGGCACGCCTGGAGCGCGTGGGGAATCTCGACCTTTGTTTTCCTCTGGAACGGGCGGCGCATCATCCGTATGGCATGGGGCGCGGCGTGGCGCGGCATCACCAATCAGCATGTTCTGTTGAGCATCGGTGCCATCGGCGCCTACATCGGCGGTGTGTTGGGCAGTCCGGTACCGTTTTTGGATTGGTACGGCTTCGTCGGCTTCCCCGCCGTGGATTTCTTCGGCGTCGTGGTGTTCCTCACCACGTACCACCTTCTGTCCGGCTATATCTCGATGCTGGTCAGAACCAAGGCGTCGGAAAGCGTCCGTAAGCTTCTCGATATGCAGCCGCCGACGGCGCGAGTTGTTCGCGACGGCGTGGAAGAAGAGGTGGGTATCGAAATCGTTAAGGTCGGTGACCACGTGCGCATCCGCCCCGGTGAGAAGGTTCCCATCGATGGCTGTGTGCTGGTAGGGCACAGCGCCATCGACGAATCCCTGGTCACCGGAGAGCCCATCCCGGCGGAAAAGATAGAAGGCGCGGAAGTGATCGGCGGCAGCATCAACCAGACCGGCACGCTTCTGGTCGAGGTGACGCGGATCGGCGAAGACAGTTTTCTCCGTCAGATCGCCCGCCACGTCGAAGAAGCCAAGGCGATGAAACCCGGCATCATCGTGCTCGTCGACCGTGTGCTCAAACATTACGTCCCAGCCGTCCTCACCATCTCTCTGACGGCGTTGCTGTTCTGGGGGTTGACGCCAGATACCTGGACTGCGGAACCCCATTGGGTGCGGGCCATTTATGCCGCCGTGACGGTCTTGGTTATGGGCTATCCGTGTGCGCTCGGCATGGCGACACCGCTGGCGTTGATCCGGGGCGGTGGCATGGCGGCCGAGCGCGGTATTCTGATCCGTTCCGGCGAGGCGTTTCAAACCTTGAAAGACGTCACCCATGTCGTCCTCGACAAAACCGGGACCATCACCGAAGGGAAACCCAGCGTCACCGAGATCGAAACCCTGGGCGCGCTCAGTCGCGAAGAGATCCTGCGTCTTGCCGCGTCGGCCGAAGCGCCGTCCGAGCACCCCTTGGGACGTGCCATCGTCGCGGCGGCGGAGGAGGAGGGTCTGTCCTTAACTTCGTGTGATCGGTTTCAGGCCGTCACCGGTGCCGGAGTCGAAGCCACGGTGGACGGCCGTAAGATTCTGGCTGGCACCAGCCGTTTTTTGCACGCCCGAAATATCGATACTGAGCAAGCAGAATCGTTGCTGATGCGTCATGAAGAAAATGCCCACACGGCGATTATAGTGTCCGTTGATGGGAAAGCGGTGGGGATCGTCGCGATCACGGATGCCATCAAGCCCGACGCCGCCGAGTCCATCGCGGCGATGAAGGCGCGGGGGCTTGTCCCCTTGATGGTGACCGGGGACAATCGCCGCACAGCCCAAGCCGTAGCCCGGCAAGTGGGTGTAGATGATGTACGTGCGGAGGTTCTTCCCCAGGACAAGGCAGCATTTGTCCGCGACCTTCAAGCCGAAGGCGGACGCGTTGCCATGGTCGGCGACGGCATCAACGACGCCCCGGCCCTGATGCAGGCCGACGTCGGCATGGCCATCGGCGCCGGTACGGATATCGCCATCGAAAGTTCCGACGTCATCATCGTTGGCAACCGGGTTGGTGCTATCCTCGACGCCCGCGACATCGGTGCCGCCAGTTACCGAAAAACGGTGCAAAACCTTTGGTTGGCTTTCTTCTTCAACGGTGTCGGTGTGCCTTTGGCGACGACCGGCCTGGTTCATCCGTCCTGGGCAATGATCGCCATGGCCGCCAGCGTGAGCGCTGTTCTCGCCAACTCCTTCGGCGGGCGCCTGGTCCGCGCGAGACAGGCCAGTTCGCGCACGGCGGAAGCGGCTCCTACTGCTCAGGGCCCAAATTGCGAACTGGTCTTCTCGGTCCCTGGAATCCATTGCGCCTCATGCGTCAATAACATCAGCATGTATTTAAAAACCGATCCCGGTGTCGGCGCGGTCGAGGGCGACGCAAAGGCGAAAACCGTGAAGGTTCTCTATCAGCCGGACATCGTGACGAACGACCGGTTGAAAATCATGCTCAAGGAAATCGGATTCGAAGCCAGCCTTGTGGCTTAGTGAGGCTTCCACCGTTTGTGACGAAGTATTCGAGATCGGACATGTCGGGTGCCCTCCTTTAGAACCTTGGAATGCCGGGGTCAGACGGATGCGGCATTGACCCGCATCAAGCACGGGGAGCCATCAACACCGGGCGTCTTGCCTGACGGCAGATGGATTCCGCCGTGCTGCCGATAACGCTCTCCGGCAGCCAGCCGCGACCGTGTTTGCCGAGGATAATCAGTGTCGCGCCGGACTCTTCCGCCACTCGCGCGATGATCTCCGCAGGCTCCCCAATCTCTGCAAGAAGCTCGATGCGTTCCGCAGCTTGGCCAGCGCGGTCCTTGAGGGCTCCGAGCCCGGCCCGGGCTGGATCTCTTTCCTTTGGGGCGTCTGCCTTTACTTCGCTTGGCTCGAGGACGGAAAGAAAACACGCCTTATCGGCGAGCGGCAATAGATGGAGAGCGGTTTCCTCGGCCCGACGTGCGCTCTCGGAAAAATCTGTCGCCAGAAGCAGAGTCGGCAGCTTCTTCTTGCAGACTGCTTCGCAGTCCTTCGCCGTCTCATCGGCGGTCGGCTCGATGCGTTCGAGCAAGACCGGCAGCGATGCCTTGCGCAGAACATCCCTCGCTACGCTACCCAGGAAGACATCGTGCACCAGATTGTGGCTGCGGGACCCGACGATTACGAGATCGGCACCTTCCTCTGTTGCGACGTTGAGCAACTCCTCAGCCACAATGCCGCTATCCCGAACGCTGACGGAGACGCGAATGTCCGCTTCACGCAAAGGTGTCGCCTTTTCGTTCAACCAGGCTGCATATTCGTCCTCATGACCGAAGCCCGCGCCCTGCGCATATCCGACCCGAATGACATGAACGAGAACGATCTCCTCAATGCCCCACCGCTTCAGGTCCGGTAGGCATTCCATCATCGGCCCCTCGGCCGGCGACAGGTCCAATCCAACAACCGCTTTCTTGAACATCATAAGATCTCCTTTCAAGTGCCGACCTGTTCCATCGCCGGCACCAGGAACTGCGGCGCCTCATCCATCGGCTTTTTCGCTAATTCGTCGTCGGTCAGCCGCGCATAGATCTCTACGAGATTTCCGTCGGGATCGCTCAGCCAAAGCTCATGCAGCGGCGTGCCCTTCCATGTCGTCCGTGGCGGCTTTTCGATGTGCGCGCCAAGAACCCGGGCCTTATGATAGGCGTCGACGACCGCCGCCTTATCGGGCACCGCGACGCCCAGATGATAGAGGGTATCGCGATGCAGCACCTTTCCGTCCGAGACCAGCAGCACGAAATTCAGGCCCAGGTCGGGACGCAGGAAAATCGCATACCGATGCGTCCACTCCTTTGGCTCAATGCCCAGGAGCCAGGCATAGAACCGCACGCTTCGCGGCAGGTCGTTCACTCGAATGCTGCCGTGGAACTCGGTACTTTGTATGACCGGCGGTAGGTTGAGAAGCGCCGCCAGCACCTTGATCCGGCCCTTGATCTGATCGCGTGCCTGCCGAAACCGTTGCAGACGCTCTTCATGCCCCTCACCGGACGATGTCGCTGCCGGATCGGGGATCGGCCAATGGAACCGGCGCACCTTGCCGGGGAAAACGGGACAGACTTCCTCCGCGCAGAGTGTGACAACGGTGTTCACGGATTTGGGATCCATCGAATCGACGGATTTCGCGTGCTGGCCCGAAATATCGATTCCGATCTCCGCCATGGCCTCGACCGAGAGTGGATTGAGGGTCGCGGGCTCGGAGCCCGCACTTTGAACGCGTATATCTGAGCCGAGCAGGTGCCGCGCGAGACCTTCCGCCATCTGGCTTCGGGCGGAGTTGGCGACACAGAGAAACAGGATGCTTCGCATCATTGGCACTTTCCGTTCTTATCGTTATCGGCTGGCGATCGTGCGATGCGCCGGCGCACCGCCGCGCCGTTCTCGTACCAGCCTTTGCTTGCGTTCACGATGCGGACCACCGACAGCATGACGGGAACTTCGACGAGCACGCCAACCACGGTGGCCAGCGCCGCGCCGGACTCGAAGCCAAAGAGGGTGATCGCGGTTGCGACGGCGAGCTCGAAGAAATTGCTCGCCCCGATCAGAGCCGAAGGCGCGGCGACGCAATGCGCCTCCCCAAAAGTCCGGTTGAGCAAATAGGCGAGGCCGGAATTGAAATAGACCTGGATTAGGATCGGCACGGCCAACAGCGCGATGATCAAGGGCTGGACAATGATCTGTTGGCCCTGGAAGCCAAACAGTACCACGAGCGTGGCTAGTAGCGCGACTAGTGCGATCGGATTCAATTTCCCCAACAGCCGATCCAGGGCCGCCGGTCCGCCAGTCGCAAGAAGCCGCCGGCGTACTAATTGGGCGATAATGATCGGCGCTACGATGTAAAGTCCCACGGAGAGAAGCAGCGTCTCCCACGGCACGGTGATCGCAGACAGGCCCAGCAGAAAGCCCACGACCGGCGCGAAAGCGAAGATCATGATCGCGTCGTTCACGGCCACTTGGCTCAGCGTGAAATGCGGCTCGCCGTCCGACAGATTGCTCCACACGAACACCATGGCGGTGCATGGTGCGGCGGCCAGGATGACGAGCCCGGCGATATAGGAGGTGATCTGATCGGCGGGCAGATAGGGCGCAAAGAGATATCCAACGAATAGCCAGCCGAGCGCCGCCATTGAGAACGGCTTGACCCCCCAGTTGATGAACAAGGTGACGACGACACCGCGCCAGTGTTCCTTGACCTGCCCGAGCGCCGCGAAGTCGATCCTCAACAGCATCGGGATAACCATCAGCCAGATCAACACGGCGACCGGTAGGTTGACCTGCGCGACCTCGGCCGTGCCGATGGTATGGAAGACGGTCGGGAGGAAATGACCGAGCGTTACTCCAACCACTATGCAAAGCACGACCCAAAGGGTGAGATAGCGTTCAAAAAGAGACATGCGGCAATTCCTTCCTGTTCACACTAGGAGCCTTGCCGGTATTCGAACTCGCGCAAAGCGCATGCAGTTCTTCGGCTCCAACCGGCACCTCCGCCTGCATCGGCACGACGGCGTAGCGCGCCGCCAATCCGTCGCGAACCTTCAGGATCTGGGCGGATTCGGATACCGCCCTCTGGCGCAGCAAAGGATGCGTTGTCTCTGCCGCCGCGAGGCTGGCATTGATGATCCAGCCCCAGGGCTCGATGTCGGCGCGGCGCAGGTCGTCCTGTAGATGCGCCGCTTCCAGCACGGGCGTCGTCTCCGGCAGCGTGACGATAAGGATTTTCGTCTGTTCCGGGTCCTGCAGGCGCATCATCGGCGTGACGATGCGACCCTGCGTGCTTGGAATTGCATGTCGAACGATGTCGCGGTGATAGGATCCCGTCGCGTCAAGTAGAAGCAGCGTGTGGCCCGTCGGCGCGGTGTCCATGACCACGAAGTGCCGCATGCTTTCGCGGATCACTCGGGAAAACGCCTGGAAGACCGCGATCTCCTCGGTACAGGGCGAGCGCAGGTCCTCTTCCAGCATGGCGCGCGCTTGCGGATCGAGGTCCCTGCCCTTGGTCTCCAGCACGTGGTTCCGATATCTAGCCGTCTCCTCAGCCGGGTCGATGTGGCTGACGGTGAGGCCTTGTACCTCGCCGCCCAGCGTCTCGACGAGATGAGCGGCCGGGTCCGTCGTGGTCAGCAGCACCTCGTGTCCCCGGGCCGCGAGTTCGGCAGCGACGGCCGCGGCCATCGTCGTCTTGCCGACGCCGCCTTTGCCCATGAACATGAGGAGCCCCTTGCCGGGCCGCTCGATTTCATCGACGAACGAACCAAGATCTGGAAGGTCGTCACGCAGCTCCCGCTCAGCGCTCGCAGATCCCTCACTGGTCCGGTCCGGCGCGTCTGCGGCAAATCGCCTGAGCGCATCGACGCCGACGAGATTCTCCGAACGCAACGGGAACGTCTCGCGGGGAAGGCGTGCGACCTCCGCGTCCATGGCCGCGAGGGCGGCTTGATCCCGCTCTGCCAGCGCTGCGGCCAGCGGGTCGTCGTCGACCTCATCCGGCATTAGCCCATTGATGGCGAGCTGCTGGTTTCGGATGCCGATCGCGGCCAACTCACGCGATGTCCGGGCCGCCTCCGTCAATGCCGAACGGCGCGGTCGGGCAACGAGAACGAGCCGCGTCGTCCTGCCGTCCGAGAGTTGCTCGACAGCGGCGGCATAGCGCGTGCGCTGCTTTTCGAGACCCGCCAGCGGTCCGAGACAGGACGCGTCGCCCTTCCCCTCCTCCAAGAATCCAGACCAGGCCCCCGGCAGCTTGAGAAGCCGGATGGTATGCCCGGTGGGCGCCGTGTCGAACACGACATTGTCGTAGCGCCCGATCAGATCATCATCGGTCAGGAGTGCGGTGAATTCATCAAAAGCGGCGATCTCCGTGGTGCAGGCGCCCGAGAGCTGCTCTTCGATATCCTTGAGTGCTTTGTCGGGCAACACCCCGCGCATGGGTCCGACGATGCGTTCACGGTACTGGGCGGCCGCTTCCTCGGGGTTGATTTCGATGGCATCGAGACCGGTGGCCTGCGGGATCGACGTGATGCGGTTGCCGATCTTCGTCTCGAACACCTGACCGACATTGGAGGCTGGATCGGTGCTGACGAGCAGCACCTTCTTGCTCTTGTCGGCAAGGCTTAGCGCCGTGGCACAGGCCAGCGACGTTTTGCCGACCCCGCCCTTGCCGGTGAAGAATACGAATTTGGGAAGATCATTGAACATGGCCGTCCATTTCTTGTTTCTCCTTGTTTCACCCAACCGTTCGGCCACCGGTCAACAGCAGCTTGAGGCTTTCTCTTGTGTGGTCTTGGCCCCGCCGCAGCAGGAACTCGTTGCGGCTTTCGACTCTTCGGCACCGAGGATTCGATCGGCGAGCCCGAGGATGTTCTTGGCCGAAGCCGCCTTGACGGCTTCGCCGATCCGCACCGCCTCGCGCATGGCTTCGGCGGAGACGCCCAGCTTGCGCGCCTTGTCATAGTGAAAGCTGAAACAGGGCTCGCAGCCTGCCCCGATGGCGGCGCCCAGTGCGATGAGTTCGTGGACCTGCCCGGTCACCTCGACGGCCTGGGACTCTGCCTTGATGCCGGCCATGGCCGCCAGTTCGTCCCGATTGGGATAGCGCCCGCTCGCGACGAGTGCGTCCCCAATCAGGACCACTGGCAACTCATCGCCTCCCGACCGATCGAGGAGCGCCTTTACGGCGGCGTTCTCGACGAAACGGCCCGGCTCTTGCGCCAGATTGATGCGCCGGACCTCCAGGCCCCGCGCCTTGAGCCAATCGAGGTCGCCAGCGAACTGCGCCAGCTTCGGATCGACCTCTGGGCCGCAAACGCCGGTCGAGCAGCACATTGGCGGATCGTAGACGGTGACTGTGGTCATCGGAGCGCTCCTGATCAATTGGATGATTTCGTCGTTTCAGAGCCCGACGGCGGGCGATAGATCGAGCCGCTGAGCTCGTCTCGGCTGTCCTTCTCGAGCACGGAGTTCAGTAGCCTGGCCAGGGGCAAGAGGCTGTCGGGGTTGAGCGAATAGCAGACCCGAGGTCGCTCGATTTCTCCCGTGATGATGCCCGCCGCCTTGAGGATGCGGAGATGCTCGGAGACCGTGGATTGCGCCAGCCCGATCTCATCCACGATGTCGCAGCCGATGCAGGACTGCCGCTCATGGAGCATCGATACGATACCGATCCGCGCCGGGTGCCCGAGCGCCTTGGCCAGCGCCGCGATGGTAATATCCGCAGGCGATCCAAGTGCATCTCTGGGCTCTTTGACGGAGACTTGTTTTGTGGGCATAGGGCTTTCCTTTATCGTCTTTCGACGATGTACGATATAGATGCTCTGAAGAGGTTTGTCAACGGCGGCGTGTCTGTTTTACGGCTAGGTGAAAGGACTGGGCCTAGATGGAAACCAATGAATAGAAAGTTGATCCATCGCGTGGCCTTTTTGGCGGCGGCGACCGGCGCGGTTCATATCATCGTTCTGATTGCCGTTGAAGGCTTGGCGCTATCGCCCTTGACCACCGCGCTCGCGGCCTCGGTCGTATTTGCGCTGGTTATTGCGGTAGGACCAATTCCGCGGACCGCAACGGTGCGCCGCGACGGCCACAAGCAAGATATGGCAAGTGTCGTTTCGCGTTTTTTGAAAGCCAGCGCCTTCTTCGTTCTGGCCCTGATCGCTGTCTTGGTTGTGCTTTGGCCCGTGACGGCAGTCTTTGGCCATGCGGCAGATTTTTACTGCTCGCCCGCCGTGCCTTGGCGCATCGAGATCGCGGTATTCGGGGCTTTTGTCATCTCGATGCTGAAATACATGGCCGGCCGCCTTCGATATGCGAATGCTCTGGATATGCTGGTCTGTCGGCTGCGAAGAATACGTTTCAAGCCACGATTTGAAGTGATTTCGTTGGATGACTTTCTGATACCAACATCCTTAGCAGAGCAAAAAGAAGCCTGATCCATTTGAGGATAAGGCGGAAGTTGTAGCCGGTGGCGGCGAGGATCGGGTTGATGACATCTCCTTGGGCGTGGGCGAGACGGTTGCGGTCCATCCTGTGGCCGTTTTTGAGGTGCCCGATGACCGGCTCGACAACCGAGCGGCGTTTCATCTGGCGCTTGATGGCGGGCGTGACGCGGCGTTTTTGTCCGGAGGTGAAGGCGCGCATTTTGTAGACGCTGGGGGCATTGTGTCCCCGATAACCGGCGTCGGCAAGGATGCGTTTGAGCGTGGCGCCGGTGAGGTCTTCGATCTCGGGGATCACGTTCTCAAGTGTATGGCCATCGTAAGGCCGTTCCGGCAGGGCCTTGGCGTGGATGGCGAACTGCCCGCCTTTGCAGCGGTTCAGCGTCGTGGCGACGGAGACCTTGACGCCGAACTCGTATGGCTTGTGGGCCTTGCCCTTGCCGATGCATTCCACTTCCGGCGCGTGCAAGGCGTAAACCTTTGGCAAGGGATCGCGCTTCGTTTGCGTCATCACCCGCTCGCCCAGCCACAGTGGGCGCAGGAAGGCGGCCTCCAGCGCCGTGTCGCCCCTGGTCTTGCGCCGGATGTCGCGGATGGTGCGACCAAGGAAGGTCTTGAGTTTCCTGAGTTGGCGACCCGCCCGTTTGAACTGTTTCGCATGGGCGTAACGCTGATGGGAGATCAAGGCCCTCTTGCCGACGTGCGTATAGCTCTGACGGAGATCAATCCCGGCGCGCTTCGCCTGTTTGACCAGGCGCTCGCGGGTCTTGTCGATCAACTTGGCGTCGGTCGGGAACGCCACGTCCTTCTCCGCCACCGTGGTGTCGACAACGGCGCGGGTGAAATCAGCGGGCTTAGCGGCGCCGTTCATCACCGCCACATGCAGACTTTCCTGCAACAGGGCCTGAAGCCGTTCCCCGCCCATGTGCTGACGCCACCGCGTCATCGACGAACGATCCAGCGGCAGTTGATGGCAAAAGAATTCCTCGCCGCAGAAATACTGATAATACGGGTTCTCGAGCCAGCGGGCGCAGACCTCGTCGTCCGACAGATCGTCCGCATACTTGAGAATGTGCAGCCCCGCCATCAGGCGGTTCGACAACGGCGGCTGGCCAGGACCGTCCGAATAAACGTCGCCCATACGGTCCGACAAAAATTGCCAGTCGATCCGGTTCGCTAAAACGACCTTCTCGTGGTCCATGTCGAGGATTTGATCCAGACGCGAGCGGAACATGTCGTGCTGGCCGCTCTCTCTCGGTTCGCGTGGCTTCATGGCAGTTTCTCCGTCCGTCTCAGGACAGTGAATCACACCGAAAAGCCAAATGCAAATTGCAAGGTTATCCGGTCTCGGATACCGTTTTCTTGCGAATAAAACATCGATAAAGGCGAGAAATAATAAATTCAATCAATGCGTTGGAAATTCTTCACGAGCGACTGTTTTGTATTGCTCGACGGACAGCCTCTGTCGTTGTGGCGCTGCCATGTAGAATTTGTCCCATAGTGACTCCTTCCATTCCTGGGAACAGAATGCACCATTAAAGTCCGGGACTAAACAGTGAGACAATCTCTCGGAGACCCCAATCCGTTCCGACTAAAATATCGCGCGTTATTGTGCGAGGTTGTCAAAAAATCGTTAAGGTTGATGAACGATCTGGTCCGTATCACAGTACTGGAACTCGTACGCAGCCTTTCGGCGTGCCTGCATAACTTGTCGGATGACTAGTGGGGAAACATGTTGTGGGTCGGCTCAGTCCAGTTCAGTTTCCGACTGCAACGGAAGAGGCGTCCCCTTTGCCCATCATCACTTTCTCCAACATGGCGTCGATCCGTTGTATGGCTGAACGTAACGGGTCGTCGGCCAGGTGAGCGTAACGGGCGGTGGTCTGGGGCTGGGTATGCCCCAGCAGCTTGCCGATCATGGGCAGGCTTTCTCCCATCATGACGGCGCCGGACGCGAAGGTGTGGCGCAGGTCGTGGATGCGTACATCGGCCAGTCCGGTTGGCAGTTCCAGTTCTGCTTCTTTGGCAGCCCTGTTGCAATCCTCCCAGGACGGCAGAAAGCCGAACTTGTTTTGAAGTTCCCGGACCAGGGCGCTCACTTTTTCGCCGCCGTAGTATTGCCAATAGAGAACGGTGGCCTGTTTGCGCACGCGCCGCCAGGGCTTTTGCAGGTCGGTCAGATATGCGGCTTCTTCCTTGCCGGTGATAACGTAAGGGTTTCCTTCGATCCGCTTGATCGAGCTCAGTACTTTCAAAGCGCCTTTGCCGAGATGCAGAACCTTGGCTCCGGTTTCCGAGTCCGGCAGGAAAATGCGATCAACCTGGATGTAGCTCCATTTTAGGGTCTGGATTTCGGACAGGCGCGCGCCAGTGAAAATCAACAGCCGGAACGCCGCCGCGGCCGAGGGAGCCGTTTCCTCTTCCTCGTCCAGGACCTTGCGCAGACAGATCAGTTCCTCCGGGGTGAGGAAACGCTCCCGCTTTTGTTCCTTATATTTCTTGATGTGGTAGCAGGGGTTGGTACGGTCGGGACGGTACCCCCAAGCCTCTGCCTGGTTCAGCATCTTGGACAGCACGCCGAGGGTTCGGTTGGCCTGATACGGTGTTTCACGCATGGCGTGATGCAGGTCCGAAACATCGTCGCGGCTAAGTTTGAGCACCTTAATGGACGCCATTGTCGGCAGGATGTAGGTGTTGATCGCGTGCTTGTATTCGACCTGGGTACGCGCCTTGCAATGGGAGGGGACGTATTCGTCCAGAAAGCGTTCGGCCAACTGTTTGACGGTCGGCGAACGGCGTTCGGACTTCTTCTCCTGGTTCGGATTCTTGCCGTCGTCAATATCCGTGATGATCTTACCCGCACGCTTGCGCGCCTCGTCGAAGGGGAGGGTGCCGTGTCGGCCAACCTGAACCCGCGTGGTCTTACCGTGCCGGGTGGTCTGGGCGATGTAGCGCTTGCCGCCGTTCGGATAGACACGAACGCCGAACCCTTTCAGTTGGTCGTCCCAGACGAAGTATTCTTTAACCTTGATGGGCAGGGCGTCGACGGTTCGTTTCGTAAGGTGCGGCATGGATCACCATTTCGGAATTCATTCGGAATTTTTCGGAAGGCGTTCGCCTCCAATCTGTGATAACAAGAGATAGCGTTATACGCCTATAAAATCAATATAAAACAGTACTATAGTTAGATGATCCATCATCAGACAATTTCTGATATCTTAGTATAAACAAACTCATAACCTGAAGGTCGTAGGTTCAAATCCTACCCCCGCAACCAACAATATCAACGGCTTAGCTGAAATACGCTGAGCCGTTTTTTGTTGTGGGGCTACCTTGGGGCTACTTTCTAAGGTGAGCCTAGTGATGTAAAGAGTTGGAAAATAAATTTAGTAGGCTGATATATGGAGGGAAATTGTGACGTCGGCTCTTCTATGCAATCTGAATTTGTACTACGGTTCCTGTAGGAAGCTTTAGTTGATTTTAGACGTGTGGTTCAGAGAACCTGATGCAAAAAGTTGGTCATCACCTTCAGGTGGAAGCAATAAAAAAAGTAGGTGTTGAGCGGGACCTATTCGCCCGGTCAGCCTACAATCGTTACTATTATGCGGTATTTCTATCTGTTCGGAGCATGCTAAGCGCGTTCGATCCTGCTTGGGCTGGATTGCCTCACAAATCTTATCCAGAAATTTTAAGAGGAAAAATCGCCAAGAAATTTAACGCCTCAAAGAACCGGGCAAACAAAAATGGTGATTACGAACTGATTCCCAAACTTGATAGCGGATCCCGTGCAGCGGCAGCGCTGGCTAATTTAATGGAAAAAGCCAATGCTGCCCGTGTCGTTGCCGATTATAAACCAACTGAAGAAGTTGATTTTGCTTCGGCGGAGCGGTTTTCCCTCAGAAGCATTGAAATTACGGAAGCTCATGAATGGGATGAATCTGTTCGTGCTTTGACGAATAGCATAAATGAAGCATGGAAACAGATTGATGTCTGATGAAACTGATAAATTTGATGAGGTGATATCAGCGAAGGTCAACCTTGTCGGGAAACTAGTCCAAGATGCAAGTGAGGAGAATAAGTTCTACGCTTTTGTTCAAGTCACTCGCAATAAAATGGGTTTCCAGAGTCCCTCAAATTATAAGTTACGCCGTTTGTCTGAGAGCTTTGCTAAACAAAATATTCAACTTTCTTTCATACTTGTGGAGAATGGACGCGAGGACATACAGGGTACTATAAAGACCACCCTCTTTCGTTTCTTCCCAGATATTGTTAGGAACGCATTCATTTCACCTGAAGATCAAGGCGTGACGGTTTGGGTTGAGCCAAAAAAAACACTGACACGCGAAGAAGAAGAAGCTGTAGCCTCTAAAGTTAATGATGTCCTTCAAGTCTTGGAAATACAGCTTGATGCGGTGAGGATTACATCGTCTGAAAATCTTCCTACGCGAACCGCCTGCCTCAACGTAATCAGGTTGAAATCACCATTGACGCAGGAAGAGCTTCAAGTGGCTCTGGTTGGAAGAGGTTTCCATATTCCAAACGAAGAATGGCTGTCTAAAATGCTGGACAAGGTCAGAAGAACTGGTTTCGTGTCGAGGCGAAAAAACGGTCAATTTATGCTGACACTTTCTGGATTAAGATCGCTCGGTTCTGAAAAAAAACAGGAAAAGTCCTGACATCTCCAGGGCACTTGATATTGCAAGGCGTGGCTTTTAACATGAAAAGCGTGGGAGCCTCAGGCGCGGGCGTGCATCACGCTCAACTGCCTAGACCAAGGAAAGAAGGGCCCGGCTTGTCAGTCGGCGCTCCTTCGAATCACCGCCAGACAAGCCGGTGCTCTCGAAAGGTAACCTTACCAAAAGGAACCTTTGCTATATGAGGCTCCCACAACCTCAGTTGGAATCAGTTTGTTTCCTGTTTGAATCTCCGTCCGAGCTCATTCAGGCAATTGGCGATGAATGTTCGCCTGATGAAGCTGATGAGATACGGCGTCTGTATGAGCTCGATTTACCACCGGTTACATCTCAGGAATCGCTGTCTGTAATATTTGGTTATAATCCAGGGTTCGTATGGTCTCTACTTAATCGAACACGCAAACACTATCGGCATTTTGAAATCCCCAAAGGAGCGGGGCAAAGAGAAATAGAAGCCCCACGGGTCGCGTTAAAAGCTATTCAGAAATGGCTAAGCTATCATCTTCAAAGAGTGTGGGGGCCGAACGAACATGTATTTGGTTTTGTGCCCGGTAAATCCCACATTGATGCTGCGGCCAAACACCTTTCTGCGGAATGGGTCTATTCTGTAGACATTGAGAACTTCTTTCCCTCAATTCCCATCGACCGTGTGCGTGAAGCTTTCCGCTCCACCGGCTACCAGACTGAAGAAAGCGTCAAAATTTTGTCAACTCTATGCTGCTTAAATCAACACTTGGTTCAAGGATCTCCGACCAGCCCCGTACTTTCAAACATTGTGCTCCAAAATGTCGATCAACAATTGGCTTCAATTGCTGCGGAAGGCAATTTTGTATTCACCAGATACGCTGATGACATCGTTTTTTCAGGGGGTGGAGAAGTTCCTCGTGAAGCGCTTACGCAAATCAAATCTGTGGTTACGGATGATGGCTGGACCCTATCCGCGCGAAAAGAGCGCCTCACTGAATCTCCCAATAGACTTAAAGTGCATGGCCTGCTGGTGCATGGGGACAAATTACGACTCACTAAGGGATACCGTAACCGCATTAGAGCGTACCGACATCTGCTAAATAACGGGAAGATAAGGGAAGGTGACTTAGACAAGATAAAGGGACACCTGAATTATTCCTCTCAGGTGGAGTAAAGGGCTTCTGAGGACGTCGTAGTGTCCAAGGCGATGACCAAATGAAAGAACCAACGCCACCTCGCTATGAAGATTTTGGAATATCTAAAAATGAGTATGCGTCAGCGACAAATACTGTGTTTTACGGGATCCATAAATATGGACGCGATCCTGTAATAAGCAATATTTTTTGGGCCCTATTTACACTCCTGTCGTTTGGGTATTTCTCTAACTGGTTCACAAATTTCGAGAATTGGTTTGTAGCGCTGTTTGGATCGTTTTTCTTAGCCATGATCCCAGCCGTGATAGCTCCAAGCTTGCTCGGACATATAGAAGGATGGATACGCACTGAATAGCCCCTAAATTTGAGGCAAGGAGGCCGACATGAGCAAAGTAAATTTCAGTGACGAGTTTAAACAAGATGCGGTGTGTCAGATCACCGAGCGGGGTTATCCTGTATCGGAGGTTTCGAAGCGCCTTGGCGTCAGCACGCATTCCCTTTACGCCTGGAAGAAGAAGTTTTTACGTTCTTCTGGTTCGGGGTCCGAAGATCAGGCTGCGGAGATCCGGCAACTCAAGAAAGAACTGACGCGCGTCACCGAGGAGCGCGATATCCTAAAAAAAGCCACCGCGTATTTCGCCAAGGATGCAAAATGAAATACGCGTTTGTCGCCGCGCATCGTCCCCGGTTTTCGGTGCGGACAATGTGTCGATGCCTGTGCATCCATCCCAGCGGCTTTTACGCCTGGCTCAAGAAACCGCTCAGCAAACGGGCTCGGGAGGATGTCCGTCAGACCGAACTCATCAGGACGGCATGGAAAGACAGCGGCAAGGTCTATGGCTATCGGAAGCTGCATGATGATCTTTTAGATCAGGGCGAGACATGTTGCCCGAACCGCGTCGCACGTCT